>Ga0310914_10000491_pt1 | contig 23159 bp, 24 predicted proteins | sample GREbulkMGAN108_FD_203450 | JGI IMG/M metagenome (GOLD analysis project Ga0310914, IMG submission 203450) | Lab enrichment of tropical soil microbial communities from Luquillo Experimental Forest, Puerto Rico - GRE.bulkMG.AN108 | ecosystem: Environmental > Terrestrial > Soil > Tropical forest >... | reverse complement strand
CCGCACGGTAGGCGATCTCCGGTTTGATCCTGCCGGCCTCCATCAGATAGGTGTACATCTTGTTCTGCGTCTCGATCGACACGTACATCCAGGGCTTGGTCGGATGGAAATCGAGGTGGCGCGGCCCGAACTCCTTGCCACCATTGGGAGCGATCGACGCTTCGTTGGCCAGCACGCCGTCCTTGTAGTCGAAGACTTTCAGCGCCCCCGGATCTTCTGCCTTGGTCGGGGTGCCTTCATTCCCACGGGTTACCAGGATTGTCAGCCGATTGTCGGGGCTCACCCGCACCTGATGGGCATAGATACCGGCGTCGATCGCGCCCGGCTGTTTCACCTCTTCGCCTGGCGTGAAGTCCTCATTGATGCGGTAGACGCGTAAAGCGCTCGGATTGTTGAACGCGACCAGGATGTTTCTAGACGGAATGTCCGTGGTCATATGGATCGGACGCGTCGGCAGCCGTATCGGTGCACCGTGCGGCGTCAGCGCGCCGTTCTTCGGATCAATGGCGAACGCGGTGACGTGATGCTCGGTCCCCGCCGCGCCGTAACCCGAAGCGCTGCTGCTGGTCGCAACGTAAAGATGGCGTCTCGAGACATGCGGCCAGGCATATTGGACACTAGCGGGCAGCGTGACCGTGCCACGCTTGATCAGTTCGCCCGCGACATCGACGTCGAAGTGCGTCAGTTCGGCTCCGACATTTGCATAGAGCGCGACCTTTTGAGACGCCGACTGGGCGGGAGATGGGTCGGGCATGGCGGGCTACCTGCAAGAAGTGACAAGACAAATTCCGCGGTGATTATAGCACCCCCGGCTGATATTCATACGGCCCCCGATGTTCGGCCGGTTCCATGACAGAGCTGCCAGTGGGCAAAGAGTGTTGGATTTACTCGGCATAGCCGGTCAAACCAGTCTCGTGCCCCCTTGGTGTTCCGACGCAACCGCTTGAACTTGCGGCGCGCCCAAAGGAGTTGTGCAAAACGAGCATTGGATGGGGATATTGCGGATATTGCAGCCAATGACGATCGGGCCCATCCACCTTCGCGACAAGGTGCTCAGAAACATCGCTGCCCAGGGGAGGCCGGAGCCTCCTGGCTCGAACCCGATCCCCGCGGGCCCTGGTTAGGTCATAGCGAGGGGGCCAATCCTCAAGGGTCGTGCAGCAAGTAAAGCCCCCCGGAGGCGCGGCGGCAATCTCATCGGCAAAGTCGCCTTCGCCCAAGTCGAGTTCGCAACGGACTCCCCGCTGGAGGGAGATGGGTTCGAAATTCCAGTTCCGCTGGCAAATCAGTAACGCCTTGAATCGTCCGAGATGAGCCCGATCGACCGTCGGCAGTGTGATCAGAGCAGTTGCGAGTTGCCGGACGGTCCGAGCACGGGTTACCGGACCGGATTACGTTCTTTGGAAACCCAACCGAGATTTCCGTCCAACCGGTGAGCACGATCCAGGTAGGCGCGAAATCCAGTCGGCGATCAAGAGACCGAACATCGAGAAATCCACCCTTCTGCTTGTGGATCTGCAAAACGATTTTCTTCATCGGAGAGGGGAGCTTCAGCGATATCGTAGTCACATCGCTCGGGAAAATCCCGATGCCCAGATCGAGATGCCGCTTCTAATCGTTGAGCGCACCGAACGAGTTGGCGACGTTGTGGGCTGAGCTTGGTTTGGTGGATGTCAAGCAGACCAGCCTCCTGATCCGCGCGGACTTTACCTGCTTTGATGATTACTAGCTTCCCTTCACTAAGGGGGAGGGACCGCCTGGGCTGTTCCTCGCCGGTCTGGCCAAAGCTACCCGTTCAACGCTGAAAGAACATTTGCGACTTGCCTATCTCGCCAACTTTCCTGATGGGCTGTGACGCGATCGAACAAATGTCATGCGGGGCAAAATCGCGGCGGTGAAATAGGATCTCATTATCGATAACGCCGATCCGTTACCATCCCTTCCGGTTCCCGCCCAACCCAGACAAAATGCCCCCGGCCTTTTCCTGAATCTGGTTCCATGCTGGGAGGTGAAGAGAGAAGATACGGGTGACGATTTGTGGGCGGATCTAGTGATCGAAATCATTCGCTTGAGTCCGGGCAGTCTAGAACCAGACGCATCGCTATCCAGCCCGACGAGCCTCCACAAAGACCAGAAATCGCCTTGAGGAGGAGCGTTCGGGCCGACATGACCAAAGATCTGAGGTCAGCGACTTATCTTGATAATGGCTTTACCGAGTAGCACCACTCCAAGCAGGATAAGAACTATCGGGGCCAGTGGCCAGGAGGCTAAATTAAGAACATTCCATAGTCCCCCAATGAGAAAAACCGCCCCCAGGCGACCCGCAAGCCTTCAATTTGATCTTCATCTGCGAGCGAGCAAGCTGCGCGGCCAGGATGAGAATGCCGAACGATCCTCTATCCTGACTGTAGACAGAGGGACCACTCCACGCCTCGTGCCCCTGTGCGTTCCTTGGGTAAAACATCAAGAACCAGGTCGCTCCGTTCTCCGGGAAACCCCTGCAAAGGTATCAAACCCCAGCCGCGAATTCGCCTCGCGTGATCCCAGGTCAAGACGACATTACTACTTGTCCAGCACCTTCAGGACACGACCAACACTACCGATCTAACGTTGAATTTTGGCTGCTGCTTCTCAGCAAACGAAAAACACTCGATGATCTGAGAGCAGATCGAACGACGGATCGCAGTAGCTATAACTACTCAAACTATTAACAAAGTTAACCTTAATATCTAGAATTTTAGACAAACACTCGTCTCATTAACCTCGAATTAGCTTTTTCTTTCTCCCGGTTTTGTGACATCTCTGCCCGCGTCAGGTGTACACCTTGTCACATCATCAATCTCAGAGGGTAGTTAAGATGCGTAAACTGGTAAATTGTTTTGCAAAAAACGAGGAGGGTGCATCCCTCGTCGAGTACGGCATGCTACTCGGCCTGATCGCCGTCGTTTGTATCCTGGCGGTGCAGGGCCTCGGCCTGACCGTCAACGAGGTGTTCAGCGAGATCAACGCTGACATCAAGGCCGCGCTGTAACAGCGCGGGGTCTGCCGTGGCCGGAAGCGGGGCGACCCGCTTCCGCTCCGCATCACATATTTGGAGGATATTTTGCAAACTATAATCACGCTTGTGGGCATTGGGCTCTTTATTTTCGCCGCTTATGGTGATGTTAAGTCCTTTAGAATCTCGAATTCTATAGTCGCCGCGGTTGCCCTACTTGGCGTTACTCGCCTGATCGTGATCGGCGATCCGAGTGTCGCGCTTTACACAGTAGGTGTCGCCTTCATAGTTCTTACTGTGGGATTCGTGCTGTTTTGGCTGGGATTTTGCGGCGGCGGCGATGCCAAGCTGGTAACGGCGGCGGCATTGCTGGTCGGCTACCACGATGTGTTCTCGTTCTTGCTGATTATGAGTATTTGCGGTGGCGCGTTCTCATTCGCAGTGCTCGTGATCCGTAGATACCTTCCGCTTTGGGTCGGGCCGTCGCTTGCCGTGCATCTGCCAAAGGCGCGACTGTCTGTTCCATATGGTGTTGCAATTGCCACTGGTGGCGTCGCAACGCTGTTCTTCCAATCGTCCCTTTCCTCTTTCCTCGGGTGAAATCATGCCCACCAAGCCAATCGTTGCTACGTTATTTGTTGTCTCACTGGTCGCCTCCGCCGTTGTGCTAACGCACATGGCGTCGCAAAAAGGTGATGCGCCAAAGGCGCAAATCCTCGCCACTACTGTGCCGCTTCTCCAAGGCACGTTATTGCGCGAGCAAGACGTGAGTTGGCAGGCGGTCGCCGAAATACAACCGGGTGAGATCGTTCGGCCTAATGCCTCTGCGTTGGAGGCCAACCCCGAACTTGATGGCCAGACAAAGGCCAGTGTCTATGGCGCGGTTCTGCGCCATGAACTGGCCGCGGGTGAGCCAATCCGCCGCTCCGCTATTGTCAAACCCGGCGAGCGCGATTTTCTGCAAGTCGTGCTTGTTCCAGGAGAGCGGGCGATTTCCATCCCGGTTACCACTGGCGGGGCCAGCACCGGCTTATTGTCCCCAGGTGATCGCGTCGACGTCCTGCTGACGCAAAATTTCAAGAATGACGGTGCCGCCAATGCGCCATTGACCCGGCGATCGGTCGCCGAGACGGTGGTTGAAAGCCTTCGCGTGCTGGCGATCGATTCCCCTGACGGATCGAACCCTGCCAGCCCTGCGAAGCCTACCGCTGGTGCCGCTACCCCCTTTGGTCGCACTGTTACGCTGGAAGTAACTGCCGAACAGGCGGAGCAGATCAATGTCGCGCAAGAACTTGGCAAGTTGTCGCTGACTCTGCGCAGTGCCACCGATTATGCCTCCGCTGCGCCTGCTACCTCTACTGCGCCATCGATAGCGCCATCGATCGTCAAGGCAGTTGCCCGTCCAGTGGACGGGCATGTTAGGCCGACTTGGGCGGGTGACGTGTCGCCAGCGCTGCTAGGTGCTGCTGTCGAGAAGCCAACTGCTATCACACCACCGTCAGTCACGGTCATTCACGGCAGCAACAAAACAGAGACCATCAAACCGGAATCGTAATTTTCCCCAATTAAGGCAAATTTAAAATGCACACCATGAGCATGGAAACCGAAGAGCTTAGACTTGTCCCGGCGATTGAGCCACCGAAGCTTCTCGCCCCTGCTGGTCGGTTGCCGATGATGGCCTTCGTCGATGCGGAGACCGAGCGGGCATTGCAAGAGTCCTCGGGGCTGCTCGGCCGCAATGAGATCATCCGCGGCGGCATTGCGCAGGCCATCAAATATCTCAACGAACAGCGCTCACCGCACCTGCTGATCGTCGATATCAGTGGCGTCGACTTGCCTCTGTCACAAATCCATATCCTTGCCGATGTCTGCGAGCCCGGGACCAATGTTATTGCGCTTGGCGATCGGAACGATGTCGGGCTCTATCGGGATTTGCAGGAGGCTGGGGTCAGCAATTATATCGTCAAGCCGGTGACGCGCGAGCTATTGACGAAAGCACTGTCCCCAAAGACCAACGGTTCCGGGGAAATGGGCAGAGCCTCCGTAAAGCTCGGCAAGATGGTGTCGTTCATAGGTGCCCGCGGCGGGGTTGGTACAACCACACTCTCGGCCAATCTCGCGTGGTATCTGGCCAACCGGCAATCTCGCCGGGTCGCCCTGGTCGATCTCGATCTCCAGCATGGCGACTGCGCGCTTCTATTCAATGTCGCAACAACACCCGGCTTGCGAGACGCCCTGGCGAACCCGCTGCGCCTCGATCCACTGCTGCTTGAGCGGATCATGACAAAGCATGGCGAGCGGTTGTTTCTGCTCGGCGGCGAGGAACCGATCCACGACAACCTGCAATTCGCCGCGACAGCTATCGATACGCTGTTCTCGGTTCTGCGCTCCCAATTCCATTATGTCGTCGTCGACGTGCCTCGCATAGCCTCACCGGCCTATCGGCGGGCGCTAGAGATCGCCGATCGGCGGGTCATCGTGGTTGACCAAACCATGCGGTCAATGCGCGATGCAGTGCGGCTGAAGAAGATGTTTGGCGAAGCTGGCGACGATGGCCAGTCAGAGCACCGCAGCATCTTCATCGTCAATCGTGTTGGCGAGACCGGTCATCACGGACTGACCCTGAAGGAAGTCAATAAAGTCTTACAGGTTCAGCCGACGAGCACGGTCCCGTTCCTGCCGAGTTTGATGACGCCAGCTGCGCACCACGCAACGATCGCGACGCGCAAACGCGGCAAATTCGCCGATGCGGTTGCCGCGGTAGCATTGGAACTTTCCGGGCGCAAGCAACGGCGTAGCTGGTTTTCGTGGAGGGCCAAGTAATGAATACGACTAGTTCTGGATTTGGTCGTCGGCAAATTCTATCCCCATCGCGGGAGCTTACGCTAGTCTCGGACACCACGGAGCCTGCGCAAGGATTACGCGCCGATTTGACCGGGCGTGAGGATCTTAAGGAAAAGGTGCGATCGGTTTTAATGTCCCGCATTGATCCCGCGGTTGCCGGGCGTATGTCGCGTGCGAGGCTGCTGAGCGAAGTGAGGCTTCTGGTCAGCGCCATTGCTACCGAGGAAAAGGTCCAGGTTAACGAACTGGAGGAAACCGCGCTCGCTGACGAGTTGACCGATGATATGGTCGGGCTCGGGCCGCTGGAACCCCTGCTCCAGGATGACGATATTACCGACATCCTGGTCAATGGTCCCTTTGATGTCTATATCGAGCGGCAAGGTAAGCTCGAAAAGACACAAGCACGGTTCCGCGATGCCCAACACGTCGTCAATGTTGCGCAGCGCATTGCCATGGCCGTAGGGCGGCGTATTGACGAATCTAGCCCAATGGTCGATGCCCGGCTCGCCGATGGTAGCCGTGTCAATGTCGTGCTGCCACCGCTGGTCCTGAATGGCGGCACCATTTCGATCCGCAAATTTGCCAAGCAAACCATCACACTCGAAACGATGGTCCGCCAAGGCAACCTCTCGGCGGAAATGGCACAATTCCTCGACATCGCGGCGCGCTGCCGAATCAATATCCTGATTTCGGGCGGCACCGGCTCTGGCAAGACCACCCTGTTAAACGCGGTGTCGCGTCATATCGATAGCGCTGAGCGCATTGTCACCATCGAAGATGCTGTCGAACTTCGCCTGCAACAGCCGCATGTCGTGCAGATGGAGACGCGCCCGCCCAACATCGAGGGCGTTGGCCATATCCCACAGCGCGAACTTGTCCGCAATTCGCTGCGCATGCGGCCGGATCGTATCATCGTCGGCGAAGTCCGGGGCAACGAAGCCTTTGACATGCTCCAGGCGATGAACACAGGCCATGACGGATCGATGTCGACGATCCACGCCAACAGCCCGCGGGACGCCCTGTTCCGCCTCGAAAACATGGTTTTGATGGCCAGTGCCAATTTGCCACTGCGAGCGCTCCGGGCTCAGATTGCCAGCGCCATCAATCTGATCGTGCAAATCGAGCGGATGCGCGATGGCATTCGGCGTGTCGAAAGCGTCGTCGAGATCAGCGGCATGGAAGGCGAAGTCGTTAGCACCCGCGATATCTTCGTTTTCAAATTCCAGGGAGAGAACCGCGACAGGTTTATCGAGGGCACCTTTGAGCCGAGCCGCCTGCGGCCGGATCTCGCTGTCAAGGCGGAGCAATACGGCCTCGAAAGGCAATTGCTTCAATCGGTCGGTATCACCGCTGGCCAAATTACGGTAAGCTGACATGTCAAATTCGGCTTGGATTTTCTTGTTGCCGGTTTTGACCGGCATCGTGCTCTTCATGGTGCGGCGCAATGAGCGCCGCCGCCAATTTGTTGAGCAGCGTTTGACTAAAATGACCGCTGACGAGGATAGCGGTCCTGTCGAGCGTTTGTCGTTACTGCGGGCGGTATCACCGCGGGCGATCTTTCAACTCCCCCGCCAGTATACCGACAGGCTCAATGCCGCATTTGCAGCGACAGGCAATCGAATTGGTCTGCTGCATGTTATAGCGGCCGGATTAATTGCAGCAGTTATGGTTATTGCGTTTGCTAAATTTATTTTGGCTGTCAGTGCGGCAATCGCAATACCGGCTGGTTGTATAGCGGCGGCGGTAGCACCGGTCGTTTTTCTCTTCATGGCGCAGGCCCGCTACCGGAGGCATTTCCTGGATGTATTCCCCGACGCCCTTGATCTGGTGGGGCGCGGCGTCAAGGCCGGTTTGCCGGTGAACGAGGCATTGGCCACAGCAGGGCATGAAATTCCCGATCCGGTCGGTAGCGAATTGCGCCGGGCTCTCGATCAGGTGCAAATCGGCCTCCAGATGATCGATGCGTTGCGGCAAGTAGCTGATCGCGTTCGTGCTCCTGATTTTCGCTTCTTGGTTGTCGCCTTGGCGTTGCAGGGAAGAGTAGGGGGCAGTCTTGCCGAAACCTTGGGCAACCTCAGCAAAGTGATTCGCGCTCGCAAGGCATTGCGGCTCAAGGCCCGCGCGCTGACGGCGGAAGCGAAAGCCTCGGCGTCAGTGCTGGCAGCGTTGCCATTCATCGTGGGCGGGGCAATGTGGATGATGAACCGAGACTTGACATTGACTCTGTGGGTCGACCCGCGGGGTCGCTTCATGCTCGGCGTCGCGTTCCTCAGTCTTGTGACTGGTTTAACTGCAATGTATGTGATAGTGAAGAGGGCATTGCGATGATCGCAGATTTCGCTCAGTTGCAGTATACAACGGAAACGTGGTTTTTAACAGCGGTCCTATTGGTTGCTGTATGGTCGGGCTCACGCCTGTTGGGGATGAACCGGCGTGAAAAACTGCAACAGCTTCGGCTAGATGCATTTCGCGGCGCTGTTTCCGCCGTTACTGCACCGACCGGTGCGTCATGGTATCGGCTGCTCGGTAGCCTTATCGCCAGGAGTCCCATTGTCGGCACGGGTGAGCAGCAACGCCTGCTTAAGATGTTGCTATTAGCCGGGATTAAGGCTCGGGGCAGTCTCGCCAATTTCATCGCGATAAAAGTGTGCAGCGCTTTAGTCGTGGCCGGGCTGGCATGGCTATTTCTCGAATGGCACCCCCTATCGCTGATCTTGGCGCGGGTCGCAGTGCTCGGCTTTGCCCTACTCAGCGGGTGGCGGGTGCCCGATATCAGTCTGCGTCACCTTATCAAGCGGCGGCAATTGCGTCTGGAAAAGGGAATGCCCGACGCACTAGATCTGCTGGTGGTCTGTTCCGAGGCTGGGTTGAGTCTCAACCAAGCGATTGCTCAGATCAGTCAGGAGCTACGGTTTTCGAACAAGGATGTCGCCGACGAATTTGCGGCAACGGCAGCCGAAATGCGGGTTGTGGCGGATTTCAGTGTAGCACTCGACAATCTGGTCGAACGAACCGGGTTGGCTGATTTGCGCAGCCTCGTTGCAACCCTTAAGCAGTCGCTCAAATTCGGCACGTCCCTCGCCGAATCCCTGCGGATGATCGCCGGGGAAATGCGCGCCGCACGCCAAGCGCGTATGGAAGAACGAGCAGCACGTCTGCCCGTGTTACTGGCGGTTCCGATGTTGTTGTTTATCCTGCCGTGTCTGATGATGATTGTCGGCACGCCAGTGATAGTGCGCATCATCGACATGTTCAGACACATCAAGATTGGGCTAGGTGCACCATGATGATTTCCCAATCCCAGAATCAAGTCTGGAAATGTTCGGCCGGTGCGGTTGCCGTTGTGACGGCAATCGTGCTGCCAGTGATTCTTGGTTTCGCCAGCCTCGGCACCGAAGTCGGACATTGGTATTTCACGCAGCGCGTGATGCAAGGCTCTGCGGATGCCTCGGCTATCAGTGCGGCGGCACAATACATTGGCGATGTCAATGCAGGGAGTCCCAGCAGCACGACCTATCAGACTGTTGGGGTGAACTATGCGCTCCTGAACGGCAATTTCACAATTCCAACTTCCAATGTGTGCCTTATCACGTCGAGCAGCAATAATTGTGCGCCCGTGCTTACTCTCGATGCGCGCCCGATTTCAACGCAATGCGGCACTTCGGCCGCACCGGCTTGTATTGTCGTAGAGATTACGCAGAACACGGCAACTTGGCTGTCAACGAAGGCATCGTTTCGGCCGGGGGTTGGAAAATTAGTTCAGGCGATTCCCGCCCCGACTCTCATGGCGCGCTCAGTCGTAACGATTCTAAGCCAGACAAAAACCGAAACAACCGCTGGCGCAGACTGCATTCTTGCCCTGGCAAACGCGACCAATGCCGTGACGGTCGAGGGGGGTGGTGATCTCGTAGCAAAGTGCGGGATTGCTATTGATGGGGGCATTGATCAGAACGCTAGTGGCACGGCTATTGGTGGGATTCACTTTAACGGCAGCAATTCGAAGACCGAAGCCACTAATCTCGTCATGACGGGGAATTATACCGAGAACCAGGAATGCGTGGATGCTAGTGGACATCATTGCTATCTTTGGAGTGCCACCCAAAGTCCACCGGCTGGCACCGGCAGCACTACACTATTACCGGCGTCTGATTTCTACCCCAATACTGCGACGCAAGATCCTTATGCTGCGACAGTAGCCGCGATGTTTCAGAGCGGTGGTATCGGTGTTCCACCACAAGGTGTGGCGAGCGTCACAATCAATACACAGGGGAATGGTTACACCAACGGAACACGAGTTTTTACCCTTACAGGCGGTAGTGCTAGTGCACCAGCCAAAGTTGTGGCGACCGTCTCGGGCGGCATGGTCACTGCAATCCTCGGCGTCTTCGATCCCGGTGCCTACAATACAGTGCCGGGCGGTCAACCAACAGGGACACCTGATATCGGTGGCGGCTCCGGGGGAACTTTTAAGTTGACTGAAGGGTGTTTCGCATGGCCGGGGACATCGGTCGGCGGAATGCCGTGGACGCCAATTGCAGGTCGGAAATATTGCTCGATTTATAACCATGGCGGCACGACAATAAACTTTCCGACTGGAAACTACTACATCGCTGGCGGTGACAGTAATTGCGTTGGTTTGTGCCAGTCGGGTAACAACGCTGTTATGACATCGGCTGTCGCGGGCGTCACCTTCTTCTTGACCAATGGTGAAGGAACCGGAACTTATGGGTCGAGTTCTTATGCGACCATCAGTATTCAAAGCGGCACGGTGAATCTGTGTTCGCCCGGCACGAATTGTGGAACGACGTGCGCTGCTAGCACTCTGGCAACCGAATGCATGCTGGTCATTCAAAATCCAGCAGCGCCCCTATCTACAACGCTAAAGTCGATAAACAATATCGTCAACGGCAATGGCAAGAACACTTTGGCGGGCCTCGTCTATCTGCCGAAGCAAACTTTTTCAACGGTCGGCACTTCGTCGATCGGCGGCTGCTTCGGCGTAATCGCCTATTACATCGATATTGGCGGCACCCCGGAGTTCTCGAATGGGTGTTTGCCCGGTAACGGGATCGGCGGCACGACAACGACCGTTACCACCTTATCGGACCCCACTCTGTTTCAGTGATTATGGGATACAAAAATGCTTCGAGCACTTCGCCGGTTCCTCAGAAGTTCTGATGCCACTGCCGCGGTCGAAGCCGCCATCTTCGCGCCGATTTTTGTGGTCTTCACGCTTGGGATCACCGATCTCGGAGTAGGAACGTTCGTCGGAATGACGGTCAATTCCGCAGCGCAAGCTGGTGCCGCCTATGCCGTTATAAATTCCGGCTCGACCGGCACGTGCGGTTCGCTGACTCCGGCCTGTATCAGCGGTGTCCAGACAGCGATGAACAACGCCACCGGCAACTCGTCGTTTTGCACGGCCTCCTCTGCTTGTCAGGTTGCCTTCAATTCATGCGCCGATCCTAACGGGGGGGTATGCTTTATAGTGACGGCGAACTATCTGTATTCACCGATCCTGCCCGGATTATACTCGTGGGCAGTATCACAGACCTATTCATCCACCGCCACAGTTCGGATTCAGTAAGATGAAGTCTTTACTCAAAAATAATTATGGTGCCGCTTTGGCAGAATTCGCCATAGTGGCTCTGCCGGTTCTTATGTTCATTATCGGCATCATGCAGACCGCCTGGGTTGTATGGGTGGACAATCTATTATATGTGTCGGTCGATGCCGCGGCTCGGTGTGGAGCAGTTCAAACGTCGTCGACATCGCCGTGTTACGGCTCGGGGTTGGCGAATATGCAACAGACCGCCAATCTAGTCTTTGCGCCTCTGAGCGGCGCGACATTCTCGAACAACTCGAATTGTTCCGGTGGTGCTGGGCTCGTTGGATCATATACTGTTAACATTGCATACGTTATTAATCTAACATTGTCGGCGCAATCTTGCTATCCGACAGTTCCGCCCATTTCATCATCATGATAGCAACTTTAGTTGGTTGTTTATGCGTTTACCACTAACCGGGATTGCACGAGTGCGAGAGGCCGTGACCATGTACTCAGCTGCCATGATACTACGTGTGGGCAGCGAAGCCCTACACTCCATAATGGGCGGCATGTGTGTGTTCTGCCTCTACTATGCCGCTAATGATCCTGACCCGCATGTCGTGTGGTACCTCATTCTCGACGCTCTGCAATGGGGTGTCCTCGCCGCGGCTGTTCTTTATTGTAAAATCAAGTATCTCGAAAGTTGATGCCTTGTATGATTTATTAATGCGACTGCCGTTATTGGGTTGGGCGTTCTTTTACGCGATGCTGCAATTGGTGGTGCTTATGCAGTATACGAACGCGGCCCCACTGGATTTCGCTTACGCGGTCCATATTGCAATGCGGTTATCGACGGTCGCATTCATGTTGCTTGTCGCCGCCGCCGTTATCGCGCGGACGCGGCCCTCCGGGAAAGCGAGCGGGCTAGAGCCACGTGTCTCCGCTTTAGTCGGTTCCTTTCTGACATACGGCATTGTGCTTTTTCCGCGGCACGACTTGTCTCCGCCGCTGGAGTTGATATCGACGCTGCTGATCCTTGTTGGCACTGCCGGGGCGGTCGCTGCACTTTGCCAACTCGGCCGTTCTTTTAGTGTAATGGCCGAGTCCCGGCAACTTGTCACGTCCGGGCCATATCGCTTCCTGCGCCACCCGCTCTATCTGACCGAAGAGATCGCAATCATTGGGCTATTCATGCAGTTCGTATCGCTGTGGACAGCCCTATTCCTCGCGGTTCATGTCGCCATTCAGTTACGGCGTATTCATAACGAGGAAACTGTGCTGAGTGCGAAATTTCCTGAATACGCCGCCTATAAACGAAATACCTCTCGTTTAATACCGGGGATTTACTGATGACGATACAAAGTTTAAGTTTAGAGGGATTTGCCAACACCAGAGAGCGCAATCGGTTTGGCATCTCGTTACCACTGATTTTTGGCATTGGGATTTACTTTCTGATCATCACCCACGCCAGTGCAGTGCTGCGTGATCCCGACACCTTTTGGCATATCATTGTCGGCCAATGGATCATCGCTCACGGGACAGTGCCCGACCATGGTATCTTTTCTGCGACGATGGCCAATGCGCCATGGCTAGATCAGGAATGGCTGGCCGAAATCCTAATGGCCTGGGGTTACGATCATTTTGGTTTCGCAGCGCTGGCAGTGGGTACGGCGCTTTGTGAAGCGGCGGCAATGGCAATACTGCTGCGCGCCCTCCTGGGCATATTGCCTCCCATCTATGCAATGTTCGGCACCGTTTTGGCAGGGGGGTTGTGGTTCCCTCACCTGTTGGCAAGGCCCTACATCCTGACGATTCCAATTCTCGTGGTATGGGCGGCGGCGCTGGTGCGCGCCCGCAGTGACGATCGCGCGCCTTCTCCTTGGTTCGCGCTGCTCATTCTGCTTTGGGCCAATCTCCATGGCAGCTTCATGTTTGGGATCGGCCTCGCCGGGCTCTTTGCAGTCGAAGCCGTCCTACTCGCCCCGGATTGGCGGGGCCGTGTTCGCACGGTGCGAGATTGGGGGTTCTTTGGTGTGCTTTCGCTTGGAGCCGCATCGATTACCCCTTACGGCTTGCACGGCCTGCTGTTTCCATTCCACATGATCAACATGACCGCGCTGACCTACATCGGCGAGTGGCAGGGCGTTAATTTCTCACAGTCGTGGTCGGCGGTATTTCTAATCTGGCTTTTGGCTGTTCTATTTGCCGCGCTCTCGCGTGGTTGGCGGTTGCCACCGACCCGTATCGCCATACTGCTACTGTTGTTGGTGATGGCACTCAAGCATCTACGCTACATGGAGTTGTTTGGGGTGGTTTCGTCATTAATGCTTGCTCCAGCACTGGCGGTGCAGTTCGGTCGGGCTGTGGCAGTGACCAAGACAGACCGTCTGATGGCCGAATTAGCAAGACCTGCCAATTGGCGCGGGGTCGTGATATCTGGCGCGATACTCGTTGTGATCACGATCGCGTTGCGTGGTGGGGATCCACAACCGGTGGACGCCACATTTCCTGCTGCCGCCGTCGCCGAGGTAAAGGCAAATCACGTCGAAGGCCCGGTGCTAAACTCTTACAGGTTTGGTGGGTGCCTGATCTTTTCAGGTATACTGCCGTTCATCGACGGTCGCGCTGAACTTTATGGCGACACCTTCGTCAAGCGCTACATAGACGCGGCGAACCTGTCCGACAACCAGTTGCCGGGAATATTGAACGATTACGGAATTACCTGGACGATCTTCCCACCGGAGACACCCGCAGTCATCTTGTTGGATCATCTTCCTGGCTGGCGGCGACTATACACCGATTCCGTTGCCATTGTGCATATTCGTGAACCTAGTTAATGGAGATTGCAATGACACAGCTTTCAGTCGTCATACCGGTTTATAACGAAGCCGCTACAATCGGGACGATCCTGCGAGAAGTTGCGAATGCTCTACCCGAGGTATCGAAGCAGATCATCATCGTAGACGATTGTTCGCGTGATGGCACGGCCCAATGGTTGCGCCGCAATCTCGGCGCTGCGCAGGGGGTCTGGCGCGGCATTGCTGTCAATGACGATGGCGAAATTGAGCTACGCAGACAGCAGGCGTCAAATATCGCCGGTTTCCAATTCACGGTCGCTTTTCACGAACGCAATCGCGGTAAAGGCGGCGCGGTAAGAACCGGGTTCGAACACGCGTCGGGCGATGTCATTGTCGTTCAGGATGCCGACCTGGAATACGACCCCAACGACTGGTCACTGATGCTGCCGCTGATTCTCGATCGGAAGATCGCAGATGTCGTCTACGGCTCGCGCTTTGATAGCCGACCGCATCGCTCGCTTTATTTTCATCATTATTTGGGCAATAGAGCTATATCGATTATATTCAGTTTGCTATACAATCAAACGTTGTCGGACATCGAAGTCTGCTACAAAATGTTTACAAGAGAAGTCTTGAAACAACTCGTGCTGACCACGAGTGATTTCGGATTTGAGATTGAGATCAGTGCACAGATCGCCCGTAACAAGCGTTGGCGCATTTATGAAGTCGGTATCAGCTATTATGGCCGCACCTATGACGAAGGCAAAAAGATCAATTGGCGCGACGGTGTCAAGGCGCTCGGCTATCTGATCAAATTCAGAGCGCCAATGAGTTGGTTGGGGTGGGGTCATGTCTGATAGCGCGCAGGGATTCTGGCTGGAAGAGCTTGGCGAGGCCCGCTATTTCAATTCCTGGGTCGCCGATCTCATTGCCCCGTCGATCCGTGGTGACGTGTTGGAGATCGGCTGCGGCACTGGCAATTTCACTGGCCTCATAGCGCGCCATGCCCGCTCGGTCGTCGCCGTCGATATGGATGCAGAATTTATAGCAACGGCACGGCAGCGTTGGAAAGACGAATGGCGCATCAGCTTCCACTGTTGCGATGCGACCGCCGAGGGCTGGGAGTCTCAATTCGACACCATCGTTCTATTGGACGTTCTTGAGCATATCGAGGATGACGTTGGCTTCCTGTGGAGCCTGCGGAGGGCGCTCCGTCCTGGTGGAACGCTAGTCCTCAAGGTGCCCGCTGGTGATTGGCTTTACGGCACTATGGACCGGGCGATAGGTCATTATCGGCGCTACTCGAAAAAGACCTTGCGCGATGCGCTCGGCGATGCTGGTCTGCGCGAGTCGGGGAGCTTCTACTTCAATCGGCTTGGCGTATTGGGATGGTGGCTCAATGGCCGCGTTCAAAAACGGGTTACACCGCCTGCTGCGCAAGTCAAGACGATCGAAAGGCTTGCGCTAATACTTCGTCAAACTGAGCGGTTAGTTCCGCTTCCATTCGGCCTCTCTCTCATTTCAACATCAGTTTGAATTGGACAAACCAATGGGGAAATTCCTCCAGATCGAAAACAAGATTTTTACCGAAGAAAGGCTCATCCTATGGGGATGGGGCGCGATCATTACTTTTGGTTTCTTAATGGGATGGAAAGTGTTCGTCAGTCTGCCATCTATGGGTGAGACGTGGCCGATACTCCCCAACGGCTACCCTCGCTGTATTGATTTTGGGTTTTTCTGGTTAAGCGGAAAGCTCGCCGTGGCTGGTGATACGAGTCGGATATTTGACTTTCCTGCGTGGTCGGCTATCCAGGCGTCGTTCTTCAATCCGGGAAGCTGCCCCAATTTCAATCGATTTTTTTATCCGCCAACTTTGCTGTTCTTGACCTATCCTCTTGGGCTCATGCCGTATGTGGTCGCGCTCGGGGCGTGGATCGTCGCGTCGTTTGGCTTATATCAAGCAGCCGTTTACGCGATCATACCACGGCGCGCAGCACTGATCGTAGCGGCTACTCCTGTTTTTGTGATGCTGTCGAATGTGCTTATGGGGCATAATGGTTTTTTCAGCGCTGCATTGATTGGCCTCGCATTGCTGTTTACGGAACGTCGCCCGATGCTCTCCGGGATTTTTCTCGGGATGCTCACCTACAAGCCGCACTTTGGGTTGCTGTTTCCGATTGGCCTTTTAGCTTCTCGCAACTGGCGTGCTATTGGCAGTGCAGTCTTGTTGACCGCAGTTCTCGCGATATTAGCCTGGATGGCTTTCGGATATGAGGGATGGGCGGAGTTTATCAACGCGTTCACTGAGCGGGGCTCGGACCTGGGACCGGCCCAAGGGGTTCATCCGAGGCTCCAATCCATCTTTGGCATCTTCTATTGGACTGGTGTGAGTCTGTGGGTAGCTTGGAGCGCACAGTTGGCTGTCTCCGTTCTTACGGCCCTCGGCATCTGGATGCTTTGGGCTAATCCGATTTCGTTTAACTTAAAGGCCGCGGCACTGTGCGCTGGAATATTACTTGCCTCGCCGTATGCTCTATTTTATGATCTGAGCATTCTGTGTATCGCTGCTGCCTTCTTCATCAAAGAGGGAATGTCGCGCGGGTTCTTGCCGGGAGAGCGAACGCTGATGGTCATCTTTTGGGCGGTGCTTCTCTCTTTCCGGTTAGCGAGCGGGCCGGTAATTTCCGCAATCTTTCTATTTCTCATTGTTCGGCGGGTCGTGAGTTGCCTTCCTGTCTCTGCGACACCAAAACAACTGGCATTTGAGGTAGGGTGAGATGCCCCTAGATGCGCAAATTGGCGGGGATGTTATTTCGGCTACGCCCGTCTTGACTATCATTATACCAACGCTCAACGAGCGCGAGAATGTTGAGCCACTGCTAGGGTCATTGGCAGCGGCGCTACCGTACACGGCGTGGGAGGCGATTTTCGTCGACGACGACTCGCAAGACGGCACGGCCGATTATGTGCGGGACTTGGCACGCCGTAACCCGCGGGTGCGATGCCTGCAACGGATCGGTCGGCGGGGCCTCGCGACCGCCTGTATGGAGGGCGTTCTGGCGTCAGCCTCGCCTTACGTGGCCGTCATTGACGCTGATCTTCAGCATGACGAGCGATTAGTGCCAAAGATGCTGGCGGCGCTTCGAGACGGGGCCGATTTGGTGGTTGGCAGTCGCTACGTAGCTGGCGGCGTCGTTGGTGATTGGGATCGCGGCCGGGCTCGGGCCAGCGGGTTCGCAACGCGCCTTGCCCGCATGATTTGCAAGGCGGATGTCGCAGACCCTTTGAGCGGATTCTTTATGTGCCGCCGCGAGGTTTTCGAACGGGCACTGCGTCGCATGTCCGGGCAAGGCTTCAAGGTCTTGCTCGATCTTCTAGCCTCCTCCCCTGAGCCGCTGCGGGTGCGCGAGCTTCCCTATAGCTTCCGCGAGCGACAGAGGGGTGAAAGCAAGCTCGACACACTGATTGTGTGGGAATTCGGGATGTTGGTGGCTGACAAGCTGGTTGGCCACATCGTCCCGGTCCGCTTTGCTCTGTTTGCACTGATCGGTGGATTGGGGCTCCTGGTTCACCTCACCATGCTTGGGACTGGCCTTAATTTGCTGGGGTTCAGCTTTCGCGCTTCGCAGGTCGTCGCCACGCTGGTCGCGATGACTTCGAATTTCTTCCTGCATAATCAATTCACTTATCGCGATCGGCGGCTACACGGTCTGCGGCTCGTCCGCGGCTTAGTCACGTTCTATCTGGTCTGTGGGCTCGGTATCGTCGCCAATGTTGGTGTAGCGACCTACGTCTTCTCTGCGAACCATGTCTGGTGGCTCGCTGGGGTGGCGGGCGCAGTTGTCGGCTCCGTCTTTAATTTCGCAATGTCTTCTGTCTTTACCTGGAACCGAAAATGATGAAACGACTAGCTTTCCTTCTGGCCCTCGTTCTGGCGATCGGCCTTCTAATCTACTACGCCGGTCTAAAGCATGCTCCAGTCAGTGTCCCCGTCAAACCCGTCGCTGTTGAGAGACGCCCCGATCTGACGGCGATATTCACCATTGGCAACTACCAGCGGTGGATCGATCGGTTTGGCACAGTCAGCCGCTCGGCCTTTGACGCCTCGGGAAAGCGGATCGGCACACAGGTCGGCCACGTGGGCGGTCCGAACGGGATGATCGTCGAAATGACTTATCTCGTGCCTGATGCGGACCATCCTCTCGGGCAGGCGTTTGACGGTGCTGACAATCCCATGCCGTTGCTCACCGGCCGTGACACTGACAAGCCCACCGACCGAACGCAGGAAGGCCCGCTCACTAGCTGAAGGCATAACTCGGATTTTGGGCTACATCGGCGTGACCCTCCTGTGCATGGCGATCGTTGGGCGCATCGTTCTTACAGCGGTGGTGGTGGTGCACGGGCCAGAGATACCACTGTCGTGAAGCTGGAAATCGCTGTACGGGAAATAGGTGACGTTGCTCTGGGCCGTAGAGGATCGATGGTCCGGTTGTGTGCGTTGAATATAGCGCTGCAACCGACATTCGTAAACACGTTGCGGTCTTTGGCGATGGAGGAAGTGTCGGGGACCGGTGCCGGTGGTGTGCAGATTCCGACGAAGTCGCCCGCTGATTCCGAGATGATGTCGCCCGGCGATACGAGATGTCAGAGGCGTAGTTCGAAGGTGGGCTGGGCTTCTCCCACCGCGCAGGGGAAAACGACTCGGTGGCCTTCCGAAACGGGTCCCCTTTTGATGGAACGATGCGTCGACCCGTAGCTCCCCACTCCCTGGCACGGGCAATCCGTAAGCTTCATTCGATACCTCGTCAGCAATACTCCCCCGCCAAAGATCTCATCGCCTTCACCAATCATAAACTGCCATGGCGTCTTCCGGGATCACGGCGGTGCATTTCTCGCCGATCACGACCGAGGCGCGTTGGTGTGCTGTCAGGAGCTTGTGGCGCGATCGAGGCTTCCCGCGACGTGCAGCCGCTAAGCTTTCGGGCGGGACTGCTATATTACCACTCACGGGAAACCGTCGCTCGGCGTACTGAACGGCTTGTGTCGCGGCTCTAATAAAGCGCCCCGGCGACACTTGATGGGGTCGCGTCCGCGCAGCCCTGACCCCTACTTCGTCCTTTAAGGGGCGATTTAGTTCAAATCCAGGTAATAAACCATAGATGTTTTACCCGTATAAGGCGTGTCATGCTATATTAGCGTATGAGAAATTCCTCCAGAGGACTCGCGGTCGGAGGCCACGACGGCAGCTTTTTGATACTCGATCGTGTCGGCAGCCTGGATTTCGTTATCGGCGTGAGATCTCACACCGGCGAGGTGCTGAGCGTTTACCTCATGGATGCGGATATCGAGAAGCTGATGGAATTCCTAACCCGGAAACACGATCAGGCCCGCTGATAAGCCGTATAAGGCTGATCGGACTAAGCTGATCTGCCCGCTAAATGGACGTCGACGCTGCGCGAGCACGTGATCGTCTCGTCGTAGCGGGCGGGGGTGCTGCCACCTCGCTTGCGACATTCGATTTCGTCGCTGGGCGAGATCGGCCCGCGCTTTTCGCCTTTGGGTTCCTGGCAGCGCTTACCGCGCTGGGCGACTCTTTGGGCTCTGCCGGGGCCGCAGGTGTCGCAAGCTTGCGACCGAACTCCCGCGCCTTTGCCATGATAGATCGATGCTCCGAATAAGCTGGAGCCGTCAGCGGATGATTGCTTCGCAGACCCCATCGCTGCCGGTATTCATCAGGACTCAAGCCATGGCGAGTGGCAATGTGGCGGCGTAACGTCTTGCCTCGGTAGGCGCAATCGAGGCACACCACGAAATCCCGGTTTACTGATTGTCGTATCGAGACAGCGGGAGTGAGAACCTCCTCTGGTTCGAGCGGCTGTCCAAGCTGACCGATCGCCCGATGAACGGAGGTAATCAGATCGGCAAGTTGATCCGGCACTAGCCTGTGATGCCGCACATAGCTCACGACGATTTTGGTCGTCAGATGTGGGTTGATCTCTTCCGTATTCACGAAACTACCTCTCTCATTTTCCTTCAATTGTCATATACAGAAATTAAAGCCGGTTTAAAGATGAGCCCAGAACATTTTGGTTAATTTTTTCGATGGAGAGATTTTCGACGGCCAGTCGGTCCCCATCGCCCGGATCTCGGTAGTATGGATCGAGGAACAGCGAGAGCGGTGGCTCCCGCTTAACCAGTTGTTGATTATTCACAGATAAAGCCACGCCGCCGAAATCTTATGGGGGATATCAAATGAGCAACGAGAATTCTGACGCTTTCAAGATTCGTCGCGCACCCAACCGAAAATTTTATGTCTGGGGAAATGGCGAGGCAATTTGCCTACCAAATGGGAACCTGCGTTACTTCTGGACCGAGCGTGAGGCTTGGGCGTTTCTAGCCAAACGCGATGCCGCTGAGGTCAGCAGAATCGCTGCATAGCGGAGCCGAAAGGTAGCGGACACGGCAATGTGGCGGCGTCAGTGGGTGATCTCCAACGCCGCCTCTGCCTCACGAGCATGGTGATCTCCACCAAACGGTGATGTTTTGAGGGAGCCGAAGCTTCCACTACCGGAAGCCGGGCGAATCGACCCGGTGGCTTGAGATATCCCATTGGGACCGGACCGCGCGGCTCGGCGGAGCGAGTTTGTTAGCGCAATCCCAATGCCATAGTCTGACCGCAGACGGTCCAAGGGGGGCTCTCCGAAAATGGGGCCCCCCTTCTGAGGACTCTCCATATCCACCGTAGCCCCTAGACATCCCTGCGGGTGGTCGTCGATCAAACGCCGCGGCGACCTCAAGGCTTCACGGTCCAGCCCCGCCGAGGCCGATTACGTTGCCCAACGAAAGGGCGGCAGTGGGAAAAGAGGGGGTGCCGAATCCCTGCCGGTCCCATCCACCGGGGTGGTCCGACCGAAATCGCACTCGGCGAGATTTCTTCGCGTGTTATCAGTTCGGCAACTCCCGTTTCGCGTGCTATAAAAGCTTTGTGGTGACGGCCAAACTTTCGTCGCTACGGCGGGATTTGATCGTCAGCTTGTCGCCGCCTCACCAAACGACTAAAGCGCCGGATTTAGCCGCCAATGTTGCAGGCCGCGTCCGGGACACCAGCCGGAGGGAGGGCCAATGGGATCGACAACATTTCGGGCGCGCTTCGGAGAAGACACCTACCCGATAGGCCGTTTCATCTTGGGGCGCACCCGAGCGCTCGGGAACAAGGTGGAGTGGCATCCAGGTTCGGTTTGCCGATTCCATCGATCGGGCATGTCGGGCTGATGACGATTTTGCACCCTGTGGCTGATTGGCTCGCCATAGCCGCCGAGGTCGGCTCGGCTATGCTGGCGGCAACCGGAGAGGACAAGGGAGGGCTTTGCCATGCTCAAGGTCTGGGGACGCCGAAGTTCATTCAACCTCCAGAAAGTCATGTGGCTGGTCGGGGAGTTGGGGCTGGCGCACGAGCATATTCCGGCTGGCGGCGATTTCGGCCTCAACGATACACCCGAATTTCTGGCGATGAATCCGCACGGACGGGTGCCGGTGATCGACGACGACGGCACCGTTGTCTGGGAGTCGCAGACGATCCTGCGTTATCTGGCGGCGAAATACGGGCGCGGTCGGTTCTGGTCGGACGATCCGGGCGAACGGTCGCTCGCCGAGCGTTGGATGGATTGGTCGCAGTCGAGTTTGCAGGCGGATTTTCTGATGGGCGTGTTTTGGGGTTTCTACCGGACCCCTGAGGCACAACGGAACATGCCCGCGGTGAACGCCAGGATCAGAGCTTGCACCCGGCATTTCCAATTGCTCGACCGCATCCTCGCCGATCGCCCGTTCTTATGCGGCGACAACCTGACGCTGGCCGATATCCCCGCGGGCACCTCGCTCTATCGGTATTTCGGGATCGATATCGAGCGCCCGTCCGTGCCGAATGTCGAAGCGTGGTATCGGCGGCTTCAGGAGCGCCCTGCCTATCGCGAACACATCATGGTGCCATTCGGTGAATTATACGGGAGGCTCGATTATTAGACCCCGAAGCGCTGGATGACGTGGCGGATAGAGAAAAAAGAAGCCGCTTGGTAGAGCGTCTTTCGAGGGCCTCGACTCGTGCGGGGGCATCCGTAGCGCCACTGACCACTCACCCAAACACCCCCGGCCCTTCCCAAAAGGGACTCCTGAATCGATGGAACGATCCACCGCACCGTAGCATTCTAGGAGGCTCACCGGTTCCCGGCCCCCCAGAGCGTGGTCGATCAAGTTGCCCTTGCGGAAGGCAGGGCAAAAAGAGGGGCGTACCGAATCCCTGATAGGGCACCCATCCGTGGGATCTTCTGTGGGTTCCCAATACAAAGTCGCGCCCCTGGTGATGGCGGCTACATAGAACTATGCGCCGCGGTGCATTAGACCGAGGTCGTCGCGGATCGCGGCCTCCGCCGTCGCCGCGAAGGCTCGAAGGTGGTCTGCGCCGATATGAACGAGGACGCTGCGAACGAAACCGAGTGCGGCCGTCGCCCACCCAAGGGAGGAGAAAGATCATGAAGATGGTTGGGACGCGAATTGCGGCATCTCTTGCAGGGTTGGCCGTGGCGTTTGGGGGTGCAGCTGCCCAGCAATCGCCCAGACACCATATTGTTCCCCTTAAAGACATCCCATCACAACAATGGATTGGGCCAGTCCTGACTGAGGCAGTCCAGGGTGATATGCGTATTCCAGGTCAGCCGTTCGTAATCCGCATTCACAATGATGCTGGCTTTATCGTCTTGCCGCACACACATGTCGAAGACGAGAATATTGTCGTGGTGAAGGGAATTTGGTTGCTGGGGATGGGTAGTCAATTTAGTTCGTCCGATCTAGATTCCGTTACTGTCGGTGACTATTTGTTCGTGCCAAAGGGAATGGCGCACTTTGCGTTCTCCAAGACAGAAACGATCATACAGGTGCACGGCATCGGACCCTTTGTAGTCAGTTACGTCGATCCCATCTA
>Ga0310914_10000482_pt1 | contig 23263 bp, 22 predicted proteins | sample GREbulkMGAN108_FD_203450 | JGI IMG/M metagenome (GOLD analysis project Ga0310914, IMG submission 203450) | Lab enrichment of tropical soil microbial communities from Luquillo Experimental Forest, Puerto Rico - GRE.bulkMG.AN108 | ecosystem: Environmental > Terrestrial > Soil > Tropical forest >... | reverse complement strand
CTCGGAGCGGGCGAGATGATCGGGAAGAATGCCGTACTTGATGGGACCAAACAGTGCGGCGATGACCCCAAACAGGAACAGCACGACAAACAGAACGGGCACGGAGTGCAGGGCAAAGCCCAGCACAGCGAGGAACGCAATCCCGATCTCGGCGAGCTTGAGCCTCTGTGCCACACGCGCCTTGTCGTAGCGGTCGGCAAGCTCGCCGCCGAGAGCGGAGAGAAAGAAATAAGGCGCAATGAAGATCGCCGCGGCCAGCGTAATCAGGGATTCGGCGTTCGCGCCGCCGATGTGGAACAGGATAAGAAAGACCAGGGAATTCTTGAGGAAATTATCGCTGAATGCCGAGAAAAACTGGCACCAGAACAGGGGGGCGAAGCGCCGCGTCATCAAGAGCGATGAAGCCATGATCTTTTCCAATGGGCGCGGCCCGGCGGCCGCGGGCGACTACCTCTACAAACGATAATTTGGGCAAAAGGACAATCTTCCCGGCAAAATCGGCCGATGAATTGTGTAACGGGCGGCGGAACACGGCGGCGGCGACCGGACCGGAGAAGCCTCACAAAAGCGGACGGCCCCGGAAGGGGCCGCCCGTTACGCCTTTACGCCTACGCTTTACCGCACTCAACGCTAACTGTGCAGGCTCCGTCGCGTCGCCGGCTGCATCATGACCGCCGCCACGCTCAGACAGACGGCCGCCCCGCAAGCAACGATGAAAAGCGAGATCCACATGGCGCCCTCTTCCATCTTCCCGATAAACGTCGGACAGCCCAACGCGTCAGGTCGGACTTTTGTTCCGAAGCCGACATAAAGAAAATCTGGTATTATAATACCAGAATTCCAACTCTGGAGGAGTTCCGGCATTCGACTTTTGAGGATGAGAGCCAGTATATCGGCGACTGCTCATTGCCTCTCGTCCCCAACGCACGATTGGATCCGCGATCCCCGATGAAGTTTACCGGCGATATCGCCATTGTTGCGCCGCGCGAAGCCGTCTTTGCGAAAGTGCGGGATGCACGATTTTTCGCGTCCTGCGTGGAGGGTGTGCAGAATCTGAGCGAGATCGACTCCGACCACTACACGGCTGTCCTGGAGACGAAGATCGCGTATCTCAAATTCAAGTTCGACGTCGCGGTGGAGGTTTTGCGCATCGATCCGCCGAACGAGATCGAGGCGAGGATCGAAGGGACACCGAGCGGGATCGTCGGACGCCTTAGCGCTCGTTCGCTCACCCGTCTGGCGGAAGAGAATGGGGGAACCCGAGTGAGCTATGAGATCGAGGCCGCGCTGACCGGAAAGCTCGGCAGCCTCGGTCAACCCGTGCTGCGCGCCAAAGCCAAGGAAATGGAGCGGCAATTCGCAGAGCGCATCCGGGCCGCTTTTCCCCCCGTCGGCTCCGAGCGCGCGCCATGACTCCGTTCGAGCTGCTCGAGCCCACCTCGCTGCGCGAAGCGGTGGCGCTCCTCGACCCCGATGATCCTGCGGTGCGGCCGATCGCCGGCGGCACCGCGCTGATGCTGATGATGAAGGCCGGCGTGTTCCGGCCGAGCCGCCTCGTGAGCCTGCGCAAGCTCCCCGCCGAACATGCGCGCATCGCGCGCGCAGCGGATGGGACGCTGAGCATCGGGGCGATGACCCCGCTTGCCCAGGTCGAGCGGTCCGCCGACGTGGCCTGCTCCGCGCCCGTCATTCCGCGCGCCATGCTCCGGCTTTCCAATATCCGGGTGCGTAATGTCGCGACCATCGGCGGCTGCCTGGCGCACGGCGACCCGCACATGGATTTACCGCCCATTCTGATCGCGCTCGGCGCACATGTCTCGGCCATTGGTCCTGCCGGGGAACGCAACATCGCGATCGAGGACCTGTTCGCCGGGTATTTCGAGACCGTCCTGCAAAAGAACGAACTGATCTCGCAGCTGCACATTCCTGCGCAGGGAAAAGCGTCCGCGGCCTATATCAAGGTCACCACCGGCTCGGCCGAGGATTGGCCCGCGCTCGGCGTGGCGGTCTCGCTCGAGCGGGAGAGATCGATCATCCGGTCTGCGCGCATCGTCGTGAGCGCCGCCACCGAGAAAGCCACGCGCCTTCCCGCCGCGGAAGCGGCGCTTGCCGGCGCAGATATCGACGAGAGCAAGCTCGCCCGCGCCGGCGACGCGGCGGCAAGCGAAGCGGAGTGCATCTCGGACGTGCGCGGCTCGGCGCCCTACAAGCGCGAGCTGGTACGGGTTTTCGTGGTACGCGCGCTGCGCGAGGCGCTCAACGGCACGGGAGCGCCGCACTGATGGACGTCGGACGGGAGGTCGGAAGCCAGGTCGGGCGCTCGCTGCCGCGCATTGAAGCGCATGAGAAAGTGACCGGGCGCGCCGAGTACACTCACCTCATGCGGCTTGCCGGCATGCTGCACGCAAAGATTTTTCGCAGCACGGTCGCACACGGTCGGATCAAATCGATTGACACGAGCGAAGCCGAGAGACTCCCCGGCGTCTATCGCGTCGTCACCTCACAGGACGTGCGCAAGGTCATTCCAGAGCCCTATTACGGTCCTGCTTTCCACGACCAGCCGATCCTGGCGATCGACAAGGTGCACTACGTCGGCGAGCCCGTCGCCGTTGTGCTGGCCTCCGATCCGCATGTTGCCGAGGCGGCGGCGGCCCTCATCGTTGCCGAATATGAGGAGCTGCCGGCGGTATTCGATGAGGTGGAAGCTGCCGAAAACAAGGTCCTGGTCCATGAAGAGCTACGGCCGGCCGGGACCTTTGCCGACCTCAAGCACCTCAAGGGCCGCAAAGGGACCAATACCGCGCTCGATTACAAGCTGCGCCGCGGCGATATCGACAAGGCGTTCGCCGCCGCCGCTCACGTCTTCGAGCACACTTTCAAGACGCAGAAGGTCCTGCATCTCGCGCTCGAGCCGTTCGCCTCGATTGCCGACTGGAAGGAAACCGGGGTCACGATCGTCAGCGGCTCGCAGGGGCCCTCGTTCGTGCGAACCGAGATCGCACGTCTGCTCGGCTGGCCGGAGAACCGCGTCCGCATCAAGGTGCCGTATCTCGGCGGTGGATTCGGCGGCAAGCTCTACATTAAGCTTGAAGCGCTTGCGACGGCGCTCTCCATGATCGTGCGGCGTCCGGTCAAGGTCGCGCTCACCATGGAGGAGCAGTTTTACACCATCACCAGGCACCCCAGCACGTTCCGGATCAAGACCGGCGTAGACGAGAGCGGCCGCATCATCGCACGCAAATGCGAGGTCTATTGGAACGGCGGCGCTTACGCCGATATCGGCCCGCGCGTGACGCAGAAATCCGGCTTCACCGCGTCCGGCCCCTACGACATCGACAATGTGTGGATTGATTCCTACGCGCTGTACACGAACCTGCCCCCCGCTGGCGCGCTGCGCGGCTTCGGCGTTCCGCAGCTGGTATGGGCCTATGAACGGCACACGGACATCATTGCGCGCGAGCTCAAGCTTGATCCGGTCGAGTTCCGTCGCAGAAACATCCTGCGCGAAGGTCGCCCGCAGGCGACCGGCACCGTCCTGCGGGATGCCAAGCTGGAGACGGCGCTCGAGCGCGTCGCGCAGCGCCTGAACTGGAGCAAGCCGCTCGAGCGCGGCAGCGGGCCGGTGCGCCGGGGCCGCGGCGTGGCGCTCGCCATCAAGGCGGTGATCTCGCCGACGACCTCCGTTGCCAACGTCAACATCGCCGCCGACGGCAGCACCATCCTCTACTGCGGCACGGTGGACATGGGGCAGGGCTCCGATACCGCCATGGTGCAGATCGTCGGCGAAGTGCTCAATATCCATGCGGAGAGCGTGAAGGTGGCCGCGCGCGACACCGATGTCACGCCCTACGACATGGGCACGCTCGGCTCGCGTTCCCTGTTCCACATGGGTCACGCCGTGCGGCTTGCGGCCGAGGAGGCGCGCGACAAGCTCAAGGCGCTCGCGCGCGAGGTCGGCGAGCCCGAAGGCAGCAACGTTCCCATTGCCGAGCTGTTCAGGAAAAAGTACGGCATGCAGGCCGGCAACATCATCGGCACCGGCATCTACAAGCCTGATTACGTGCCGCCCGATCCGGCAAATGGATTGACGCCGAATGCGACGCCGTTCTGGATGTGCGCGGCCGCAGGTGCGGAGCTGGAAGTCGACACCGAGACCGGCCGGGTGCGGATCACCCGTCTCGTGAACGTCGTGGACTGCGGTCGGCCGCTCAATCCCAAGATCGTCGAAACACAGATTTCCGGCGCGGCGCTGATGCAGCTGGGATTCACCATGTTCGAGAAGATGCATATCGATGGCGGCCAGGTCACCAACGCATCGCTGGCCGACTACAAGATCCCCGGCCTGCTGGACGTGCCCCCCGGCATGGAAAGCGAGGCGATCGCGGCGCATCAATCGAACGGCCCGTTCGGGGCAAAAGGCATAGGCGAGACCGCGACCTTTTGCATATCGCCGGCCATCGGCAACGCCATCGAGGACGCTTGCGGGGTGCGGCTGACTGAATTGCCGCTCAATCCAGAAACGGTGCTGCGCGCCTTGCGCGCCAAGGCCGATCGCCCGCTGGGAGATGCGTGATGACGAGACGCACCATCAGCTTCACTCTCAACGGCGAGCCGGCCACCGCCGAGGTCGAGCCGCATCATAATCTGGTCGAGCTGCTGCAGCGCGACTTTAATCTGACGGGGGCGCGCGAGAGCTGCGGGCAGGGCATGTGCGGCTGCTGCACGGTGCTGGTGAACGGCACGGCAGTCTCAGGCTGCCTCTATCTCGCAGCCTTCGCGGATGGCGCGGAAGTGACGACCGTCGAGAGCCTGGCGGATGGCGACAGGCTCAGCCCCGTGCAGGAAGCCTTCATCGAAGCCGGCGCCTTCCAGTGCGGATACTGCACGCCGGGCTTTCTGTTGATGACGACGCAACTGCTCGACGAGAACCCGGATCCCGACGATGATGCGATTCGGCATTACCTGTCGGGCAATCTTTGCCGCTGCGCCGCCTATCCGGAAATCATCAACGCGGTCAAGATCGCCGCGCGCAAGCGCAAGACCGTCGCATAGAAGCCATGGTGCCGGGGATGGAGCGCCGGCATGAGCCGTGAATCCATGCACATTGAGACCGACGTCCTGATCATAGGGTCGGGCGGCGCCGGCATGTACGCGGCGATCGCGGCCACTCGTGCGGGGGCCGGCGTCATGCTCGTTGACCGCAGCCTGATCGGTCGCGGCGGTGCCACCGTGATGGCGCAGATGACGGTGGCGGCCGCGCTCGGTTGCGAGACACCGGACCACTGGAGCCACCACTACGACGACACGCTTGCCGCCGGCCGCGGGCTGTGCGACGAGCGGCTCGCCCAGCTCCTGTGCGAAGCAGGCCCGGACTGCATCCGCGAGATGGATGCATGGGGCGTGGGCTGGGCGCGCCGGCAAGGGCGCATCGCGCAGGCGCTCGCGCCGGGACATGACCGCCCACGCTGCGTCTATGTCGATTTTCTCAATACCGGCCCCGCGGTGTCGAAGACGCTGCGCGGGGTGATCACCCGTGCCGGAGGCATCCGCAAGGCAGGCGATCTCCTGATCGTCGATCTCGTGCGCGCGGGTGGCGAGGTCACCGGCGCGGCGGCGCTGCATGTCTCAAGCGGCGCGGGCGTCACCATCGCCGCCAAGGCGACCATCCTTGCCACCGGCGGCCTCACCCGGCTCTACCGCCGCAACAGCGCCTCCGCCAATATGGGCGGCGACGGTTACGCGCTTGCGTTGCGCGCAGGCGCGCCGCTTGTCGACATGGAATTCGTTCAGTTCTTCCCGATCGGCCACCTGGCGCCGCGCCTGATCGGCATGGACCCCATCATGTGGGATCCGTTCCGCTACAAGCTGGGCGGCCGCCTCCTCAACAGTGAAGGAGAGGAGTTTACCGGGCGCTACGGCGTGAGCGAGGGAGGCCGCTATCTCGCCACCCGCGATGTCGCAACCTACGCCATCGTCAAGGAAGTGGAAGCCGGACGCGGTTCGCCCTATGGCGGGGCCTTCCTGAGCTTCGAGCACTGCGGGGAGGCGGCGCTGCGCGAAGCCTTCGGGCCGGTGATCGGCCGGCTTGCGCGCAACAATATCGATCTGACCAGGATGCCCGTCGAGGTCGCTCCCATCGCCCATTATCACATGGGCGGCATTGTCGCGGACGAGCGCATGGAGACCGAGCTCCCGGGCCTGCTGGCGGCGGGGGAAGCGGTCGGAGGCGCCAACGGCGCCAACCGGCTGTCGGGCAATGCCATCACCGAGGCTCTGGTATTCGGCCGGCGCGCCGGGTCGAGCGCCGCGCAGCGAGCCAGCCAGATGCGGTCGCACGCATTCGATCCGCGGGCTGCCCGTGGCGTGCTCGATCTCGTAACGCAGGGCCCGAGGCAGGGCACCATCAACACGGCGGCCATGATCGCGCGGCTGCAGGCGGTCATGGCGGATGACGTAGGCCCGCTGCGCACCGCGGCGAAGCTCGAGCAGGCGCTCGAAGCCATTGCTGAGATGACGCGCAGCCTCGGCGAGCAGCCGATCGGCGACGGCGGCGCCTTCGATCTGCGGCGAGTCGAATGGTTCGATCTGCGCAACATGCTGCTGGCCGCGCGCGCCGTCACCGTGGCGGCGCGCGCGCGCACCGAGAGCCGCGGCGCCCATCAGCGCGAGGACTTCCCGGACATGCAGCCGTCGTGGCAGCTGAACCAAGTGGCGTGGTTCGGCGATCACGGCATGACGCTGGCGCGCAGCGGCGCCGCAGCTCAGGCGGCAGCGCAATGAGCGCGTCTGCCACGCTCAAGGTATGGCGCGGCGAGCGGCCCTTCGCCGGCCACTGGCAGAGCTTCGACGTTCCGTTCGAGCCCGGCCAATCCGTGCTGGACGGGCTGCGGTGGGTGCGTGCGAACCGTGACCCGAGCCTTGCCATCCGTTTCTCCTGCATCAACGCCAATGCCTGCAAGGAGTGCATGCTGGAGCTCGACGGCAGGACGGTTTACGCCTGCACGGCGCGGCTGGAGCCGCGCGAGATGACGCTCGCACCGCTCTCCAACAAGCCGCTGGTGCGCGACCTCGTCACCGAGATCGCACCGCCGGCGGAGCGGCTGCTGAAGTGACCGACATCTCATCTAAAAGGATTTTGGATCCTGAGTTGCCCAATCGTTTGCCCGTGGTGAAGGTCTTCCGAGTACAGAATTGAGCACCCAGCCTGGAGGGCCGCCGCGATAACGAGGCTGTCGTAGAAACGATATCCGTGGTCGCGCGCGATTACGATGCCAGCATCGTGAAGTTCGGTTGTCAGCGGGCACGGCGGATCGAGCAACGCTTTTACCGCTCTGAGAGCCTCTTCAATTTCTGCCCACCCACGGCGAACTTTGCGGCGAGAGACATTTACGAATTCGTTGAGCACCTGCACGCTGATGGTCCCGCCGACGGCCAAAAGCGCGAGCGCTTTTTCCTGGCGCGGGTCATTTGAAGTAAAGGCGTAAAGGATGACATTGGTATCGAGGAAAGGCTTACCGCTCATTCGCCTCCTCGCGATCAAATTTGAAGCCAGCAGGCAATGGACGGCCTAAGGCACGAATGCGCTGGAGAGCTTCCTCACGCGTCCGATCCCGGCCAATTTCGAATCGTCGCATTCCCGCAATCGTGATCTCGATCTCGTCGCCCTCCTTCAACTTGAGGGCCTCCGCTACCGCCTGCGGAATGCGAACGGCGAGACTGTTACCCCACTTGGCAACCTGCATATCGGGCCTCCTGCGCGGATGTATTTGATTGATCTACATCGAATAGTGTATATCATAAATCATAGTCCGCAAGCTTCACCTTGGTTATGTCTGCCCTTGCCCCATTGGCCATGGGGGACAAGCCCGTCGTTCCCGTGTACTAAGTTCGGCCTCACCGAAATCGCGTGAAAGGCGATGCTGCAAACCCGAAAAGACGAGCTGACGGTCGAGCGAAGTCCCACCCCCTTCGGCGACCTGCGCAACTGGATCGCGGCGCTCGAGGCCGAGGACGAGCTGCACAGGATCAAGGCCGAGGTGGATTGGAACCTCGAGCTCGGCACCATCATGCGCCTCGCGCAGGGTCCCGGGACCGGCAAGGCGCTGCTGTTCGAGAACATTAAGGACTACAACGAGCCGGAGAGCCGCTGCCGGCGCGTCTTCGGCTGCGGGCTCAACAGCTATCGCCGCATTGCAATGATGCTGGGACTGCCGCCCGACACGCATCCGCGCCAGCTGGTCAAGATCGCCCGCACGCTCCTTGCCGGCAGCATTCCCCCCAAGCTTGTCGCAACCGGTCCGGTGAAGGAGAACATTCTCAAGGGTCCCGACATCGACCTCTATGAATTTCCGTCCCCGCATTGGAACCGGCTCGATGGCGGCCGCTACCTCCTCACTTATGGAGGCTGCGTCACCAGGGATCCCGTAACCGGAATAATGAACGTCGGCATCTATCGCGGCATGATCGCCGGGCACGATGCGATCCCGATCCTGATGTGGCGGGCGCAGCATATCGGACATCATTTCACCGCCTGGGAGAACGGCGGCAAGTCAGAGATGCCGATTGCGGTGGCGATCGGCTGGGAGCCCTCGCTCGGCTTCTGCGCGGGCTCGCCGGTCGCCAAGGGAGTCTGCGAGTACGACGTGATGGGCGCGATCCGCGGCGCTCCCGTCGAGCTGGTCAAATGCGAGACAGTGGACCTTCTGGTGCCGGCGAGCGCAGAGATCGTGATCGAGGGCTATCTCGGTCTCGATCCCAAGACGTACGTGATGGAGGGTCCATTCGCCGAGTTTACAGGCTACCTTGCCGGAGACCGCTCGCCCAAGCCCACCATCCGCGTCACCTGCATCACCCATCGCAATGATCCCATCCTCAGAGGCACCATCGAAGGCGCCATGCCCGGCAGCTATTCGGAAAATTCCGTGTGCTCCTCGATCATGCGCGCCGCCACCGCCTGGAACGTGCTTGATCGCGCCGGGGTTCCGGGAATCACCGACGTCTGGTGTCCTCCCGTCCACGCCGGCATCAACCTGCTCATCCAGATGAAGCAGAGCTATCGCGGGCAGGCGAAACAGGCAGCCAATGCCATCTGGGGCTCATCGGCGGCGCATGTGCGCTACAAGCACATCACCGTCGTCGACGACGATATCGACATCCACGATTATGCGGCCGTCGACTGGGCGATCGCCTATCGCGTCAATGCAGGGGAGAACGATGTCGTCATCATGCCGGCGACATTCGGTTCCGGACTGGATCCGTCGATGCGCAGGCGTGACCGCAACGCGCATCTGTTCGGCACGGGCAAATGGAACCGCGTTCTCATCGATGCGACCATGAACCTCGACTACGATCCCGACCCTGACCTCGGCGGAGCACGTTTTCCGCCTATCGTCTGGCCGGAAAAGGATGACATCGACCGGGCCTATGCGCGCTGGACGGAGCTGGGCCTCGGCAAGCCGAAGGCGCCATGAAGATTGAATGACAGCTTACAGCGCGATTTCCCCTAGCGATCCCCTCTGCTGGAGAGCACGCCGATGACCGAGACATCCGTGAGCATCGCCTCCGCCGGGCTGCGCCTTGCCGGAACGCTGCGCCTGCCGCACGACCTCGCGCGCGGCGAGCGTCGGGCTGCATTCATGGTCCTGCACGGCTTCGGCAGCAGCAGAAGCTCTTCGAACGTGCTCCAGCCCGGCAAAGTCCTCAACGATCTCGGCTATATCACGCTGGCCTTCGACATGCGGGGTTGCGGGGAGAGCGAAGGCGAGCATGGGAGAGTGATCTGCCTGGAGCAGGTCGAGGATACCCGCAATGCGCTGAGCTTCCTGGCGCGCCAGGCAGGCGTCGACCCGACGCGCATCGGCGCAATCGGATCGAGCTTCGGCGGCGCGGTCGCAGTCTATACGGGCGGCATCGACGAGCGCATCGCCGCCGTCGTCTCCAATGGCGGCTGGGGCGACGGCGAGCGCAAGTTCCGCGGCCAGCACAGGAGCCCGCAGGAATGGGCGCGCTTCACCGCCATGCTGCGGGAAGGCCGCGAGCACCGCGCCAGGACCGGGAAATCACTGATGGTGCCGCGCTACGATATTGTGCCGATCCCGCCGCATCTGCGCAACAATCTGGCCGGGAACTCCATCGAGTCGTTTCCCGCGGAAACCGCCCAGAGCATGTTCGAGTTCCGCGCCGACGAGGTCGTCGGGCGCATCGCGCCACGGCCGCTGTTGCTGCTGCATGCCGCCAACGATTCGGTCACGCCGACCGAGCAGTCCATCGAGCTATTCAAGCGCGCCGGCCAGCCGTGCGAGCTTCACCTTATCAGCGATGCCGACCATTTCATGTTTGCCGAGAGCAACGCCCGCGTCTGGGATCTGCTGCGCGGGTGGCTCGCCGACTATTTCCCGGCGACTGCGACAGCGCAAAAAGCGGCCGCCGGCATGGGCCACTGACAACCGATGTCCTCGGCAGAAGACGCGCGCCTGCGGCGACCATCGGGCGCGCACGACCAGCGCCGCCGGCAGCAGGACAAGCAGCAGGAGATCGCCTTCTTCGACCGCCATGCGGCCAATGACGACTACGACGTCTTTGCGCCGGCGGCGAGCGCCCGTCTCATCGACGCATTCGTGCGCCTGAGCGCGCTTCCCGCGCATGCGTCGGTGGTCGATCTCGGCTGCGGCTCAGGCGTGTTCACCCATCTGCTGCAGCGCGCAGGCTACGACTGCGTCGGGCTCGACATCAGCGGCAAGCTGATCGCGGCCGGCAGGCGCAAGCATCCCGACCTCCCATTCCTGCAAGGCGACATCGAGCACCTGCCGTTGGCCGATGCGAGCTTTGACGGCGTGCTGCTGAGCGGGGTGGTCCATCATCTTCCGGATCCCTCGCGCTGCGCGGCCGAAGTCTTCCGCGTGCTGCGGCCGCACGGACGCTTCGTTGCTTTTGATCCCAATCGGATGAATCCCTTCATGTGGCTCTACCGCGATCCGGCTTCCCCGTTCTACAGCCCGCTCGGAGTCACCGCGAACGAGCGTCCCGTGCTGGCGCGCGAGGTCGCGGCCACTTTCGCGCGCGCCGGCTTTGAGGTGTCCTCGCATTATCTTTCGGGTCTCACGTACCGCTACGTGGCATCGTCCCGCGCGCGCTTCGTGCTGCCGCTCTACAATCTGATCGATGCGGCGGTGTTCGGCCTGCCGATCATGGAGCGCTGGCGCCCGTTTGTGCTCACCGCCGGCATCAAACGCCGTCTCCTGCCCGACCATGACCCCTGAGCTCGACATCGTCATTCCGGTCCACAACGAAGGCCGCAACATCGTGGCAACGCTCGCGTCGCTCGCGTCCTCGCTGACGACCCCGGCGCGCGTTCTGATCTGCTACGACCATCCCGACGACGACACGCTTCCGGCGATCCGGGACAATGCGGCTTCGCATGCCGGGCTGCCCGTGGAGCCTGTGCGCAACCGCGGACGCGGGGCGCACGGCGCGGTCTTGACGGGATTTGCCGCCAGCAGCGCACCCTTCGTCCTGATGTATCCCGCCGACGACGACAGCAATGCGGCAATGCTCGATCGCATGGTCGCGCTGGCGCGCGGCGGCTGCGATATCGTGTGTGCCAGTCGTTTCGCGCCGGGCGGCGCCATGGTGGGCGCGCCGCCGCTCAAGGCTGCGCTGGTACGCGCCGCAAATTTCACGCTGCATCATTTCGCGCGCCTGCCGACGACCGACGCCAGCAACGGATTCCGCATGTTCTCGCGCCGCGTCCTCGATGGCATCGCAATCGAGTCCGATCAGGGCTTCTGCTACAGCATCGAGCTGCTGGTGAAGGCGCACCGGCTCGGCTGGCCGATCGCGGAAGTGCCGGTGCGATGGTTCGAGCGCCGTCACGGGGAAAGCCGGTTCCGTGTCCTCAAATGGCTTCCGGCTTACCTACGCTGGTATGCGTATGCGTTCGCGACCACGTTCCTGCGGCGGCGTCCCGCGAGTGTTGTGCTCAAGGGCGCGCAGGCGAGCGCCGTTGGCGGCCGCCGGTGAAATGGCCGCGCGTTCGTTCCCGCCGCATCACCGCGGTATCGCCGTGGATGAGCGTCATCGCGCGCGAGGTTGAATTCTCGCGCGGCGTTCCGGCCGAGCTCTATCATGCGGTTGCGCAGGCCGATTACATTGCCATTGTTGCGCTCACCCGTGACGGAAAAATCCCGATCGTGCGGCAGTTCCGTCCTGCGCTCGAAGCCTTCTCGTGGGAGCTGCCGGCCGGTCTGGTTGAGCGGGGCGAGCGGCCGATCGATTGTGCGCGCCGCGAGCTGCTGGAGGAAACCGGGCTGCCCGCGCGCGCCATCTACCCCCTGGGCAAGACTTTTCCCTGCACCGGACGGCTGAGCAACAGGATCCATTCGTTCTTCGTGGAGAGCGGGGAGCGCGTTGCCAGGTTCAAGCCGGAGCCCGGGCTGGAGGTGAAGCTTGTTTCCCCGACCGAGCTCGCCCGCCTAATTCGGTCCGGCACTTTCAGATCGCAGCTGCACATCGGCGCCCTCCTCCTGGCCGAGCTTGCTGGCTTTCTCACATTGCCGCGCAGCCCGAAAAGGAGGCGCTCGCGGGTCGCGCGCAAGACAGAAGCGCGCTGAGACGGCCGCCATCTCATGGGAGGCATTATATTAGTTTGATCGCTCAGCTCGGGAATGGTCTGAGACCGGAGGCGAATTAATGGTGCACCGTTGGTAACGGGTCGGTAAGCCACTCACTTTCCGCTACACGGCAGCGGACCGGATGTAATAAGAGGCAAACAGCCGGTGAAACGCCTCAAGAAAGCGGTCTATGTCGCCCTCGTCATTATAAACGTGCGGGCTGATGCGCAGGCGGCCAAGCCGCGGAGCAACGTAAATCCGCTCAGCCGCAAGACGTCCGACAAGCTCCTTCGGCAGGGTGTTGCGAAAGCCAAGGCTGATAATGTGGGGCGCCCGAAAGCGTGCTTGCGGCACCGAAAGGCCTTCTCCGCACAGACCCTGCGCGAGCCGGGCCGTCAGCGCTGCCAGCCGCGCGGCGACCGCCGATGCGCTCCATTTCGCCACGAGCTCCATGCCGATCGAGGCCATCTCCATCGAGATGAAATGATCGCGCTCGCCCATGTCGAAGCGCCGTGCATCGCCCACATATCCGGTGTCGGCGAAATAGGAGCTCTGTTCCGCGCGCACAGCGCGGCGGCCGTAGCTGGTTTGCTCAAGCGGGATGCCGTTTTGATGACGCTTGGCGACGTAAAGGAAAGCGCGCCCATAGGGGCCGAGCAGCCATTTATAGGTCGGAAACACGACGAAGTCCGGATCGAGCGCGCGCACGTCCAGGCCAATCACCCCGGCACCTTGCGTGGCGTCGATCAGAATGACAGCGCCGCGGGACCGGGTTGCGGGTGCCACGACGCCAAGGTCGATGATGCCGCCGTCGCGCCAGTGCACCGATGAGATGGAAACCACCGCAAGCGGCGCCGCGCCCGGCCGCTCTACGGCCGCCAGCACCGCGCCGGTCCAGTCATGGTCGGTCGGGCTGCGCACGGTTTCGACGGTGAAGCCGCCGGCGCGTGAGCGCGACAGCCATTCCAGCACCGGCGATGAATGATCGTCCTCGAGAACGATCACCCTCGCGCCGGACGGCACCGGCACGATCTTGGCAGCGGTAGCAACGCCATAGCTGACCGCCGGAACCAGGGCCACGTCGGCAGGCTCCGCATCAATCAGCCGCGCCGCCGCGGTTCGCGCCCGCAGGTACTGCTCGGCGGCGAAGTCGTTATCGATCAGCCAGGGTCGGCCCTTGCGCGCCACTGCTTGCCGGCCGGCCTCAAGGGTCGCCAGGGGCAGCGGGCTGTAGGACGCCGCGTTGAGGTAGCAGACGTCGTGGGGGATATCGAAAAGGGCGCGCTGCGATGCCAGCATCCTGGCTCACTGTGTAGCCCGGCCGATCGCCAATGCGCCAGAGCCGGAGCAGCTCGAACCAGCCCGCCCCCCGCTGCTTCAGCCGGTTTGACCACCGAAGAATTTCGCGTCTGCGGGCGACATAGGCTCTTATGTCGGCTCCCTGCACAACAGGAGACTCGTGCATCGCAACAAATGGCTTGCCTAATCGAGCAACTCGTCCGCGATGGTAAGCAGCGCAGAAGGCACAGTGAGACCCAGTGCCTTCGCAGTCTTGAGATTGATGATGAACTGAAATCTAGTGGGAAACTCTACCGGTAGATCGGCGGGCTTAGCGCCTTTGAGAACTTATCAACCAGAGCAGCAGCGCGTTTGTACATATCAGTCAAGTTCGGCGTGTAGCCCATAGGCCTCCAGCTTCAACTCCGCGCCTCTGCCCAAACATAGTGGGCAGCCGATTGCTGATCGCGAACTCTGTAATCTGACGGTAGATGATGGGAAACGTGGGATCGGGCGGCACGATTAGCGCGTCCAAGCGGTCTTCTTGAATTAGGCGTAAAACCGCATCGACCAGTGGGGCTCTTGGGGTGCCGCTTGCGGACGCTTCCGACCGGGTGAGGAAAATTATTCCTTTGCTTTCAGTTGCGACTCGTTCGCAGCAATGAATGCGCGAATTTCGTCCGCCATGTCCAGCAGCCTGGTCCACTGCTCTTTGTACAAGGTCACCGGAAAGCGCCCCATGCCGTAGACAGAGACCGCCCCCTTTTCACTCACCTTCAAACGGATACCCGATGAAGCGCCTCTTTTGAGCGTCGCATTTTCCCTGCGGAGGCGCTCAAGCTCGGCTTTCAAGTCTTCGTCGGACATCGTCTACAACTCCATAGGAACTGATTCAAGTTGATAGAGCCGGTCGTGAATTCGTTGTCGTCGGAGGCAGATTGTCAACGCGATCGATCCGCGCAGTGAGGCAGGATCAGCGTATCACCCGGCGCGAGGCATGGCTTTTGGGGTGGGCACTTGGCGACACGCTACCCTCCGCCACACTGTATCTGTTGGCGAGGCGATCGATGCGTCCTGTCCACAGGCTGACAAAGTCCCCGCTTGATATTTTATCCACCTTTTTGAAGGTCTGCTTCCATTCCGGGGAAAGATTTCGCCAAATGCACTTCCTGCACCATTGCTCCCCCTTCAGCACGCCCTCGTCGGTCGCACACATGGACTGCCACGCGACGCGTTGGGGGTGCGTGTAGTGCTCGATTGCGCCTTGAATGCCCTGCTGGTGCACCATGTATCTCTCGGCGTAATCCGGATAGTGGCCTAGCGCCCATCTGAACTTCTCGGCTTGTGCCAGAAACATGTGCGCCGCAGCGCGCGCGTTGTCCCTCGCGTCCCAGATTCTGCCATCACCATACTTTTTGAACTCGTAGTCGCTAAGTTGGAAGAGCCCTTTGTATGATCCGGTTCTGGCATGAGGATTGAAGTTACTCTCGACCTTCGCGATCGACATCATCATTGCCACGTCCAGGCCATACAAAGACGCCGCCTCCTGGATCTCGTCGCGTGGCTCGCCCGTGGTCGAATGCGGTTCATAGAACCGCGCTTCAAGCAGACCACCAAGATACCCGAAAGCGTCGAGCGGCATTACCTCCTGGTCTGAAACTATTTGGTCCGGAGCCTTTTCCGAAAGAGTTGTTCGGTCCACAGGGTTGGCTTGGCCAATTGCAATGGTGCCGGACAATGGCAGCCATGCAAAGGCAGCAACGATAAAGATTGACCGCGAACAAATATGCCGATGCATGGCCGACCCCCAGGAAGCTGATAGAACTGTTCAATTCCGGCGCCGCTGCGGCCTGTCAACCGGTTAATGCGTCCTCGCGCGGTTTATGGTTAATTGTGGCCGTCGGGTCACAGTGTCCAAAGGAAAAGTGAATTTTGTCTGCTGGAATGCCGCCACACGCCGGTATGGCCAGCTCAACTTTCGCGGCACATGAGATCGATATTATATTTTTTCCACGGTCGGATTGACCGAGGCAGATCGCAGCCGTCACTGCGCCTTGATGCCGGCATCATGAATGACCTTCGCCCACCTCACCCCTTCCATCCTGATGCGCGCGGCACACTCTTGGGGCGTGCTCACGACCGGCTCGTAGCCCAGCACCGCGAGGCGTTCCTTCATGTCCGGCAGGGTCATGATCCTTGCAATGTCGCGGTGAAGGAGCGCGATAATCTCCCCCGGCGTGCCGGCCGGCACCAGCACGATGAACCAGGACTCGCCCTCGATCTCGCCGTATCCTGATTCGGTCATGGTGGGAACGTCGGGCAGCGCCGATGAGCGCGCCTTCGTCGAGACTGCGAGCGCGCGCAGCTTGCCGTCCTTGACCAGCGGTACGGCCGGCGCCATCGACCCGAACGAGATGGGGGTGTGGCCCGCGACCGCCGAGGCGACAGCAGGGCCACCGCCGTTGAACGGCACATGCACCAGGTCGAGGCCGAGCGTGAGACGGAACAGCTCGCCCACGAGGTGGGGCGGGGTGCCGGCGCCCGGGGAGGCATAGCTGTATTTGCCGGGATGCGCCTTGATCTCCTCGACGAGCTCCTTGACGGTGTGCGCCGGCACCGACGGGTGCACGGTAAGCACCACGGCCGCGGTGACGGCGAGCGTCACCGGATCGAAATCCTTGCCCGGGTCGTAGGGAACCTGACTGTACAAGGCGGGATTGACGACGTGGTTGACGCCATTGACGAGCATCGTGTAGCCGTCGGCTGCCGACTGGGCGGCCCTGCCCGCTCCGATATTGCCGCCGGCTCCGCCGATATTCTCGACATAGAACTGGATACCCGTCTGCTCGGATAGCCCTTGCGCCATGAGGCGGGCAAAGACGTCGGTCGGCCCGCCGGGCGCGAACGGCACGATCACCCGCACGGGGCGAGCGGGATAGGCCTGCGCGTGCGCGGGCAACGATGCGCCGAAGCTCCCGGCGGCGGCTCCCGCAAGCAGCAAAAATCGGCGGCGAACGAGCGGCACGGGGTTCTCCTGCGTTGCGGAAGGGAACCGAGGTGAGCACGCGGGCACGAGCGTTGCAAAGCATTTCTGAATAAATGCGACAATTCTTCACGGAACGACAGCATTGCTGGCTTTTTGCGCGGGCGGCGATCGTGCCATCGTCATCGCAATAACTCAGGGAGGGACCGGAAATGAAAAGCTTGCTGCCGATTCTTACAGCCGTCGTAGCGATGCTGTGGAGCCCTGCCCTGCGCGCCGACACCTATCCGAGCAAACCGATCACCCTGGTGAACGTTTTCGGCCCCGGCAGCTCCAGCGACACGATTTGCCGTGTCCTCGCAGAGCCGCTCGGCATCGCGCTCAAGGACACCGTCATTGTCGAGGATCGCCCGGGCGCGAACGGCGCGCTGGCCGCCCTTTACGTCGCGCACGCGGCACCGGATGGGCACACGCTGCTGATGGCGACCAACTCCCCGCTTTCGGCGGTTCCATTCCTGATGAAGAACGTGAGCTACGATCCGGTGACGGACTTCACGCCGGTAACGCGCGTGGGAAGCTTCACGCTGATGCTGGTGATCAATCCGAGCGTACCCGCCAGAACCGTCAAGGAGCTGATCGAATACGCAAAGGATCATCCCGGCAAGCTGTCGTTTGCCAGCGCCAACACCTCGGGCATTGTCGCCGGCGAGACGCTCAAGCACTGGGCCGAGATCGACATGCTGCACGTGCCGTACAAGAGCACACCGCCGGCTATCCAGGATGTGCTCGCGGGCCGCGTCTCCATGATGTTTGCCGATCTCACATCGGGCCTGCCGCATGTGCGATCCGGGGCGCTGCGCGCGCTTGCCGTCACGCGCATCAAGCGCAGCTCGCTCTTCCCCGAGCTGCCCACGCTGGATGAGACCGGCGTGACCGGATTTGACATGGATTCATGGGCGGGCATCGTCGCGCCGGCCCGCACACCGCCGGCAATCGCGGCGCAGCTCAATACGGAACTGCGAAAGATCATCGACAATCCGGATACCAGGTCGGCGCTCGGCAGAGTCGGCTTTGAGGCGTTTTCAAGCTCTCCCCAGGAGTTTGGGGAGTTCGTAAAGAGTCAGCTCGGCAAATGGGGAAAGATGGTCAAGGATGCCGCCATCCAGCCGGAATAGGGCCACAGCGCGCAAACGGTCGCCTGAGCTGATTTTTCAGCTCGCCAGACTCGGCAGCAGGCGCGCCAGCGCGCGGCGCGTGGGATGGTCTGCAACACGGGCGGCGATTCCGGGGTATCGGCGCTGAAAGAGGCGAAGTCCCTCGCGCTGCACCCAGACCGCGGTAACCAGCAGCGTGAGCAGCCAAGTGAGATAATAATAGCGCCCGGCCGGCGCGTAGAACATCCCGACGCATTGCTGAGCGAGCGTGGCCCATGCCGTGAGGCGCAGCCACGGGTCCATCTCCTTCCACACCGCGACGCGCACCAGCACCACAAGCGCGACTGCATTCAGCGGCGTCATGAGCAAAGACTCTGATGGCCCGGCAAGCCAGCCGCCGATCTGTCGAACGGCGCGGCCGACATGCTCGCCACCAAAATCGAAACGGACAAGCTCACCCAGCGCGCCCAGCCAGGCAGACGGGGGCATCACCAGTGCTCCCGGATGCGCGGCGGTAGCGGTGAACAGCGCGAAGACCCCGCCATAAATCCAATTGTGCAATCCCATGCCCAGCACGGGCAGGAACCCGACGACGAGGCCCGCGGCGCGGTGGAGCTGCCTCTGCCGAAGTGCCGCGACACCGCTCCCCGCAAGCAGGACCGCAGCCCCCGGCGCGATATTCGGTCGCACGAACAGCGCGAGCGCGAACAGGAGGCCGGCAGCGCAGGCAGCAGAGAATGTCGCGCGCGGCCCCGCTCTGGTGCGTCCGACCAAAACCGCCAAGCCTGCCAGAAAGAGAACATAAGCGGCGGGATCGGCAAAGCCGCGCGCAGCCCATTTGACATATTGCACAAGAGAGGAGCCGAACAGCATGCCCACCGGGATGGCGACAAAGATTATCGTCAGTGACAGCGCCCAGTCCGCCGGCAGGAAGCGCCGGAACACGGCGAGCACCAGAAACGGCAGCAGCAGAATGAGCGAGAGATAGCCGAGAAATGTTTCGCCGAAGACCAAATGCTCGAATGCGCGCAGGTAGCGCAGGCCGGGGGTGAAGTAGAACACGTTCTCCCCGCCCTGTAACGCGCCCGCAACGTGGCCGCCAGCGATCTGACGGAGCATGTCGCGCGCGAAGCTCTCGTAGACCAGGCCGTCGTCGCCGTCATCGAACGGCCGCACCCCGCCGATGAAGCTCGCATCATGCAATGCGACAACGAGCAGCGTAAGTGCAATGAGGGCAAGCGCGAGGGCGAACGGGCGTGCGCGGACGCGCACGAGGAGGCCCAGCACCGCGGCGACCCCAGCGAGCGCAAAACCGGGCCCTGCGAGCTGCGCAAGGGCAATCCTTCCGCTCGGCGCGAGTCGCATTTCAAGAGGCGGCTCGTTCGCGATTGCCACCCCGAAAATGCGGCGACCGACGTCGGCGGGCGCCAGCACGCGACATTGCATCGAAGCGTGCGATGCGACGTCAAAGCGTTCCTGCGCAACTTCCCACAGCACTTCGCCGCGCCAGCACAGGGCGCTTCCGACGAACTCGGCGGCAAAGCGGTACATCACGAACCACGGCATTTCGAGCCGCCAGCGATGGAGGTACGCCCACCAGCGGCGGTCGTGCGAGGCGCGCTTGACATCGCTGACGCGGGAATTCCAGTCGTAGCCGCGCTCGTTGATAAAGCCCAGGCGAAGCCATACCGGATCCGCAAAGTCGATGCCGGTCACACGGCGTGAGTACGCTGCGTCATCATGAATGGAGTCCGAGGAGAAGGCATAGGGCCGGCGCGGAAATGACTCGCCTCGCCAGCAGCCGTCGGTCGCGGCAGGACAGCGACGTTGCGGCGGATATCTGGAATTGAACTCCGCGGCCATGAGCTGGAATACGGAAGCCGGCAGCGCGGCTTCGAGGGCGCCCCCCGGCGCATCGATCAGAAAGACATTGTGGCCCTCCTCGATGCGAGGCGCTGCCCACAGGAATTGACCGAGCACGCAAGCTGCGACCGCCGCCACGGCGCCAAGCCAGGCACGGCGCTGCTGGGACAGCGTGCCAAGGCAAATCGCAACGGTGGAAATGATGAGAAGCGCGTAGCGGAAAAGATCGTTGACCGGAAGGCCAAGCGCCGCAATCACGAGGACGAGCGCACCGAATCTGCGCCAGGGCGCACGACACACGCGGCCGTCGCCTTCACCGCCGGGAGGATTCGGCGAGGTCAATGCTCGACATCTCTATAAAGCCGCACGCCATTCATCCGCCCGCATCATTCCGCCGTCGCGGCGAGGATCTCGGCAACGATTGCGTCGGCCGCAGCCTTCGGATCGGCGGCTGCGGTGATCGGACGCCCGACCACGAGATGATCGGCGCCGGCCGCGATCGCGGCTCCCGGGGTCATGACGCGCTTCTGGTCGCCCGCCGGCGCGCCGGCCGGCCGGATACCCGGGGTCACAAGCAGCATGCCCGCTCCCACGACGGAACGCAGCGCCGCCGCCTCTTCCCCCGCGCAAATGAGACCGTCGAGCCCGATATCGCGGGCTTGCGCCGCGCGCTCGGCAGCGAGCTCCGGAACGGTGAAATCGTAGCCGGCGGCGGCGAGATCCGCGTCGTTGTAGGACGTGAGGACGGTGACCCCGAGCAGGCGCAGCTGCGATCCGGCACGCGCATCAACCGCTGCATGCATGGTCTGCGGATAGGCGTGCACGGTGAGAAAGGAAGCCCCCAGACGCGCTACGCTCTCGACGCCGCACGCAACAGTGTGACCGATGTCGTGCAGCTTGAGATCGAGGAAGACGCGCTTGCCGGCGCCGGCAAGCGCGCAGGCAAAATCGATGCCTCCTGCAAATGCGAGCGCATAACCGATCTTGTAGAAAGAGACCGTCTCGCCGAGACGAGCGACGAGCGCCTCGGCCTCGGCCACCGACGGCACATCGAGTGCGACAATCAACCGCTCGCGCGGATCAACTTTCACGACTCTATTTCCTTGTCCTGCGCGACGATGGATCATCTCCCGGTCATCAGCCTGGCAGCATCAACCAGCCTGCGCGTCATGATCTTGAGCTCAGCGGCCGCGCGCGCATCCCTGAGCTCATCCATGTCGTCGAAAGCCTCGCCGGCATTCGGCACGCTCACCTGCTCTGCGATCACGAATGCCCGGCATCCGACAGCCAGCACCTGGCGCAGCGCCGATAATGACTGCATGGCGCCGGAGCGTCCAGGCGATGCTCCGCCGAGCGCAAACACGCGGCTCTGATAGGCGGCAAGCCGGGGCTCGCCAGTCTCCCGCACAACCGAGATCCAGTCGATCGTGTTCTTCAGGAGCGGCGCGAGCGAGGCGTTGTATTCGGGGCTTGCGATGAAGACCCCGTGATGCGCCGACATCATCTTCTTGAGCCGCAGGGCATTTCGCGGTGGCCCGGATTCCTGGGCAAGATCGGCATCATAGATCGGAAGCGGATAATCCATGAGCGAGATGCGGGTAACGTCGGCATCAGCCAACGTCAGCTCTTTTGTCACAAGAGCGGCGAGCCGCCCATTATGTGACGCCGCCCGCAGCGAGCCGGGGATGACCAGGATCTTTGGCACATGCATGTCAGACGACGGAGGATGATCGGCGCAGGATCGAAAGCTCTTTCAGAATACGCTCTCTGCTCTCTTCCCTGTCCGATGTCGGTCGCTAATCGCGCCGATATACCCACACCCGCGCCGGCGGTATGTTCATCCACACACGCTCGGACGCTTGCGCCCGCACGCGATCGAGCCGCGCCGGGATCGGCGCAACGGCGTGATAGGTAAACTGGACGAAAGGCGCCCCTGGCATCATCAGCCCGAAGGCTTCAAACAGCAGCCGCAGACGCGTTTGCATCGGCTTGGTGAAAAGCGGCAGGCCGGAGACCACCGCCGCCGCTGGCTCCTGAAGGAGCCCGGCGAGCAGCCGCTTGAGGCCGTAGGCATCACCCTGCACCACAGTGGCGCCGGGATAGCGGGCGCGCAGGAGCCGGCAGAAGGTTGCGTCGAACTCGACCAGCACGAGGCGCAAGGGATCAATCCCCTGCGCAACCAGCGCCTCGGTAATCGGCCCGGTACCCGGACCGAGCTCGATGACCGCCCCCGGCACGGCCGGGTCAACATAACCCGCCATGGCGCGCGCGAGCGCGCGGCTGGAAGGTGTGACCGCACCCAACGTAAGCGGCTTTTCGAGCCAGGTGCGGATGAAGCGAACGTCGTCATCCAGGGATTCGAAGCTTTGCCCGAATTTTTTCTTCTGATGCTCCAACTTGCGTTCGAGCGCATCCTTGCGCCGCTCGAGCAGCTGGATATGCCGCTCGATCTTCTTCTCAAGCGCGCCTTTCTTTAAGTCGAAGATGCGCTTCTGCTTCTCAAATTTCTTTTCAAGAAGTTGCAGGGCAGGGAGTGCCATTTGTGGCCAACGCTTACAGAGTGGCCGCCGAGTGCGGAATGCAACGGGTAAAGCGCAGCGCCTCGGGGGTCAAGCGGCAAATTCCTCAAGACGAGCCTGAGCGGCCCAGAAACTCCTTGACCCTGCTAAAGAAGCCGGACGATTCGGGCTGCGTGTCCTTGGACGACAACCGCTCGAATTCATTCAATAGCTCACGCTGGCGCTTGGTGAGCTTTTGCGGGGTCTCGACCACGACCTGGACGTACATATCGCCGGTTTGCCTGGAGCGAAGCACCGGCATGCCCTTGCCGTGAATCCGGAAACGTCGTCCCGATTGGGTGCCATCAGGCACCTTCACGCGTGTATTTCCGCCGTCGATGGTCGGGACCTCGAACTCTCCGCCCAGCGCGGCCGATACCATGGAGATCGGCACCCGGCAGTGCAGGTCGGCGCCTTCCCGCTGAAAGAAGGGATGCCCTGCAATGGCGAGAAAAATATAGAGATCGCCGGCAGGACCTCCCCGGATCCCGGCCTCGCCTTCACTAGCGAGCCGGATGCGGGTTCCGTCCTCGACGCCGGGAGGGATATTGACGGAGAGGGTGCGTTCTTTGGTGACCCGGCCGGAGCCGGAGCACGAAGCACAGGGATTGTCGATCACCTGACCCCGCCCCTGGCAGGCCGGGCAGGTTCGCTCCAGCGTGAAAAAGCCCTGCGCATGCCGGATGCGTCCCTGGCCGCCGCAACCCGGACAGGCCTTGGGCCTGGTGCCGGTCTTTGCACCCGAACCCGAGCAGGCTTCGCACGTCACCGAGGTAGGGATTCGGACCTGCGCCGTCTTCCCGCGATAGGCCTCCTCCA
>Ga0310914_10000480_pt1 | contig 23274 bp, 22 predicted proteins | sample GREbulkMGAN108_FD_203450 | JGI IMG/M metagenome (GOLD analysis project Ga0310914, IMG submission 203450) | Lab enrichment of tropical soil microbial communities from Luquillo Experimental Forest, Puerto Rico - GRE.bulkMG.AN108 | ecosystem: Environmental > Terrestrial > Soil > Tropical forest >... | reverse complement strand
GGAGTAGCCGGTCCAGGGCGCCTTGTTCTTGGCATCCGCCCGCTCGACCACGTCCTCCTGGTCCATCAGCCAGTCGGTGGCCAGATATTGCTGGCCGTCTTGTTCGAAGACGCTGAAGAAGCAGGTGAGGCGATCATCAGATTAGGAGTCTGACCGTGAGCACATCATCCCTCGATTTTCACAGGTCCAGCAGCGATGACAGAAATCCAGCACTCTCCCTGGCAGGGACCTATCGCCCCCTGTCATATCCCCGCAATGCCAGGACGCACTCGAAGAAGCAGATCCGGCAAATTGCCGGCCCGCCATTCTTCGAGCGCGATAAAAATTCCGGGAAGAGACTTGTCTCCAGCAGTTCGTCTGACGATTTAACGGAAACGGTATGAACGGTTTCGGGATGATCCTGCTTGCCTGCCGTCTGGTTGCGAGGCAGGAACACAGCCATCCCTGCTGGAGGAAACGGCAATGTTCCGTCTGGCTATCTCAGTCCTAGCTGCGTGTCTTTTTTTGATTCCCTTCGACGCTCATGCTGCGCTCAGGGTCGGGGAAAAGGCGCCAGACTTCACGGTCCAAGCGGCGGTCGGAGGAAAGGAGTTTACCTTTTCTCTTGCCGACTCGCTGAAAAACGGTCCGGTTGTCGTCTATTTCTACCCGAAATCTTTCACCAAGGGCTGCACGATTGAAGCCCACGAATTTGCCGATGCCGCAGACAGATTTGCCGCTTTGAGAGCCAGTCTGATCGGCGTGTCTGCCGATGGCATCGACATCCAAAAGCAGTTTTCCACCATGGAATGTCGCGATAAATTTCCGGTCGCCGCCGATCCCGATATGACGGTGATCCGAGCCTATGACGCTGTCATGACCAGCCTGCCCGGCAAAACGGATATCGCAGACCGCATATCCTATGTCATCGCCCCTGATAGAACAGTCCTTTATACCTTCACTGCATTGGCCCCCGATCAACATGTCGAGAACACTCTGGAGATTGTTCAGCAATGGCGAAAGGCCCATCCATAGGGCAGGCTTTCCTGGTCTCCGTCAGATATTCCCGTCTCTGACCAAAAGTTCCCGTTCTCTCGGTCACAGCTTTATTCCCAACAGGTCGCAGGCGATTACCTCGGCTTCTGTCTAAGCTCGTTCCGTTATCCCTTAATGGATGGAGACGAACGACGATGACAGCGAATTACTCCAGCCTGACCGATCTATCGCATGCGCAATCATCAACATTGTCGTTGCCGATGAAATGGCGGACTTTTGAGCGCGAGGTCGATCAAATTCTCGGCCGGCTCCGCGATGCGCATATCCGCCTGACGCTGGTTGCCATCACCGTTCCGCAATTTTTGCCGCAATCCTCGGCGCTTCAGCAGTCCTCGATACTGACCGCCTTGACCGAAGCCGTGCGGATGTCGGTGCCTTTGACCGATCCGGTGGGGTTGCTGGCTGGTGGTAGCGTCTGCGCCTTGCTGCTGGGAGCCCGTCCCCCAGGCGGGTTGGGAGACATCATGGTCGTGGAACGCCTGATGCGGAGGGTTCTGCTGGCCTTGAGCTTTCGCGGCGATGTGGGGGATATCGATCATCGGGCTCTGATCGCCGAGGCCGCTCATTGCTGGGCCGGCGAGGTCGATAATGTCCAGGATTTGATCGATGGGCTCGAGCCCGTTGTTATCTTGTCGCCTCCTGCGCGGCATATCGCTTCCTGATGCTCAGTACCCCCGCATGCTGACGGCTCTCAGTCTTTCGGCTTTCACCTCTCCGCGGGCATCCCGTATCGGACAGAGAGAATCCACGGAAGGACAGGCCCATGAGGATGTTTCTTCGCTTTATGCCGCCGCTTCTGGCGGTATTGGGTGTGCTGACCACCACCATCACCATTTCAGTGGCACGGCTGTCATTACGGCGGTGGATGCGGGCCATTCATAAGGGATTGCCTGCAAGAGCCGACGGGAGCCAGCCAGCCTTGGCACCCGAGATCGTTCCGCTTGTGGATGGCATGCGTGAATTGCTGCGGGACGTCGATGGTCCGTCCGAAGCGATCCGCATCGACTGGGGGCCTGATAATCTGAGAAATCTCCTGCAGAATGAACTTCCTGGTACCGAGGTGCTGGTCGTCTCGAACCGCGAGCCCTACATCCACAATTTCGAGGATGATGGTCAAATCCGGTTGCAGCGCCCCGCCAGCGGTGTGGTCACGGCTCTGGAGCCGGTCATGCGCGCGTGCGGCGGCACCTGGATTGCCCATGGCAGCGGCACGGCAGACCGTAGGGTAGTCGATGAGGCTGACCGCCTGCAGGTGCCCCCGGACGAGCCGGCCTACAGGCTGCGCCGGGTTTGGCTGACCGATGAAGAGTTGGAGGGCTATTACTACGGATTTGCCAATGACGGGCTATGGCCGCTCTGCCATATCGCCTTTGTGCGCCCCAGCTTTCAGGCTTCCGACTGGGAACATTATGTTCAGGTCAACCGCAAGTTCGCGGATGCCGTGATCGAAGAAGTGCAAACATCCAACCCGGTGATCCTGATTCAGGATTATCACTTCGCCTTATTGCCCAAGCTGCTGCGGGAGCGCCTGCCCGAAGCCACCATCATCACTTTCTGGCACATCCCTTGGCCTAACCCCGAGGTCTTCAGCATTTGCCCCTGGAAGGAAGATATCCTGAGCGGCCTGCTGGGCAGTTCGATTCTCGGCTTTCACACTCAATTTCACTGCCTCAATTTCCTCGAGTCGATGGACCGGTTCCTGGAATGCCATATTGATCGTGAGCAGAGCAGTATTCGAGCCGGCTGCGGTACGACCCTGGTGCGGCCTTATCCCATCTCGATCGAATGGCCGCCGGTCGCTCTGCTGGAACAGTCCCCGATAGCCAAGTGCCGTGAAGCTGTAAGGCGACAATATGGTCTCGCCCCATCGACCCCACTGATCATCGGCGTCGAGCGCTTTGACTATACAAAGGGCATCTCCGACCGCTTCTGTGCCATGGCAAGTCTGTTCGAAATGCATCCCGAATGGATCGGCATGGTCACGATGCTGCAGATCGCCGCACCGACTCGCGGCCATTTGGATGCATACAGGATAACCCAGGTCGAAGCCCAGAACGTCGCGCAGGACGTAAACGACCGGTTCAGCCGTCCGGGATGGCAGCCGATCATCCTGGTCGCGCGGCACCACGAACCGGAAGAGGTGTTCACGCTGTTCCGCGCTGCCGATCTTTGTCTGGTGTCCAGCCTGCATGACGGCATGAATCTGGTCGCTAAGGAGTTTGTGGCAGCTCGCGATGACGAAGACGGCGTTCTGGTGCTGTCCACATTTGCCGGCGCCTCGCGTGAACTGCGCGAGGCCTTGATCGTCAATCCTTATGATGTCCGCGCCATGGGTGAAAGCATCCATCAGGCACTTTCCATGCCTTTGGAGCAGCGCCGCGAGCGGATGCGGCTGATGCGGGAGATGGTCGGCGAACACAATGTCTATTACTGGGCCGGACGGATGCTTCTCGATGCGGCACGTCTACGCAAACGTCGGCAGATCGAGCTGCATGTCGCCGATGTTCCGCCAGCCGTTCCGGACGGCATATCAGCGACCAATGACGGTGAAGAGAATGACAGGGAACGATTTTCTGCGGGCTGATTGGGACAGATGGGCGTTGTTTCTGGATATCGACGGAACATTGCTCGACATCGCTCCGACTCCCGACACAGTGACGGTTCCAGACGATCTGCCAGCACTGCTGGATATCCTGACTGTCGGTTTCTCTGGAGCCCTGGCATTGATCAGTGGAAGAAGCCTGGCCGAGATCGACCGCCTGTTCCCCAAAGGCCGCGATGCGGCGGGAGGCCATGGCACTGAATGGCGTCTATCGGGGACGACCTTGGTGGTTGGCCGGAATGGCTGGATTCATGCAGTCGCGCCCGACATCCAATCGGAAATCCAGCGTTTGCCGGGAGTGCTGATGGAGATGAAACCCTGTTCCATCGCCCTGCATTTCCAGAGCGTTCCCGATCACGGCGCCACCGTCCTAGCCTTGTTGGAGGGCATTGCCCGCGACACGGCGATGCCGCTGAGGGTATTGCAAGGCCGGGCAGTCGCCGAGCTGCTTCCCGTGGGATGGGACAAGGGCCGAGCCATAGAGCGCTTCATGCGGCTTTCCCCTTATGCCGAAAGGTTGCCGGTCTTCGTCGGCGACGATGTGACAGACGAGGATGGTTTCCGGGTCGTCGATAAGATGGGCGGACTATCCATCCGGGTCAGAGAGACCCCCTTCGGATCTGGCCTCACTTTGCCGTCTTCATCCGCGGTCCGGCGTTGGCTCGCTAACCTGAGCCATTCGATAGGAGGCAAAGTGGTGCAATGAACACGCTTGAATTGGGTGTCATCGGCAATTGCAACATCGCGGCTCTGATCGATACCTCGGGCTCCATCACTTGGAGTTGTTTCCCGCGATTCGACGGCGATGCGGTTTTTTCCGCCCTATTGAACGGGGGTGCAGAAAGCGAAGCGAAATATGACGGCGCGTTTTCCTTGGAACTGGTCGACCAGTTGCATGCGAACCAGAGCTATCTGCCCAATTCGGCGATTCTGCGCACGGTTCTATATGACCATCATGGCGGCGAGGCCGAAATCATCGATTTCGCACCGCGCTTCGCCCATTACGAGCGCATCTACCGCCCGCCGATGATCGTGCGGCGGATCAGGCCATTGCATGGCCGTCCCCGGCTGCTGATCCGGCTACGGCCGCGCTTCGAAAGTGGCGCCCTGTCACCAGAGATCACCCGAGGCAGCAATCACATCCGTTACGTCTCTCCGACCCAGACGGTGCGCCTGACCACCGACGCCGCAGTATCCTATATCATCGACGAACGCCCCTTCGTGCTGGACCGCCCGATTGATCTGCTGCTGGGAAGCGACGAGAGTCTGCAATCCGGCATTGAGACGACGGCACGTGATTTGTTCGAGCGGACCCTCAGCCATTGGAACAACTGGGTTCGCGGGCTGTCGGTTCCATTCGAATGGCAAGAGGCGGTGATTCGTGCCGCCATCACTCTGAAGCTATGCAATTTCGAGGAATCCGGCGCGATTGTTGCCGCCTTGACGACTTCGATACCGGAGGCGCCGGAAAGCGGACGCAACTGGGATTACCGCTATTGCTGGCTGCGCGATGCCTATTTCGTCATTCACGCCCTCAATCGGCTGGGGGTGACACGGACGATGGAGGACTATCTCCGCTTCATCGGCGATATCGTCGAGGATGCCGCCGAGGGAGACCTGCGCCCCGTCTATGGCATCACCCGTGGCGGCGCCATTGAGGAAAGCGTCCTTCCTCATCTCACAGGCTACCGAGGCTGCGGGCCGGTGCGCGTCGGCAACCAGGCATACCTCCAGAGGCAGAACGACGTTTACGGCAGCGTGATTTTGGCGGCGATGCATGCCTTTTTCGATCAACGCCTGCTCCCTTCGGGCAGCGTGCCTCTGTTCGAGCAATTGGAGCGTTTGGGCAAGCGCGCAACGGCTTTATTTGACAAGCCGGATGCTGGTCCCTGGGAGTTCCGCACCATCGCCTCGGTCCATACGTTCTCAGCCGTGATGTGCTGGGCAGCGTGTGATCGCCTAGCCAAAGCTGCAGACCATCTGGGATTGGCCGAACGAGGACGGCATTGGCGTCGGGAAGCGGATCGTCTGCATACCATCATCTGTGAACGGGCTTGGAGCGCGGAGTTGAACAGCTTCGTCTCTACCTTCGGCGGGCGCGAACTGGATGCCACATTGCTCCTGCTGCATGAGCTGAATTTCCTCGATGCCGATGACCCCCGATTTGCAGCCACCGTCGATGCCGTGGCCAATGGCTTGCAAACCGGTAATTTTCTCTTTCGCTACGCCAGCGAGGATGACTTCGGACGGCCGAAGACGGCCTTCGTCATCTGCATTTTCTGGTACATCGATGCTCTGGCGACCCTGGGGCGACTTGACGAGGCACGCCAGCTTTTCGAAAAAGCTCTAATCTATCGCAATCCCCTCGGCTTGTTGTCCGAGGATATCGATCCGCATTCCGGCGAACTTTGGGGAAATTTCCCTCAGACCTACTCGATGGTTGGATTGATCAATTGCGCCATGCGGCTTTCAAAAAATTGGGAAAAAGCATTTTAACGGCTTTTGGCAGACCAGCCCCATCTACGGCCCTGATGTAGCCCGGGAGTTTGGATCTCATCATCAACTGGGATGAGTATGCGGCGAATATGGGCATGGTCGTCTCTATGGCATGGCGTTGATGCAATGAGCCTCCGGCTTCAGCCTTTTCAGCGGTGGAACGGGTTGCTGGACCAAAGGCTCTTGTGATTGCCGTGGTGGAGACTACCTTAAATATTTGCGCGTTGCTTGGGAGTTGTAGAACGCGCCAATTGGATTGCAGCTGATGCCATCTGAGATGTTGGTCGAATGCAGGGTATTCGGTATGAGGTCCGCTGAATTTGTGCGTGACGGGTCGATGGTGGCTCGGTCTGAGCCGTCAATAACTCAGATATTACGGCCGTTATCGGGAAAATACGCCGGTACATAGAATTGCGAGTTTGGGCGCATAAGGGTCGCAAGCAGACCAGCGGGTTTTGGCCATCGATCCGAGTTAGCGGACATCGCTACCGGGAAAGATGCCATAGCGTCTCTCTTTTTGATCAAGGGGGAGCCCAATGAGCATCACCCTTCCTAGCCAAAGCGAAATTTCAAAATATCCTCGGGCATTTCGACACCCGGCAAGTTCCGGGAGTCGGGCTCGGGCGGCAGGACTTGATAGCGGATGGGTATCACCCCGGCCCAGGACGGATGAACGTAATTATCGGCGTCATCCTCGGGCGGGCCGACGCGGACCTTGCATGAGGCTTCCGCGATGGACAGCGACGCCACTGCCGTAGCGCTGATTTCCTTCGGCTGTACAGGGCGCAATCGCTCCCACTCGCCGGGGATCAGGCCATTGACGAAGGTCTTCAGCTTCTCGATCTTCACCGCCTCGTCGCGGATCAGTTCGGCTCGGCCCAGCAGCATCACCGAGCGGAAGTTGCAGTTGAAGTTGAAGGCGGAGCGGGCCACCACCAAGCCATCCAGCAATGAGGCGGTCAGGCAGATATCCTGATACTCCAAGGCCTTAAACATGCGCCCGGCATTCGATCCGTGCCAATAGACCCGATCTCCCTCGCGCCAGATGAAGGTGGGGGTGACGAACGGCACGCCATCCATCATGCAGCCGATATGAGCCAGCGGCGCGGCGTCGAGAATGCTTTCGACGGTTTGCCGGTCATAACGGGCCAGCCAGTTATAGCGCCGCACACGGGTGCGGTCGGACGGTGCATGGGCGTGAGGATTCTCGGTGGTATCGCTCATGATGGGCTCCTAACGGCGAAAGAGAGAATAGGCGTCACTCGAAGCTGGCCGGCACCACCAGAACCGGCTCGCCCAGCTCTTGGACCAACTGCCGACGGATGCCGCCCAGTGTCAGTCCGGCCGAGCCACAGCCGACACAGGCGCCGCTCAGGCGGACCTTGATCTTGTCGCCGTCGATAGCCACCAGGGTGATGTCGCCGCCGTCGGCTTGAAGACCGGCACGCATGCTTTGGATGACGTTGGAAACCACCCGATAACGCTCGGCCTCGCTCATGCGCGCCGGGGAGCCCGCGGCGGCTGCCAATGACGTCGCCAGGGATGTGACAAGATCGCTGCTCATGACCCGTTCCTCCGGTGCCGGTTGCTGCATTACGTCCAGCTATCGCAACGGATGTGCCAGATCAGGATTTATGAAAATGTGCTGCTAATATAAACGTGAAATAATCCATGACTCATTGATTTCCAAAGGCTTGTCATAAATTAGGGGGAGTTCATAACGATCTCTTTTCGATGACGATAAATGGTCGCTATGCGTAAATTTCTTGGGGATTTTTACGAGCAGGACTGTTTTATCATTTCTATATCGGACGGCATGCCTGCGCGGAAACGTGCGTTTTGACAGGGAAATGTCCCCAAAATGTAAATTTCTCCATGGGGATAAAGAGACGAAATGCCGCTATTCCGCCATTTCTGTCTTTGGCCCTGGATTTGCTGGAAAGATAGGGACTTGGCATGCCGACGGACGCGCCCATGAACGATGCCCCGATGAACGATACTGTCGCCCTGGAAATCGATGTCGGTGATTTCGTCGCCGAATTCAGCCATTGCTTCACCGGCGAATGCCGGGTCAGCGTGTTGCCGATTCTTTATAAGATCAGCCAGATCATCACCGACAATGCCGATCTGACCGCCTCGCTGTCTCTGATCCTGGGGGTGATGCAAAAGCAGATGAAGATGCGCCGAGGCATCGTCACACTTTATGACCGCCAATCGGAAACCATCTTCATCCATGAAAGCTTCGGTCTCAGCGAAGAGGAGAAGGCTCGTGGCATTTATGCCCCCGGCGAAGGTATCACCGGCAAGGTGGTGCAGGGCGGCAAGGCCATCGTCGCCCGCAAACTGCGTGAAAGTCCCGACTTCCTGAACCGCACTCAGGCTGCCCGTACCAAGGGGAGGCCAAATGCGGCCTTCTTCAGCGTGCCGATCATCCATGCGCAGAAGGTGGTGGGAACCATCGGCGGCGAACGTGTCTATATGAGCCAGACCCTGCTGAAGCAGGATGTGGAACTGATGGCCATGGTCGCTTCGATGATTGCACCGGCGGCCGAGTTGTATCTGTCGGAAAATCTCGACAAGGTGCGGCTGGAGAACGAGAACCGCCGCCTGCGCAGCGTGCTGAAGGAGCGGTTCAAGCCCTCCAACATGATCGGTAATTCCAAGCCGATGCTGGATGTCTATGAACTGATCCATAAGGTGGCGGCCACCAAAGCCACGGTACTGATCTTGGGAGAAAGTGGGGTGGGTAAGGAACTGGTAGCCACCGCCATCCATTACAATAGCCCCAATGCCGAGGGCCCCTTCATCAAATCCAACTGCGCGGCCCTGCCTGAGAATCTGGTGGAAAGCGAGCTGTTCGGGCACGAGCGCGGCTCCTTCACCGGAGCCCTGTCCCAGCATAAGGGCTGTTTTGAGCAGGCCGACGGCGGCACCATCTTTCTGGACGAGGTGGGCGAGCTAAGCTTAAGCGCCCAGACCAAGCTGCTCAGGGTATTGCAGGAAAAGACCTTCCAGCGGGTGGGCGGCAGCAAGCCGGTCAAGGTGGATGTGCGCATCATTGCCGCCACCAACCGCAATCTGGCGGAAATGGTCGAGCAAGGAACCTTCCGCGAAGACCTTTATTACCGGCTGAACGTTTTTCCCATGACCATCCCCCCCTTGCGCAGCCGGGGCAGCGACGTCATCACCCTGGCAGACCATTTCGTCACCGCTTATGCTGAGGAGAATGCCAAGAGCATCAAGCGTATCTCGACCCCGGCCCTGACTATGCTGATGTCCTATCACTGGCCGGGCAATGTGCGCGAGTTGGAAAACGTCATCGAGCGGGCGGTGATCCTGTCTGATGATGACGTCATCCATAGCTATAACTTGCCGCCGTCGCTACAGACTTCGGCGGGCAGCGGCACCGCCTATGGCGTCACCTTGGAGGCCAAGGTTCAGGCGGTCGAGACCGAGATGATCATCGAGGCCTTGAAGAACAGCAACGGCCATATGGGCGACGCCGCCAAGGAACTGGGCCTGACCCGGCGCATGCTGGGTGTGCGCATGGAGCGCTACAACATCAGCTACAAACCGTTCCGCACCATGGAAAGTCAGAAGTGGGACCATAACGGCTGACCGCTGTTTGGGGCCGCGCCATCTTTTTCTCCCATCATCGACTTGTCGCTCGCCCGCATCCGGCCCTCTTGTCGGCTGTCTTGCCTCATCTATGGGCTGGAACGGCGAAGAGTCACTTTTGGAAAAGAAAGACCGAAGATTTACCGAAAGGAAAATTTCCCGATTTTGCCCGAAGAATGGCCGCGTCCTGGGGAATTTACATATATGAAAATAAGCGATGAAATCTGGTGCTAGGTGTAAAAAAGCCGCTCGCTTGCCATTTTAAAAAATAAAGCAATCCAATGGTTTGGTATTTATTCTGAAATTATTTCTGGAAGAGTGCTTGTCAGCCAAAGTCTGGCATGGCGGTTGCGATATTGCTTTGCGTAACGGCGGAGCCTCCGCCCCTCGGATTTATCCACTGGCTTTTATGCAAAGGAGTTCGTCCCATGACTCGCAAAGTCGCCATCTATGGCAAGGGCGGTATCGGCAAGTCCACCACCACCCAGAACACCGCCGCCGCTCTGGCTTACTTCCATGACAAGAACGTCTTCATCCACGGCTGTGACCCCAAGGCGGATTCCACCCGTCTGATCCTGGGCGGCAAGCCGCAGGAAACCGTGATGGACACCCTGCGCATCCATGGCGCCGAGAAGGTGACCTTGGACAAGGTGGTCAAGACCGGCTTCAAGAACATCCGCTGCGTCGAATCCGGCGGGCCCGAGCCGGGTGTCGGCTGCGCCGGCCGCGGCGTCATCACCGCCATCGATCTGATGGAGGAAAACGAGGCCTATACTGACGATCTGGATTTCATCTTCTTCGACGTGTTGGGCGACGTGGTCTGCGGCGGCTTCGCCATGCCGATCCGCGACGGCAAGGCGCAGGAAGTCTATATCGTCGCTTCGGGCGAGATGATGGCGATCTATGCCGCCAACAACATCGCCAAGGGTCTGGTGAAATACGCCAAGCAGTCGGGCGTGCGCCTGGGCGGCATCATCTGCAACAGCCGCAACGTCGATGGCGAGCGCGAGTTCCTGGAAGAATTCACCTCGGCGATCGGCACCAAGATGATCCATTTCGTGCCGCGCGATAACATCGTGCAGAAGGCGGAATTCAACAAGAAGACCGTCACCGAGTTCGATCCCGAGCAGAACCAGGCCAAGGAATACAAGGCTCTGGGCGCCAAGATCGCCGCCAACGAGGATTTCGTCATCCCCACCCCGCTGGCGATGGACGAGCTTGAGGCGATGGTCGTCAAGTACGGCATGCTCGACTGACCTCCGGGCCGGCGCCGTCTCGGCGCGACCTTCCCTTCCATCATCTTGATCCCGGCGGCGTCGATCGGCACTGCCGGGCGGAGGACCTGTCATGCCTTATCATGAATTTGACTGCAGCAAGGTAATCCCTGAGCGCAAACAGCATGCGGTGATCAAAGGCCCCGGCGAAGATTTGACCCATGCTCTGCCCAAGGGCTATCTGAACACCATTCCCGGCAGCATCTCGGAACGCGGCTGCGCTTATTGCGGCGCCAAGCATGTGATCGGCACGCCGATGAAGGACGTGATCCATCTCAGCCACGGCCCGGTTGGCTGCACCTACGACACCTGGCAGACCAAGCGCTATATCAGCGACAACGAGAACTTCCAGCTGAAATACACCTTCGCCACCGATGTGAAGGAAAAGCACATCGTCTTCGGCGCCGAGAAGCTTCTGAAGGAGAACATTCTCGAAGCCTTCAAGGCGTTTCCCGACATCAAGCGCATGACCATCTATCAGACCTGCGCCACCGCCCTGATCGGCGATGATATCGACGCGATTGCCGCCGAGGTGATGGAGGAACTGCCCGGCACCGACATCTTCGTCTGCAATTCGCCGGGCTTCGCCGGCCCCAGCCAGTCGGGCGGTCACCACAAGATCAACATCGCCTGGGTGAACACCAAGGTCGGCACCGTCGAGCCCGAGATCACCAGCGATTACGTCATTAACTATGTTGGTGAATACAACATCCAGGGCGACCAGGAGGTGATGCAGGATTATTTCAAGCGCATGGGCATCCAGATCCTGTCGACCTTCACCGGCAACGGCAAATATGACGAGCTGCGCGGCATGCATCGCGCCCATCTGAACGTCTTGGAATGCGCCCGCTCGGCCGAATATATCTGCGACGAACTGCGCGCCCGCTACGGCATTCCGCGTCTGGATATCGACGGTTTCGGCTTCAAGGCGCTGGGAGATTCCTTGCGCAAGGTCGGCATGTTCTTCGGCATCGAAGACCGCGCCGAAGCGATCATCGCCGAAGAGACTGCCCGCTGGAAGCCCGAGTTGGACTGGTACAAGGAGCGGCTTGCCGGCAAGCGGGTCTGCCTGTGGCCGGGCGGTTCCAAGCTGTGGCACTGGGCGCATGCCATCCAAGAGGAAATGGGCGTCAAGGTCGTCTCGGTCTATACCAAGTTCGGCCATCAGGGCGACATGGAGAAGGGCATCGCGCGGGCCGGCGAAGGCACGCTGGCGATCGATGATCCCAACGAGCTGGAAGGCCAGGAGGCGCTGCGCACGCTCAGGCCCGATGTGATCTTCACCGGCAAGCGTCCCGGCGAGGTGGCGAAGAAGATGCGGGTTCCGTATCTGAACGCCCATGCCTATCACAACGGCCCCTATAAGGGGTTCGAAGGCTGGGTGCGTTTTGCTCGCGACATCTACAACGCCGTCTATTCGCCGATCTATCAGCTGTCGGGTCTCGACATCAGCAAGGACGAGATCGCCACCGATAAGGGCTTCATGACCCGCCGGATGCTGTCCGACGCCACTCTGCCCGAGGCATCCCGCAACGACCCCATGACCGGCTACACCGGCAAATATGACAGCGTCAGCGATCTGCGGACGAAGACCTACCCCGTCTTCGAGCGCAAATCGTCCAGCGCTGCCGCCGAATGACGGAGGCGAGCATGACCGCAATGACCAAAAAGGCCCAGAAGGACAAGTCGGCGACTTATCCGCTCTATGAAAAGCTCATCAAGTCCGACCCGCTGGCCGAACTGGACACCGTGACCAAGGAACGGGTCGGCCAGCTTGAGTGGTACATCATGAAAAACTGCCTGTGGCAGTACAATTCCCGTGGCTGGGACCGGCGCAATCAGAATGCCGGCATCATCGGCAAGACGGCTCAGCTGCTGTGTGACGAAGAGGTGGAGAATTCCACCCCGCTCGACAAATGCTACTGGGTCGATGCGGTGATGCTGAACCGCGCCTATCGCGAGCTTTATCCCTGGATCAGCGAGATCAGCAAGGACGAGATCAAGTCCCTGATGAAGATCCTTCACGCCCGCATGGACTGGGTGATGATCGACGGCTCGCTGAACGAAGAGCTGGTCGTCCAACATTATTAAGGAATTCTGATCATGACCTGTGATGTCAAAGTCAAGGATCGTGTCGGCACGATCAACCCCATCTTTACCTGCCAGCCGGCGGGCGCCCAGTTCGCTTCGATCGGCGTCAAGGACTGCATCGGCCTGGTCCATGGCGGCCAGGGCTGTGTGATGTTTGTCCGCCTGCTGATCTCGCAGCATCTGAAGGAAAGCTTCGAGATCGCCTCCTCCTCGTTGCACGAGGATGGCGCGGTGTTCGGCGCTTGCGGCCGTGTCGAGGAAGGCGTCGACGTGCTGCTGTCGCGCTATCCCGACCTCAAGGTGATCCCGATCATCACCACCTGCTCGACCGAGGTGATCGGCGACGACGTGGATGGTGTCATCACCAAGCTGGAGGAAGGCCTGCTGGCCGAGAAATATCCCGACCGCGAAGTGCATCTGCTGGCTATTCACACCCCCAGCTTCGTGGGCTCGATGATCAGCGGCTATGACGTGGCGGTGCGGGATTTCGTCAAGAAATTCGCCCAGAAGGGCGAGCCCAACGGCAAGATCAACTTCATCACCGGCTGGGTCAATCCCGGCGACGTAAAGGAGCTGAAGCATCTGCTGGCGGAAATGCAGATCGACGCCACCGTGCTGTTCGAGATCGAGAATTTCGACTCGCCGATGATGCCCAAGGGCGACGAGGTTGCGCATGGCAACACCACCATCGCCGATCTGCAGTCCACCGGCTCGGCCAGCCATACCGTCGCTCTGAACCGCTATGAAGGCGGCAAGGCGGCCGAGTTCCTGCAAAAGAAGTTCAAGGTACCGGCCACCATCGGTCCGACCCCGATCGGCATCCGCAATACCGACAGCATGCTGAAGAAGCTGTCCGAGATCACCGGCAAGCCGATCCCGGAATCGCTGGTGCGCGAGCGCGGTCTGGCGATGGATGCCATCACCGACATCGCCCATATGTTCCTGGCCGACAAGAAGGTGGCAATCTATGGCGCCGCCGATCTGGTCATCGGTCTGGCCGAGTTCTGCCTGGATCTGGAAATGAAGCCGGTGCTGCTGCTGCTGGGCGACGACAATTCCAGCTATGTCAACGATCCCCGCATCAAGGCGTTGCAGGAGAATGTCGACTATCCCATGGAGATCATCACCAACGCCGACTTCTGGGATCTGGAAGACCGCATCAAGAACCATGGGCTGGAACTGGATCTGATCCTGGGCCATTCCAAGGGGCGGTTCATTTCCATCGACTATGACATCCCCATGGTCCGGGTCGGTTTCCCCACTTATGACCGGGCCGGACTGTACCGCTATCCGGTGGTCGGCTACGGCGGCGCCACCTGGCTGGCCGAGCAGATGGCCAACACCTTGTTCACCGATATGGAGCACAAGAAGAACAAGGAATGGATCCTGAACGTCTGGTGAGACGGCGGTCAGGACGCCGGGCGGGCTTTCGCTCCTCTTTCCAGCCCGCCCGGCACCTTTTCTGTTTTTTCTGCTCCAGGAGTGACGCGATGAAGATAGCGGTCCATGTGGACGGCTCCGGTCAGATCACCCGGTTCTCGCCTGACGGCAAGGTTCGTCTCTATGAGCGGGCCGGCTATGGCTGGACGGTGGCTGATGAAATTCCGTTCTCCATCGGCACCGATCTCAGTCTGGCCGACATCAAGGCGCGGCTGGCGTCGCTGATGGCGCGGTTGGGCGGCTGCCGGACCTTTCTGTCGGGTGAAGTACGCGGCTTGATCTATTCCCTGATGCAGGAGGAGTATGGCCTCCGCGTGTGGAAATCCACGGGCCGCCCCGAAGGCCAGCTGGACGAGATCATCCAGAAAGATGCCGATTTGGCGATTCAGCGCGAGAAGGAGGCCGCCGAGCAAGCCTTTGCCGCCGTGTTCTCCGCTCCGTCGGGCGGCTGCGGCGGCGGTTGCAGCGGCGGCGGCGGCGGCACCTCGCGCAAGCGATCCGCCGAAGCCTTGCGCGCCGTGCGCTCTTTGACCGAACGGATTGAGGACGGCCATCACCGCATCGATCTGTCTGCCATCCTGGCCAAATATAAAAGCGCCAATTCCATGGATGTGCTGACACCGCTGATGGAGGGGCCGCTGCTGCACGAGGCCGGCTTCGGCAAACTGGAAATTCTTTGCGACCATCTGCCCCGCTGGTTCTCGGGCAAGCTGGCCGAGCTTGGTCTGTCGGCCGAGATCGAGACCACGCCCCAAGGCGTGCGGGCTATGGTTTTCCCCCATTCCAAGGAAGGAAGTCGGACATGATCGACTTAAGCAGCACCGCGCCGGTTCTCTATTTCGCCTATGGCGCCAACATGAATTTCGAGCAGATCTCGGCCCGTTGTTCCAAGCCGCAATTCGTCTCGGTCGCCCGCCTGCCGGGGTACGAGATCGCCTTTTACGGCCGTTCCGAACGCTGGGATGGCGGCGAGGAAACCTTGCGGGCCATGCCGGGGCGCGACCTTTACGGCGTGGTCTATGAACTGTCGCCCACCGCCTTCGACCGGCTGGATGCCTGGCAAGGCGTCAAACTGGATGGCACAGGCGATTACTTTCATCGCCCCGCGGAAGTGATCGGGCTGAACGGCACCCGATATTCGACCTTGCTCTACAAGAAGTCGGAAATGCGGGAGCCATCCCTGCCCAGCAAGGAATATCTCGCCCATATCCTGGTCGGGGCCGAGTTCCATGGCCTTCCCGACGATTATCTTGCCAGTCTGCGGGCGATGCCGTCCCGTCAGGCCGATTATGCGGTGCCGAAACCGGAACGAACCGACCGGTTTCTGATGGTCGGCGGTGGAGGTTGCGGTTGTTGATGGGTTATCTTGTGACTCTGAACGGAGACCGATCATGATCGACGTGCTCGCCATCAGCCATGTGGCCTTTGAAGACTTGGGAACTTTGGGCGACGAACTCGAAGCCAGAGGGGCCAGGATCGAACGTTTGGATGCCCCCACTTCCGATCTTGAGCGAATCGATCCTCTGGCTGCCGATCTTGCCGTCGTGCTCGGCGGCCCCATCGGCGTTTACGAGCAAGATACCTATCCCTTCCTGCGCCGGGAAATAGAGATTGTCCGTGCCCGTCTGCAGGCCGGGCGGCCCACCATCGGCATTTGCCTGGGGGCTCAGATCATGGCCGCTGCCGCCGGAGCAGCGGTTTATCCGGGCGGCAATGGCAAGGAAATCGGCTGGTCCTCACTCGTGACAGGAAATGATGCGGAAGCCTTTCCGCCCCTGCTCAAACTGATCGCGAGCGGCACAAAAGTGCTGCATTGGCATGGCGACACCTTCGATCTGCCGCCGGGCGCCGCACATCTGGCCGCAACTGATCAGTATCCCAATCAGGCTTTCCTGCTGGGACGCAATGCGCTGGCGCTACAGTTTCATCCCGAGGTGACGGCCTTTGGGTTGGAAAGTTGGTATGTGGGCCATAGCTGTGAATTGTTTCACGCTGGCATCGACGTCCGCTCTCTGCGTCAGGCAGGGCAAGACGCGGCCAACAGCCTTGCAGGCGCGGTTGGCCCGTTCTGGAAAGAGTGTGTGGACAGATTGCTGGAGGGCTCGTGAGAACGAGGCTTGATCCATGGCAGCGGCTTTTCAGTTAACGGACTTCTCTGGCGGTGCTGTCTGTTTTTGAGCATTTCGTTTCAGTGAAAGAACAGAGGCCATGGGCGCAAAACCGCCACCCCACGGGTGGCATCCGCCGCCCCCTCATCTCACAGCGTCTTTCCCCTGGACTTCCCTGCGCAACGAAGCATTGCTGGTGGCACGGCACGCAGGCTTCATCTTGCTGCCGCTCCCCCGACCGGGCGACCGGCGGGGCTTCGGGTCGTGGGGAGCCCGGCGGTCGCGGCTCCCATATCCGGAGCCCGATCATGGACACCACCATCACCCCGATCTCGCCCACCGACAAGGCATCACCCGCTAAACCCGCCGGAAGTAAGCAAACCCGGCTGATCGCCCTGCTGCGCCGCAAGCGTGGCGCCAGCATCGACGAGATGGTGGCCGCCACCGGCTGGCTGCCTCATTCGGTGCGTGGGGCCATCAGCGGCACTCTCCGGAAGAAACTTGGCCTGACTATCGTCGCCGAGGCGGAGAGCGGCCGTGGGCGGGTCTACCGCATCCAGGCCGGTTGAGATGGCCATGCCTCGCCGCACCACCGACTGCAACGAGCTCGCCAGGGAACTGGCCAGCCTGCCCGACCTTGCCACCGAAACCCTCAGGGCTCGCTGGCAAGACCTTTATGGCCGGGAGGTTCCGGCCCATCTCAGTCGCCCGCTGCTGCTGCGCTCCATCGCCCAGCGTTTGCAGGAGCAGGCTTGCGGCTCGCTGAAACCTGCGGTCCGACGGCTGCTTGATCAGGAGTTGGCGGGAAGCAACAAACCTGCTGCCGCACCGGCACCGAGCTACAAGCCCGGCACCCGCCTGCTGCGGCAATGGCGGGGCGAGACCCACGAGGTCATCCTGCTGGCTGACGGCGTGCAGTATCGCGGCGAGCGGCTGCGCTCGCTGTCCGAGGCGGCTCGGCGCATCACCGGAGCCCGCTGGTCGGGGCCTCGCTTCTTCGGGCTGAAAGCTACGGAGACCAGCGATGCCACCTAAACCCACCCCCAAACGCTGCGCCGTCTACACTCGCAAATCCTCCGAGGAGGGGCTGGAGCAGGACTTCAACTCGCTGCAGGCCCAGCGGGAATCCTGCGAGGCCTTCGTCAAAAGCCAGAAGGCCGAAGGCTGGCGACTGATCGAAACCGCCTATGACGATGGCGGTTTCTCTGGCGGATCGATGGAACGGCCGGGCCTGCGCCGACTGCTCGATGATATCCGCGCCCGGCGGATCGACATCGTGGTGGTCTACAAGATCGACCGCCTGACCCGCGCGCTGGCGGATTTTGCCAAGATGGTCGAGGTGTTCGACGGTCACGGCGTCTCCTTCGTGGCGGTGACACAGCAGTTCAACACCACCACCTCCATGGGACGATTGACGCTGAACATCCTGCTGTCCTTCGCCCAGTTCGAACGCGAGGTCACCGCCGAGCGCATTCGCGACAAGATCGCTGCCTCGAAGAAAAAAGGCATGTGGATGGGCGGCAACGTCCCCCTGGGCTATGACGTCCAAGACAAAAAGCTGGTGGTCAACGAGTTGGAAGCCGAAACGGTGCGCGTCCTCTTCCGCCACTATCTCGATCTTGGTTGCGTGCGCCGCCTCAAGCAAGCCCTCGACGCGGACGGCATTGTGAGCAAACGGCGAGTTCTGCCCGATGGCCGAATCCTCGGCGGCAAGCCGTTCTTGCGCGGAGCCCTCTACACCCTGCTGAGCAACCCGCTGTATATCGGCGAGATTCGCCATGGCAGCCTGCGTCACCCCGGCCTGCATCAGGCCATCGTCGAACGCGACTTATGGGATCGGGTGCAGGCCCGATTGTCCGAGCAATCCGTCGACTGGAGCGCGCGCGCGACGGAACCGTCACCACTGGCCGGACTGATCTGCGATGCCTCCGGCGAGCGACTGACACCCAGCCATGCCAACAAGAAAGGACGGCGTTATCGCTATTATGTCTCCCGCTCGCTGGTGACCGGGGACGCCGCAGAGCATCAGCCGGGATGGCGCCTGCCGGCTCCCGATCTGGAGCGGGCCGTCTCTCATGCCGCCGCTGGCATTTTGTTCGATCATCAAGCCGTCGCCGCGTTGTTGCAGGAGGTCGGACTGGGGATTGCAGCGATGCCGGTCTGCTTGGCCAAGGCCGCCACCCTGGTTCAGCGGCTTGAAGAGGTCACCGATCCAACATTGCTGACCAGACTGATCCGGCGTGTCGAGATCGCCGAAGAGGCGGTCAGCCTGACGATGGACCTTACGGAGATTCTGCCCAATCCCGGCATGCTGGCCGAGCCCGAGGCTCTGATCCTCACTCGCACCATCCCCTGGCGCATGCGGCGTCGTGGCGTCGAGATGCGGCTGATCATCGGCGACCGGCTTCCCGCCGGCAAAGCCGATCCGGCCCTGATCAAGGCCATCGCCCGCGGGCGGAGATGGTGGTCGGAATTGGAGACCGGCGCCATGCCCTCCATCGCCGCGATTGCCCGGCGGGACAATGTCAGCCCCGGTCATGTCGGCCATCTGCTGCCGCTGGCCTTCCTGGCTCCCTCGATCATCGAGGCCATCGTCGCCGGCAAGTATCCGGTCGAACTGACCGCCGATGCCCTGATCAAGCGCATCGACTTGCCATTGGACTGGCAGCAGCAACGCCGTCTGCTCGGCTGCGGCTGATCCACTGGATATAATCAGCATCCACAGGCCCGGGGCACGCCTCGGGCCTTGTCGTTTGCCGATGCAAAGCCTGCATCGCCGAAGTCCGAACCCATACCGCCGAAAGAGCGAATGGAGATTTTGCGAGCGGAGCCGGAGGAAATCGGCGCAAACCGCATCGTCTCCGGTCGGGGTGCGACCCGAGAACCGCGCTGAAGCCGAGGATTTTTAACGAGATTGGGGAAAATTAGTTTTCCACAAAGGAAAACTGGCGGAAGGGGAGTCCGCCGCACACCTGTCCGGTAATGTTCGGACGTATCCTTAAAAGATTGAATTATATCAGTCTATTGCTGCTAGTTTGTTCGAGGGTGTTCACCGGCATTTAGGGAAATTCTGTCTCCATTGATTGGACATTTGATGGTACACTGCCCCGGCTTTGTTCTCGGAAATCCAGAGGTCCGCCATGGCGCGCAAGATGAAGCAACTTACCGCCGTGACGGTGGCGAAGAAGAAAGAGCCGGGCCTATATGCCGATGGCGGCGGGCTGTATCTGCGTATCGGCCCGACCGGGGCGAAGTCCTGGATATTCCGCTACATGCTGGACGGCAAGCGCCGCGATATGGGGTTGGGGCCTGAACATGCGGTTTCCCTGGCCGATGCACGCATGAAGGCGGAAGAGATGCGCAAGCAATTGGTGGACCGCCTCGATCCTCTCCAGGTCCGAGACGAGCAGCGCCTTGCCTCCAAGCTGGAATCAGCCAAAGCCGTCTCCTTCAGGGAATGTTCTGAAGCCTATATCAAGGCACACAGTCCCGGTTGGCGTAACGCCAAGCACGCCGACCAGTGGCGGAACACCCTGGCGACCTACGCCGATCCTGTCATTGGCGCATTGCCGGTCCAGGCTATCGACACCGGGCTTGTGCTGAAGGTGCTGACACCGATTTGGGAAACCAAGACGGAGACGGCGACCCGTGTGCGGGGCAGGATTGAATCCATTCTGGATTGGGCGACAGCTCGGGAATACCGCAGGGGCGACAATCCGGCCCGCTGGAAGGGGCATCTGGACACCCTGCTTCCCCGTCGCGCCAAGGTGCAAAAGGTCGAGCACCACGCCGCCTTGCCGGTCGAGGAGATGGGGCGCTTCATGACCAATTTGCGTAAGCAAGAGGGCGTGGCGGCAAAGGGGCTGGAATTCCTGATCCTGACGGCGGCGCGAACCGGCGAAGTGATCGCCGCCCAGTGGAGCGAGATCGACCTTGCCAAGAAGGTTTGGATAGTGCCCCCGGAGCGCATGAAGGCAGGGCGCGAACACCGGGTGCCTCTGTCGGCGGCGGTCCTGGCGGTGCTGGAGATAATGAGACAGGCAAATTTGTCGCCGGATTTTGTCTTCCCCGGCCTGCGCGCTAACAAGCCCCTGTCCAACATGGCCTTCCTGCAACTGCTGAAGCGCATGAAGCGGGGCGACCTGACCGCCCACGGTTTCCGCAGCACCTTCCGCGATTGGGCCGCCGAACGCACCAATTACCCCCGTGAGGTCGCTGAGATGGCTTTGGCGCATACCGTCTCGGACAAAGTGGAAGCAGCCTATCGCCGGGGTGATCTTCTCGAAAAACGGTATCGAATGATGGAGGAATGGGCCGGATTCTGCGCGATAGAGATCAGGGAGGGCAACGTTATTCAGATAGGTCAGGGAGGCTGACGGGAGAGTTTAAGTGAAAGACAATCAACTATGAATGTTACTTTTCACCTACATTGCGTACCTCAAAAACGGCAAAAACCAAATCAGCACCACCAGAAACGCATCGCCATGCCAGACGAATGCACGATGATGTGAGAGAAAAACCTATAATTGAAAACGCATTAAACTTAACACATGATATGCTTAATGTAGAATCAAAAACACCAAGTGCAGAAATTCCCCAGAATGACATTGATATAAATATAAATAAAATTGATAGTTTGAATGGATACATATAATCAGCGATTCCACCATCTTTAAAGCGTGCCAGTATATTTATTTCACGAGACGAAATTATGGCCTGTGTTCCACTTGAAACTGTGGCCGACAAGCCAACAAAAACACCAGCAAGAGGGACAAGAACGCCGATGGCAATTTCAGAGAGGGGTTTCGTGGCAAAAAATGCACCAATAACACCGATCAGAATGTCCATTAACATCCAAAATGTTAATAGACGGGCATAGCCGGGTTTGCTTCCATAGCCGAAAAATAGCCATCTCCAGAAGGAATACCATTCGCCATTATTGATCATCAATGTCTCTCCTAACCTTTCTAAACGCTCCCTTTACGGCGTCAAGAAGTTGGCTAGCAGTCTCGCTGATGTCTTCAGGCCAGCTCACGCTAATGAAACTTCTTCCAAGTGATTTTTTTGTATAGTCACGGTCGCCCACCATGCGAAATGTTGCTCCGGCATCCTCTCCCGTCGAGGCGGATATTCTGATAAGGCCTTCAGCAACGTCATTTTTAATGCTGGCACCATCAAGGCTCGTGCGAGATTTAATCGCGTCTGCTTCTTGGTTGAGGCGCTTCAGCGCCGGAATAAAATCATTGGGCTCAAATACGTTCACCCGTCTAACATCAAAAAATACATTTATTATTTGGCTAGCCTTTCTAACATATTCAATTAATTCTGTTGGATCGCGGATTGCATCAAATGCAACTTCACAATTATACATCTTAACGACATGAGACTCTGCTAACATCTTTGCCAAAGATTGTGCTGACCAATCGACATCGGATGAAAAATTTGAATTTCGCTCAATTGCACAAATTTGTAGTTTCAAGTCAAATAAAACATGTACAAATGGGTGGTCTGGATGTGCCACTTTGTAAAAATCATCTCCATCAAAGTCTACGGTATTGACCTTTCTCGTTCTTGCGAATTTGAACATAACGGCATTATCGTTAATTACCTGCTTTGCAACCAGGAAATATTTTCTTGTCTTCAGCGTTCTTTCCAGCCGATCTTCCGCCAGGACACGGCGTAACATCGTTTCGCCACCTGGATAATCATCTGGAATCAAAGGTAGCTGGATGCGGAATATCTGTGCACGATACAATCTAAAGTAGGCCATTTATCGACTCTTTGGAGATCACCCCTGATACTTGACGATAAACTGATGCAATGACCTTCGCAATCTCTAGATGATGGGCTCTATCGTCTTGGAGTTGTTGTTCTTGGGTTTAAGATTGTGCATATCGGACCGAACGTCCTGATTTTTCCATGACAAAATCTCTCCGCCTCTTGCCCAATAAAGCACCGAACCTCCCCAGCCTATATCCGCCATCTTCAACGCTGGCGGAGCTTTACGATGGACGCCGAACGCACTCCGAAACCCGGAGCCTTTTCAGTGAATGATTTCTGCCGTTGGGCTGGCATTGGCCGGACGGCGGCGTATGCGGAGATGAAAGCAGGACGACTGCTTGCCCGAAAATTCGGGCGTCGCACCTTCATCCCCATGGTCGAGGCCGAACGCTGGCTGAACGCGCTGCCGGCACAACGCGCCTGATCCCAACCTTTCCAGGTTAAGAACGGAAAATCCCATGTCAGACAAAACCTATCGGCATCGCCGCGATCCGGACAATGTTGGCCTTGCCATTAGCCCTTCGCAGCTTTGGCAAGCGACTTTGAGCATCTTTACATCGGGCAGCGATGCTGCGACTGCCTGCACGGTACTGATGGCGGCGCTAACCGCTATCGACCACAATAATGGGGCGATTCAGCTTAACAAAAAGAAGTTGGCTCGTTCGCTAAACCACCCACTGGAGTTGATCGAGACGGCCATGTCGGATTTGGCTGCTATCGGCGTATTTTATTATTCGCAGCTCGGCAGAAAATCCTTTGATCATCTATGTATGAATCCCCGTATCGCTTGGACAGGAACCGACCAAGACAGGGCATTCTGGATGAGGAT
>Ga0310914_10000478_pt1 | contig 23319 bp, 14 predicted proteins | sample GREbulkMGAN108_FD_203450 | JGI IMG/M metagenome (GOLD analysis project Ga0310914, IMG submission 203450) | Lab enrichment of tropical soil microbial communities from Luquillo Experimental Forest, Puerto Rico - GRE.bulkMG.AN108 | ecosystem: Environmental > Terrestrial > Soil > Tropical forest >... | reverse complement strand
GGATTGTCGAATACCCCTTAAACAAGATCGTGCTGTGATGCAAATCCTGAAGCTTACGCCTCAGACGGAAAAGCGGCTGCTGGCACAACGCGCGCAAGACCGCGCGGAAACCCACGCGATGACTGCAAAGATCGTCGCCGACGTGCGCAAGAACCGGGACGCCTCGCTTTTCGCTTATGCGAAGAGATTCGATCACACCGACTTGCGAAGAACCGGAGTCTGGATCACCCAGAAGGAAATCCGCGTCGCTCAAAAAGCAACCAGCGCGGAGTTTCGCAAGGCTATCGAGAAGGCTGCCGAAAGTGTTCGAAGAGTGGCGGAAAAACAGCTTCCGCGACCCTGGACCGTAGAGACTTCGCCTGGAGTGAAGATTCACCAGGTGGTCAGGCCCATCGAGGCAATCGGTTGTTACATCCCGGGCGGCCAGTTTTCGCTGGTTTCGACACTGCTGATGACCGTTGTCCCGGCGAGAGTTGCGGGCGTGCCGAATGTGGTCGCTGTTTGCCCAGGGCCGAATTCCAAGTTGCTCGCGGCAGCGGGGATGTTAGGCGTCGAGCGAATCGCACGCATCGGCGGGGCGCAGGCCATCGCCGCGCTGGCCTATGGAACGAAGAGTGTGCCTCGTGTGGACAAGATATTTGGGCCGGGGAACAAATACGTGACGGCCGCCAAGCAAATTGTCAGCAACGATTGCGCCATCGATTTGCCCGCCGGTCCCACCGAGGCAATTGTCTTCACTGAGCAAGGCAATGCCCGTTGGGTTGCAGCCGACCTGCTGGCCCAGGCGGAACACGCCAAAGACGCGGCAAGCTTCTTCATCACCACTTCGCCCAGCTTGGCTTGCGAAGTTCAGCGAGAGATCAAGAAGCAGCTTGCGGAACTACCTGGCAGCATGGCTCACTGCTCGACGCAAAGCTCAGGCGCAATCCTTATCGCGGAATCGGTTGATCAGGCTTGCGAATTCATCAACCGATTTGCCCCCGAACATCTGAGTCTCCCCGAGAATGCAGAGAACCTTCTTCAGAAGATTCGCTCCGCCGGAACCGCGTTTCTCGGACCCTGGGGAGCGCAACCGCTCGGCGATTACGCTACGGGAAGCAATCATATTCTTCCGACCGGCGGCTGGGCGCGCAGTCGCGGCGGACTTTCCTCGGTTGACTTTGTAAAATGCATCAGTGTGCAGACCATCACCCGCACGGGATTCCGCCATCTCGCCGAAGCAGTGGAAATTCTTGCGGAATCCGAAGGCCTGATGGCCCATCGCAACGCCGTGAGGATCCGCCGATGAAAGTTCAGTTACCCGTGCGCCAGGCCATCCTGAATCGCCGCACCTACGAAGCTCCTGCAGAAGGGCGGAGCGGCAAAGTGCGTTTGGACTTCAACGAGAACACTTCCGGCTGTTCGCCGGCGGTCCGGCGAGCCCTGGCGAAACTTACCGGCAAGCAACTGGCAATGTATCCCGAATATCGGAAACCCACCGAACGGCTTGCGCGTTATTTCCGCGTACAGCCTGAAGAGTTGTTGCTGACTAACGGGGGCGACGACGCCCTGCGCGTCTTTTTCGACACCTTCGTCGAACCAGACACAAGCATTTTGATCTGCGAGCCCACTTTTCCCATGTACCGCTACTGGGCGGAGATCGCCGGAGCCCGGGTTTGTGCGGCTCGATACGGAGGCAACATGGAATTCCCGTTGCAGGAGGTGCTTGCAGGGTTGCAGAGAAATCCGCGCGCCCTGTTCATCGCCAATCCGAATAATCCCACGGGTACACTAATCGGCGAAAAGGAACTGCGGGGGATTCTCGAGGCGGCCACGCGAACGGTGGTGGTAATGGACGAAGCTTATTCGGAGTTCTCCGACTTCACTGCTCTGCCGTCGATTCATGAATATCCTCAACTGTTTATCGCGCGAACCTTCTCCAAGGTTGCCGGACTCGCGTCGCTGCGGCTTGGCGCGGTGATCGGGTGCGCGGAGTCATTGGCACTGGTACGCCGCGCGATGCCGCCCTATCCCGTCAACCTGGCGGCGCTGACTGCGGCAGAGGCGGCCGCGGGGGATCCTGGCAGGATGCGGAGATACGTCGCGGAGGTCAAGCGTCTGCGCGTATGGGTAGCCGATGCATTTTCTGGGCTTGGCGTCAAGACCTACCCGAGTGCGGGAAATTTCCTGTTGGCAGATTTTGGCCCTACTGGACCGGAACTGTTTCGCAAACTCGAGAGACAAGGAATTTTGCTCCGCGACCGGAGCAAGGACATGGGCAGCGGCTTCGTGCGTATAACCATGGGCACGTCGGCTGAAATGCAGCGGCTAGTTAAGATCATTCGCAAGGAATGGAAGCCAGTGGCGCGACACGGCGTCACTCCAAAAGTAAACTGAACATGGCTCGCGGAGCGACAATTCACCGCAGGACGAACGAAACGGACGTTCGCCTGAAACTCAATCTGGATGGGCGCGGAAAGGCGCGCATCTCGACGGGAATCCGCTTCTTCGATCATATGATGGACCTGGTCGCCCGACACGGAGCGTTTGACCTCGAACTGCAAGCGAGCGGCGATCTCGATGTGGACCAGCACCACACCGTGGAAGACGTGGGCATCACGCTTGGCGAGGCGGTCGCGAAAGCGCTGGGCGCAAAGCGTGGCATTCTGCGCGCCGGCTACTTCCTGATGCCTATGGACGAGACGCTTGCCGCCGCTGCCGTGGACCTAAGCGGCCGCCCTTATTGCGCGGTGGCCGCAAAGATCGCCGCAAGCCGCCTCGGCGACTTTCAAGTGGAGCTGCTGGAAGACTTCTTTCAAGGTTTTGCCCAGGCGGCAAGGGCCAACGTGCATCTGCGCGTGTTGTACGGCCGGTCTTCTCATCATCAAGTCGAAGCAATGTTCAAGGCTTTTGCACGCGCGCTGCGCTTTGCCGTCTCGAGGGACAAGCGCTTGCGTAAAGTCTTGCCCAGCACCAAGGGGCTGCTATGAAAGTCACCATCATCGACTATGGCGCGGGGAACGTACCTTCTGTCGAGCGCGCTCTCGACCGGCTCGGCGCGGAATCTGAACGAACCGGTTCGCCGGAGGACATTCGGAAGGCGCGGGTTCTACTACTGCCCGGCGTAGGACATTACTCCGCTCTGGTTCGCGCGCTCGATGAGCAAAACATGCGCGCGCCACTGCTCGACGCCATCGGACGCGGCGTGCCCTTTCTCGGTATCTGCCTGGGGCTGCAAGTGCTCTTCGAGTCGAGCGCGGAATCGCCGCAATTGCGCGGCTTGAACCTGTTGCCGGGGAAGGTGCGCGCCTTGCCTTCGAGCGTGAAATTGCCGCACATGGGATGGAACCAGATTGCCGCAAATCGCGAGTCGCGTTTGCTCGCGGGCATCGACTCCGGCGCTTACTTCTATTTTGCGCATTCCTACGCCGCGCCCGATTCGAATAGATCGACCGCGGCCACTTGTTTTCATGGAATCGCCTTTCCAGCCGTGGTGGAAAAGCAAAATATTTATGGCGTGCAATTCCATCCGGAGAAGAGCGGCGACGCTGGCTCCCGGCTGCTCGAAAACTTCCTGAGGCTGGCGGCATGAGTCTCGCTCATCGCATCATTCCGTGTTTGGATACCGAAGGCGCGCGCGTTGTAAAGGGCGTGAACTTTGTCGGGTTGCGTGATGCGGGCGACCCTGTGGCTCTTGCGGCGCGGTACAACCAGGAAGGTGCGGACGAGCTCGTGGTGCTCGATATCGCGGCTTCGCGCGACCGCCGTCCGACTTTCCTGGAAACCATTCGGCGTGTCGCGGCAGAGCTTTCCATTCCGCTCACGGCGGGCGGTGGCATTCGAAACCTCGAAGATGGGCGCGCCGTGGTGCGGGCCGGCGCAGACAAGGTTACGGTCAACACCGCCGCAGTCGTGCGCCCGGAATTGATCACCGAGCTTTCCCGCGAGTTCGGCGCGCAAGCTGTCGTTTTGGCGGTTGATGCAAAGCGTAATGGCAATCACTGGGACGTCATGGTTCGCGGCGCCCGGGAGTCCGCTTCCCGCGACGCTATGGAATGGGCGAAAGAGGCGGTCGCATTAGGGGCCGGTGAAATCCTACTGACTTCCGTGGACCGCGACGGAACGCAGCTTGGCTTCGACACCAAGCTGACCGCGGAAATCTCCAAAGCGGTGTCGGTTCCGGTGATCGCTTCGGGCGGCGCCAGGTCGCCCGAACACTTTGCTGAGATTTTCAAGGCCGGGGCGGCCGACGCGGCGTTGGCCGCTTCCATCTTTCACGATGGCTTGCAGTCCATTCGCGCACTGAAAGAGTTTCTTGCTGCGAATGGAATCGAGGTTCGCCAGCCGTGCTGATTCCCTGTATCGATCTCCAGGACGGGCAAGCCGTTCAACTGGTGCATGGCCGCCGACGCGAGCTAGCTGTCGGCGACGTGTTTGGCCTGCTCCATAAATTCAGGAGCTATCCTTGGCTTCACGTTATCGACTTAGACGCCGCGATGGGCAAAGGATCGAACGAGGAGCTGGCCCGCGCGCTGTGCACACAGGCAAGAACAAAATTTCGAATGAAAGTTCGCTTCGGCGGGGGAATTCGCACGGTTCCTCGCGCCAAGAAAATTGCCGGATGGGGAACGAGTCAGATTATCGTTGGAAGCGCCGTTTTCCGCGCTGGAAAAGTGAATCTGCGTTTTCTTCGCCAGCTCGCACGAACGGTCCATCGCAAGCGCATCGTCATCGCTTTGGACACACGGAAAGGACGAATTACCATCCACGGCTGGCGCCGGAGCATTGTTCTTCACACGGAAGAAGTGATGGCGCAACTCGAGCCTTATTGTGCGGGTTTCTTGTGTACGGACGTGGACCGCGAGGGCACCATGATGGGCGCAAACCTGAAGTGGTTTCGCACACTACGCGACGCGACCCATCACCCGATCATCGCGGCTGGGGGCATTAGAAGCAAACGCGAGATCCTAGCGCTCGATAAGATCGGCATGGATGCTGCCGTTGGCATGGCTTTGTACAAAAACTGCCTTGGTTGATTCTCTTGCGTAAGAAACCACAAGAACTGGGACCAAACGCTCTCAACGCAGATACGCGTCGGTGATGTACTGCTGCACCATGCGCTGCGTGTTGAAAAACGAGCCGTTGATGGCGATGGCGTGCTGCATCACTTCGAGGAACTTGTGGCGCTCGCCGTAGTACAGCGGCAGGATGATGCTCTCCAGCTTCGAATAAAGCGACTCCGCCTCAGCCTGATTGTCGGCCGGCGCGGCGCTTCCAGGGCCGCGGCGCGGCTCTCCAATGGACCAGCCGGTCACGCCTTCGATGTGGCCCTCGACCCACCAGCCATCCAAAATGCTCAGGCTAGGTACGCCATTGAGCGCCGCTTTCATGCCGCTTGTCCCTGAAGCTTCGAGAGGAAACTGCGGGGTGTTGAGCCAGAGGTCCACGCCGGAAGTCATTTTTCCACCGAGTTCGAGGTTGTAGTCATCCAGAAACACAATCGGGACGTTCTTCCGCAAAGCTTTTTTTGCTTTGTAGATGCGGCGAACGATGTCCTTGCCGCCCGCGTCATTGGGATGCGCCTTGCCCGCAAAAATAATCTGAAACTGGCCGGCATCTTTCGCGATCTGGCGCAGCCGATCGAGATCGGACAATATCAAGTCGGCGCGCTTGTACCCGGTGGCGCGGCGCGCGAAGCCCATCGTAAACACTTCCGAGTCCAAATGAAGACCGGTTTTTGTGCGAACCACTTCGAGCAATTCGTGCTTGGCGATGAGGTGGGCGGCCCACACGTCTTCGGCCGGCAACCCGAGGGCGCTTCGCAAACTGAAATTGTCCTCACGCCAAGATGGAATGTAGCGGTCGAAGAGCTGCCGATACGCGGGGCAAGTCCACGTGCCCGCATGGACGCCATTCGTGATCGCTTCGATGGGCACCTCGGGGAACATCTGGCGCGAGGTTTCGCCGTGCTGCTTGGCCACTCCGTTGACATACGTGCTCAGACTCAGCGCCAGTTGCGTCATGTTCACGGAAGCGCCGCGGCGGGCCGCGTCGAGCAGGCCTGAAACATTTTGTTCCGCTTGCAGAATTCGCTTTACCAGGTCGGCTGCCGTCGCATCGCTCAAGTCAAAAAAGTCGAGCTGCCCGGGGAACACCCGAGTCAAATACTCCATCGGAAAACGGTCGTGGCCGGCCGGAACGGGCGTGTGCGTGGTGAAAACACACTTGCCGCGGACTTTTTCGATGTCCTCGCCCCGAATGGAGGTGCGCCCCGCCTTCTGAGCCTCTTCTCCAAGCAATTCCAGCGAAAGCAGCGCGGCGTGGCCCTCGTTCATGTGGAATCGCGTCAGATCGCCATAGCCCAGCGCGCGCAGCATGCGCACGCCGCCAATCCCGAGCACGACTTCCTGGCAAAGCCGATAATAGGAATCTCCTCCGTACAGCGACCCGGTAAGATTCCGGTCGAAATCGCTATTCGAAGGCAAGTCGGCGTCCAGGAAATACACCGGCACCTCAAATCCGTGAACGCCCTTCACGGAGTATCGCCAGCATCGAAGTTCGAGGCGGCGATTTTCGATCGGCACGCTGGCGCGCGCCGGCTCCTCAGTCAGGAAGTCGTCGACGCGCCAGTCGACAGGCTCTTCGGTTTGTGAGCCGTCCTCCGCGAGGCGCTGCGTAAAGTAGCCTTTGCGGTAAAGCACGGACACCGCCACCATCGGCAAGTGTAGGTCGGCTGCGGCCCGGATGGTGTCACCTGCAAGCACGCCGAGCCCGCCGCTGTAGCTGGGCATGGCATTTTCCAGCGCAATCTCCATGGAAAAATAAGCGATGAATCGTTTTACCGAATTCGGCTGCGTCGACATCTCACTCAATTCTCCGCTAAGCACTGCAATGGCAGCATGGGGAAAAGTCAGGCTAGGTTAAACCACTTATTGTCGGAGAAACGGACCGGTCAAGCAAGCAAGTAGAAATCCCTTGTTGCCATGCATGTCTCGAGCGAATAGCCATTTCAGTGCATGAGATCTGCGACGCAGCTTGCAAGCCCCGCCGTGCTTCCTTGGGCCTTAATGCCCTTTGGTTGAGGCAAAATGCGCGCCGGGCGTTGGCCGGCTCATCAGCTCAACGAACTCCCTGTAAAACTTTTCCTTGTCCAGGTCCTGTTGGACTTCCACGAGCGATTCGCCCATGCCCGGCTGCTGGCCGGGAACCCATGCGTGAGTGTCGCCGTAGGACGCGCCGTGATCCACTTCAACATCGACATAGAGTTTCTGCCACCTGGTGATGATGCTCGGATCGAGCCAGGCCGCCGCGGCAAGCTCATCCCACAAGATGTTCGCCTCGGCGTATTTGGCGACGTATTGCGCTGCTGGCGTCCCGCTTTTGGCGATTTGCTCGATGAGCGCCTTCTCCATTTTGGTTTTGACAGAAATATCCACAGTCGTGAGGACGAAGCGTGGCCAGTGCGCGTGAAGCACGGCGTGAGAAGCTTCTGGGTCCATCCAAAAATTAAATTCGCGGCGGGGCGTCAATGCAAATTCCGGATTGTCGCTCACCGGATTAATGCTACCGGCCATGACGATCAATTCTTTCGTCAGCTCCGGAAAATGAGGATCCAGAGCAACGGCGAGAGCGAGATCAGTCATGGGGCCGGCCGCGTAAATGGTCACCTCGTGGGGGAATTGATGCACCATGCGGACCATGAAATGCGCCGCGTCCTCCCCAGAGGGCTTCGTGGCGGGAGCACCTTCGGGCAGCGGAGGGATTTCGTAAGGGCCGTGGACGGAGTGTCGCCGGGAAAAATTCCATGCGCCCTGGTATAGGACCTTGCCGTATAGCGTTTCCCACTTGGCGATGTATTCTTTGGAGCTAACCAGCGGGAATACCGCTCCGGGAACCACCGGGATGCCCGTGCGGCCGATAATTTCCATAAGCCGCAACGTGTGCTGCACTTCTTCATCCCGCCAGTCATCGCCGGTGAGAACGGTGATGCCAAGAACATCGGTCTCCGGCGAATTGACAATCGCAAGAATGGCCTGCATGTCGGTGCCGCCCGGACCGGCGGCATCCTGGTCAATAATGACCCTACGTTTTCCCTGAGCCTGCGAAACCAACTCGCAAACGGCGCACAATCCGGCAATGACCAACACTCGATAGAGCCCTTTCATCGACTCAATCCTTTCCATTCGGATCCAAATCGGAAATTACAAATGACGCCGGTTGCGCTTTCGGCCCGGCAAGTCCATTTGGCCGCAGACACCGCGCGTTTGCAGGCGATTTCTGCGTGTGCTGACTTTGGCCATTCTCTTTCCTGTTTGAAGCGCAGCCGGGAAAAATACACCAGCACGTTTGATCGAGCAAGCGCGCCGCGAAACATCCGCTAGTTTTTCGAAGACTTGATGATCGCTTCCGCTTTTTGCTCTTCTCTGATCGCTTGTTGGGAACGGCCTGTGCGCTTATAAATCACGGCCATCCGCCGATGTGGTTCCGGATCAGCTGGCGACAGAGAAGCAGCTTCCTGAAGATAACCAAGCGCGTTCGAGTCTGCAGACATTTTCTCGCACTGCTTGGACAACTCCATTGTGACTTGATAGAGAAGAGCGTTCGTACTTGAATCTTGCGTGTTGAGATGGTAGGCATGATGAAGTGCCTGATAGGCGGGAAGCAGGTCTCCAAGATTCCACAATACCGCTCCATACAAAGCGTTCAGGGAGAACAGATCGGGCCATCGCAGTAAAGCTGACTTCAAGGGCACACGGGCCTCTTCAAAACGCTTAAGCTGAAAATAAGTGAATGCCAGGTTGTACTGCATCTGCGGGGACTGCGGGACCAACTCCGCAGCTCTCTGGAGCGGTTTCAGCGCCATTTCCAGCCGAGCATGCTGGCCGTAGAGAATCCCCAAAGCCGTAAGCGTTTCCGCATCGTTTGGATCGTAGAGTTGTTCGCACGAGGGAACTTTATCGCTTGGGTCACGATCCAACTCCTGAGCACATTCCCATTTCAGCTGGCTTCGCTGATCGCTTTGCGCCTTTTTTTCCTCCGAGACCTGGAAGGCCTGCTTGGCTTCCTCCTGGCGACCTTGCTGGCGATACAACCTAGCCAGTTCGTATTCCGCGCGCGAGTCTCCGGGATTAAGCTCGATCGCCTTTTTGAGCCACTTTTCCGCCTCCGGGTGGGAGCCGAGCTTCAGATAGGCGAAACCAAGATAAAACGCCGTGTCAGGGAAGGGTGGTTGCGAACTGGCCTTGCTCAGCTTTCCCATCGCCCCTTGGTAGTTTTGTTCTTCGAGGTCTATTCTGCCGAGATAGTACATGACGCTCGGCTGATCACCGACTGCGCGGCGCACGGTTTCAAATTCGTGCCGCGCTTCGGCGATTTTGTGTTGTTCGAAGAGGGCAACCCCCAAGGGAAATCGTGCCCGCATGACCAGCTCGGGGGCCATCGTCAATGCCACTCTGAATTCTCTTTCCGCCTCCTCGTATTTTTCCAGCTTTAGCGATTCGTATCCATTCCCGAGGTGCAGCTCCAGCGCGTCCCGGGTTTGTCCCTTCTCTGAGTTAGCGCGTGGGCTGCCGGTCTGCCAGCTGAGTAAGCGCCCCGGAAGAAGTAACAACAGCCAGAAGATTTTCCATCGCCGCGTACGCATGCTCGAAGATTGTGCTTCGGTGCGAAGTGCAATCCATTGCAAGGATACCACAGCTCTTTTCCGCTCTCTGGCAACAGCCAGAAGGACCAGAGGCTGACCTGAGGCTGACCTTGACGCGTCCTGACCGCGATGCTACAGTCTCCGTTCGACAAAGCGATTCCAGGAGCGTTTGTCTGAGTGGGTCTCGCGGGAAACCTCGTTCCGTCCAACTGAGCCGCCGTAAATTCTTACAATATTGCCAGGGAGCGTCTTTGACTTTCCTCCCATCGAGGACTGGGTTCCGCGCGCTCTATCCCTTTGCTCCGCAAGAGAAGACCGCGCTGCCTGATAAATTGCAACTTCATCCGCAATACCTTATGAAAAGAGGCCTCGAAGGCGTGTTGCGCAAGGTGCCTGCGGGCGTTGACGAATTCATCACAGAAAAATATCAAGATCGCGTTGCAGCCGTCTTCCTGGAGTGGAGCTCGCGCCTTAGGCAATCTCCTCAAGACGTGACGGTACTGGCCGAGAAGACGTCACCAAACTTGAGGGGCAATTCCCTCAGCGCAGTCGAATTGCGGGTCGTCAACGAGACTTCTCCGCTTAAAGTCTGGAATGCGCAATATCCGCAAGAGACCACTCTCGGTAAGGAAGCTTTTCTCGACGAGCTGCGCGCCTATCTCAGCGCTTTTTCAAAGATCTTTACTGCGGAATTTCAGATAACCCGTATTCAGTCAGGGCCCGATCTAGCACGAACCTCCGAGAAACCCACCTCCACGGAAACAACGATTCGTTTCGAATTGGTCGGCTCGGGCAATGGTTTTCATCGGGAACAACGCGTGGGTCATTGGGAACTCCAGTGGGAAATGAACTCTACCGGCGAATTGCGACTCCAGAAATTCCGGGCTACTGACGAAGTTCGCAGTCGGGCGTCAGTTCCTGTCTTTGTTGATGTCACTTCGAAAGCCTTTAGTCGAAATCAGTCCTACGCCGCCCAATTGGTTCTCGGGTCGGACTATTGGAGGACGGTCTTGGATGGGGCGACCGGTATTGACATCTATGGACACAACGGAGTTTCCGCCGGGGATATTGACGGGGACGGGCTGGATGACTTGTACGTCTGTCAGCCTGCCGGACTTCCCAATCGGCTCTTCCGCAATCGCGGGGATAGCACATTTGAAGACATCACCGATGGGGCCGGCGTCGGCGTTCTGGAGAACACGGCCTGTGCCCTGTTTGCGGATATCGATAACGACGGCCGCCAGGACCTGATTGTCATTCGCACCACTGGCCCCCTGCTCTTCCTCAATCAGGGCGGTGGAAAATTCCGCTTGAAGCCCAACGCCTTCCAATTTGCCAATCCGCCGCAAGGTTCCTTCACTGGCGCCGCAATCGCCGACTATGACCGCGACGGATGGCTGGACATCTATTTTTGCCTCTACGCCTACTACCAGGGGAGCGATCAATACCGGTATCCCATGCCGTATTTCGACGCCGAGAATGGTCCGCCAAACTTCCTTATGCGAAATACTCGGGACGCGACATTTCGCGACGTCACGGAAGAGTCTGGGCTCAATCGAAACAACGCGCGCTTCAGTTTTTGCTGTGCCTGGGCTGACTACAATGGCGACCTATGGCCGGATCTCTATGTAGTGAATGATTTCGGCAGAAAGAACCTCTACCGCAACAACGGCGACGGCACCTTTAGCGATGTGGCCGGCGAGGCCGGCGTGGAGGATGTCGGCGCGGGAATGGGCGTGGCCTGGCTTGATTTCGACAACGATGGTCGCGAGGATCTGTACGTCGCCGACATGTGGACGGCGGCTGGTATTCGCGTTTCCATGCAAGACGGCTTTCAGAGAAACGCAAGCCCAGAGCAGCGTGCTCTCTACCGGAAGCACTCCATGGGCAATAGCCTCTTTCGAAATAGCGGCGTTGGGTACGAAGACGTGGGTGCCGGATCAGGGACGACCGTCGGCCGCTGGTCGTGGTCGTGCGACTCCTGGGATTTCAATCACGATGGTTATCCCGACCTGTACATCTCGAACGGAATGATTTCCGGAACATCCCGCGAAGATCTGAACAGTTTTTTCTGGCGGCAGGTGGTCGCCAACTCGCCGAACGAGCCGAGGCCAAGCCACGAGTATGAGCAAGCCTGGAACGCCATCAATGAATTGATTCGCTCCGACCACACCTGGAGCGGCTTCGAGCGAAACGTCTTCTACTTGAACAATCGCGATGGAACCTTTTCCGACGTTTCCGGCGTTGTTGGGCTCGATTGCATCGAAGACGGCCGCACCTTCGCGCTGGGCGATTTCGATCAGGACGGGCGGCTGGAAGTCGTGCTCAAGAATCGCAACAGCCCGCAATTACGATATTTCAAAAACGCGATAGCCGATTTGCCCCCTGCGATTTCCTTCCGACTCACTGGAAAAAAAAGCAATCGTGATGCTGTGGGAGCAAGGATCATGGTGGAGGCCTCCTCTGGCCGACAGTGTCGGACTTTACAGATTGGGTCGGGCTTCCTCGCTCAACATACCAAGGAACTGTTATTTGGCTTGGGCCCTGAAAAATCGGGGGTTCAGGCCACGATTCAATGGCCGAGTGGGTTGATCCAAAAACTCAACAATTTGCCGCTGAATCATCGGATCTGGGTCGAAGAAGGATCACCACCTTCGCGCATGGAACTCTTCCAGAAATTTTCGGCTCTCACTGCTAGCGAAATGAAGCCCGTGCTTGGCGCTAGAGAGCAATTGCCTGAAACCGTAGAAACATGGCTGCTCGTTCCGGCTCCCGCGCCTAATTTTTCGCGTGCCGGTCCCTCAAGGCGAGCTGAAACTCTTGCCGCCCGGCGAGGCAAGCCGGTACTGCTTTATTTCTGGTCCGATTCGTTGGCAAATTCCCGAGAGTACCTTGGCCAATTCGACCAAGTTCAGGAAAAGTGGGCGCGAGAGGGGCTGCAATTCCTTGCCATCCAGGTGAGCTCCGACGACCACGGCAAGGAAGGTGGTGCGAAGGATGTTTCCCGCGGCTATTCTTTCCCCATCTTAACGTCCTCGTCGGACGTTGTTGCCACCTACAACCTTCTGTATCGCCAACTGTTTGATCGCCACCGCGATATGAGTGTGCCGATCTCCTTTCTCCTCGACCCGGGCGGAAACGTAGTGAAAATCTATCAGGGGCCGCCGGTAATCGACCGCTTCGAGGCGGACTTCAAGAACATTCCCCAAACCGACGCGGAGCGCCTAGCCAAGGCGCTTCCCTTCCCCGGGTTGGCTGAGTCGTATGACTTTGGGCGAAATTATCTGGCTCTTGGTTTCGTCTTTTTTGAGCGCGGGTATTACGAGCAGTCGGAAGCCTTTTTGCAACAAGCCGTGAAGAACGATCCGACAAGCGCGGAAGCACTCTACGGCCTTGGCAGTGCGTTTCTGCAGCAGAATAAATCGAAGGAAGCTCGAGATTGCTTTGAGAAGACGCTGCAACTGCACGCCAGCTATCCAGGCACTCTGCCGAATGCGTGGAACAATTTGGGCATCCTGGCGGCTCGCGAAGGAAACACCGATGCTGCGATTCAGCATTTCCAGCATGCGCTTCAGATTGATCCCGAACATGCCATCGCCTTGCTCAATCTTGGCAATGCGTATCGGCAAGAAAAGGACTGGCCCGAGGCGGAACGCGCCCTGAAACACGCGCTTACTCTGAATCCCGATGACCCTGAGGCCAATTACAGCCTCGGGATGGTTTACGCCCAACAGAACGATACGGATCGTGCCCACGAGTACCTCGAAAAAGCGCTGGCGGCTCGGCCGGCTTATCCCGAAGCATTGAACAACCTGGGGATTCTCTATCTCCGTACGCAGCGCACGGCAGCAGCAATTCGCAGCTTCGAAGAATCGATTCGCGTCGCGCCTGCGTATGACCAATCGTATCTGAATCTGGCGAGCGTCTATGTCATCGTGGGTGACCGTGAAAAAGCCAAGGCAATTCTCGAGCAACTCCTCGCGCAACATCCGGACCACCCCCAGGCAAAAACGCAGTTGAAACAACTGGAGCCTTAACACCTCCCACTGCTGGCAACGGCTCCGGATTGCCTCAAGTGTGCTCCCTGTATCCTCGCCGCCCCAAAAAGCAACCGACCCACCAGAACGCCAGCGGGTCGGCCAAGAAGAGTTTTTCGCCGCGAGTTGTGACCCCGGGCTAGAACGTCAGTTTAAGCCCGAACTGCACCAGTCGTGGGTTGTTCACCGTCGACGGATACTTTCCGAAATGAGAAAGAGCATTGATGTCTGCGCCTGTCCCCCCGCCGAAGGCGGAGGGAGTGTCAAATTGAGCGTGGTTGAAGAGATTGAAGATTTCTGCCCGGAAATCCAGTCCCATATTCTCCCACGGCAGCGCGAACCGCTTGATGACCGAAAAGTCGGTGTTCACGAAGTCCGGACCAGAAATTGGAGCACGACTCGCGCTTCCCAGTTGGCCTGGCGGAGGGGTTGCGAAAGCACAGGGGTTAAAGTAGTACCCGGAGGACTTCGATAGTGAATTCGGGGCTAGACCACCATTCGAAACCAGTACCTGGCATTGGGGGTTGGGATTGGCAGCCACAATACCCGGCGCGAAGGGATTGGCGATCTGATTGGCACGACCGGCGGGGGATGCGGTTCCAATATTAATCAACGACGCCCCCGAGTTAGGGTTGCTGTCGAGTATGAAGATTGGGAACCCTGACGTGATTTTCTCAATTGTGGTCACCTGCCAATTGCCCAGCAGCGCATTGGTCGGGCCGTTCCAGCCGCTGCCATATTTCTTGCCCTTTCCAAATGGCAAATCGTAAATCACGCTAGCAGTGAAACTATTGTTTAGGTTGATCTGGGAGAGGCCCCAATCCAGCTTTCCCCAATCCGGCAGAGGAAAGTCAGGGGCTCCGATCGGAGTGCTCAAGCCGTCGGAATACCCCGAGTCATACCCGCGGGAATACGTGTACCCGATCAATGCATAGAGCCCGTATCTCGAGCTCTTGGTTTCCGCTTTTATCTGAAGCGCGTTGTAATGCGCTCTCCCATAATCGTTGATGCTGTATATGTTCACAAACGACGGAAACAGAGCGTAAGGTGCGGGGAAATAGGCTCCGCCGGGGCCACAACCCAAAGTGTAACCAGGTACCACGTCAGCAGGACTGGGGCTACCAGCACAAGCTAGTGGCGCTCCGGTGTTGATGTTGTTTCCAAAGTTGAGAATATGAGACGAACGAGAGCCCGCGTAGCCGGCCGTCAGCACAACTTGCCCTGGCAGTTGGTGCTCGACGTTTATATTGAACTGTTGGACCATACCGATCTTCAGGTTGGTCGGCTCAGTGTTAAACGAGCCCTGAAAATTTAGTGGTGTAACTGGGGGTGTGATGATGGGAAACCCGTCCGAGATCCCTACCATCTGGCCTGTACCAATATTCGGCGTCTGGTTGGGCAGCGAGGCACAGTAGGCAGTCGCCGTGGCGCAACCTCCAAACGAAATGCCGAACGATTCGGCGGCGTACGGGGGATTCTGCCACAGTCCCTGAGCGCCCATACTCCACGCAGCATCGTGGTAAATCGCATAGCCTGCCCTCACCACCGTCTTATCGCTGCCGAACATTTTCCAGGCCAAGCCGATGCGCGGTTCGAGGGCGGATTTGTCCATATTGATTCCCGCTCCCGCCCCGGAATTCGTGCATGTCGCGATCGCTTGAAGGGCCGTGGTGCAACCCGGCGAGGGAATCAGCCAGTGATAACTTGTGGCCGTGGGAATGAAATCCGCCATTCTGCCTTTTGCTTCAGAAATGGGCGTCGCCAACGCCCAAGCTAAGCCTAGGTTCACAGTTAGATTTTTGTTGACGCGCCAATCATCCTGAACAAATGGACGAAAGACCTTCCAGCGCCGGCCTGTAATATCACCGTTCAGGTTTTGGTCGTGAATGCGAAGGCTAGACATCCCGAGCAGAAGATCGGCCATCGAACTCCCCGGGAAGTTAAAGTTGTCGCCCGTCCAGGCTCCACCGATGACCCAAAATCCGTCCTGGAATCCTTCAGCGCGCACATTCATTTGATTGATGCGGATTCCCATTCCAACCTTGACGTCATGCTTGCCGCGCGTCATGTCGAATGTGTCATTGATTGTAAAAATGTTTGTTCCGCCTTGGAACGGGGAATAGCCGCGATCGCCCAGGGACCAATAGCCGCCCCCGGTGATGTTGGTCGAAGTTAACCCGCAACTGCTGCTTAGGCATGTGTTGCTCGTAGAGCATCCGAGGTTTGCACCAGGGATCTGGAGTTTTGCCGAGGCGCAGCTTCCCGTTCCTTGGGACGTGATATAGTTAAAAATCCGGTTATACCCAAAGTTGAATTGGTTTACGGTCGTCGATGTGAAGATGTGTGTCTCCCCAAGGGCTGCGTTGCGAGCGTGGTTGATAATGCCTTGATTGCTTCCGAAGGCGTTTGCTTCGGCAAAGAAGCCCGCTGCGCCGCCTGGCACGTACGAGGTTGCCTGATCGTAGCTGAAGCGGGCAAACAGGCTATCCGCGCTTGAAAAGGTGTTGTCCAGCCGAATGTCGAACTTGGTCTCATACAGGGACCGCACCGGCTGGCTCTGGAAGTTGTTTCCGTTGACGTTATAGCCAGGGGTGGGCAGGGGATAGAGCCCGATCAGTTGCTGTCCAATCGAATTCCACAGCCCTTGAGGGATCACATTGCACGGCTGGCCTTGGAATTGTTGTCCCGTGGACGCGCTCAAGAGGGGCATGGGCTGGTTGGTTCCCGGTACACACTGAAAAAAGACATTGTTGTTGGGCAGATTGGGGGTGCTGTTGGGTGCGTTGGGTGTGGTCGAAGCCCCGGTCATGTAAGGGTTGGCGATTACAAGGTCGCCGGCAGGCAGCGGATTGCCAAAGTTATCGGCGCTGAAATCGCCCTTGCGCATCGCTGCCGTCGGAACTAGTCCCTGAAAGGGGAGACCATGCAGTTGATCCTTTTGCTCGCCATCAACGAAGAAGAAGGTCTTGTTTTTCCGGATCGGGCCGCCGAGTGTCCCGCCAAACTGATTCAGGTTGAACTTTTCGGTCGAAGCCGCAAAGAAGCTTTTCGCGTCGAGGGAAGTATTCCGGAGAAACTCGAACAAGGACCCGTGGAAATCGTTGGTCCCTGACTTCGTCGTCAGCAGCACAGTCGGTCCTGCCCGCGTGCCGTACTCTGCCGAATAGTTATAGGTGAGTACCTTGAACTCCTGAAGCGAGTCAATCGAGGACAGGATGGCAATGCCGCCCGCAGTCAATTCGTTGTTATCGACGCCGTCGATCAACCAGTCCGTGCTATTGGCACGCGAGCCGCCTACAGACAGCGAAAAAGGGCCGCGAGCCGCCACTTCACTGCTCGCATTGCTCGTAAAAAAGCTGCCATTACTGGTTTCTTGAGTGGTGCCGGGGGTGAGGGTCGCAAGCTGCACAAAATCCCGGCCATTCAGAGGAAGCTGCGCCACTTCCTGCGACGTAATGACCTGACCTAAGGAAGGATTTGCTGTTTCCACGGTCACGGCATTGGCCACAACCTCTACCGAGGTGCTTACCGTAGCCAGCGCGAGGCTGAAATCCATTTCGCGCTGCTCATCCACCTGCAGCTTGACGTCCTTGGTTTCTACCGGCTGGAATCCTTTGAAGTCCACGCGAATCGTATAGATTGAAACCGGCAGGAGATTCACAACGTAGTGGCCCGTCTCATCGGTTACCGCCGACCGTACGGCACCTGTCCCCTGCGAAGTCACCGTCACCGTCGCACCCGCAACGGCGGAGCCGGACTTATCTGTCACTGTTCCCAAGAAGCTGCCCGTTACTTGTCCCCAAGCGGTTGAGGCAAAGCACATCGCCAGTGCCAACGCTAGGCAGGCACACAGTAGTTTCTTCATGACTTTCTCCCTCAGACTCCACACCCGGTTCTCGCAAGCCAAGGAAACCCTCTCAGGTAGAGGTGGCTTACGAAAACTTGCAGGCAATGAGTGTAGGCAGACTTCATCTCAAAACACAAGTGCAGCGCTGTGGAAACCTCGCTATATCCGTTGAGAGATAGCCGATTGCGACAACCGGTATGTGGATGTGCGAGATCTGCCGCCGCCCGTTCCCGCCGCGAGACGCTAAGAAAGCGTCGGTCTCGCCGAGTCGCCCAGCAAAGTCGAGTTCACATTTGCGTGTATTTGGGCGCATGCTGCCTCTTTTGGCGTGAATTTGAGTCCCGACGAACGCGCAGAGGCTTGCTATTGGGCGCCGTCAAGTCAAGGTTCGCAAATACAGGGAACCACTTCCGCCGTCTATGACCCCGCATACAGTTGAAAGGGCGCCCAATAGAAAGGCTTACGGTAGTTGCCCCCGGAACGAACCAAGGTGAGCTTCGCATTGCGTAACGCGGTTGCGGGATCCTTACCGGCCCTGAGCCCCTTATAGAGCTCGTCCATAAGCTGCGGGGTCGAGGCGTTGCTCACCTCCCAGAGACCGGCAATGACGCTGTGCGCCCCGTCGCGCAAAAATGCCCAGGCCAATCCGACAAGGCCTTCGCCGGCATAAGTTTTCATGCCCGCCCCATTGCATGCGGAAATCGTCACCAGGTACGCGTCGACCGGGTGCTGGACGATGTCCCGGGCATAGAGCTTGTAGCCATCGACCTCCGGCGAAAGGATCACAGCCGATTCGAGCGGACGAGTGGTGCTGGCGGTCCCGTGCGTCGCGAAATGCAAGTATGAGAATTCCTCAGGTTTTCCTGAGAGAAATCTCGAAGGAACAGCTTGCGCGCCGGTAAGCACGGTCCGCCGGGCCGCGGAAAAATAGTTTTGAACCAGACCTACTTCCTTGCTGGCTTGAGGAAGCGCAGGAAAATCCGGACTTGCCTGGAGCGCATCACCCATCAGGAAAAGGTTCGCATCCTTTGGAGGGGGAGAGGGGGAAGCCTTGGCGAGCAAGGCAAGGGAGTTCCCCGTGAACAGGGTGACGTCCTCGATCCAATAGTGAGGTTTCTCACCGGGAACAATAAGCGTCTCGAAATTGAGTGAATTGAGTTCGCCATCCGGGAGAATGATGACTCGCGAGTTTCTCGGGATAAGCTTCTCCGCCGGCTCAATCAGCGTCTCGTACAACTTCTTCCCGTCCACGTTGCTCGTTTCCAGTGGATCGCGCGGGTCGGGAAAAGCGCCCAGGTAAGATTTCACTCCGGAGTCGATTTCTGCCCTTCGAGGCAAAGGTAGCAAAAAGACTTTTGCCGGAGTGATCACCCACAGATGAGAGCGTTCTTCTCCAAGCCAGTAGAACAGCAGCGTTGCGTTCCACCGCCGTGCAACCTCTTGAGGTCGAAGCGCAGCAGTTTGCGCCGGGCCATGCGCCTTCCAGTCCTTAACGAGACCTGTCGCGCGATTTGTGACGCCGTTCGCGGAAAGAGCCAGCCCGCGCTCCAGAGTCTGCGCACGGCTCTTGTCCGCGATCTTCAGAGCGTCGATCGGGCGCTTCTGGTCAATCAGAAAATTTACGTAGCTATCGTAGAATTCGATGGCCGTGGAGAGAAAGGACAGCCGGAATTCGTCGCGCCGAACGTAGTCGCTTGCACTCTGGAACGTGCCGATGGCTACATTGAACTCGTGCTCGGCCTTTGCAGGCTGCCGTTCCGCAGCGTAGACGTCCGCCAAGCGAGCGTGCGCCTGCCATTTCAGCGGAGTTTCAACGGACGAATCGGCAAGGATTCTCTGGAAGATCGCTTCGGCCCTGGCGAACTCTTTTTTCCCCGCTGCGATGCGTCCGGCAATAATTGTTGACGACGCGGTTCCAAACTGATCGAGCCCGGCCTGCTCGATTCCCTGCGCCTCTCGATTGTACTTCTCGGCTTCGTTCAGGCGGCCCGTCGCAAGCGCGATTTCCGACATCGTGTTCAGGGATCCCGTAAGGGTTCCCTTTTCGTCTTGCTTTCTCGCCTGCGCCAGGGCCTTTTCCTCCGCGGAACGGGACTCGGAGTAACGGCGCTGCCGAAAATATGCTTCTGCAAGCGCGCTGACCCACCTGGCTCGATCATCCACTAGTCCCGTCTGAGCCGATTTGCTTTCCGCCTCGGTCAGGTAGACTTCAGCATTTTCATAGTCCCCCACGACGGAATGGGCCCACCCGAGGTTGCCCAAAGCCTTGGCCTCATATATCGCTGCTCCGAGGAAACGAGACTTCTCGAGAGCCGCCCTAAAGCGGTCGGCGGCTTCGTCATAGTGATCTTGCCAGATCGCAATGTTTCCCAGACTAGCCATTGCTATGAGTTCGGAGCGAGGCAGATTTCTCTCCTTCGCGAAGGCCGCCGCGGTTCGATAGGCCACGGCCGCCTTCGCGTAGTTCTTGCGCTCCATTTCCAGGATCCCTCTTGCCTGGGCCACGTCTCCGAGGAATGATGACTGGATTGTGGTCGCGATGCTCTCAGCTCCCGATAGCGCTATATCGGCGAGTTCGAATTGTTGCAGGTAGCTGTGTGCCAGGCCCTGGAGCATCTCTCTCTCTACCTCAGTATCGCTTTGCGCGAGGGAAGGGGGCAGCGGCTCATTCGAGATCTGGAGTGATTCGGAATAGGAGCCTCGCTGCATGAGGATATGCGCCTTCTGCACCCTGAAGCGCGCCGCCCATTCCGGACTCTTGCCTTGGTACTTGGCGAGGGCAGCGTCCACGTCTCGCACCGCAGCGTCCAACTGCCCCCGGCCCATCTGTTCGCGAATCTGGAGAAATGTAGCGTCAGGCGATGCGGCCCGCCAGCAGCCTGAGGCGGCGAGAACGACCCCGAGGGCCAACGTCAGCGTGGGGCAGAACATGCGCAGGTGTAGGGAGAAGGAGAGGGGACTCCCTTGCCTCAAAGCACCACCGCATGTAGCGGGTGCCGCATCGTTTAGGGTACGAGCGGCCTGGGCGGCCATGGCGTGCCGTTGCTGTTGAGCTGCACAACGGTGCCGCTGCCCGATACGGGAGAGCCAAGTTCGAACCGCACCATGGTGAGGGTGCGCCGACTGTACTCCAAGAGGATCTCGCCCAAGAAGAGCCTCCCGAACTTGGGAATGATAAAGCTGTGCCCTTCGCGCACCACGCCTGGACACTCGGTCTTCATTTCTTTTAAGTTCACGATCGAGCAAAGAATGGCTCCGTGCTCGGGCAGTTCCAGCTTCTTCCTCTCGGCATCGGACGGACCCTCAGCCATTTTCCTAAAATCGGCGTTGCTTTTGAATTCATTTCTTACCGCTTCAAACGTGTCCATCTTCTCGAAAAGGCTCACGTCGATCGGGATTTCCATCTTGCACCCGCCGATTTGCAGGTTGTCAAATTTGCTGCCAACAAGCGTAAAGTGCGGCTCGCTGTCGTCGAGGGTGTAGCTCGAAGCGAAGCGCGCCACGATGCGTTCAGCGTGAACAACATCGAAAATGTTCACCCCCTCAGCTACCGCGGTGACTAACGTGGTGTAATACGTCTTCCTCTTGCCCTCAACCTCAACCTTCTGCGGGCTGCCGGAAACGTGCGTATAACCGCGCTTGATCGAGAGGAGGTGGTTAAAGCGGAAGTCTTCCACTTGGCCCCTGCCGTGCCCTCCGATGGTTGGGAGCGAGCTCGCTCCCTGCACCTCGACCAAGTGCTGCACCGGCCGCGTAAAGCTGGCGCTCAGAACGTGGGCATTCGCGTGATAGTGAAACGTGCGGAAGGGGCTGGGGGACATGGGTCTATCCTCTACAAAAGTAGTTAACTCCGCGTTAAATAACTGAATTTAATGTTCTACTTCAACTTCGAATCTCATGGTCGCCAGAACCGGCGCTTGGGTCGGGTCGCTAAGCTGTTCTCTAAAGCCTAGTACGACAATCTTGTAAGCCCCCGGCTTCGCTGGCGTGAATTCAACCACTACGGTCTTCTGCGCCTCCGAATAAGAAACCGCGCGCAGTATCTTCGTCTTCCCGTCCGGGTCTTCGAGCCTCAGGCCGTAGCTCGTGTACGCGGGCTCCGCAGGAACGTCTAGATATAGGCCGAACGGTTCGCCGGCCCGGACGAGCATTGCCTGAGAATTCACGCCACGAGAATTCGCTGCGATCAGCGAATGCATGGGCAATACCCGCGGGGCGGAAGCTCGCATCGCTGCGTTCTTCCAATGCGGCACACTCACCAAGCTCTGATAACCAAGCGCCATCAGTAGCACCGCAAGCGCTGGGAGAGCAACGATCGGCTTGAACCACGCAGGCCACCTTCGACCGGCTGCCGCAGTATCTTGCAAAACTGCTTGCCGCGCCTCCTGAGAGAGCACGTTCCTGGCGTTGTCTGCAAAAGCCGCCGCCGACCGCACGTCCAGTGCACATTCGCCACAATCGAAATAATGTTCCTCAAAGGAATCCCGCTCGGTCTGCGGCAACTCCCCCAGCACGTACTTTACAACTGCCCGTAGACGTACTGCTTCGTCGTGGTCCATTGCTCCCTTCCGTTGAAATAGTGCGGGCGACCCCAAAATCGTTTCACGAATTCCCGGTTCCGGTCACCCAGGGAAGACCTCACGATCCCTCTTTCTCATACACCACCTTGAACTTATCCTTCGCCCTGTGCAAAAGTACGCGCAGGTAATCGCGGTTCACGCCGATGTCCCGGCACACCGCATCCTTATCTCTTTCCTCCAAAAAAACCGCTCGCAGCAGGTCGCGATCGCGGGCCGGCAGGGCGGCAACGATCTTCTGCACGCGCTCCGAGAATTGCCTGGAAACCATCATTCCCTCCAGGTCGAGGACTTTATCGGGAATGTCCTGGTGCGTCTCATCGATCTGCTGGTTCTTCCCGAAAGTCCGGTAGTACTCCAGTAAGACGTTGTTACAAATGGAGTTAACGAACGCCCCAAAGCGTTCCGGCTGCCGTACCACCCCTTCCTTGCGCACCGCCGCGATCACCCGGATGAACGTCTCCTGCTTCAAATCCTCGATTCTGTCGGAGCTGATCGTTCTCGACCGCAGCTTGATGTGCAGCAGCTTCTCAAAATAGACAAAGAAATGGTGCTCCGTTGCCGGATCTCCATTTCGGAGCCTCTCCAGATAAGCCTTGTCAAATGCAAAGAAATCCACGCGTGCCTCGCGGATTCAAGCACAGACATCTCGTGCAATTAGCCATGGAGTATATCGTCGCTTTCCTTCACCCGCAATCGAAGCTCGCACGGGCGAAATGTCACTTACAACCGTCATGAAACGAAATCGGCCTGCCCTGCACTATGTCTCCGTGAAATCTCGGAATGTCCGGGATTCTCTACCCTGGGGGATCCACCCCGATCCCCCTGTGCCCCAGCAGGCGCATCCGCGCCGCCCTGAACGGCTGGATGCGCCTCCCCTCTTCCCGAGGGGCAGGCCAAAACCAATGGAGGTTTTGTGTCAACTCCTGCTCGCCAGGTAAATGACTCCGGAAAGTCCGTCGCGGCTTTCTCCGAACTGTCCCGCCTCCAATATAAAATCGCGTCGCCCATGGCTCGTGGCGTCAACCCCTTCACCGCGTTCAGTTTTGAATTCGTGGCCAAGCCCGAGGAAGCCGCGAGCGCCGTCCTGGCCCTTCCCGCAGCGATCCAATCCGCGCTCGAGGATTTTGCGGGTTTCGCCGGCAGCCTGGTGATGGTCTCCGACTCGGAAGCTCGTCTGATCAGGGTCACCATCTTCTGGCAAGGAAGCGAAGCGCGACAGAGTTGCGCGCAGAG
>Ga0310914_10000473_pt1 | contig 23377 bp, 24 predicted proteins | sample GREbulkMGAN108_FD_203450 | JGI IMG/M metagenome (GOLD analysis project Ga0310914, IMG submission 203450) | Lab enrichment of tropical soil microbial communities from Luquillo Experimental Forest, Puerto Rico - GRE.bulkMG.AN108 | ecosystem: Environmental > Terrestrial > Soil > Tropical forest >... | reverse complement strand
TCATCGCTCTTTAACGCTTCACTATCGCTCCGAACTCGAGGCATAGCCTCTCCTTCATCACCTACATCAATAGTAATTGGGTGGACTTCAACACCTATAGTTGGAATATATTTATTGAGTGTATTACCTTGCAATAAAGAGTAAACCCATTTTGTTTTACCAATCTCAGATGGACCCAAAAGAGCAACTTTGTAAGTAGGAATGCTCATGTTTATACTTGGATTTATAGACATATTCCACCATTTATATCTTCAATCATCTAAGCTTAACTCTGATACCTCTCCCTCCAAACAATCTACATCCTCTAAATCATAACGAGCTGGTATAATACCATTAGGGGTATCCAAATTAACTAATGAATGTTGCTTAGTCTTTCTCAAGATTTGTTCCTTAAGATAATAGACGTCTAACTTAGTATTCTTGGTATGACAACAATATATAACAAACTCTATTTCTGGAAACTTAGAACTTAAAGCCTTAAACTTATCTTCTTCTTTGGTTTTAAGATCTGCAGAGTCTCTATGTTCCCTCCAAATACCTCTAGATAATTCCACATCTAAGTTATGATATTCCTCCGTCTCCAAAATATTAGGGAGATAACTCTTATCATTAGCATTAATGAGACATAACCTAACCATATTAAGTGGCATTTAGATTTAAATGTTAATGATCTATAAAAATAAAAATTTCAACCTTAAATATGACACATAAGCATATAATAAGCGAACGCTCTTGGTATTCTAACATAGCAATGAATAATGGTCCTTGTGGTAGATACGGACATAAATGCGTAGTCTATAATGATGAAATGTTTCTATTCGGAGGTTATAATGGAATGAGACTTAACGATACTTATGCCTTGAATTTCAACACTCTAAAGTGGAGAGGTATTAAATCTAATACTCCCTCAATAAGGGATTGTCACAGTGCTGTTCTCTATGAGCATTATATGATAATCTTTGGAGGCAGTGATGGTACCACATGGTATAACACTCTTTATGCTTTAGACTTACATACTGAGAAATGGACTAAACTAGAGGCCCTAGGGGATATTCCAACGCCACGAGGAGGACACACAGCCACAGTTTTAGATAATAAAATGTATATCTTTGGTGGTTGGAATGGAACTAAAGCACTTAACTGTCTTTACTTTTATGACTTTGATACTAAGTATTGGAGCAAGATTACTCCCCAAAGCTCTTTACCTGAAGCTAGAGATTCTCACACTGCAAATTTAATTGCTGATAAACTTATAATCATAGGCGGAGGAAATGGTAAGCAACGATTTAATGAAGTGGTTGAATATGATATTTCACATAATTTATGGCAGAAGCCTCAATGTATTGGGCAAGCTAGCATAGGTAGAGCAGGCCATATAACTATCACATCAGGTCATAAACTTTATGTTTTCAGTGGTGGTAATGGAACTGGATGGTCTGATGAAGTTTGTGAGTACGATACTACTTGCAACAAATGGTCCCTTCTATCCTACATTTCAGATCAAGATAAAGACATTGCTCCCGCTTCTTATGGTATGTCCGGTGTTTTATTTAACTCTTCCATTTATATCTTTGGTGGAGGTACAGGTAAACTATGGAACGATAAAGTTTATAGACTTAAAGTGGGAACAAGTAAGAATGTTCAAGACACGAAATCTAAACTCTTGAAGTCCATTAATAATGGATTACTATCCGACATTATAATAGAATAAAGTTATAACTATAGAAGGTGTTTCAGCCTTCAATGTACAAAAGTCTTATATTATACTATCACAGTGATAGTATAATAACATGATATCTAACACGAAAGAATTCATTCGAATCGATAGTTAGAATATACATTGGGTTCTTAGAGCTTGTAGATTTTAGAAAAAATTATATAGAACCTTTGAAGATCATGAAATTTAAACATAGATTATTACGAAGACATGTTATTATACTAACACAGTGATAGTATAATATTTTTAGAGTAGTTTTAAGATCTTCACACATTATTTTTTTTCATGTAACCTAAATCTTATAGATTTTAGAAAAAATTATATAGGCGGAAGGCTTCAGCCTTCCTTCGGAGCAGGAACAAGTTCCTGCGCCAACCTTTGAAGTTCATGAAAAAAATCATCATGAAGGTGTTTTTGGGCCTTCATAGTTGCTCTTAATTTACATATAACATCTCAATGAAGAGATGTTATAACTTTGTTCAACCTTTATCACTGTTTTTCATGAACTTTGTTCAACCTTTATCACTGTTTTTCATGAACTTTGTTCAACCTTTATCACTGTTTTTCATGAACTTTGTTCAACCTTTATCACTGTTTTTCATGAACTTTGTTCTATAAAAGTCTCTATATATTTTTATAGAAATATAGTAGCTTTAATGAAACTTTCATAGTCAGAGGTCTTGAGGAAGTGTCAGAGGTCTTGAGGAAGTGTCAAAGCTACTATATTTCTATAAAAATACATAAAGACTTTTAATACAGCAAAGTTATAACATCTCATCGCTACGCTCCGAACTCGTGCTAAAGCACTCGTTCAATGAAGAGATGTTATATGTACTGTAGAGCAACTAGAACAAATGCTCTAGATCTTTCAATGAATGATTTTTCATGAACTTCAAAGGTTACTATAAACTTTTTCTAAAATCTATAAGCTTTAAGAACCCAAGATCATGAAATTTAAACATATACTATGATAAATAACATGTTATTATACTATCACTATGATAGTATAATATTAGAACAGTAGTTTTAAGGCCTTGAACGGTAGAACTTAGTTCTACCTTCGGGGGAATGCCAAAGCCTTCTGCCAACGAGTGCTTTAGACTAATTCGTTTTCGGAGCAATAGCGAAGCGATTTTTCATGATCGTTGAGACGTAAAGCTCTATAAACTTTAAAGGAGTTTAGAGGAACCTTTGAAGATCTAAAGGATGTTTTACTCTTAATTCATGATAAAGTATTCGTTCTGTAGTACATATAACATCTCTTCAACTTCATCTACTTCTTCGGGTCGTAATAAAAACACAAAGAAACCTAGAAGAATGCATACTAAACATACAGGGATAAAGATAGTTATAGCGTAAATTAATGCTAAGGTAGCTTCAGAACCATAAACAAAGTATAAGACGGAAGAACATATAATTAAACTTATGATGGGACTTGCTATAAATATAGGAGCAGCTATGACATATCTATGTTTCCAGAGCGATGATAGCATTTAAATGTCAGGTTCTAAGACCATAGAATCTATTTCATTAAAGCTTATGATAAAAAATTATATTATTTGAGAGGCCCAAAGATGGTTCCAACTATTATAGCTTTAGATGATATGCATCCAGAAACATACGGTTTAAAGGATCAACTACGTACTAAAATCAGCAAGATACAGAAACTTAGAACACTTTTCGTTCAAATGGATCAACATCTCTTATATCCTAAACATAGATCCTACATGAATGTTAAAATCCTCAACTCTTTGAGTTCTAGTGCTTTTAACTTGGATAGTTTTAGAAACTTAAAAGTTATAGAGATCAATGGTTCAGGAATAGGATTTAAAGTAAACAAAGATTTCTTCAAACATGTATGTCTTAGATGGTGTTTAGAGTTTATATGTCCTGGAGCTGGAATAGAGATTCTACCTCAACTTCCTAGATGTCAAAAAATCTTATGTTCCAGAAATATCATAAGAGAGTTACCAGAGCTTCTCAAAGTAGAAGAGATAGATTGTTCTTATAATTTAATAGAACATATTTCAACACTCCCTGAGTGTAAGAAGTTTAATTGCATTCATAACAAAATCATCAAAATTGAAGCATTACCTGAGTGCTTAGAGCTGAACTGTGCCGTCAATCAGATCACTGAAATAGTAGCGTTACCTAAGTGTACATCTGTCATCTGTAATAATAACTTAATTAAAGAGTTACCACCCTTGAATGCTTCTAAATATGTCATCTGTAGCTCTAATTATCTCACAAAACTTCCTATGACACCTCAAGATTGTAGCATAGAATGTTCCTATAACTTAATTTCGGATCCAACATTACCCAAACAGTTCATTAACTTTGATGGAACCCTTAAAGAATAAAATAGTTTTATATAACATGAAGGATAGTCTTCATGTTATAATTTTTCTTTAGCTTTTTGCTTTCAACCCAAATGGAGTACATTTATATTATAAGACGAAGAGAACATGTACGCCTTAAAGAATCCATCTACAAAATAGGTATGACTTCTAAACAAGGACTCAAGAGATTACTGCAATATGATGGTAGTATAGGTTTAGAGATTTACGGAGCCATAACTACCTCTAATGCCATTAAAGCAGAGAAACAACTTAAAGAAGTATTTAATCAAAAGTTCGATTCTGTAGCCGACATAACCGGAAGCACTGAATCATATAGAGGTAATATACAAGATATGTTAAAAGAGTTCTATAATGTAGCAAGTTTATATCAAGGATCTTCTACCATGGAAGACTTGGAGGACTTTTTATATTTATTTAATCCTAAGTTCATGGGTTATGATGAGGTAGGATTTTACATCAACGAACCTGAAGATCCAGAGTTCATGACCACTAATATTATGTATGTAGCTGAAAGAAGATTGCATGGTCTTGGGATAAGTGTGTTAGATCCTATATCCGATATAGTTACTGAAGATCCTTACAACTTTGAAACAGCTCTAGGATTATTAGAGAATAATCAAGTAACTAGAGAGAATTTCAGTGCTGTAGTTTTAGGTTTAAACATTGATGTTGAACTAGAAATACCAAATGAAAGCCTTAAATTCTATACTATAAGAGCTAAAGAAATCATGAAAAGTCTTATAGAAAAATCTAATCTTTAATGTGTCGTATAATATCTCCATGGAGATATTATATTATTTGTTAGAGTTCATGCATAGTATACGTTGCAACTTTAAGTTGTTCTGTTATGATATATTGCTCTGAAGATAAGGGACGGAATAGGTTTTTCACATCTTCTTCGTTAGAGTATTGAAGATATAAATACCTCACATGAATTTCTTTAATACTAGTTCCAACTGTGGTAGGAGCTATAAATACATATTTAGCTTTATAGATGGTTTCTTCAGCTACATAACGATATCCTGGATCTAAGTATAGAATATAGTCTTCATTACATCCGTTGTTATCATTATAAACAATTCCTAGGCCATTTCCTACTAAACGTTCAGGAACATTGATACCGTTAGCTGTAACACCTTGTATAGCTCCAACTTCCTTCAGGATGCCAGCAATGTAAAAGGCCAGTTTGGTACAAGCTTCAAGTGAAGGACCGGTAACTATGGCCTTAAATGGAGTTCTAGTGATTCCAGCATGTGTTAGAAGTTCTCCTTGAAGAACTGTAAGCTTTTGGCGATAATCAGTGATAGGATTAGTTTGCATTTCCAATTGATGTTGTAAGTTTAGGTCTTTGGACTTCAAATGTTAGAATTAGATGATTTAATCATAGGCTCTAAACTATGGATGGTGGAAGAATATCAAATCAATGATACAAAAGTCTTGTTACCGGTTAATGTGATGGAAACTCTAATTCCTACTACTAAGCTTGAAACGTTCCAGGATACCAAGAAATTTATAGTAGATGTAGAGAATCAGGAGCAATTATTACTGTTCATTAACAAGTTGATTCTAACTTATATGACATCTAACTCCAATCTCAGCACTGGAGCAATGGTTTCACTAGAGGATCTAACTAGTTATTACGGTTTTGTAGATTTGTATTTAAATCCTGATCTGGCTTTCACCTCTGGTGTTAAGTTCTCCCTCAAGAATCTCATTAGAGCCAAAATAGATCCATTATATAGTATATATACTTTTCTATTTTTAGGTGATGAGTCCTTAGATGTAGAGTTCTTCAACTCCATGCTCCGTGAAATTCACTTAGGTCATATAATAGGTTATTACATTCCAGGTTCAGGTTCCATACCTAGAACTCCTATTTTAGTTGACCCTTATGATGGCGATTGTCGTCTCAATCATGCTATGTCGATTGTTATTAAAGATGCTATATCCACTCAACATTACTTTGCTAATAAACTCTCTGATAGAGTGGTTGAGATATTAGATTCCATGAAAGTATATCCTGAAGGTTTTATATATGCTTTGAAGGGCGAAGTGGAATCTTTAGTTGAAGAAAAGATCATACAGTTCTTACCTAAAACACCTATAGGATTTAAACCTCCTAATTCTACATTCTTAAATAACTAAATTACAAGTCTTATTATATAATGCTATGTTTTATAGCATTATAACTTCTATATGATAGCTAAAAGATTTTTGGACCTTTCAAGCAATCTTTTCATGAAGTTCTATATAATTTTTCCTAAAATCTATAGGCTTTATGTCACAAACTTCATGAAAATCAATGTATAATCGCTCTTCACGCTTCGCTATTGCTCCGATCTCGTGCTAAAGCACTCGTTGGCGGAAGGCTTTAGCCTTCCTCCGAAGAGATGACTAAGTCATCTCGTTCAAGGTGTTAAAACGTGTTAGACAATATTATAACACTACAGTAGTGTTATAATAACCTGTTATTTGTAACAATCTATGTTTAAATTTCATGATCTTCGTGACATAAAGCTTATAGATTCAGACTCCTTGGGGTTTTATATAAAACCCCAAGGAATCATGAAAAAATTATATAGACGGAAGGCTTCAGCCTTCCTTCGGAGCAGGAACAAGTTCCTGCGCCAACCTATGAAGTTCATGAAAAATCACTCGTTGAAATGTGTAGATAGAAATTCAGGAATATCCTTAGTTGAAATATAATATCTCTTCTTCGAGATATTTTAACTTTTTATTTAAGTTTAACATATAACGCATCACCCCATCCGCTTCCTACAATGCTAGTTGTTAAACGAATGAAACCATGCTCTTTCAAGTAGAAATCCATGTCATATAATCTGTCACAGCCAGAGTATAATTCTAGAACATTAACTTCAGTATAGATAGCATCAACTTTATCAAGTAAGATTCCAGCACTCTTGAGTGCCTTAAGCTCTACACCTTGAATATCTAAATTCCAGAAGTTAAATGTGTGATTAGGATGGATGAGTCTATCTAAACGAGTAGCTGTGGCCTTAAATTTATCTACATATACAATATCAGGATAGAAATCTTTATGTTTGTTGAGTTCCAGAATAGAACTAGACTCTCCATTACTTGCTACGTTAAAGATTACTTCCTCCTCCACATCTGAGATGACGGCATTGATAACGTTGAAGCCTTGTTGTTTTGCAGCTTCAGCCAATGCCGGGTTACCTTCTATCCAAAGTACATTATTTATACCATATTGTTGATATCTAGAGGCTTCCTCACACCTATGAGCTCCAACATGAAGGATACCTGTGACTTGAACATTCAGCATGCTAAGCATGGCCATAACTTCATCCATGGAAATCAACATTTATAGAATAGGAAGATAATGATTATATCTATATGGCCAAATCAATTGAACTACATGATCTATTGCATCAAAGAGTTGTTCTACGGCCTCATAGCTTTCCGGCTCGAGATAAGATCTAGTTATACTACGTATTTCAAAGCGTTTAGGTATTAATTCCTTGAGATTATCTAGCATTGCTTTTTCATTTGCATTTCCAAACTCTAAGGAATATGTACTCTTACGGATGCTAAATCCATCAAAGCGGGATAAGATCCGGATTAAGGGATATAGTTCTTGCTTTTTAGCTAGCATTCTATCCCTCCATCTAGAAGCAACCATGAACAGGTAAGCCTCTAAGGTATCGGGTAACATCAAGATTTCATTGTAATAAGCTAATCTCTCATTGACTGTACTAGGACCATAAAGTATTTTATCGGAAGTATGCCAAGGTGAATGTCTAATAGTTTCAATCATGAATTCTTCTTCACCTACAGTGTTTGGATCTAAGAAGATGAAAAGAGTTAAACGTCCATTTTTGATCTTCCATCCAGCCGTAGGATATTCTTCTATCTCTAGAATCTCCCTTACCGTATCGTAAACTTGATTTTGGATTATCCTTTGTTGCGGATCAGGTCTCTTCCTATAGTATGAATGAGTGATACTATGGTATTGTATCACTAAAGGATATCTAGAGTTAGCATTAAAATCTAACATGTAATAGTAGAGCTTTCCACCTTTAGTTTGAACATTAGATTCTAGAGCATTCCTGGCCCGAAGTCCTTGTTTCCATTTATTGGGGTCAAAGCTAGGCTCATAGTACTGAATCCTTTGAACTATGTCTTGATCTCTTAGATTTAAGACGTTAGGTTCTAATCTATTGCGAGGTATTATGACATATTCTCCAACCTCTAGGGACAATTCTGGAGGTAAAAAACTCATTTCTATAAAGGATATGTAATTGATACGATTCATACAATTGTATCAATTCTAAATGCTACATTATTTATGGTCTTTATATTTAGAGTATGAATTCTTGAGCACTCCTTTATTTCAACTGATAGTAACTACCTTTCAAACCTTTACCTTGAGTTCTATCTTCTGGCTCATGGATTCTAGCTTTATGTCACAATATAGACTTAAAGTTCCAGTAAGTAATAAGTCGGATCACTCTAGATTTAAATATAAGAACTTCTTCAGGTTTGCCTTCTACAATACAGTGTTTCTATGGTTTACTATTCTGGGTTCTAGCACTATTATTGATATGAAACCCGATAGAACCAACTGGCCTTTGGAAGCTCCATCTCTTCTAGCTTTCGTGTTTCAACTGTTAGTAGTTATCATAGTTATAGATTTCATTATGTATTGGATCCATAGATTATTCCATTATGGTATCTTATATAAATTTATACATAGTGTACATCATGCTAATCATGATTCCGTAGCTATTAATGCCATGTGTACACATCCAATCGAATTTTATACTTCTATGATTGTATTCTTTATGGTTCCAGTAGTCTTAACTTCTATAGGCTTATACATTCATCCTTTAACTGCTAATTTATCATACTTTATGATAAACGTCCATGGAATAATGGAACACTGCGGCTACCATGATTTCTCAGAACCTTTAACTTTAGGCTTGTTAACTGGAAGCAAAACACACATTGTGCATCACAACTTTTTCGGAGCCAACTATGGCTTCTATACAAGTATCTGGGATCATGTATTTAAAACTTCTCTATCTTATGAAACTATGGTTCATAGATTGTCACATAATAGAGATCTTGTAGATAGCGTATAGAATATGAAATGTTAATTGAATGATGTGTTACGAACAATAAAGATTTTTATCCTAAATGAGGAGCTTTAAGGATGAAATAAATGCCAGAGTGATCAAGCAGTATTGGTTCTCAGAGCTCTCCAGACGTTTGGGTTTAGATATTATAGACTCTCCAGTTCTAAGGAAATCAGAGGATAAAATTGTTATGGCTTCAGAGCAATGGATTACCAAAGCCATAACAACTTATAACGTTAGAGGTTTAATCTCCGAAGTTAAGTTCTTATGTGACTCTAGCACCGTAAATTTATGTTTATGGTCCTTCAGAGATGAAGATGCTAACGTTAAGGCTGTTTATTCAGCGCTAGTAGCTACATATACTTATGCTAGAAAATTAATAGGGCTTAATGATATCTTAGATCCTGTGCTTCAAGTTGGTGAGAGGAATAAGATCTATGAGTTAGCTGTGAAGCACAAATTCATTGTGTTGGAGAATGAATTAGTTATATACTCTAACATCACTGATTCAGCTTTAACAGTTGGAATGCTACATAAACATGGAGGCTATATAGATCTATATCGTTTACTTTCAGTCTTAATGAATATCACAGAGAAAGATGTCTTTCCGTTGCAGTAATAAACAATGAAGAAATAAGAAGTTATGCTTCTTATTTCTTGTAATTTTTAGGTTCTTACTCTATCAATGTAGTCAGTACCAAAGCAACCTAGAATGAAACCTCCTATGGAAGCTACGGCACCCATCTTAGCTGAAACTAAAAGACCTACAGGTCCTCCAATGGCAAAAGCTAAAGCAGTTCCACCTAACACAACGGCGATGCCCTTATAGGATGTCTCTAAAGATTTAGGTCCCTCTTCTAAGGTGGAACTAGGTTGTGCTTCGGTCTCCTTATCAAAGTTAGCTATGAGTTCTTCATCTTCTTCTACCATGGGAACATACTCTGATGTATAATCTTCTACAGTATAATATTTCAACATTTAACTATGAAATGATATTTTATCGCAGAGCAAATAGTTAACTTGAAGTCTGAATAAGTCATATGCAATTATAGGATCAGAGGATCCTATAATTTTTTATATTATCTTTCTAGCTACTATGCATTAGTTCAGGCACTCCTTAAGATCTGCAATAGAAAGATAAATTAAGGATACTATACTCATAGTTTATTTATTTTTCATTATCTTTAAATGAGTTGCTGTAAGCAAATTAATGTTGTAGCTAATGCCGCTGATGGATCCACCGTCTTAGGTCCAGATAGAGGAGCTACCATTTTCAACGGAAGTGTAGGTAACGTGTTATTCAAGGGCTCTCCAGTTCCGTATCCATCTCCAGATCTGTTGATCGGGACTGGTTTAAACGCATCTAACTGCTATAGATTCCCTATCTTTTATGATCAAGATCCTGATGGTTTTGTAAGCCACCCAGCCGATAACACTACACCAGACATTGGAACTTTATACTGTCAAGTAGCTGGAACCTATTTAATCCATTATGTCATCTCTGGTAGTATCAGACCTATAGTCATGGATTCTGGAAATAACTATCCACTTAATCCTATAACTTGGCTTATAGGAGCTTCTGCTGGAGAGCAAAAAGCCCCTTTAAACGGATCTCAAATGTCATCAATGCCAGCTTTTACTCCTGAGGGTCCTATAGATCCATCAACCATTAGTATTGGAACTGGAGCTATTACTGGAATCTATGATATTGCAGTTGGGGATACTTTACAATTTGTAGTTGATATCTTTAACATGTTTAACGTGACTGAAGGACCTGAAGCCTATTTCTTTGTTGGAAGTGAAGGTCTGCCATGCTATGATTCTTTTGAACCTCCATTTGGTCCAGGTTTAGGGGCTAAAGGTAACGGTCTTACTATTGTTAAACTTAAATGAGACAAACATCAAACGTTAACACTATTTCTTTCCGTGAGCAACTATTCCATCTAATCTATGAAGCTTACATGAATGAAGACTCCATAGAAACTAATCATCCTAAGTTTGATGTTTGGTATCCCATGAAAGTCATTAAACAAGGACATCAAGTCTTATGCAAGGTCCTAATAGATCGAGAGTATCATACCTTTCCTTATGATATGATACTCACTTCTTTAAGGGTAACTGTTGTGGATAATAAATATTTTATCCTTATTAAATTTCCATAAGAAATGTCTGAGAATGTGTATGATACTATAGTTCTAGAGCATATGGGTCCCAGAAAGAAGAAAGTTCTAATCGATATGTCTAAATATCTCAAACAATATAGAGATATCAGTGATGACGTTAAAAGAAATGTCATCACTGATGCTAGTAAATTCCCTCGATTAGCGTTCCATAACCCTCAGCTACTAACGGCTGCTATTGTTATGCATAATAGTGGAATCTCGGAGCCAGAAATTAAGCAACGTCCAGCTCTTCTAGATCAGTATGTGTCGCAGTATATTACAGTTAAAAAGACCAAAGAAGGAGCTCTTAATGATCTACTACGATATGTCCTTATAGTACAAGATCATTATGTTCATTCAAGAGCTCTAGCCGTAGAAATTAAGAGAGAAAGAATGAAAGCAGAGATAGCCGGAGCTGAAGAGGCAGCAGAGCAGGAAATGGAACCGGAATATGAAGAAGAGTATGGTTGGGAAGAGTACTAAAATAAAGCTATAATATCTCGCAATGAGATATTATATGTTACACTTGAGAAGTATTATTTGCATGTTTAATGAATCGCGTAGGTTATTATAAACTATTCTAAAATTATAATAACCTATAAGACATATCATGAAATTTAGTATAAAGAGATGTTAAATTAATGTAAAAAATATTATACTACTGTAGTAGTATAATATGTTGTTATCAATGGGAGTATTTCATAATACAAAACAATCTTTCTTTATAAAATCATGAATGCAAAGTTTTTACTAGAGGATATGTATGGTTCAGGAATCGAAGAGTTCTTGAAACCAGAAGATTTATATGCTTTAAGTCAAGTTTCAACCACCACTAGGTCTAAGCCCTTAACTATTAAGTTTAGAACCATCTTGGATTATCTCCTTAAATATCCAAAACTTCGACATGCTCCGCTCAGAATTATATCAAGACAATCTGGCTATAGTATGGTAGATTTGTATGAAGTTATAGAATTCATCTGGAACAGTCAGACGCCCATCGATACAAGATCTCTGGATTCAATAGATATGCTATATTGGAGAGCTGAAATTAATACCAAAGAATCTAGAATAATGGCTATTAAGACTTTAGTGGACTTTAAACAACTCCATGTATTCCATCAACAGGAAAAAGATAATTCTACATTTAGGGAGATAGCCATTAAAACTGGTTATGATATTGATATGATAGATTTAGTGATAGGCAATTCATACTATAATGAATTGGTTGAGATAGCTTTAACTTTAGCTATCTTTTTCGGGGCTTCCATATTTGGATTAGTGCTGGATGACCTAGGTCTGCATGGTAAGCAAGATCATTTCATCAAAATCATTAATGGGGCTTATGCTCTAGATAGAGGAGTTAGGAAAGCTATTCTTAGGGTAGATGAAGCCTATTTTAATTCCAGTAATCTCAATCGTATCATGAATGTTACTCCACATCCTAATAACAAAGATGGCTATGCGTTAGTAGGTTATCCATTTAACGTTTTAACTCGAACAGCTATTAAACTTCAAGATGTAGATCTCTATATTGCATACCTTAAACGATATTATAATAATGTGTCTGAAGTAGACCTAAGAAGTGTTATGGATAAGAAATTCAATCCAAATGCTGAAACAATAGCCGGATTGGAAATACCTGGAGGTTTCAAGCCATAAATTTAAGAATATATAATACGAAGCAATCTTCGTATTATAGATATATAAGGTGAATATTTAATAGGATATATCCAACTCTCCAGTTCTCCTAAATTTTTCCATTAATCTTTCTTTTTCATAAGCTTCTTGACTATATGCAACTAATAACACATTTATATCAGTAACACGATTGAAGCGATGAGAACCTCCAATAGAAAAGCATCTATATGTTTCACTTTTAATAGTATTATAGATTATATTTTGTTGGATACAATTATATAGTTGAGCTTGAATTGGACATTTGTCCAGAATCTGCAGATCAATGAATACGTTATGGTTAGATTCTGGATTAGCATTGAAGGTTCTAACTAATGTGTTACGAATTTCTTTACATACATTAGTGTGAGATAAGACGAAGCGATGAATTTCATTCTCTGGTACGTTGGTTTGTGACATTTGAATGTTATATGTTATAATTTATTATTTCATATAATGCCATTGAATACTCAGCGCTACACTTCAGCATTCGTAAATGGCATTATAATTATTTTGTGGAATGATTTATTTTCTATTACTAGTTCTGGCAATCCAAGGATCTAAGATATAATTGCATATTGGATTTACTATGCATTCATCTCGATAAATTTCTTAACTCTTTGAGATTTTAGTTCATTATACTTGAAGCTTTTGTGAGCTCCAAACTTAACTTTAGGTAAATGTGTAAGTCGATTAGCTTCACAATTAAGATATGTACAATGAGGTATGTTATTTAACTTAGAAATCTCATTATGGGAGATATCTAGATGTTGAATCTTAGGTAAATCTGGAAGCTTGAAGAGCATGTTAAAGGAACAATCAAGATGAGTACATGCTGGAAGTTGTGACAAAACTTTTATGTTACAGCGATAACATATCAACCCTTCACATACAGGTAACTTAATTTCATCCATACGACACTCAAATCTCTTGCATCTAAATAGTGTAACTTTGCTCAGATCTAATTCTCTGTGCTTTGTGTCATGAATAATGAATAAGCTTTGAAGGAACTCAAACTGTGGTAGTAAATCTATCAAAGTAGTCCAACCTTTAACTTGTAGCTTTAAGACGTCATCCTTCTTGATTATGTTAACTAGTTCTTGTTCCTTGTCTTCTAAGCTTAAACTTCAAGAAGTCAGAGCCTAAAGCTAAATCTAATACAATAGTTGTATGTGACATGTTTGGAGAAAAATAAAATATATTTTTCTTCATATGTATAAGTTATCTATAATATCTTCGCTTGAAGATATTATATTTTAGTCTAAGAAATGCGATTGCTTCAACCTCCTTTACTTGATCTAACCAATAGCAAGAATCATGGTATAATCCAACTCAAGACCGATACTCATCGATTTGCTCCAGATGCAGCTCTCAGCGGTACGGATCCTATCAACGATCCCATCTTTGGAGCCGTATCCTACAACAATGGTAAATTAATCTCGGATTTAGACTTTGGTATCGGTCCTATTCGTTTCAAGAGAGGATCTAAAGCTCATGTAACCTTTGAGAATAACACTGGTTTTAGTTTCAATCTCCATTGGCATGGTTTGAATACTACTGGAGATATAGATGGTGCAGTGGGACGAGTTGAATTCGGTCAAGACACTCAAATAGGTAACACTTTAGACATCAACTTTCCCAAGATAACTAATAATAGTTCTTTGCTCTTTGTACATATTCATCCAATGTTTAGAACTGCTCCTCTATTAATGAGAGGCTTGTTTGGCTTTGTAGATGTAGTTGATGAAGAATCCAAGTTCATGGAGAAATATTTCAAGTATTCCGACAATAGGTTAATGTTAGCCTATCAAGACTTAGATTTAAATTCGGATGGTACTTTAACCGATGTTGGTGTATATACGGATACTGGTAGATCATGCTTTGGTATGATTAATGGACAATCATGTGTCGATTGGTACAGTAACGATAGTGATGAAAGAGAGACTTTGTCTCGAATTCAGAACGTTACCGGTAGTGAAGAGATTCGTAACATCACAGATAGAGTTAAATACGTTACGAATCTCAAACATACTAGCACTCGTAACTTAATGAAGGTGGATATCTTGAATACCACTACTTCATTTAGAACTTTGTATGTTGGTGTTTGTGATAAGCATGATAAAGCTCATTGCTTCTATACTATTCAGACTGGATCTGGTCTGATGAATCCTACTCCATTAAAGATGACAGCTATAGCACCTGCTAATAGAGCATCTTTAATGTTTGACTTGAATGATTTTGAAGATGGAATTGCCCATATTTTCTTCTACAACTTTGATTTGACTGAAGTCTTCGATATAGAATTAAGCGATCATAACACTTTGATAGCTACCGCCCCAGATATTAACCAAAAGAATCCAACCCCTAATCCAACTCCAATTCCAGATCCACATGGTATAAACCCTCAAGGTAATCCTAATCCTTTGACTTATCCTCCGGTCAGCTTGATTCCTCAACAGAGTGTAGAGCTTTTGAATGGCAACCAATTCAAACCTAAGCACTTTACCATTAAGAAGTTCTTGAAAGTCAAATATGATAAGTCGGCTTGCCACAAGAATAAAACCATTTCCCAATCTAAGGTCATTGAGAAGATTAGGAAGGTGGTATTCGGTGATAACTACCCTAAATATAAGGAGATAATTAATAAACCTTTGTTCGAATACGATCCATTATTCAACTATGTGGATTTGTTGAACCCTAAGTACTTCTACAACTTACCTAATTTTAAGACCACCGCTGAGAGAAATCTATTATTCATAGCTGATGATGGAGAGAATAGTAATGTTCCTGGAGGATTTGCTTCGAAAAACAAAGCAAATTACACACAAAGTGTTAATGACCCCAATGGATCTACAGAACTAGTTATGGATCAGAATAGAGTCATGATTGATCTCTGGAATTCAGATGAATTAGATTTAGATTATGCCATTCAGCAATATAATTTAAATCCTAATAACTATCAGCCAAGTAATTTACCTACATCTTTATTTACTATCTTCCCAAGCAATCCAACCTATATTAATACCGATATGATAGCTAATGACACTTTAACTATCCAGATCTTCAATACAGCAATTGGATATGGGGATGTGGCGGTACCTATTGGTTCAGTTACTATCGTATTCCCTAGCAATGACGTTCCAATGAATGTGAATCAACTCAAGGCTCTAATTAACACTACCTTTGCTAATACCTTGGTTAATATATCAGGAACTTCTGTATTATTAAGTACTATCTTGAGTTATGATTGGACCTTCTATCCTTTCAAGTTTGAACATCTGAGACCTGAAACCTTCTACGTTAAGTCATTAATGATGAAGACTAATAATAGCTCTCCTTATTATGTAAGATTCTTGGGCAAATGGCAGTTGTTACAATTCTTCGGTAAACCTATGGGAACTATGACGACTACACCAATACCTGATACCATGTTCCCTAATAATTATAATGCCAACATCGATTACATGTATCCGGCTTATGCTACTACTGATCCTAACACTCAAATAATAACTCCTGATGGTCAAGCCCAACTAATTATCAATCCGACTAGCACATATCTTGGCTTCATTGATGGCTTCCAAGCTGACAGCTTACAAAACTTCTCAGTCATCAAGAATAGTTCTGAGAAATGGATCTATCATAACATGGATAATCAAGATACTCATCCACTTCACTTCCATTTAACTTCAGGTTTTGTTGATGTGCACGATTGCAATATATCTAAAGGATTAGTTTCCAAGAAAGAAGATTATCTCCCTTATCTATATTCTAGAGATATTTATGGCATTCCATCTCAACAAACTATTAGTTTTTACTTAAAGTTTGCTAACTATGCTTCCGATCAAGGTGCATTAAATCCCAAGGTGTTGTGGGCCTCATATGTCCTGCATTGTCACTATTTAATGCACCATGACTCAGGAATGGAAGGTTCCTATGTCACTTTCGAAAATCAAGAACAGTATGACAGATTCTTAAAATAATTATTATAGAGAGTAATATACGAATAATTATTTTTATGTGTATATTTGTAAATTCCATGTCTTAATATCATACAACATATATGTTGTATGATAATTTTTATTTTACATGAATTATGTAATCTATGTGTTTGGAGTATCCTATTCCTGCTTATTTTGTAAAATGAAATTCTAATCGCAAACATGTTTGTTTTGTCACAAAACAAGATGTTGAGTGCAAATATGGTATTGACAGGACAATCGTTAATAGCATATAATAACTTTTGTAATGTTGTTGCAAACAAAAGAGGATTAATAGTCGGTACATATGTTAACAATGAAACTAAAATTTTAATTCAATGCGATAAGGGCCATACATGGGAGGCTGAACCTCATAGTATCAAGAAGGGTAGTTGGTGTTTAAAATGTTCGGGACGTTGTCCTATACAAGCCAGAGAAGATTTTTATAGAATTGTAGATGAGAAAGATGGCATAGTATTAGGAACCTACATTAACACTACGTCCAAAGTGTTAATTCAATGTGGCGAAGGCCATCAGTGGGAAACTACGCCTCGTAATGTGAAAACTAGAAGATGGTGTCCTAAATGTGGTGGTACTTCTTGCGGTCAAGGAAGAGAAACATTCTATCGAATCTTAAACGAAAAAGGTGGTATAGCGTTAAATGATTATACTAATAATAGAACTAAAGTTCTAATACAATGTAACAAGGGACACCAATGGGAAACAACACCAAGTTGTATTAAAATTGGAACTTGGTGTCCTGAATGCAGCGGTGTAACTCCTGAACAAGCGAGAGATAAATTCTATAATATTATACATGAAAGAGGTGGCATAGCGTTGAGTGAATATGTTAACAGTACAACTAAAGTTCTCGTGCAATGTGAGAAAGGCCATCGATGGTATACTACTTCGACAAATATTGGAAATAATCGTTGGTGTCCTACATGTAACATGTCCAAAGGAGAATTAATGGTAAGAACCTTTCTAATTCATAATCAGATACCCTTCGAAGAGCAATATACCATCCCAGAATTACCTAGGAAGAAATATGACTTTTATGCCTTCTATAACAATCGATACTTTCTCATTGAATATGACGGAAAACAACACTTCGAATATGCAGATTATTTCCACAAAATGCCTAATTCGTTTGAAGAGAATAGACAAGTAGATATCCTTAAACATACTACCGGTAAGCAACTAGGTTATGTCATGATCAGGATAGATTACAAGTCATTGGACCAGATTTGGGAACATTTAATGAAAGCATTCTTATCACCAAGTAATGAATATTTATCTAATCCCGTCATGTATAGATTTCTGAATACAACCTAAATCTTAGAAAAACATGATGAGTTCCTATACTGGAAGATGAAACCCAATATAATCAAATACTAAAATAAAAAACTGTTATATAACATCCCGGAGAATACCTCTCGAAGAGTTTTTAGGACCAGCAGAACTTAATGTTATGGGTGCTGTGATATATAACATAATGTATTTATTATGTTATAGTTTGCAAGTTTTATTTCCAATTCAAGGTGAAGCCGCTCTGAATCATAGAGGCTCTAGCTTTAGCAGGATCATAATTCTGGATAAATCTCTTATATAAGACAAAACTAGGATTATACATTTTAGTATGTTTGTATGGATATTAAAAATCAATGCTCATCTGATCTTTATCGATATCATTTAGCTCTCATAATCTCCTTACCATCTAATTATGGGTTATTAGATTAAAGTTAAGCAATAACAGGATAAATTTATCCTGTTATTTATATCTCTACCCTTTCTTCCAACTAATTATTTAGGAAGGAAAGATAGATGACAAATTTAGTGTAATATCTCATCATGAGATATTACAACTTTCTTATTATAAGCCTCTAGACCAACGAAAGATGGAATAGGTTCCTACAGTAACATGATAAAGTAAGGAAGCTGAGGAAACTACAGCTCCACCGATATAAGAAGCTAAAGTAAGACCAGGAATATTATATATACATCCTGGAATTGCTAGAGCTGCGATAATAGCATCAAAGATAATTGAAGGAACTCCAATTAAAGCTAAAATCTTGCTCACGTAATAACTCTTATACATATCTTCTGGAATGATACATAGATATAGTAGATAAGCTCCAGTTAAGAAAGCATTAGAACCAAAAAGCGATGCCTGAACTATATTCCAAGCTATACTGTAACATACATTGTTATTAGCTAAAATAACAATACCTGGTATATAAGTAGCTAACTTGAATATCATGGAGGCAACAAGGAAAGTTATGATGACGATTAAATCCGTTATAGATCTCATTTTAATGGAACAAGATATCTATAGTTTTTCGGACAATGAATGTATATGAATAAAAAATTACATATTTTACAAACCAAATGAGTTATCTTATTAAGTAGTTAAAAATAACATGATACAAACATCATGTTATTCCTATTCTCATAACTATGTTATCATTGTTCTTGCCATAGTTCATCGTATTCTTCTATAGTCATTAGAACATAATCGTATTTATCCTTAACTAGTCTTTCTGGATCCAAAGTCACATACAGAAATAAACTACAACAATCATAGTTAAGAGATAGATCACTGAAATCTAATATTTATTACTTCTTCTATGTATTGTTCCTTAGGTATGGTACCATGATAATGATATTTTTGCAATCTATCCTTTAACTCTTTAAGACATACATGGGTATCACAGCATACACTTTTGTAACTTGAACGAAACACAGGATTATGACCTAGATTCGCACATTTAGATATAGTACAGTAATATTTGGTATGAGATTACTTGAGCTTCTTGGCTTCCATTTTAAAATATTACATATCGTAATGTAATATTTTATCTCATATGTCATCACTTATTGTCTTAGATATCCTAGTTTGATAAGTGTTGAGACCACTAGATCAGAGGCATCTAACTTAATAACTTTACCATCGTTTGTTATGATGGACTCTCCTATTTTAAGTTCTTGCTTTTCTATGATCTCTTGAACTTCAGTGTAACGTTTTCCCACATCATCCATGACTGTTATCTTAGCTTTCTCCTTGAGTAGGTTTCTAGATCCCCAAGTCCAATAGCCTTTAGATGCTAAAACGTTGAGATGTAATGCTATATCAGGTTCCATAACTAGAGGATCATCATTAGTTGTAATCTTAGATTCTAGCTCTAAATACTTGAAGTTATCATAATGGATGCCTATAGGATTAACTATCTTGTTAGGAAGTCTTAGGTCTATGTCTCCAGTTTCTAAGAGCTTTTCAAGTAGAGTACCGTCAATGGTCCATTTACCTTCAACTAAACCAGTTTCATCAGTGTCAGTTACAATAGGATACCCATGCTCATATTCCATAACACCATATCCATTGATAGATACAATGTTACCTGCGAAATCTTCATAGGTTCTGGATTCCATGTTATAAGAATAATCATCCATATCATAGTATGTTGAGGCTACATTAGCTTCAGTATTAAGATAAAAAGCCTCTATTTTCTTAATATATTCATTAGCAGCTATAGTATAGCGAAAGAGAGGAGATCCTTCATGTGTTAACCATAAGTAAGTGATGGGATCTGTAGCTTCAACTCTTTTAATATAATATTCTCTAGCTTTGAGAGATCTATTCACAGTTGCTAGATCGGAACCCGAATCTAGTAAGTTGGCTAATGGTACATAAGAAAGAGATTTGGAGAAAATTAAACGATCCATAAGTTTTTAAGAGAAAATTATAATTAATATCATTCATTATATGATATTATTCCTGTCTACAATATTGCTTGATATAATCATGTAGAATTTTAGATAGATAGTTGTTAGTAGGTGATGGAACAGCTCTACCATATTCTTTATATTTCTTGAGGGCTGTCTGAATGCCATTGTAATTTTGGAGGCATAACTTCTTAGCCGAGATAGGATTAGTATAAATAAATTTATGATTCAAGAAGCCTCCGAGATTAGCCGATCTAACTTCAACATATCTAGTTCTATCAGTATCTATCCGATAACAAGTTCGTGCTCCCAGAAAGGGACATTTAATGAGATCCTTGTTAGAAGCTGTCTTAATATAATCACTGGACTTAAATAACATCACGTTTTCTATCATATGGTCCCCAATAAACATACTACGACTAGAATCCACAAATTGGATAGCTCTAGGAGCAAAGAAGGGACCAAACTTGAACACACAACACATAATAGCGCAAGGATATTTATGAGTTGATACTTCCTTACGGATCGGAATATACTCATGCCATTCAACATCTTGAAAGATATATTCTATATGAGTATCATAATGGCATGCATTTATAACATCTTCTATGGCTTCATCTAAATAACCTACAATCTTAGAGTTGCGAAGCTCTAACTCCTCGGAATAATCATGATTACTATTCCAACTAACTAGATATTCATGATTATCCAAATCCATGTAATTTATATTCCAATCTTCAGTGTGTTCTCTAGATAGAAAGTCTATGAAGTTAAAATCCGAATCTATCACATACTTGATGTTTAAATCTTCAGGGTCTATCTTATACTGCTCTAATATTATGCTATTTTTCTTGATCTTATCATAGTATAGTTCTAAGACTGCTTTAGGTAAAACCCTTATATGCTTCAATAACCATTTCTCTAAACTCTTCTTATTCTTATAGCAGAAGACTGTAAAATAATCACCTAATTCCATTGAGAACATGTGAATGAGTTCAGTTAACTTTTCGACTAATACTTCATAAGTATCTTGCTTACATTCTCTTAGAACTTTAGCTAAGTATTTATGTTTGTATATTTGCTTACCTTCTTGTCTCTCAATGTAGGAATCATCATCACTGATATCATAGTTTAAAGATTGTTTACCTTGGAATAACGTCTTACAGAACTCTTCTAATCCTTGGATACACAGTTCCTGAGTTTTATACTTTTCAGAGTTAAACTTAGCATCATGACTTATGAGATCTAAGAAGTGTAACTTAATCTCGAACTCATGATATAGATCTGGCTTAGTATCTAAAACAAAGGTTAAGAATTTATCTCTTAATTTCTTAATTGGAACACAATCGTATCCAACAACGCACGAAATTGGAAGAAACATTTCTTCATTGAGTCTTATTTAACACAAGATTTCAACAAAAGATATAATATCTAGGTTTAGATATTATAGAGTAAGTATAAGAGATAAGAAGTGCTGAAGTGGAGCGCCGACTGTTAAAGTATAAGAAGCGTTAAAGAATTAATGTGTATGTTGTTCTAAGCTTTGGGTTATAGCTTTAAGATGTATCATAGCTCTTTGGACTATCTCCTGTTCCTGATTACCACATATCCTTATCTCGTTAAGTAACTCCATTAGCAATGGTAAAGGCAAAGATGTCAAGCCACAACTCCAATTATCATGTATTTGTGATACAATATCATAGCTTTGCTTAAAGTAACCTAATTCTCTTAGTCTCTTGGATTCAGCTATGATAATGTTAGGGGATAGATCACACAAAGTATCATTAAATAGATGAATGTGAGTTTTGCTGCTTACTAGATGAGATTTAACTAAAGTTTGCATATCTAGCCATGTTAGAATAGTATCCTCGTATACTGGATAGGAGTATTTCATGCTAAATTCTACTTCAGCTTGGAAAGCTTTAAGTAATTCAAGCCAAGTGTTTGAAGAACCTAGCATGATGGAAGATATAATGGAACTATGATGTTCTTTATAAGCTAGGTGATGATCGTCGTGATAATCGTTCCTGTTTCTGGCAGCTTTGATCTGGTCTTTAGGGCATAATTCTAGACAACGTTTGAGATCTATATTAAGAGGCTTATCGTGAGATATATCAAAGTCTATCCAGCATAATGTATTACAATCCCATCCCTTCATGATTTCTAGAGCTAATTGGATCCAATGAAACTTAGTCCAATGGGTTATTAAATATAAAGGGGTTGAAATATCACTATTAGGATAAGGATTTAAACCTTGCTTCCAGAGTATATCTAACTTAGTGAAATATTGAAAGTAGTAGGATTCCTTAATCTCAAAAGCTATGATTTTGGTCTTACTTAGAAGACCAAAATCCGATCTAACCTTCTTGATTACATCTACCAGGTCTGGTTCAATGAAGACTATCAAGTTAATATCTTTAGTTAAGAGATGCATAGCTGAATTCAGATACTCTTCAACTGTTCTAGGTTGGTATTTAGGTATATAACCTAGTTCTTTATTACGACCTATTACATCAACAAATCCAGTGACGTATGCCATTTAAGTCTGTTTATTTACAGAGCTTACGGATCAGAAATAACAACCTTGGTTGATATCTTCTTTTTCATTATCCAGGAAGATTCTTATTACCTAAAGCAAAATACTTAG
>Ga0310914_10000468_pt1 | contig 23462 bp, 24 predicted proteins | sample GREbulkMGAN108_FD_203450 | JGI IMG/M metagenome (GOLD analysis project Ga0310914, IMG submission 203450) | Lab enrichment of tropical soil microbial communities from Luquillo Experimental Forest, Puerto Rico - GRE.bulkMG.AN108 | ecosystem: Environmental > Terrestrial > Soil > Tropical forest >... | reverse complement strand
CGAGGACCGCACGGCGCTGGAGCGCGCCCTGGCCGAGGGCCGGCTGCGCGGGCTGGCCACCACCAACGCACTGGAGTTGGGCGTCGACATCGCCGGGCTGGACGCGGTGGTGCTCGCCGGTTTTCCCGGGACGGTGGCCTCGTTCTGGCAACAGGCCGGCCGGTCGGGCCGGCGCGGCCAGGGCGCGCTGGTCGTGCTGATCGCCCGCGACGACCCCCTGGACACGTACCTGGTCCACAATCCCAGCGCGCTGCTGGGCAAGCCGGTCGAGCGGGTCGTGATCGATCCCGCCAACCCCTACATTCTCGGTCCCCAGCTCCTCTGCGCGGCGACCGAAATGCCCCTCGACGAAGCCGAGGTCCGGGATTTTGGCGCCACGCAGGTGGCCCAGGGCCTGGTCGACGACGGGCTGCTGCGACGGCGCAACAACAAGTACTTCCCCGCGGCCGGCGTACAACCGCACGGTGCGGTGGACATTCGGGGGTCGACGGGCGGCCAGATCGTCATCGTCGAGGCGGACACCGGCCGGCTGCTGGGCAGCACGGGGGTCGATCGGGCCCCGGCCTCGGTGCACCCGGGGGCGGTGTATCTGCATCAGGGTGAGACTTACGTCGTCGACTCTCTGGACTTCGACGACGGGATCGCGTTCGTCCGCGCCGAGGATCCCGGCTATGCGACGTTCGCGCGCGAACTCACCGACATCGCCGTCACCGGGACCGGCGAACGCTCCCCGTTCGGGCCCGTCACCCTGGGTTTGCTGCCGGTCAGGGTCACCCACCGCGTCGTGGGTTACCTACGGCGCCGGCTTTCCGGGGAGGTAATCGACTTCGTCGAGCTGGACATGCCCGAGCACACGCTGGCCACCACCGCGGTCATGTACACCATCACCCCGGATGCCTTATCGCACAAGGGGATTGACGCGCCGCGCATTCCCGGGTCGTTACACGCCGCCGAACATGCGGCCATCGGCCTGCTGCCCCTGGTGGCCAGCTGCGACCGCGGCGACGTCGGTGGCCTGTCCACCGCGATAGGGCCCGATGGGTTGCCCAGTGTGTTCGTCTACGACGGCTACCCGGGCGGGGCGGGGTTCGCCGAACGCGGGTTCCGCCGGGCAAGCACTTGGTTGGGGGCGACGGCTTCGGCCATCGAGGCGTGCGAATGCCCGAGCGGATGTCCGTCGTGTGTGCAGTCGCCCAAATGCGGCAACGGCAACGACCCACTGGACAAGGCGGGGGCCGTGCTGGTGCTGCGACTGGTGCTCGCGGAGTTGGAGTCGGGCTAATCCCGGCAAACCTGGGATGTGCCAGCACCTTCTGTGATGCACTCGGCCTGCTGGTGGGCCAAGACGGGATGAACGGGTTGCCGTAGCCGATGCACCCGCAGAACTTTCGGGTGCCGTGCAGGGACCGGGCCGGCGAGTGCGCGACGGGCTGCCGAATCCCGCTAAATAACCCGGGACGGCGACCGACCCCTCAACGGTCGACCTCCACGGACCTGCGTCGTGGCAGCCATACCACAATGCATTTCCTCGCTGCTGAAGAATTGTCAGATTACCATCGCGCGGCGCGACGCACGGTCGAAAAGGCGGAGCCGATCCAAGGCTGTGGCGGCATGGCAAACTCGTCGCCACCGCACTCTCGGCGGTCGCTGGTTCACGTGACTTCGCCCGGCACAAAGTGCTGCTTGCCCTGGCACACCCGGGCCGCCACCGACCCCGCTCACCCCCGTAAAATCACCCGCATGGCCCACGACTGGTTGCTCGTGGAGACGCTGGGGGCCGAGCCCGCCGTAGTAGCGCAGGGACGCCAACTTAAAAACCTCGTCCCAATCACCACGTTCCTGCGCCGCAGTCCATATCTCTCCGCGGTCCGCACCGCGATAGCTGAGACTGTGCAGACCGGCCAGAGCCTGACCAGCATCACCACCAAGCGCGACCGCGTCATCCGCACCGAGCCGGTGGTGATGTCCGATGGCCGTGTCCACGGTGTGCATGTGTGGACCGGCCCCGCCGACGCCGAACCGTCGGAGCGGCCGATCCCCGGGCCGCTGAAGTGGGACCTGACCCTTGGCGTGGCCACCGATACCCGGGAATCGCTGGCCAACAGCGGCAAGAACCCCGAAGTCGAAGTCGTCTTTGGCAGGGCCTTCGCAGAAGATCTTCCGTCCCGCGAACTCAATCCGAACGAAGCCAAGGTTCTTGCCCTGGCGGTCAAGGCAAAGCCTGACCAAACGCTGTGCAGCACCTGGGATCTCACCGATTGGCAGGGCAACCCCATCCGGATAGGTTTCGTCGTGCACACCGCTTTGGAGCCGCAACCGGACGGGCGGGAGCACCTGGTAGCACGGGCGATGAACTGGCGCGCCGAACTCAAGGGCCCGATGCTATCCACCAACGATCTGGCGCGGCGGATTCTCCAGGGACTGGCGGAGGCCGGAGTCCACCGCGCACTCGTCGACCTCAACACTTGGACCCTGCTGAAATGGCTGGACGAGCCCTCCCCCTTCTATGACTGGCGGGGCAGCAAGTCGGACAAGCCGAAGGTTCATCCGGACGACGAGCACTTGTTGACCGCTATGACAAAGGAATTCGTCGACGGCCCGGCCACTCGAGTACTGCGAATGCGCGGCCACGACGCCGATTGGGTGCCGGTGCACGTCACGGTCAACAGGGTGGAACTCGAACCGGAGACCTTCGCCGGACTGGTCGCGCTGCGACTGCCGACCGATGACGAACTCGTCGCCGCGGGACTGCCTGCCCGCGGCGACACGACCTAACCGCCCGCGTCGACCGGTCCGGCCCGTGCGGCGGCGCGCGCCGCACCGGCGAAACCGACAGCCACTTGGACCGTGACGACGACGTCGAGACCATCCACCCCGCAGTCGGCATGATCGACCCGCATCTCGCGTGCCACCGCCGTCGCTCTGGCGCAGGCCGCCGCGGCTCCGGACGGTAGCCGGGCCGCGGCGGCCAGCGCGGCCAGGTCGGCAGCCGCCTGCGCACGATGACGCGCCACCACCACCGAGCCGAGATATGCCCCCGCCCCGGTGACCCACAGCAGCACCACGACCATCGCGGCCGCGAGGATGGTGGCGGAGCCCCGATCATCCCCGTGGCTCCTCGGCCGAGACCGCCTTGCCCGCAATGTCCAACGAAGGCAACAGCTTTGAGCGCGCCACCACCGTGGCCACCACGAAGCCACCATCCCGATGCACCTGAACCCGCGCCCCAACGGGCGCGATGCGACGGGCGGCGTCGACCGCCGAGCGTTCGTCGCCGCGCGCCGCCAATCGGGCGGCCTCGCGCGCGGCGTCGATGCAGCGCACCTGCGTCGACACCGCGGTGACCCCGGCCAGGCACAGCACCAACACCACGACCAGCGCAGCGATCGCCAGCGCCGCCTCGACGGTGCTCGCGCCGGCACAGTCGGCTAAACCTTGGTATTGAGCGCGCGACCGATGATGTTGGTCAGCGCCGAGACGATGGAATCGCCGGTGACGACGGTGTAGAGGATCGCGCCGAACGCGGCCGCCGCAATCGTGCCGATGGCGTACTCGACCGTGGACATTCCCGACTCGTCGGTCGCCAAGGCGGCGACGCGCGCCAAGAGTGTGCGGAACATGTCGATCATCAATGCCTTCCTTTCGTTTCACAGCACGCCCGATTGCAGGACATCGCCGGCCAGCCCGGCCACCACCGGAACAATGCCCAGGCACACAAACGCCGGCAAAAAGCAGAGTCCGAGCGGTCCGGCGATCAGAACCCCGGCCCGCTCGGCGGCCGCGGCGGCGCCGGTGGCCGCGTCGTGACGCGACTCGTCGGCCAATTCGGTGACGCCCCCGGCCAAGGCCGCGCCCGAGGACGCCGAACGTCGCGCCAGTCGCAGCAGCGCATCCGTTTGCGCGTCGACCGAGCCGGCCGGAAGGTCCGGCGAAATCGACCATGCGACAGACGGATCGGCGCCCAGCGCCAGCAGATCGGCGGTGCGGCGCAATACGCCGGCCAGCCTCGGTGGCGCGGACGGTGCGGCCGCGGCCGCCGCGGTCGACACCGCCATGCCCGCCGCCAGGCACACGGCCAGCACGTCGAGGCTGGACGCGACCGCCAGCGGGTCCGGGCCATGCGCCGGCCCTAATGGCAGCGCCCGCCGCAGCCGGTGCGCGCGCACCGGTATCCCGGCACGCGCCCGCACCACCCGCGGGCCGGGGCCGATGCACAACGCCAATGCCAGCAACACCGCCGCGGTGCTCATGCCGCGAGCCGATCGGTGATGCGGTCCGACCACAGCAGCCCGCCGCAGGCCAGCATCGCCCCAACGACTAAAAACCATCCACCCGTGTGCCCGCTCAGCAAGAAACTCAGCGGCCGGGCCCCGATGAGTTGGCCCAGCAGCACGCCCAGCACCGGCAGGCCCGCCAGTATGGCAGCGGTGGCGCGCGGTCCGGCCATGCTCGACGAGACCCGTGCCGAGAACCGTTGCCGCTCGGCGATATCGCGTTGCGCGGCGCGCATCAGCGTGGCTATCGCCAGCCCGTGGTCACTGGCCAGCTGCCAGCACACGGCCAGTCGATCCCAATGCGCCGGCAGGGCCGACGTCCGTGCCGCGGCGCGTAGGCCGGCCGTGACGTCGGCGCCCAACCTGGCCCGCGCCGCGACGGCCCGCAACGACACGGCTACCGCGCCAACGGTTTCGTCGGCGGCCACGCAAAACGCGCGCACCGGATGACAGCCGACCCGCAATTCGCCGACCAGCACATCCAGCGCGGTTTCCAGCGTTCGACCCTCGTCGATGGCCCGTCGGATACGACGGCGGCGACGGTAACGCATGCCCGTGGTTGCGCCCACGACCGCGACGGCGAGGACCGTCGTCGGCGGCAGCAAAACCGCGGCGGCAAGGATGGCACAGGCGGTGATGCAGCCAACGCCCATCGGCCCAACCGGGGCGCGCCGGGGAACGCGGGCCGCCGGCATGAGCCTGCGTCGCGGTGACGACGGAAACACCGCCAGCGCAAGCGACAACAGCAGGGCGGCAACCGTGGGGCCGTTCATGCCGACATCCGGCTTCGCAGCAAGCGACGCAGATCGCCCGCGTCGTCCGTCGTTCCCCGGTCCACATGCCACACCGTGACGGCCCGCACCCGCCCCTCAATTTGACGCAGCACGGCGATCTCACGAAGCCGGCGTCGACCGGTCGGGTCGCGCGCGACGTGCAGCAGCGCCTGGACTGCGGCGGCGAGTTGACTGTGCAACGCAGCACGATCGAGACCACCGAGCGCGCCCAACGCCTCCAGGCGAGCGGGGACCTCGCCCGGATTGTTGGCATGCACCGTGCCCGCGCCGCCATCGTGGCCGGTGTTCAGCGCCGCCAGCAGATCGACCACCTCCGCGCCCCTGACCTCGCCGACCACGATGCGGTCGGGCCGCATCCGCAGGGCCTGCCGGACTAGTTGGCGCACAGGGACTTCGCCGACACCTTCGACGTTGGCGCACCGCGCTACCAGCTTGACCAGATGCGGATGGCGGGGCGCCAGCTCGGCCGCGTCCTCGACGCACACGATCCGTTCCGTCGACGGTACGGCGCCCAACATCGCCGCCAACAAGGTCGTCTTCCCGGCGCCGGTGCCCCCGCACACCAAAAAGGCCAAGCGAGCGGCGATGATCTCGGCAACCAGTGCGGCGGCCTCGGGATGGATCGCGCCGGCCGCGGTCAGGGCGGCCAAATCCTGAGTGGCCGGCCGCAATACACGCAGCGACAAGCAGGTGCCTCCAGCCGCCACGGGCGGCAACACCGCATGCAGCCGCACCGCGAACCCTCCGGCACCTATGCCGGTCAGCTGGCCGTCCACCCAAGGTTGCGCGTCGTCGAGACGCCGACCGGCAGCCAACGCCAGGCGCTGCGCCAGCCGTCGCACCGCCGCCTCGTCGGCGAAACGAATCCGGCTGCGCCGCAAACCGTTTCCATCGTCAACCCACACCGCATCGGGCGCGGTGACCAAGACATCGGTCGTTCCGTCCGCACATAACAACGGCTCGAGGATGCCGGCGCCGGTCAGCTCCGTCTGGAGCACCCGAAGGTTGGCGAGGACCTCGGTGTCACCGAGCATCCCGCCGGACTCTGCCCGGATCGCGGCGGCCACCACGCTCGGTCGCAGCGGGGCGGATTCGGATGCCAGCCGCTCGCGCACCCGTTCAATCAGCGGACCGCTCACGCCGCCCTGCCGTTCTGCGCCGACCCCGCACGCGGCAGCACCGCAAGCACCCGGCGAGCCGCCACCGAGAGCGCGGATCGTCGTCCCAACCGAAGACCACCGCGCTCCAACCGCTCGGCAAGTTGCGGCTGAGCCTTCATGGACGCCAGCAGCGGCAGACCGGTGATGTCGGCGACCTCGGCCGCCCGCAATCCCCCCGGAGCCGGCCCCCGCACGACCAACCCGAGATTGGGATTGAACGCGGCCAGCACAGGAGCCATCGCTGCGGTCGCCGCGCACGCACGCACATCGCACCGGCTGACCACGACGACGAGATCGGCGGCGTCCAGCACTACTTGCGTCGCCTCGGTGAGACGACGGGGCAGATCGCACACGACGGCGACTCCCCCGCGGCGCCCGGCATCGACAACGGCATCCACCGGCGCGCCGTCCAACTCGTAGCCGCACCGGGTGCCGGACAGCAAGCTGACTCCGCGGAGTCGCGGCAGCGCATCGCGAACGGCCGTCCAGTTGAGCCGTCCGCCCTCTAACGCCAAATCGGGCCAACGCAGGCCCGGTGTGGTCTCGCCGCCCACCAGCAGGTCGATGCCACCGCCCCAGGGGTCGAGGTCCACCAAGAGCGCGTCGGCGGCGGTTTGTGCCACGGCGACCGCCAGCAAAGAGGCCCCGGCGCCTCCGCAGCCGCCGAGCACCGCGACGACGTGGCCGCGCCGCCCGTCGTCGCGCGCCGATTCACCGGCCTCGGCGAGCTCGTGGATCAGTTCACGCTCTTGACCGGGCAGCCTCAGCACATGCTGGGCGCCGACAGCGACGGCGGCCGCCCACGTCGCCGTCGCGGCTTCGGCGAGCGTCAGCACGCTGACGTGAGCACGCCGCGGCAGCGCCGCCTCCCCACAACGATCCGCCGCCGCCTCGTCCAGCACCACGGCCGCGGCCGCCGACCAGGTCTTCCGGCTCACCCGAGAGCCGCCGGCATGCACCACCCGAACGCCGACAGCCGCCGCCACTCGGTCGAATTCGTCCCGCAATTCCGGGTCCGTCAACACCGCCAACACGCCCGCGGAATCCGCCGCCGCGGTGCCGTTAGTGCTAGTCACCTACCCACCATGCGGGGCCGTGACCTTGGGACACCAGTGCCAAAGCTGGATTTGTGGAGAGAGACGCGAGTGTGCACAACCGCGCCGGCTCGGCGGCCGCCCAGCGCACAAACGACACATTTCCCGCAACGCTCGACAGGCGGGAAAAAACCGCTTCGGCCGACGATTACTTACCCCAGAAAAGGGACGACCCCCGCCAGGGGGGGAGGAGGCGAGGGTCGTCGTGCATCAGCCCCGGGGGGTCGGGCTGATGCACCCTCGGCTCAGGCCGAGTAATGCTTACTATACACATGACAGTCCGCATTAACGCAAGTAGCGATTTATTTTAAAAGGCACTTTGAGCCGCAAAAACACCGTCGGTCACGCCAGCCACACGTGTGTGCTGAGCCGCCGTTGGTGCCGTGAGGTCGCGGCGCTTTTGGACGGTCGACCTATGCTGTGTCGGTGAGCGTCTTCGATTCGGCCGCGCAGCAAACCTCACCTGAAACAGCTGCAACCACCGCTTCCCGCGCCCGCACCGCCGCGTTCTTCGACCTGGACAAGACGATCATCGCCAAGTCCAGCACCCTCGCGTTCAGCAAACCGTTCTTCGACCAGGGACTGCTCAACCGGCGCGCAGTGCTCAAGTCCAGCTACGCCCAGTTCATCTTTCTGCTCTCCGGCGCCGATCATGACCAGATGGACCGAATACGCACCCACATGACCAACATGTGCACCGGTTGGGATGTGGAGCAGGTCAAGTCCATCGTCAACGAAACGCTGCACGACATCGTCACGCCACTGATCTTCGCCGAAGCCGCGGACCTGATCGCGGCGCACAAGCTGTGCGGTCGTGACGTCGTGGTGGTCTCGGCGTCCGGAGAAGAGATCGTCGCGCCGATCGCCCGGGCGCTGGGCGCGACCCATGCGATGGCGACCCGAATGGTCGTCGAGGACGGCAAGTACACCGGCGAAGTCGCGTTCTATTGCTACGGCGACGGCAAGGTGCAAGCGATCCGCGAGTTGGCTGCCCGCGAGGGCTATCCGCTGGAGCATTGCTACGCCTACTCCGACTCGATCACCGACCTGCCGATGCTCGAGGCCGTAGGCCACCCAAGTGTGGTCAATCCGGACCGCGGCTTGCGCAAAGAAGCCACCGAGCGCGGTTGGCCCGTTTTGGTGTTCTCCCGGCCGGTGTCGCTGCGCGACCGAATTCCGGCGCCGTCGGGTGCCGCGATCGCGACCACCGCCGCGGTTGGTGTCACCGCACTCGCCGCCGGCGCGGTCACCTACACGCTGTTGCGCCGCTTCGCGTTCTAACTTCTGTTCACCGGCCAGCAAACATGGTGAGCCAGCAATCCGGTGCGCCTTCGCAACGTTGGCAGAATTGGGGCCTTGCTGTGCTAAGGGTCTAGTAGTACAAAGGAACCACGGAAGCCCGGTGAGGCCTAGGTCGATCCGGAAGAGAAGGTTCGATCTCCCGATCCGGGCGCCCAAGCACGGTTCCCGGCACCCACGCGGAGTCATAGCCGCGATAATGGCAGAAGTGTTGCGGGCCTGCGTAATTGCGAAAAGCGAAAGGTATCGACGGCCCCTTGGGTGGGGTTGCAACCGGAAGCGTCGCAAGATCGCCGAGGCCAACCCACGCAGCCCAGAAATGCACGCTTGGTAACCGAGTTCCGTGCTGGCGGGCGGCGCACCGAATCGTTCGGGACGTCGCCCGCTTTACATTTGTGGACACACTTCTTCGGCGACGTTTCGAGGTCCGTCGGCTACCGATCCGGCTATCGATTGGGTAACGATTCGGCGATCGACATGGCCTCCTGCGCGCCCGCCACCATCGCCCGGCAACACAGCACCAGCCAGGCGCCGACACCGTCGGGCGTGCCGTCGGCGAACCCGCGCGCGGCATCGCGGTAATCCGCCGGCTGGCGCATCCAACTCACCTCGGGCACACCCAAGCCGTGCGGATCCAGTCCGCTGGCGATAGTCACCAACCGCGACACCCCGCGGGCCACGACGCCGTCCGCGCTACCAAACGGCTTCAGCGTCAGCAGTTCGCCGTGTGCCACGGCGGCCACCACCGGCGCCGGCGCGCGCGTCGGGGCGGTCACCAACCCGGCCAGCAACTCCAGACGCGGGCCGATCCCGGCATCGGCCCGCGGGCGGCCCAGCCGATCGTCATCGACCTGGTCGGCCGCCGCCAGCACGTGCAGACGGGCCAGCGCCTGCAGCGGCGCGCGCTGCCATATGCCGATCAGCGGGCCCCCTCCGCCCTCGAGGGCCTGGGCCACCCGCAGCGCTCCGCCGAACACCGGATCGCTCACCTGGGTGGCCTCCGCGAGATCGTCCAGCCGCACGGGCCCGCCATCGAGCACCGACGAGGCGCGCGCCGCTCGCAACGCCGCTTCGGCGGCGGTCACCCGCCAGCCCCGCAGATTGGCCCGGTGGCGGTGGGCCCGACCCAACGCGTCGCGGGCCCGGTCACTGGCCTCCGCGACGCCGGGGAGCTCCATCAGCGGGGCCAACGGGTCGGTCGTCACGGGTTGTCAACACTAGCGGGGCGGCGCCGACGGGCGGGGAATCGCCTCCAGCAACTGACGGGTGTACTCGTCGCCGGGCCGGGTGAACAGCTCCTCGGTGGGCGCGCACTCCACCGCCCGGCCGGCGCGCATGACCAAGACGTCGTCGGCGATCTGGCGGATCACCGCCAGGTCGTGGCTGATGAACAAGTAGGTCAGCCCCAGTTCGGCCTGCAGTTCGGCCAGCAGGTCCAATATCTGGGCCTGCACCAGGACGTCGAGCGCCGAGACCGCCTCGTCGCACACCAGCACCTCGGGTCGGAGCGCAAGCGCACGAGCGATCGCGACCCGTTGCCGCTGGCCACCGGACAGCTCGCGGGGCAGCCGCCCCAACGCCGACGCCGGCAGCGCCACCTGGTCGAGCAGCTCGCGCACCGCGAGCGCGCGCTGTTTGCGGTCGCCGACCCGATGTATCCGCAACGGTTCCTCGATGGCGCGAAACACCGAGTACATGGGATCCAAACTGCTGTATGGGTTCTGGAACACCGGCTGCACCCGCCGGCGAAACACCAACGCCTGCTTGCGCTCCAGTTGTCCGCCGATCGGGATACCGTCGAAAACCACTGTGCCGGACGTGGGTTGCAACAGGCCCAACACCATCCGCGCCACCGTTGATTTTCCCGACCCCGACTCCCCGGCGATCGCCAGGGTGCCACCGCGGCGCAGCCGAAACGACACGGCGTCGACGGCGCAAAACTCCGCCCGTCGCCACGGCGCCCCGTGCGATTCCCGGTAAACCTTCGTCAGCTCCGAGGCGACGAGAATGTCGTCGGGGGGTTGGGTTGTGGTCCGCGGTGCGGTTCGGGGCGAACTCCTCGCGGTCAGCGACGGGGCGGCGGCGACCAATCGTCGAGTGTACTCATGTTGCGGGTCGCGCAGGATCGACTGCGCGGCACCGGATTCCACCACCAGCCCACGGTGGAGGACGACGACGGACTCGGCCCGTTCGGCGGCCAACGCCAGGTCGTGGGTGATCAGCAGCAGCGCGGTTCCGAGTTCGTCGGTCAGTTGCTGCAGATGGTCGAGCACCTGCCGTTGCACGGTGACGTCGAGGGCGGAAGTCGGCTCGTCGGCGATCAGCAGCTTCGGCCGGCCCGCCAGCCCGATGGCGATCAGCGCGCGTTGGCACATGCCGCCGGACAGCTGATGGGGATACCGGGCGGCTTGCTTCACCGGATCCGGCATACCCGCCTCGGCGAGCAGATCGAGAGCACGTCGCCGCGCCTCGCGTCCATCGGTGTTCGCCCGCAAGGCTTCCCGGATCTGGAAGCCGACCTTCCAGACCGGGTTGAGGTTCGTCATCGGATCCTGGGGCACATACCCGATGGCACTTCCCCTGATCGATCGCAGTAAGCGGCCATCGGCCGCGCTGATGTCGCGCCCGTCGAAAACGATGCACCCGGCGGTGATTCGTCCCCCGGGCGGAAGCAGTCCGAGGATGGCGGCAGCCGTGGTGGATTTTCCCGACCCCGATTCGCCCACCACCGCGACGGTCTGACCGTGCAGCACGGTCAGATCCACTCCGCAAACCGCGGGAGCGTGAGTGCCGAACGTGACCTCAAGACCCTCCACCGACAGCAGCGGCCCTTCTCGGGCGCTCATGCGCGCCACGCCCGCGAGGCCGGATCCAGGGCGTCACGCACCGCGTCGCCCATCATCATGAAGGCCAGCACCGTAATCGCCAGTGCGCCGGCCGGATAGAACAATATGGGCGACCCCGACCGCAGCCGGCTCTGGTCTACATTGATATCGCCGCCCCAGGACACCACGAACGTTGGCAGTCCGACCCCGAGGTAGGACAGCGTGGCCTCGGTGACGATGAACAGGCCGAGAGCGATCGTGGCCACCGCGATCACCGGGCCCAGCGCGTTGGGCAACGCATGCCGCAGCAGGATTTGAAATCTGCTCAACCCCAAGGCTCTAGCAGCGAGCACATAGTCGCTGGCGCGCACCTCGAGCACCGCGCCGCGAGCGATCCTGGCCACCTGGGGCCAGCCGAACAAGGCCAGGATCGCGATCACCGTCCACACCGTGCGGTGGTGCATGACCTGCATGAGCACGATGGCGCCCAGCAGCAACGGCAGGCCGAAGAACACATCGGTGATGCGAGAGACCACGGCGTCAACCCAGCCGCCGTAGAAGCCGGCGAGCGCGCCCAGCACTCCGCCAAGCAAGAACACGGCCAGGGTCGCCCCAAGCCCGACGGTGACCGAAGCACGCGCACCGTAGACGGTGCGCGCGTAAATGTCGTGACCCTGCAAATCGGTACCGAACCAATGAGCGGCCGACGGAGGAAGCAGGCTTTGGCCGGGATCGGCGTAGGTGGGATCGGCTCCGGTGAACAACGCCGGAAACATCGCGACGACGAGGATGAACAGAATCAGCGCGGCGGCCACGACGAACTTCGGACGTCGGCGAAGCCGACGCCATGTGTCGCGCCAAAAGCCGTGGCGGTCCGGAATGCGCTCAGCCATATCGGATCCGAGGGTCAAGCGCGGCGTACAGCAGGTCAACCATCAAGTTGGTGATCAGATAGACCAGCACCAGCACCGTCACGATGGAGACGACCGTCGGCGCCTCCTGCCTGGTGACAGCTTGATACAGCACACCACCCACGCCATGAATGTTGAAGATGCCCTCGGTCACGATGGCTCCGCCCATCAACGCCCCGAGATCGGCGCCGAGGAAAGTCACCACCGGGATGAGGGAATTGCGCAGGATGTGCACCGTCACCACTCGCCGACGCGACAGCCCCTTGGCGGTCGCGGTGCGGACATAGTCGGCGTGTGCGTTGGCAGCCACCGCCGACCGGGTCAGCCGCACCACATACGCGAAAGACACCGAGCCCAAAACGATCCCGGGCAGCAGCAGCCGCGCGAACGTCGCTCGCTCGCCAACCGTGACGGGCGCGATCCCGAGCCGCACACCGAACACGAATTGCGCAAGGAAGCCCAGGACGAATATCGGGATGGCGATGATGGCCAGGCCGGTGATCAACACCGTGGAGTCAAAGATACCGCCCTCGCGCATGCCGGCGATCACGCCGAAGCCGATCCCTAGCACCGCTTCCACCGTCACTGCGATCAGCGCCAGCCTCAGCGTAACCGGAAAGGCATGCGCCAGAACGGCGCTGACCGGGAGGCCGGAATAGGCCCGACCCAAATCGCCATGCAGGACGCCGCCCAGGTAGCGCAGGTACTGCAGGATGAATGGATCGTCGAGGTGATAACGGGCGCGTAATGTGGCGGCCACCGCAGGAGTCAGGGGTCGGTCTCCGGCGATGGCGGCCAACGGATCACCGGGCAACAGGAAAACCATGCCGTAGATCAGCAGCGTGGCACCGAGGAAGACCGGCACCATGATGGCGATTCGGCGCGCGATATACCAACCCATCTCAGCCCTTCACGATGTTCTCGTAGTCGGGCATGCCATTCCAGGTGACGTGCACGTTTTTGACCGCCGTCGACCACCCCATCACGTTGACATTGTCCCAAAGCGGGACAACGGGCATGTCGTGCAACAGGATTCGCTGCGCCGCATTGGCCAGTAGGCCCGACTCTTGTAGCGTCGGCGCGGCCTCCGCGGCCGCCATCGCCGCGTCGAATTCGGGGTTGGAGTAGCCGACATCGTTGGAACCGGCCCCGGTGGCGAACAGCGGGGCAAGGAACTCAATCAAGGACGGATAGTCACCCTGCCATGAGGCGCGGAAGGCGGTCGCGATGGTGTGGTCTTCGATCGGGGTGCGAAATCCGGCGAAGGTGGGCTGCGGCGCGCCGACCGCGTCGATACCGAGAACGTTCTTGATGCTGTTCGCCACCGCGTCCACCCACTCCTGATGGCCCCCGTCGGCGTTGTAGGCGATCGCGTAAGCGCCGCTCCAGGCCGAGATCGCGTTGGCTTGCGCCCAAAGTTGCCGCGCACGCTCGGGATCGAAGTTCAACACGTCGTTACCCGGTAGATTCGGGTCGAAACCCGGCAACGATCGGGCGGTGAAATCGCGTGACGGACTGCGGGTGCCCACAAAGATCTGCTTACAGATTTGCGGGCGATTAACGGCAGCCGAGAGGGCAAGCCGACGCAGCCGGCCTTCCTCGCCGGCGAAATGCGGCAGCCGCAACGGGGTATCGAGGGTGTGGTTGATCGCCGCGGGGCCGGCGATGACGTTGTCGCCAAGGTCGCGCTTGTAGATCGGCAGCGCGCTGGGCGGAATCGTGTCTAAGACATCGAGATTGCCCGACAGCAGGTCGGCATAGGCGGTGTCCAGGTTGGCGTAGAACTCGAACCGCAGGCCTTTGTTGTGGGGAGTGCGGTTGCCGTGGTAGTCGGGGTTGGGCCGCAGGTCGATCTTGACGTTGTGCTCCCAGGCCGGCCCGTCCGGGCTGTCGGCGAGCTTGTATGGGCCGTTGCCGATCGGGTTCCGGCCAAAAGCGGCCATGTCCCGAAATGCCGCCTCCGGCAGTGGATAGAACGCGCTGTAGCCCAATCGCAACGTAAAGTCGACGGTCGGCGCCTTCAAGTGCACGCTGAACTCGAGATCGTTGACGATCCGCAGCCCGGACATCGTGGTCCGGCCGGGCTTTCCGTCGCTTGTGACGCCGGAAACCTCGTCGAACCCGTCGATCGGGCTGAAAAAGCTCTGCTGCAGTTGGGCATTGGTGCTCAAGGCTCCGTAGTTCCACGCGTCGACGAACGAGTGGGCCGTGACCGGCGACCCATCGGTGAACTTCCAGCCCGGCTTGAGGACGATGCGATAGTTGACGTTGTCGGTCGTCTCGATCGACTGGGCAACCTCCGGCGACGGTTTGCCGGCGGCGTCATAGGACGTCAGCCCGGCGAACAACCGATCGAGAATCCGCCCGCCGTCGCTGTCGTTGGTGTTGGTCGGGACCAGTGGGTTTGGCGGTTCCCCACCGTTGACGACCACCAGATCGGGGGTGAGGACGCCGCCGCCGCAGCCGGCCAGCGACGCAATCGCCAACACTCCGGTGGCAAGGACGGCCAGCGCGGCCGGCGCCCGACGCATATGGCGACTCTAGGGCCCGGGCGGCGCCGATCGAGCATGGCGCGCGGTTCTTGAACGGCGGTTGCCCGGAGTCGCCGCGGCCAAACCGGGTTCGGCGATGACGGCGTTGCCGGGGATCTCGGCCAGGATCGTCGACGACCACGGCGATTCACTGACGCCAGCCGTCCACACGGGCGAACACGTCAGCGGCTACCTGGTCCTGGACGGGCCGTGGCCCTCCATGCTGCGAGGCATCTAGGGCGACCCGGAACGGTACATCGAGAACTACTGGTCCAGATTCGCCGAGCAGGGCTGGTATTTCGCCGGCGACAGCGCCTATTACGACCGCGACGGCGCCATCTGGGTGGTGGGCCGCATCGACGATGTGATGAACGTGTCGGGGCATCGGCTCTCGAGCGCCGAATTGGAGTCGGCGCTCGTCGGCCACTACGGAGTGGCCGAGGCCGCGGTGGTCGCAAAGAAAGACGAGACCACGAGCCAAGCCATCTGCGCGTTCGTCGTCTTGTGCGCCGAGTATGAAGTGCACGAGGGCATTGTCGACGAGCTGCGCGCCGAGGTGGCCAAGAAGATCTCACCCATCGCCAAGCCGCGTGAGGTCCACGTGGTGCCCGAACTGCCCAAGACCCGCAGCGGGAAGATCATGCACATACTGCGCGACGTCGCCGAGAACCGCACGTTGGGTGACACCTCGACGCTGTTGGACCCCGGCGTGTTCGACGCGATCAAGGCCGCCAAGTAGTCCAAGGTAGTCCTAGGGCTCCTCAGGCCGGCACCGGCACGAATCCCGCGCCAGGTCGGTGTTTGGCGTTGATGTCCGCGAGCGCCGCGTTGAACGACATCACCACCGCCGGGGTGTGCAGCGGGATGTATTTGATGATGCAGGTCGGCAGGTTTTCGCTGAAGGCTCCGTGAATCATCCCGACCAGCAGGTTGTTGACGGTCACCGGGGCCCCGGAGTCACCCGGTTGGCCACAGACCTGCATGACGATGGTGCCCGGATCCTGACCCATCCCCCAGGTCACGCCGCAGGAATTGCCGGTCGTGCGACCCTGCTTGCAGGCGATCTGACCGAAGGTCGGATCCGGCCCGATGCCGTTGATCGTAAATCCGTTGTAGGTGGCCACCGGTGCCACTCTGGCCGGATCGAACCTGATTACCGCGTAGTCGAGGGTGTCGTTGCCCGCGACCATGGTGCCCACTGAGCCCCTGTTCTTCGCGGCCTCGGCGGCGACCTGCGCGCCGGGAGAACCGCAGTGTGCGGAGGTGAAGCCGATCAGGTCGCCGGCCGAATCGGTCCCGATCGTCGTCAGGGTGCACATCGTGTCCCCATTGATGACGATGCCCGCGCCGCCACCCAACGGGATCCTGTCGTCGGCGGCCGCGATGTTGGCAGGCATACCCATGAGGGCCAGGAGCACGGCAACCATCGCCGCCTTATAGCAACGGTGGGCCGTCTGCAAAGCAACACTCCCCTCGACCGGTCGGACACCCTGAGCAGCCTGGCCAGTCTAATCGGCTATCGGCTCTCGTTCGCTCAGGTCGATGCCGTCGCCACACCGGTTTCTGATTCCCTTCCCACTCAACGGGATAAAGACACAGCGCGTTCGCCGTCCCGACGCCTGGCCACCTCCGCCCAACCAAGCCCCGTCGCGGCACCTGGAAGAGTCGCCTTCGGCTGGCCTCGTCTGGCATGGCACCGCATGGCAACATGAACCGCGAGCCGGGCAATCGAACCGAGAGGACCGTCTGTGAGCAAAGTCGACCGCAAGAACGGTGTGCCCAGCACCCTGACCACGATTCCGTTGGCCGACCCGCACGCCAGGTCTGCCGAGCCGTCGATCGGTGACCTGATCAAAGACGCGACAACCCAGGTGTCCACTCTGGTGCGGGCCGAGGTCGAACTGGCCCGTGCCGAGATCACCCGGGACGTGAAGAAGGGCCTCACCGGCAGCGTCTACTTCATCGCCGCACTGGTCGTGCTGTTCTACTCCACGTTCTTTTTCTTCTTCTTCCTCGCCGAGCTGCTCGACAACTGGCTGTGGCGCTGGGTGGCGTTCTTGATCGTGTTCGCGATCATGGTGGTGGTCGGGGCCGTGCTGGGGCTGTTGGGTTTCCTGAAGGTGCGCCGGATCCGGGGACCGCGGCAGACGATCGAATCGGTCAGGGAGACACGCACCGCACTCACCCCCGGCCACGACAAGCCTGCAGCCGAGGCAAAGGCGCTGACCGAGTCCCAGGGCAAGCACGCAAAGCCCGAAAACGGCGCTTCCGCCGACCGCACGGGTTGGTAAATGGCAGCACCAGATCCGTCGATCACCCGCATCGACGGGCCATGGCGCCATCTGGACGTGCACGCCAACGGCATCCGCTTTCACGTGGTCGAGGCTCTGCAGGGGGGCCAGGGCCCGACCACACCGGCGACGGCGCGTCCGCTGGTGATCCTGCTGCACGGGTTCGGATCGTTCTGGTGGTCCTGGCGTCATCAGCTGCGCGGACTGACCGGGGCGCGAGTGGTCGCGGTCGACCTGCGAGGCTACGGCGGCAGCGACAAGCCGCCCCGGGGCTACGACGGCTGGACGCTCGCCGGCGACACGGCCGGGCTCATTCGTGCGCTCGGGCATTCGTCGGCGACGCTGGTCGGCCACGCCGACGGCGGGCTGGCGTGCTGGGCCACCGCGCTGCTGCATTCGCGGCTGGTGCGCGCCATCGCGTTGATCAGCTCGCCACACCCGGCGGCGTTGCGCCGATCCACGTTGATGCGGCGTGATCAGAGTTACGCACTGCTGCCGACCTTGCTGCAGTACCAAGTGCCCATCTGGCCGGAGCGCCTGCTGACCCGAGACAACGCGGCGGAGATCGAACGCCTCGCCCGAAGCCGCAGTTGTGCCAAATGGGCTGCCTCAGAAGACTTTTCGCAAACCATCGGTTACCTGCGGACCGCGATCCAGATTCCGGGCGCCGCGCACTGCGCACTGGAATACCAGCGCTGGGCGGTGCGCAGCCAGCTGCGCGGCGAAGGCCGGCGATTCATGCGATCAATGTCCCAACAGCTGGGGATGCCGCTGCTACACCTCCGCGGTGACGCCGATCCCTATGTGCTTTCCGACCCGGTGGACCGCACCCAGCGTTATGCGCCACATGGGCGCTACATATCCATCACTGGCGCAGGACATTTCAGCCACGAAGAGGCACCGGAGGAAATCAACAGGCACCTGATGAGGTTCCTCGAGCAGGTGCACGGGTCCGGAATCAGCTGACGCAGGCCCCGGTGCCCACCTGCCTGCTGTTACCGATCCTGGAAAGCTGGCCGGCCACCTCGTCGGCCGTCAGCACGAAACCGGTGTCGGGGTCGTCGACGGCCGCGCCGAAGACCACACCGAGCACGTGGCCGGTCTTGTCGATCAACGGTCCACCCGAATTACCTTGCTCCACATTGGCTCTGATGGTGTACACGGCGCGGGTGACCGGCGCCGGGTCACGGTAGATGTCGGGCCCGCTGAGAGTGATGGCCTGGCGAATCCTGGCGGGGGTTGCAGTGAAGTTACCGCCGCCGGGATAGCCCAGCACCACCACGTCTTGACCGCTTTTCGCCTCTGCCTCGGCGAAGGCGAGCGGCCGCGGCGGCAGGTTCGGGACGGCCAGGATGGCGATGTCGACCGACGGGTCATACGACACCACGGTGGCATCAAGGGGATTGCCGCTGGCGTAGACCTGGACGCTGTTGGATCCCGCCACCACGTGCGCGTTGGTCATGACGCGGTCGGGCGCTATGACGAATCCACTGCCCTCCAATACCTTTTGGCAGCTGGGAGCAAGGCTGCGGACCTTGACCACGCTGGGCTGCGTGGCCAGCACGACCGGATCGTTGGCCAGCGCCGGGTCCGGTGACGCTACCGGAATCACCGGGGTGCGGCTGAACGGTTCCAGCACCGCGGGCAGGCCGGAGGTGTTCAGCAGCGCCGACAGCCGCTTGGGCACCGTCTTCAGCCAAGGCGGGGCGACCTCATTGACCTCAGCGAGCACCCGCGATCCGCGGACCGCGGCGGCCAGCTCGGGCTGGTCCTTGGACTGGGTCAGCGGCGTGGCCAACAACCAGGCCGCGGTCAACACGACGACCAGCTGGACCGCCACCCCGATGACCGAGTCGATGGTTCGGATTGTGCCGCTGCGGATCGCGCCCCGAACGGCGCGTCCGAGCACCACACCGGCGACCTCGCCGACGACGACCAGCGCCAGGATCAAGAACAGCGCGGTGAACAGTTTGGCGCGCGGGGCGGCTATGTGGCTGACGATGTGGGGCGCCAGCAGCACGCCCGCGAGCGCGCCGAGCAACACACCGACAAACGACAGCACGGAGCCCAAAGCCCCCGAACGCCAGCCGGAGATCGCCGCGATGAAAGCGACCGCCAGGACGGCGATGTCGAGCCACTGCGAAGGGGTCATCGAGCTCATCGTGACCCACCCTCCTCGCCGACCAGCACCATCGCCTCGTCCAGCTCGCGGATGTCGGTGGTGTCCCAGGGTCGCGCCCAGCCGGCGACGTCGAGCACCGCAGATATCACCTGGCCAGTGAATCCCCACACGAGCATCTGGTTCAACAGGAACGCGGGGCCGGCCCAACGGCGGCCGAGGTTGCCGCGGTACACCATGAGCCGGTTCTCCGGATTGATGAAGGCGCGCAACGGAACCCGCGACACGATCGCCGTTTCGGTCTCGTCGATGACGGCCACCGGGCCGGGATCCGGCGAGTACGCCAGCACCGGGACGACGTGGAACCGCGACGGCGCGATGAACGTCCGCTCCATGGTGGCCAGCGGATGCAGCCGACTGAGGTCGATCCCGGTTTCTTCCTGCGCTTCGCGCAGCGCGGTGGCCACCGGACCGTCGTCGCTGGGATCGGATACGCCGCCGGGGAACGCGGCCTGGCCGGCATGGTGGCGCAATGTGGAGGCCCGCACGGTCAGCAGCAGATCGGCATCGTCGGGCACGCCGCCGTCGGCCGGCCCGGACTCCGGGCCCGAGATCAGCACCAGAACGGCGGCATCGCGGCCGTCGCCGAGTAACGACGCCATCGATGACGCGGCCTTGGCCGCGGTCACCATCGCCAGCACGCCGGCCGGCAGCCGATGCCGATAGGCCTCGGGGATCTGACCCACGTTGTCGACCAGCGGACGCAGCCACGACGGGCAGGTTTCCGGCTCCAGCGTAAGCGGAGCACTCACCGGCGCCTCCTTGCCCTCATCCCGCGTCATGCCCTACCGCGGCCGCGATCTCATCGGCACTCGCGAAAGCCCGCGGCAGCGTCTGCGCAACGCTACCGTCCGACCGGAGGACCACCGTCGCGGGCATCACATTTACCACCCGCAGCGCCGCCGCGACCCGACGGCGACCGTCCTGCAGGGTCGGCAACCGAACGCCCAAGTCCGCCAACCGGAGTAACGCCGCCGTCTCGTTCTCGTCCTGATGCACCGTCACCACCATCACGTCCGACCCAACCCGCCGTTGATACTCGGCCATCGCGGGAAGTTCGGCCGCGCACGGCGCGCACCAATACGCCCACAGGTTCAGGATCACCCGGTGGCCGGCCAGCGCGCGGGCGACGTCGACGGCCGAACCGTCAGCCGCGCATTCCACCGTCACGCCCCGCAGTGCCTCGGAGCCGAGACCCTGACCGGCCGCGGGACAGGGCGGCAGGCCGGCGCGCTCCCTCGGGCCCGCCAGCGCGGCCGGCGAGTCGGCGTCGCGATGCTCGCGCGCGGCGGGCGTCCGGGTCGTCGCGGTCGTCGCGGTCGGTTCGGAGATGTCGCGCAACTGGGCCACCAGCGCCACCGTCAGCGCTGCCACCACCGCCAATATCGCAATGGTCCAGCGGGTCTTAACGGTCAAGGTCTCCTGCCCCGGTGTTACAGCCCTGCCAGGGCCAGCAAGTGCTCGGTTTCCGGGCCCTGCACGAGGGGCGCGGCGAGCAACGGCTCGATGGGACCAAGGCCGAAGGAGGGGCAATCTTTGGCGAGCACGCAGACTCCGCACGCCGGTTTGCGGGCGTGGCAGACCCGGCGGCCGTGAAAGATCACTCGATGGCTCAACATCGTCCACTCGCTGCGTTCGATCAATTCGCCGACGGCGTGCTCGATCTTGACCGGGTCCTCCTCAGCGGTCCAGCGCCACCTGCCCACCAGCCGCTTGAAATGGGTGTCGACGGTGATTCCCGGGATGCCGAAGGCGTTGCCCAAGATGACGTTGGCGGTCTTGCGCCCCACTCCGGGCAGCGTCACCAGCTCGGCCAGGGTCCGCGGGACCTCCGAGTCGAACCGCTCGACGAGGGCCTGCCCAAGGCCGATGAGCGACGAAGCCTTGTTGCGGAAGAAGCCAGTGGGATGGATGAGGTTTTCGAGTTCGGCGCGATCCGCCCGCGCATAGTCCAGCGCCGACCGGTATCGCTTGAACAAGGTCGGCGTCGTCAAGTTGACCCGTTTGTCGGTGCTCTGCGCCGAAAGAATGGTGGCCACCGTCAGCTCCAGCGGCGTCGTGAAGTCCAGCTCGCAGTGTGCGTCTGGAAACGCTTGGGCCAGTGCGCGATTCATCCGTCGCGCCCGTCGCACCAATCCGACTCGGCTTTCCTCGGCGCACCGCCGCGCGGCGACGGCCCCGGGCGTGGCTGGCGTGGAATTCGTGCGCCCGGATGGCTTCGCCGCTGTCACCTACGACAGAGTACTGATTTCGTGATCTCACTGAGACCTTGGCCATGTTTACTCTCCTTGTGTCATGGTTGCTGGTGGCCTGTGTTCCGGGGCTTTTGATGCTCGCGACATTCGGTCTGAGCCGGCTGGAAAGGGAGCTCGCCCAGGACACCGTCACGGCGACCGATGTCGACGAGTTTCTCGAGCACGCGGAGGCGGTCGATGTCCACACGCTGGCCCGAGAGGGCATGCCGGAGGCGCTCGAATACCTGCATCGGCGCCAGGCTCAGCGGCTAGCCGATTCGCCGCCGCCGGGATCCCATGGCGGGAAGCATCGGGCCGAGACAATCCTTGCCACGGACTTCGCTGGCCGCTATGAGGCCGGTTTGCCGACGCGAATCCACACGCTTCCGCGTGTCAATCCGGAATTTGGGGGGACTAGACCTGTCGATCGTGTGTAGCGTGACAGGTTGGACACACCGGGCTTACCTCTAGACTTACGTCACACGAGCGGGGTTGGCCTGCCAACACCACCTTATTTGGAAAGCTGAAGAGGCAACGTGGACGAGATCCTGGCAAGGGCAGGAATCTTCCAGGGGGTTGAGCCCAGCGCAGTCGCCGCACTGACCAAGCAACTGCAACCGGTCGACTTCCCTCGGGGACACACGGTCTTCGCCGAGGGGGAGCCGGGCGATCGGCTGTACATCATCATTGCGGGAAAGGTCAAGATCGGGCGCCGCTCACCGGACGGCCGGGAGAACCTTTTGACGATCATGGGCCCCTCGGACATGTTCGGCGAATTGTCGATCTTCGACCCGGGCCCACGGACCTCCAGCGCGACCACGATTACCGAGGTCCGGGCGGTGTCCATGGATCGCGACGCGCTACGGGCATGGATCTCGGACCGTCCCGAAATCGCCGAACAATTGCTACGAGTGCTTGCCCGACGCCTGCGCCGCACCAACAACAATCTCGCCGACCTCATCTTCACCGACGTGCCCGGCCGGGTGGCCAAGCAGCTGCTGCAGCTCGCCCAGCGCTTCGGCACGCAGGAAGGCGGCGCGATGCGGGTCACCCACGACCTGACCCAGGAGGAGATCGCCCAGCTGGTGGGGGCTTCCCGGGAAACCGTGAACAAGGCACTGGCCGATTTCGCCCACCGCGGCTGGATCCGTCTGGAGGGCAAGAGCGTGCTGATTTCGGACTCCGAAAGGCTGGCCCGCCGAGCGCGCTGAGTTTCGGCTGTCGAGACTGCGCTCATCGCTAGAAGATGCGCATCGGCGCGCTCTGCGCGCAGTTTCGATGCCTTCAGCGCAGACTCGGTGCGGTACTAGCGGCGCAGATAGTCCAATTGCGCCCGAACGGACCATTCGGCCGCATCCCAGAGTTCCTCGTCGACGTCAACATAGACGTATTCGACGATTTCGCGCGTCGTGGCCTCGTCGCCGAGATCCCAGAGCGCGGCGCGGACCTGTTCCAGCCGCTCGTGCCGATGCGTCAGGTATCCCGACACGACCGTTTCCAGGTCGGCCAATTCCGGCCCGTGCCCGGGCAACACCTTGAGCCGGCCCAGGCCGCGGAGCCGGCGCAGTGACTCCAAGTAGTCGGCCAGATTCCCGTCTTCCTTGTCGATGACGGTGGTCCCGCGCCCCAGCACCGTGTCCGCCGTGAGCACGGCATCGTCGAGGAGGAGCGACAGTGAGTCGGCGGTGTGGCCAGGGGTCGCCATCACTTTGATCGTCAGGCCGGCCGCATCGATCAGCTCGCCATCGACCAGCTGGCCGCCGGGCCCGCGCAAAAACCCGCTGCCTACCGACCGGACCGTCGCCCCGGTCAGATCGACCAGCTTGTCGATGCCGTCGGTGTGGTCGGTGTGCCGGTGGCTGATCAGCAC
>Ga0310914_10000466_pt1 | contig 23523 bp, 19 predicted proteins | sample GREbulkMGAN108_FD_203450 | JGI IMG/M metagenome (GOLD analysis project Ga0310914, IMG submission 203450) | Lab enrichment of tropical soil microbial communities from Luquillo Experimental Forest, Puerto Rico - GRE.bulkMG.AN108 | ecosystem: Environmental > Terrestrial > Soil > Tropical forest >... | reverse complement strand
GGCCGCGCCATCATGCGCTCATAATGGGCAAAGAGGCCGGGGTAGGCATCGGCAGCCGGGTGTAGTGTGGTAAAAAACCGCCAAAAGAGACGGAACAAATGAATGTCGGCGATCGAGTAGCGGCCCACGGCCCAGTCATTTCGGGCCAGGCGTTTTTCCGCGATCTCGAATACCTCTTTCCAGCGCTCAATGCCGATCCGCCGCGCCGGATGGACCGTCGAAGCGATGAACGACATCCATGAGATGATGTGCGCCTCGGCATCGAGGTCGCCCTCGGGGAAGAGACCTAACGCTGGGAAGCGCTTGGCGAGATAGTAGAGGACCGCGGCCACCTCGGTCAGCGGGCGGCCGTCGACGAGCAGGGTCGGGACTTTGCCGTCGGGGTTCAGCGCCATGTATTCCGGCGAGTGCTGTTCCCGTTTGGCGAAGGAAATCCACCGGCTTTCGAATTCAGCGCCGATCTCGTGCAGCATGATGTGCGGCGCCATCGAGCTGGATCCCGGTGACATGTACAAGGTGAGCATAGGCGGTCTCCTTCGAATGCCGAGCGCCGGAAAATAGACTGCCGACGCCTTGAAGAGAACCGTGCGCTCACCTCGCCCGCTCTTTGGCCGCCGCCGCTCCGCTCCCGATCAACTTGGCTCTGGACTCTCTTTTTACGGTCAATTAACGTTTACCTTCGGGAGGCGCCAACGATCCGCGTTAGCAAATGAAGGTCCGGGTTGTAACTGCCCTGGTATTTGGCCTCTCGCCTGTTTGGGTTGGGACGGCCGCCGATGCGGGGCCGTGCGCGCGCGACAGCTCGCGCAACTGCCTCAATCTTCCAGCAACCATAAATTTCAACTCGGTTCCTGAAATCTCCAACAAGATCGTCGATGAAGAAAAGATCAAGCAAGCACCGTTAAAAAATCCAGCTGAAGGATCATCAAAAACTCCTTACACTGGACCAATAATTGGGACAAGTCCGCGGCCGGGGCGGACACCGACCGTCGGATACTATTGGTCGCTAGATTAGAAGACCGGTCGCGCACCCGAAGCGATTGAGTTGTCCGACGATCGCCTGATGCAAATTCTCCAGGCGCTGGCGGTCTTATTATTCGTCAGCGTCGGCGCGCTGTCGTTGGGCCGCGCCCGATATGCCTGGGTGAAATGGGCACGATGGGGCTCGATCGCGGTCTTTTCCGTAGCTGTCGTGTTCGCCCTGATTCTGACGTTGCGGTGGGCGCTGATTCGGACTTTCTGACAAGGATTTCCGTCCATGGGCTGCCACGTGGTAAGGTGGCAGAGAGAACAGGGAGAGTTGCATGTTTCGCAAATTCGTCGTCCTGCTGGTAGCCGCTGCCGCGAGCTTGCCGGCGTCGGTGACCGCGCAGACCGTCAAGGTCGGGCTGATCAACAGCTACACCGGCTTTGTCGCACAAGCCGGGGACGAGGGGGGAAAGGCCTTCGATCTGTACCTGAAGCTGCACGAGAAGGACCTACCGGAAGGCATCAAGCTCGAGATCATCAAGCGCGATGACACCTCAAATCCTGAGGTCGGGAAGCGGCTGGCCCAGGAATTGATCGCCCGCGAGCACGTCCAGCTGCTGATGGGTGTCGTGCTGTCGCCGGTCGCCGCCGCCATCGCTCCGATGACCGCCGAGGCCAAAGTCCCGATGCTGCTGTGCATCGCCTCGGCCGGGGTGCAGATCCCGCGCCTCTCGCCCTATGTCGCGCGCGTCTCCTTCACCCTGTGGCAGCAAGGCTATCCGATCGGCAAATGGGCAGCCGAGCAGGGCTGGAAGAAGGGCTATAGCGCAGTGAGCGACTTCATCCCCGGCCATGATTCGGAAGCCTCGTTCACCAAGGGCTTCACCGATGGCGGCGGGCAGATCATCGGCGCGGTGCGGATGGCGCCGCAGAACCCCGACTTCGTGCCCTTCGTGCAGCGCATCAAGGACGCCAAGCCCGACGTCGCTTTCTTCTTCGTGCCGGCCGACCCGCAGGCGACGGCGCTGATCAAGGCGATCCGGGATCTCGGGGTGCGCGAAGCGGGCATCAACATCACCGCTCCGCAGGATCTGCTGCCCGACGAGGCGCTGCCCAATATGGGCGAGACACCGCTCGGCATCATCACCTCGGGCACCTATTCGACCGCCGGCGATCGGCCGGCCAACAAGGCCTTTGTCGCGGCCTGGCACAAGGAGTACGGCGAGGACTCCTACCCTGATTTCCTATCGGTCGACGCTTGGGACGGCATGACCGCACTGTTTGACCTCATCAAGGCGACCAACGGCAAGTTCACTGCCGACGAGGCGATGGAGTTCTTCAAGAAATGGAAGAATCCCAACAGCCCGCGCGGTCCGGTCGAAATCGACCCCGCGACCCGCGATGTCGTACAGAACATCTATATCCGTCGAGCCGAGAAGGTGGGTGGCAAGCTTGCCAACATCGAGATCGCGACGATCCCGATGGTCAAGGACCCATGGAAGGAGCTGAACCCCCCGAAATAACTTTGCGCAGCACGTCGATACGTTGGCTGTCATTCGTGCGAAAGCAGGAATCTAGGTTCCGGAGTTTTGACCGGCTGTCTTGGACCTCAGCTTTCGCGGAGGCGACGCGTAACACGCGTGCGCTTTGAACATTAGCGACACGCTTTCCGCCATCATCAGCATCGGGTTTCACGGCGTCGCTCTTGCGATGGTGCTGTACCTGGTCTCGGTCGGGCTGTCGGTGACGATGGGGCTGATGGGCTTCGTCAACCTGGCGCACGGCGTCTTCGCGATGCTCGGCGGCTATGTCGTGACCAGCCTGATGACCCGGTACAGCGTGCCCTTCTCGCCGGCGCTGCTTTGTGCGGCGCTGGTCATCGCGCTTGGCAGCGTGGTCGTCGAGCGCCTCCTCTATCGGCGGCTGTATGGCGGCGACGAGCTCGATCAGGTGCTGTTGACGATGGGGCTGATTTTCATGTCCTTCGCGGCGGTGACCTATGTCTGGGGGCCGAGCCCGCAGCCCATGCGCCCGCCGCGCTGGCTGTCCGGCGAGGTCGATCTCGGCTTCCGCAGCTTTCCGGCGTTTCGCAGCTTTCTGATCCTGTGCGGGGTAGCGCTGGTAACGCTGCTTTGGCTCGGCCTCGAACGCACTCGGTTTGGCGCCAGGGTGCGCGCGTCAGTCGACAATTTGCGCATGGCGCAGTCGGTTGGCATCAATACCTCGCGACTGTTCATGCTGACCTTCGCGCTCGGCAGCGGGCTGGCGGGGCTCGGCGGCGGCTTGGGCGCGGATCTCCTGTCAATCAACCCGAGCTACGCGCTCGACAATCTGGTCTATTTCCTGATCGTCGTCGCGGTCGGCGGTCTCGGCAGCATCCGCGGGCCGTTTGTCGCCGCGCTCCTGACCGGGATCGCCGACACCGGCTTCAAATATCTCCTGCCGGAACTAGGGGCCTTTTTTATCTATGCTTTGACGATGGCGATCCTCTTATGGCGACCAAGGGGCTTGTTCGGACGGGCCTGAGGGCGGGCAACGGCGCGATCGATGGCTTCGCTCGGCGCCATCGCCTCCACCCGCTCGAAGCGCTTCCCTGGGCCGCGGCAATCGCCGCATTCGCTCTCTTTCCTAGCTATCTGCCGCTGGGCTCGCAGGTCCTGGCGACTATCCTGTTCGCGCTGTCGGCCGATCTAGTGCTGGGCTACGCCGGCATCGTCACATTAGGTCATGCTGCGTTTTTCGGTACCGGCGCTTATACCGCCGGAATCCTCGCCGCCAACGGTTGGGGCGAACCGCTCACAGGGCTGCTTGCCGGCGCACTGGCGGCGGGACTGGTCGGGTTCTTGTCGGGGCTGGTGGTACTGCGCACCACCGGCCTAACCTTGCTGATGCAGACTTTGGTCGTCGCCACCCTGTTGCACGAGGCAGCGAACAAGGCCTCCGCGATCACCGGTGGCGACGACGGGTTGCAGGGTATGGAGGTCTGGCCGATCTTTGGCTGGTTTCGTTTCGACCTGTTCGGCCGCACGGCCTATTTTTATTGCCTGGCCGTGCTCTTTTTGTGCTGGCTGATAGCACGGCAGATTGTTCATTCGCCGTTCGGGCGGTCGCTGACCGGCATTCGCGAGAATGTTCGCCGGATGCATGCAATCGGCGCCCCGGTTGCCCGCCGCCGACTCGTCATTTACACGATCTCGGCGGTGCTGGCCGGCATCTCCGGCGCTCTGATCGCACAGACGACGCAATTCGCCAGCCTCAGCTTCCTCTCTCTCGAACGCTCGGGCAACATACTGATCATGCTGATCATCGGCGGCGTCGGACGGCTTTACGGCGCCTTCATGGGTGTACCACTCTTCATGATCGCGCAGGATCGCTTCTCCGCGATCGACCCGGTCTATTGGTATTTCTGGATCGGGCTCCTGATGGTTTTGCTCGTGGTTTTCGCCCGGGGCGGGGTGCTAGGGCTTTTCGATCGCTTCCGGCGATGAATGCGCCGGCACTCGAGACCCAAGGGTTGCACAAGAGCTTTGGCGCCCTGGTCGTAGCCAACGGCGTCGATTTTCGTCTCGAACCTGGCGCGCGCCATGCGCTGATCGGTCCGAACGGCGCCGGCAAGACCACCTTTGTCGAGCTGGTGACGGGAGCATTGCGGCCAAATGCCGGCCAAATCCGGCTCGGCGGTGACGACGTTACCCATCTGGCACAGGTCGCGCGGGTCAAGCGGGGCCTCGTCCGCACCTTTCAAATCACCGCGCTGTTCCGCCGTCTGAGCATCCTCGAAAACGTGACCCTAGCTGTCTGCGAGAGGCAGGGGATCGCCGGTGACCTGCTCCGCCCGGCCGGTCATCACCGCGCGGCAATCGAGGAAGCCCATGCGTTGCTCGAAAGGCTGGGGCTCGAAGATGAAGCGCTGCGCCCGGTCAACACCCTTGCCTACGGCCGTCAGAGGCTGGTCGAGATTGCCGTGTCGCTCGCACTTTCACCCAAAGTTCTGCTGCTCGACGAACCGGCGGCCGGCGTGCCGTCGGGCGAGAGCGGCACGATCATAGAAGTGATCGAGCGTTTGCCAGAGGACATCGCGCTGCTGATCATCGAACACGATATGGATCTCGTCTTCCGCGTGGCACAGCGGATCACCGTCCTGGTCCAAGGCAGCATTCTGGTCGAAGGACCGCCGGAGGCAATCGCTCGAGATCCGGACGTTCGCCGCGTCTATCTCGGGGAGCGAGCACCGGCATGAGCCGGGCAGCCGGGTTAACACTGCAGCAAGTTTCGGCCGGATATGGCGAAACGGTTGTGCTCGAGGGCATCTCGCTTACGTTGTCACCCGGTCAGACATTGGCGGTGCTGGGGCGCAACGGGGTCGGCAAGACGACTTTGCTCGCCACTATTATGGGCCATACCCGGTTGCATGGCGGCGCCATTCGCTTCGCGGGCAGGGAGATCGCGGGCTTGCCCCCTTACCGGCGCGCGCGGCTCGGCATCGGCTTTGTGCCGCAGGAGCGCGAAATCTTTCCTTCCTTGACGGTCGAGGAGAATTTGACGATTGCCGAGCGCCCGGGCCAGTGGACGCTCGCACGCGTCTATGACTTCTTCCCGTCCCTGGCCGAGCGCCGCCGCAATCAGGGCAATCAGCTGTCGGGCGGCGAGCAGCAGATGCTCGCGATCGGGCGCGCATTGATGGGCAACCCGACATTGCTGCTGCTGGACGAACCACTCGAAGGCCTCGCCCCGGTGATCGTAGATGCCCTACTCGCCGGGCTCGAGCGCCTGAAGCGCGAGAATGAAATGGCGCTCCTCCTCGTCGAGCAGCATGCGAGGCTGGCGCTCGAACTGGCTCAGTCTGCGATCGTGCTTGACCGAGGGGCGATCGTGTTCGCCGGAACGAGCCGGGAATTGCTCGACGCTCCGGAGCATCTCAACGCGCTGATGGGGGTCGGCGAGCGCCAGGCAGCGATGCCACTGTAGTCTGAACCCCGGGCGATTGTGAGGTCTTTGATGACGACGTTGCTCTTTACCCATCCGGCCTGTCTCGAACACGACCCTGGTCGCCATCATCCGGAGGGGCAGGCGCGGCTGCGCGCCGTTCTCGACGCCCTTGCCGGTCCCGAATTTGCCCGACTGGAGCGCCGCGAGGCGCCCAAGGCCGCGCTGGAAGATCTGGTGAGGGTTCATCCGCGACCGCATGTCGAGCGCCTGCTGCGCGCCGTGCCAAAATCGGGGCACATCGGGATCGACGCCGACACGGTCCTGTCGCCGGCTTCGGGAGAGGCCGCCCTGCGCGCCGCGGGCGCCGTTGTCGCTGCGGTCGATGCGGTGGTCAAGCGGGAGGCGAACAACGTATTCTGCGCGGTGCGCCCGCCGGGGCATCATGCCGAACCTGAACGGGCGATGGGCTTCTGCCTGTTCAACAACATCGCCGTCGGCGCGTTGCGCGCGCGCGCAGTGCACAAGCTCCACCGGATCGCCGTCGTCGATTTCGACGTTCATCATGGCAACGGCACTCAGGCCGCGTTCGAGGCCGATGACGGGCTCTTTTACGCATCGACCCACCAGTCCCCGCTCTATCCCGGCACCGGGTCGATGAGTGAAACCGGCGTCGGTAATATCGTCAACGTGCCGCTCCGGCCGATGTCTGGCTCGGGTCAGTTTCGCGCCGGGATGAGGGAGCGCGTCCTTCCCGCGCTAGCCGCATTCCGTCCCGAGCTCATGCTGATCTCTGCCGGCTTTGACGCGCACAAAAGCGACCCGCTGGCGCAGCTGCTCCTCGATGAAGAGGACTATACTTGGATAACCGAGAGGCTGCTGGAGGTCGCCGACCGCCATGCCGGCGGCCGGCTCGTCTCGGCGCTCGAGGGAGGTTATGATCTGCCGGCGCTTGGCGCGAGCGTCGCCGCGCATATCCGTGTGATGATGTCGGGGTAAAACCAGATCAGGCTCCGCCCTGTTACTGGCGTGCAACGTGCGCCGATTTTCGCACTCTCGTTTCCGGCTCGCACACCGCATCTCGCTCGCGTATTTTGCTAAGAAGAGTGCAGATGGTTGACGTGGACGTTCCCGCCGACATAACGGCGATGAACTTTGAAGAGGCGCTTGCCGAGCTCGAGCAGATCGTGCGGCGGCTCGAAGGTGGACAGGTCAGGCTCGATGAAGCGATCCTTTTCTATGAACGGGGAGCGCTGCTGAAGCGCCATTGCGAAAAGAAGCTCAACGAGGCGCAGCAGCGCGTCGAGCGCATCGTGATCGGCGGGGATGGCGCCATCACCGCGGAGCCGGCGAAACTTGACTGAGACGCTGTGGTCCGACGCAATCTCCTTTCCCGCGGCATTGGCGCAGGCGGCGCAGATGACCGATGCCGCGCTCGAGAAGCTGCTGGCCGTGCCACCGGGGCTCGAGGCGCGCGTCTACCAAGCGATGCGGTACTCGGCGCTAGCTCCGGGCAAACGGCTGCGCCCGTTTCTTGTGCTTGCGAGCGCTCGCCTGTTCGGGGTTGCGCGGCGTTGCGCACTGCAGGTGGCGGTCGCGGGCGAGATGGTCCATGCGTACTCCCTCGTGCATGACGATCTGCCGGTGATGGATAACAGCGACTTGCGCCGTGGTCGGCCGACGTGCCACAAGGAATTCGACGAGGCGACGGCGGTGCTGGCCGGGGATGGCCTCTTGACCGCCGCATTCGAGGTGCTGGCTGATCCCGATACGCATGGCGATCCTGCCGTGCGCTGCGAACTCGTCGCCGCACTCGCGGCTGCAGCCGGTGCCGCCGGGATGGTCGGCGGTCAGATGATCGATCTAATCGCCGAGCATCAGGCGTTGGACATCGGTGCAATCACCCGGCTGCAGCGCATGAAAACCGGCGCGCTGATCGCCTTTTCGTGCGAGGCCGGGGCGATTCTCGCTAAGGCGCCGCATGAGCTCCGCACCGCGTTGCGCGGTTACGCACACGATCTGGGGCTGGCCTTTCAGATCGCCGACGATTTGCTTGATGTCGAGGGTTCGGCGGAAGAGACCGGAAAGCCAGTCGGCGCCGACATTGCCTCAGGCAAGGCCACCTTCGTGTCGATCCTCGGCGTGACACGCGCTCGGGCGCAAGCCGAGCTTCTCATCCGTCAGGCGATGGCACACCTTGATTTGTTCGAGCAAAGGGCGGAACTTTTGCGTGAGGCGGCGCGATTCGTAATCACGCGCCGCACCTGAGGAGCGCACATTGGATCCAAAATCTATGCGTCCCATCTCCAATCGTACTCCGCTGCTTGATCGGATCGAGTATCCGGCCGATCTGCGCCAACTGCCGGAGGAGGATCTGCGGCAGCTCGCTGACGAGCTGCGCACGGAGCTGATCGACGCGGTGTCGATCACCGGCGGTCACTTCGGTGCCAGCCTCGGTGTTGTCGAGCTGACCGTGGCGTTGCACTACGTCTTCGACACGCCCCACGATCGGCTGGTCTGGGATGTCGGCCACCAGGCCTACCCGCACAAGATCCTGACGGGGCGGCGCGACCGCATCCGCACCATTCGTCAGGGGGGCGGTCTGTCCGGCTTCACCAAACGCTCCGAAAGCGAATACGATCCGTTCGGCGCCGCCCACGCCTCGACCTCGATCTCGTCGGCGCTCGGCATGGCCGTCGCGCGCGACTTGCGAGGCGATCGCCGCAACGTCATCGCCGTGATCGGCGACAGCGCGATGAGCGGGGGAATGGCCTATGAGGCGATGAACAACGCCGGGGCGATGGATTCGCGGCTGATCGTCGTCCTTAACGACAACGACATGTCGATCGCGCCAGCGGTCGGCGCGATGAGCGCCTATCTTTCGCGCCTGCTCTCGTCAAAATCCTTCATGCATCTGCGCCATATCGCCAAAGAAGTGGCGCGCCATTTCCCCAAGCGGCTCGAGGATGCCGCGCGACGGGCCGAAGAGTTGGCCCGCAGCTTCATCACCGGCGGGACGTTGTTCGAAGAGCTCGGTTTTTATTACGTCGGTCCGATCGACGGCCACAACATCGACCATTTGTTGCCGGTGCTAAAAAACGTCCGTGACAGCAACGAACCGGGACCCGTCCTGGTCCACGCCGTGACCGAGAAGGGCCATGGGTATCTGTCGGCCGAGCAGGCCGAGGACAAGTGGCACAGCGTCGCCAAGTTCGATGTCGTCACCGGGACGCAGGCCAAGTCGACCCCGAAGGCGCCGCAATACACCACCGTCTTTGCCAAATCGCTGATCGCCGAAGCCGAAAAGGACGAGCGCATCGTCGCGATCACCGCGGCGATGCCGTCGGGCACCGGGCTCAACCTGTTCAGCGACAAGTTTCCTAACCGCTGCTTCGATGTCGGCATCGCGGAGCAGCATGCGGTGTGTTTTGCCGCCGGCCTCGCCGCTGACGGCATGAAGCCCTTTGCGGCGATCTATTCGACCTTCCTGCAGCGCGCCTACGATCAGGTCGTGCACGACGTCGCGATCCAGAAACTGCCGGTGCGGTTTGCGATCGATCGCGCCGGTCTCGTCGGCAACGATGGCCAGACCCATGCCGGCTCGTTCGACATCACCTATCTCGGCTGCCTGCCCGGTTTCGTGATCATGGCGGCGGGCGACGAGGCCGATCTCGTCCACATGGTCGCGACCTGCGTCGCGATCGACGACGCGCCGTCGGCGGTGCGTTATCCGCGCGGCGAAGGCATCGGGGTCGAATTGCCGAAGCTAGGCGTGCCGCTCGAAATCGGCCGTGGCCGCGTCATGCGCGAAGGCACCACGATCGCGCTGTTGAATTTTGGCGGCCGTCTCGCCGAATGCATGAAGGCAGCGCAGGAACTCGCCGCCTACGGCCTTTCGACGACGGTCGCCGATGCGCGGTTTGCCAAGCCGCTCGACACCGATCTCGTCAACCGCTTGGTGCGCGAGCACGAGGTCGTAATCACGGTCGAGGAAGGGGCGATCGGCGGCTTTGGCAGCCACGTGCTACATCATCTGGCGATGAGCGGGTTGCTCGATCACGGGCTCAAGATCCGGTCGATGGTATTGCCCGACGTCTTCCTTGATCACGATTCGCCGCAGGCGCAGTACGATCAGGCCCAGCTCAACGCCCGCCACATCGTAGCGATGGCGCTCTCGGCGCTCGGCCGCGAGATCGCCGCACAGCCGGCCCGCGCCTGACCCTTCGGGCGGTGGCGGCAAGGCGGCGCGCCGACCAGCTCCTCGTCGAACAAGGCTTGGCGGAAAGCCGGACGAAGGCGCAGGCGCTAATCCTCGCAGGCCTCGTCAGCTGCAACGGGCGGCGCGTCGACAAACCCGGAGAACAGCTCGCAGCCGATCTGGCGCTGGCGCTCAAAGGCCGCGATCATCCTTGGGTGTCGCGCGGCGGAGTAAAGCTTGCCCACGCGCTCGATCATTTCCAAATCACCGTCGAGGGGAGCGTCGCGCTTGATATCGGCGCCTCGACCGGCGGCTTTACCGAGGTGCTGCTATCGCGCGGCACGAGGCGCGTCTATGCCGCCGATGTCGGTCACGGCCAGCTCGCCTGGAAATTGCGCCAGGATCCTCGGGTCGTCGTCCTTGAACGATTGAACGCGCGTCACCTGAACCGCACCGACATCCCGGAGGCGGTCGACATGATCACTTGCGATGCGAGCTTCATTGGCCTGACAGTGGTATTGTTGGCGCCGCTCGCGCTCACCGCCGAAGAGGCGCAGCTGGTGGCGCTCGTCAAGCCGCAGTTCGAGGCCGGCCGCGCACATGTCGGCAAAGGCGGCGTCGTGCGCGACCCTGAAATTCATCGCGAAGTCTGCGAGCGTGCCGCTGCGTGGGTTGGGGAACAGCCCGGGTGGTCGGTGGTCGGGATCGTCGAAAGCCCGATCCTTGGCCTCGAAGGCAACCGCGAATTCCTGCTTTATGCCCGCCGCGGTGGGGAGAAGTCGCGATGACGGTCGTCGCCGAGGGATTCGCCGGGTTCCGGCCGGCGGCCTTCGCTTTCTTCAGCGAGCTACAGGACAACAACGATCCGGCCTGGTTTAAGCCGCGCAAGGCGCTCTACGAAGCTGAATTGCTGGCGCCGTTTCGCGAGCTGATCGCCGCTGTCGGGGAGAAATTGGCACAAGCCGGGTTGCCGCTCGTCGGCGACCCCCGGCGCGGCATCTTCCGCATCTATCGCGACGTCCGCTTCTCGCCCGACAAACGGCTCTACAAAACACATGCTGGGGCGGTTCTGACGCGCTCGGGCGGCCGGCGCGACCCCGGTGTCCTCTACATTCACGTGGCGCCCGGCGAATCAATGGCAGCGGCCGGATTCTGGCATCCCGAGCCCGCTCTTCTCGCCCGCCTGCGGCGGGCTATCCTCGTTGATCCCGAAGGGTTTCTGGCGATCACCGGCGGGCTTGCCGCGGCCGGTTGTCCGCTGTCTAGCGACGATAAGCTAAGCCGCCCGCCGCGCGGCTTTGAGGCGGCCAAGGGCACCCCGGTGGCCGAATATGTCGGCTGGAAGTCGTTCACCGCTCACCGGATGCTCAGTGACGCCGAGATGCAGTCCCCGGCGCTGGTCGACCGGATCGCCGATTTTGCCCGCACGGTGCTGCCATTGCTCGAATGGGGCTGGGCAGCAGCCGACGACGAGGTACCGCCGCCGCTGCCGATCCGCAAACCCGCCCGTCCGTTGCCGAAACCCGATTTCTGACAACAGAAATACAACGAAAATCGCGATCGCACCTTCCGGAACATGCCACCGCCGTCCAGAATCACCCTTAGATCAATAGCTTAGTTCGGAATTTGCGACATCGATAATCAACGTAATCTGCACCGTGTATCAACGAAAACTGCACAGCCTTCAGGGAGCGAAAACAATACAAACAGCGCTTTCCGAGCGGGCGTTCTACGAGGATAGAAGAGAGGGGCGGCCTGGATCTTGCCCCTTTAGTCCCCGTCGCGCGGCAGATCGGTTAGGAACATGATCCCCGGCTCGTGGGTAACCATCAGCTCCGGGCGCGATTCGAGTGCCACCGCTTGCGGCGTCACTCCGCAGGCCCAGAAGACCGGCACCTCGCCGGGATGAATGGCGACGGGGTCGCCGTAGTCGGGGCGGCCCAAATCGGCGATCCCGACGGCCTCCGGACTGCCGATGTGAAGGGGGATGCCGTGGGCGTGCGTGTAGCGTGCGCAGACCTTGCCGACCAGTTGGACCTGCGCCTCGGGGATAGGCCGCATGCTTACCACAATCGGTCCGTGGAAGCGGCCGGCGGGACGGCAGAGTAGGTTGGAGATGAACATCGGTACGAGGGTACCGAGTTCGACATTGCGCACCCCTACCCCCGCCTCGATCAAGGCGTGCTCGAAGGTCAGGCTGCAGCCGAGCAAGAAACCGACCAGGTCGTCGCGCCAGAGGTCGCCGATCTCGCCGCGTTGCTCGACCAGTTCGCCTCGGCGGTAGACGCGGTAGCCTGGCAGGTCGGTGCGCAGATCGGCACCCGGCGCGGAGCGGGCTGGCTCCGGATCGCCGGGAGGTGTGATCTCGATCAGCGGGCAGGGCTTGGGGTTACGGGTACAAAACGCGGCGAACTCGGCAGCCGCGTCCTTTGGTAGGATCACCAGATTGGCCTGCTGATGGGCCGGGCACTGTCCTCCGGTGCTGCCGTGCCATTCGCCGCGGCGAGCCGCAGCCCGCATCTCGGCAGGAGAGGTGATGAGCTGGGGTGTTGGGCCGTCTCCGGTCACCTTGCATCCCTCATAGCGAGCGGGCGATCAGCAATTTCATGATCTCGTTGGTGCCGCCATAGATCTTCTGGACGCGGGCGTCGACGAACATTCGGGCGATCGGGAACTCCCGCATATAGCCGTAGCCGCCATGCAACTGCACGCAATCGTCGACCGTCTCGACCTGCTTTTGGCTGCACCACCATTTGGCCATCGAGGCTGCCACAGTGTCGAGCTCGCCCTCGATGTGGCGGCTGATGCACCAATCGATAAAGACCCGGGCAATCACGGCCTCGGTCTTGCGCTCGGCCAATGTGAAGCTCGTGTTCTGGAATTCGATCAGTTTCTGGCCGAACGCCTCGCGCTGCTTGACGTAATCCACAGTTAGATCGACCGCGCGCTCCATCGCGGCGACGGCGCCGATCGCCAATGCTAGACGCTCCTGCGGCAATTGCTCCATCAGCTGGTAAAACCCGTTGCCATCCTCGGTGCCGAGCAGGTTCGCCGTCGGCACCGCGACGTCGTCGAAGAACAATTCCGAGGTGTCCGACGCGTGGAGGCCGATCTTGTCGAGGTTGCGGCCGCGGCGGAAACCCTCGGCGTCCGCGGTCTCCAGCACGACGAGCGAGATCCCCTTGGCGCCCTCGCCCGGGCCGGTCTTGGCGACGACGATGATCAGATCGGCGAGTTGGCCATTGGTGATAAACGTCTTCTGTCCATTGAGCCGATAGGCATTGCCGTGATGCCGCGCGGTGGTGCGGACCGCTTGGAGGTCCGACCCGGTGCCGGGCTCGGTCATCGCGACCCCACCAACCCATTCGCCAGTTGCCAGTTTCGGCAGCCAGCGCTGCTTCTGCTCTTCCGAGCCGTAGCGCAGGATGTAATGGGCGACGATCGTCGAGTGGACGCTGTAACCGGTGGCCATTTCCGAGACGACGCCTTCGAGGTCCTCGATCACCGCGGCGTCGTAGGCGAAGCTGGTGCCTTGCCCGCCATAGGCTTCGGGCACGCTCGGCAGCAACGCGCCGATATCGCCCAGCGCGCGCCACGCGGCCCGATCGACGATCTTGTCCTGCCGCCACTTTTCGGCGCGCGGCGCCAATTCCTTGGCGAGAAACCGGCGCAACTGGTCGCGGAACGAGTCCAGCTCCTCGGTCATCCACGGCGAGCGATAGGAAGTGGTCATGTCTCACCCCAATCGAGAGTGACGATAATCAACCATCGCCTCACGCCGCTGCGCGCCGCCCGCCGTCGAGCGCCTGGATATGGAGATACCGGGTCTGGACCTCGTCGAGCGACCGCTGCGTCGCGGCCTCGGGCGCCAGCTGGGATAGCCCCCGCCAGAGCCGTGCGGGCCATCCGCCGGATAGTCTTAGAAACCCTCGCCGGCGCGCCGGCCGGGGCAGTTCTGGCGTTCGATCAACGGGTCCGCCGCCGGTCGGCGGTTATTTGCCGCCAAGGGAGCGCTTGATGCGATCCTCAAGTGCGCCGCTTAGATGTCGCGAGATCGTTCATTTCAAGTCGGCTCCTCCATGGAGGGAGCAAAGGCTTACGCTCTGGACTTGGTGAGTAAGACAGGCTTCATATTGTTTGTAAATCTCAAAGATTTGTTTGGAGATCCCAGTCTGAGAGGAACACTTTTGCAGAACCACGTCCCTGTATGGATTATTGTAAGGATAGTTTTGCAGCAAAAGCAGGAGCGCGATGCAGGATGGAGTCATTCGTATCAACCTTTCTAATAGGCCCCGTGCTGCCTCGCGGTCAGTAAACCAAGGATCGCCGATTTGGGAGGGGTTCAGCTGTTAAATCGCTCAAATCTTGGGTTGGCCCTTTGGTTGGGACGACTTCGAAGATCTCGCTCAAGGCCGTAGTTTTACTGGGTTGGGTGCGGTGATGATCTCTGCCACCGATGCCATCGGCGAAATATTCCTGGTCCGGGTCGCCGCTCATATTGGCGAACGGCAATACCGCGATCGACGGCCTATCCGGCACCACGAACGCAGGTTCAGGTGCCCGGTTCCGCGCCGTCGGGACGCGGAAAACGCGCACCGGCCGCGTGATGTTCTTGAGGCTGTGCTCACCGATGTCTTCGAAGGCGAGGTCGAGGCGGCCCGCCGCATCTTCGTGCACCCGCGTGGAGACGCAGATCCCGCCTGGTTCGGCCAAACCTTCGAGCCGGGCTGCGACATTGACCCCGTCGCCAAAGATGTCGTCGTCCTCGACGACGATGTCGCCCTGGTGAATGCCGATGCGGAACTCGATGCGGTGGTCCGGCGGGAATGTGCCGTTGCGATCGGCCATCGCCGTCTGTAGTTCGGCCGCGCAGCGTACCCCATCAACGACGCTGGTGAACTCGACCAAAAGCCCGTCTCCGGTGGTCTTGACGATGCGGCCCTTATAACCGGCGATCTTGGGATCGATGACTTCAGCGCGCAGCGTCTTCAACCGGCCGAGTGTCCCTTCCTCGTCGGCTTCGATCAGCCGGGAATAACCCGCGACATCGGCCGCCAAAATCGCCGCCAGCCGGCGCGTTGGGCTCATGCTGCCTTCCGCTGCTCCCCATATATCGCGGCGCCGCGGCGTGCGAGGTCGCGCAGCATCGGGTTCGGCAGAAACCGTTCGCCGTGCCGCTGCGCAAGCCGGTCGCACAGCTCGACAAAGGGCCCGGTGCCGAGCATGTCGATATAGGACAGCGGGCCGCCGGTCCACGGCGCAAAGCCCCAGCCGAGCAGTGCCCCGACATCGGCGTCGGCGGGGTCGGTCAGAACGTTTTCTTCCAGGCAACGGGCCGCTTCGAGCGCCTGGATCGCGAGATACCGGATCTCGACGTCGTCGAGCGAGGGCTGCGCCGCGGCCTCGGGCGCCAGCCGGGAGAGCCCGGGCCAAAGCCGCTTCGAGCTGTCCGCCGGATAATCGTAGAAGCCCTTGCCGGCGCGCCGGCCGGGGCGGCCGTGGCGTTCGACCATCTCGGCGATCAGGCGGTCGGCCGCGGTCGGCCGGTATCTGTCGCCGAGGTCCTTGGCGGTCTGCACCGTGATATGGTGGATGAGACTGATCGCGACCTCGTCGCTGAGAGCCAATGGCGGCATCGGCATGCCGGCGGCCTTGCCGCCATTCTCGATCAATGCCGGCCGCACCCCCTCGGCCAGCATCACCACCGCCTCACGCGTGTAGGTGCTGAAGACGCGGCTCGTGTAAAAGCCACGGCTGTCGTTGACGACGATCGGCGTCTTGCCGATCTGCCGGACGAAATCCATCGACCAGGCCAGCGCCTCCTCGCCGGTGCGCGCCCCGCGGATGATCTCGACCAATGGCATGCGCTCGACCGGCGAGAAAAAATGCAGACCGATGAAGCGCTCGGGCCGAGCCGAAGCTTGCGCCAGCCCGGTGATCGGCAGGGTTGAGGTGTTGCTGGCGAAGAACGCCTCGGCGCCAAGCACCGCCTCGGCGCGACGGGTCACCTCGGCCTTGACCTCGCGGTTTTCGAACACCGCCTCGATAACGAGCTCGGCATCGGCGAGCCGCGCGTAATCGGCCGTCGGTTGCACTCGCGCAACGACGGCGCGAGCGTCGGCTTCCCCGGTGCGCCTGCGCTCGACCGCAATCTGCTGCTGGCGGCGGATATGGTCGAGACCGCGCCCGGCCGCCTCCTCGTTCACGTCAAGCAGCAGGACATCGATGCCGGCACGGGCCGCGACATGAGCGATGCCCGAGCCCATCAGCCCGGCGCCGAGCACCCCGATTCGCGAAAAGCGCTTGCCCGCCACCGCGGCGGGCCGGCGCGCCAATCGGTTGGCTCGCTGCAAATTGATGAACTGGGTGCGCACCATGTTGCGGGCACGTGGATCGAGCGCCAGCTTGGCGAAAGCCTTGGCTTCGATCCGCAATCCGGTGTCGAGTGGCACCAGCATGCCGCGGTAGACGACCGACTGGATCGCGTCGAGCGCCGGATAGTTGCCGTAGGTCTTGGCCCGCTGCATCGCATTCGCGGCCGAGAAGGCCTGCACCCCGGCCAGCGTGCGCGGGTCGAGGCCGGGCACGGCAAAACCGGGCTTGTCCCATGGCTTGACGAGGGCTTCGGCGGGGTCCGACCGGATCCAGTCTTTGCCGCGCGCGACGAGCTCGGCCGCGGGTGCCACCTCATCGACGAGGCCGCGCGCCAGCGCCTGCGCCGGCGACAGGCTCGTCCCCTCGAGCAATAAGGGCAGGGCTTCGAGCGCGCCCAGCATGCGCAGATATCGCTGCGTGCCGCCAAACCCCGGGAACAGCCCGACCTTGGTCTCCGGCAGACCGAGCAGCGCGCGGGGGTCGTCGGTCGCGACGCGGCGATGACAGGCGAGGCAGACCTCGAACCCGCCGCCGAGTGCCGTGCCGTTGATCGCCGCGACAAACGGCTTATTGGCGGTCTCGATCTTGCGGAACAGGCGATGAATATCCATGAACCGGTCGAAGAGGTTGCGGGTCCGCGCCTCTTTGGTCTGATCCGGTGTGCCGGCCAGCATCGCTTCGAGCCAATCGAGGTCGGCGCCGGCGATAAAGGCTGGCTTGGCGCTGGTGATGACCACACCCTTGATGTCAGGGTCGGCAAGCGCCTGATCGACGGCGGTGGCGAATTCGCCGAGCGAGCCGTCGTTCATCACATTCATCGAGCGCCCGGGCATGTCCCAGGTGATGACGGCGATGCCGTCCTCGCCGCGGGCCAGGGTAAGGTTCGTCATCCCCGCCCCCCTCACACCCGCTCGATGATCGTCGCCGTCCCCATCCCGGCGCCGACGCACAGGGTGACGAGCGCGGTGCCGAGCCCGGTCCGTTCCAGCTCGTCGAGGACCGTTCCGAGGATCATCGCGCCGGTGGCACCGAGCGGGTGTCCCATCGCGATCGCCCCGCCATTGACGTTGACCTTTTCCGGGTCGAGATCGAGTAGCTTCTCGTAGAGCAGCACTACCGCAGCGAAAGCTTCGTTGAGCTCGAACAGGTCGATGTCCGCCATTGTCATGCCGGCGCGCTTGAGGACCTTGCGCGTCACCTTTTCGGGCCCGGTCAGCATGATACAGGGTTCCGACCCGATCGAGGCGAAGGCGCGGATACGGGCGCGCGGCTTGAGCCCCATTGCCGCGCCGGCTTCGCGCGTGCCCAGCAGGATCGCGGCGGCACCGTCGACGATCCCCGAGGAATTACCGCTGTGGTGGACGTGCTCGATCGCCTCGATCTCCGGGTAGCGCTGCACCGCCACAGCATCGAACCCGTAATCGGCGCCGAGCTGGGCGAAAGACGGCTTCAGCCCGCCCAAGGCCTGCATCGTCGTGCCCGGGCGCATGTGCTCGTCGCGCTCGAGCAGGGTGAAGCCCAGCTCGTCCTTGACCGGCACGACCGATCGGGTGAATCGACCTTCGCCCCACGCCTGCGCAGCCCGCCGCTGGCTCTCGACCGCGTAAAGGTCGACGTCGGTGCGTGAGAAGCCCCATTTCGTCGCAATCAAATCGGCGCTGACGCCCTGCGGGATGAAATACGTCTTGAACGCGACGGCGGGATCGGTCATCCACGCGCCGCCCGAAGAGCCGATTGGCACCCGCGACATCGATTCGACACCGCCGCCGATCGCGACGTCCGACTGTCCCGCCATTATCTGGCCGGCGGCGATGTTGGTGGCTTCGAGCCCGGAAGCGCAGAAGCGGTTGACCTGGACCCCAGCGACGGTATCGGCATAGTCGGCATGCAGCGCAGCGAGGCGCGCGATGTCGGCCCCCTGCTCGCCCACCGGCTCGACGCAGCCGAAGACGACGTCGTCGACGAGTGCCGTGTCGAGCCCGTTGCGATCGCGGACAGCGCGCAATACCCCCGCGGCCAGCTCGATTGGCGGGACCTCGTGCAATGCCCCGTCTGCTCTGCCACGCCCGCGCGGCGTGCGAGTGTGGTCATAGATGTAGCAATCAGTCATCGGTCACCTCGCCGGGCCCCAGTCCCTGTGCAGCCTAGGAGGGGCACAGGCGTTCTACAAGCCCGCCGGCATCCCGCTGCCGCTCAACGAAGCTCGTCGAGCAGAGCCCTCGCTTCCTTCAGATCGCGCGTGTCGAAGCCTTCGGTGAGTCAGTCGTAAACCGTTGCCGGGAGGCCATGCGCCTTCTCGCGCTTTCCCGTGTCGTGCCTGAGCCGGGGGAGGTTCGCCGGCACTCGGGGCGAAAAACGGCTTGTCGCGGCGGTCTCGGCCATGCAGCTTGGGCAGCGCATGTTGGCGTCGCACAGAGTGCGCGAACGGGACTGCTCCACCATAACGGAAGGCGAAGGCTTTGGAGGGCGGGGTCGATGATGGGGGGAGCCGCTGATGGAGCGATTGTCCTGGAGCTCGATGCTGCGCACCGTGCGGGCGCCGCTGAGCGTAGTGATCGTGGTTGGCTTTGCGCTGCTGTTGCCGCCGCAGACCGCGGACATGCTGGTCGCGCTGACCGACGGCGCCAGTCCGTTCACCCGGCCGGCAGCGAGTTTCCATTTCGCATTGTTCCTGCTCGCGGTCTCCGCTTGGTACTGGGCGCGCACCGCGCTGACCGCGCGGTTTGAGATCGCTGATACCGCCGCCAGTCGCGCTCACATCGTCACAGTCGTCGTACCACTGCAGCGAGCGGCGCTGGACTGGACGCCGCGTGCGTTGTTTGTCGCCGTAGTGGGGATCGCCGCCGCCGCTGCGTGGCGTAATGGCGCTTGGCTGCACGTGCTCTATGTCGGCGTTTGGGGCTCGGCCGGCCTCCTGATGATCGTCTTCCGGCTCCGGATCCAGGGCTGGCTCGCGGCACTTCGCGTCGGCGTGGCGGCCCCTCAGGCGACGGCGGAGCTGCGTTCAACGGCGGAATTCATCGCGTGGATGCGTCATATTCCGCGGCGCTTTCTTGCGCTCCTCGATCACGCGCCCTATGGCCGCTGCTTCGCCTTGGGCTGGCTGTTGCTCGGTCTCGGCTTCTTTGTCGCGGGGGCAGTGTTCACCTTTCTACCCGACTTCGCATGGGCGCCCGACGTCTGGCTGGGACGGCGTCTGCCCGAGGCGGGCGCCGCCATATTCTGCATGGCCTTGGCCATCCCGCCGTTCACCGTGCTCACCTTTGTTTTCGACGGGCTGCGGATCGAGGGCCGCTTCCTCGGCGCCCCCTGGCGGCTGCGTCGCCCGCCCGTGCTGCTGGTGTTCTGGCTGATTGTATTGCTGACCCCGACTTGGTTCTCTTTGCACGTCGTCCGCCTGGCGCCAGATGCGCCCGGATCGGCCGGTCCAGCGGACCGGAGGGAGCTCGGAACGGTGTTCGCGGAATGGGTACGCGCCTGCGCACCAAATAACGATCTTCCGGTCCGTCCCGTCATCATCGCGGTCTCCGGTGGGGCGTCGCGGGCCGGGCTCTGGGCGGCCCGCGTGCTGCTCCGGGTCGAGGAGGCGGAGGCGGCGGTTCTGGCCGCGCACCCCGATGCCAACGTACCGACGATTTTCGCCGTCAGCAGCGTCTCTGGCGGATCGCTCGGGGCGGCCGGTTACATGGCGCTGCGCGCCGGCCAACCGCCGGCAGACCGCTGTCGATTGCAGCGCGCCGTGGTGCAGCGCGACGAAACTGCGCTGGCGTGGCTGGGCCACGACGCGCTGGGTCCGCCGCTGGCAGGCATGCTGATGGGCGACGTACCGCGGGCGCTGATTGGCCCCCTGCTCCAGCCGTTCGGCGGACCCCGCCGCGGTGGCGACCGAGCCGAGGCGATCGAGCGCGGTTTCGAGGCGCTGTGGGAGGATTCCCTGATCGAAGCACGAGATCCACAATCGCAAGCGGTGCGCTTCTCGGCGCCGTTCCTGTCGCTGCGCGCTGCTGGGATGGCGGTGTGGATCGGCAACGGGACCGATGCGCAAAACGGCGCCCGGGTGGTGACGGCGCCGTTCAAGCCGGACCCGAGCGGCTGGCCGTTCCTCGGCGCCTACGACGCGCTCGGCATGCTCGGAGCGGATGTGCGGATCTCTACCGCCATTAACAACACCGCGCGCTTCCCCGTATTGGAACCCTCCGGCGAGTTGCGACCGAAAACGGCAGCGAGAGCGCCGACCGACCCGCGTCAAGACGAGCAACCTACACAATTGATCGACGGTGGCTATTTCGACAACGAAGGAGTACTGACCGCTCGCGAACTGGCCGACTGGCTGGTGCAATACGGCGAGCAGCAGCTCCACCGCCCGGTTCGGCCGATCATCGTACAGGCCACCGCCGATGCCGAGCGCGCCGTCACGGCAGAGAAGGTGGTGCGCTGTGGCAGCCTGCTTTTCGATCCGGCACACTCGGCTGGCAGCAAACGACCGGTACAGCTGCTGGCGCCACTGCTTGGCCTAAACAGCGTGCGTTCCGCCCACGCGGAGGCTGTATTGCGCGAGGTGCGTGATGACTACTGCCGCCCAGATTGGGCGCAGCAAGCACAGGCTTTCTTCCATTTTTATTTGCATGCCGCGCCGGAGGCTGACGTGCCCTTGAACTGGGTATTGTCCGATCACATGACGCGTTACATCTGGAACCGGGCAATCGACGCCTGCGGCAATGCACAGGAATATGAGAGGTTGCGGGCCAGCTTCGCGGAGGCGCCGACACAGCCAGCCGGGCCGGTAGGCTGTGGAAAACAATAAATGGGTGTCGGGCCTTTGTCGCATCGGCCCCGCCTGCGGCATCGGGACATGGCAGACCAGGCAGTCGAACCCATGGAGCTTTTGGTCGAGCGGCTTGGCGCGCGGGGCGACGGTATCGCAGAACACGGCGGCGAGCCGGTCTTTCTGCCCTTCACGGTGCCGGGCGACCGCGTCCGCGCGCGCCTCGGCGCCCGTCGAGGCGGAGGACGCGAAGGCCGGGTCATCGAATTGCTGAACTCGGGGAAAGGGCGCGCCGATCCGCCTTGCGCGCATTTCGGCCGCTGCGGCGGCTGCGCGCTGCAGCATCTCGATCGGGATTCCTATGAAGCGGTAAAGCTTGGCGCGCTCCACAGAGCGCTTGAACGGGTCGGGATCGATCCCGGCCTAGTGCAGCAGCTGCGGGTCGTTGCGCCGGCACGACGGCGCACGCGGCTGAGGCTGGTGCGACCGCGTGACCCGAGACTCTCTGCACGGGTCGGGTTTCGCGAACGGTTTCGCCACGACCTTGTCGACCTGAGGGAATGCCCAGTGCTCGAGCCTGGGCTTTTCACCCTCGTCGACGCTTTGCGGCGTATCGCCGGCGACGTGATGCAGGCTGGCCGGGCCGCGGAGGTGACACTGACCCGTACCGACAGCGGCGTCGATGTGCTGATCGAAGCCGAAGAGCGCCCTGAGCTCAGCGCTCTCGAGCCGCTGGCCGGATTTGCCGAGAATTGCGACCTCGCCCGCATTGTCTGGCGGTCCCCAGGTGAAGAGATCCTCGTCGTGGAGCGCCGCCCGGTCCGAGTGCTGTTGTCCGGCGTTGCCGTAGCTTATCCGCCAGGCGCCTTTCTGCAGGCGAGCGAAGCGGCCGAAACCATTCTCGTCGAAGAAGTACTCGCCGCCGTCGGGCCACGCCGCCCGGTGCTCGACCTGTTTGCTGGGCTCGGCACCTTCACCTTCGCGCTGGCTACAGCCGGGCCGGTGCATGCGGTCGAGGGCGAAGAACGCGCTGCAACAGCGCTCGCGCGCGCCGCAGCGGATCGAAGAAGCATCACGGTCGAGCGGCGCGACCTCGCCCGCGACCCGCTGCCGCCCGAGGCGCTCGCCGGCTATGCGGCCGCGGTGTTCGATCCGCCACGCGCCGGCGCCACGCGGCAAGCAGCGGCACTCGCCGCCGCGGCGCTAAAAACCGTTGTCGCTGTTTCCTGCAATCCCGCGACCTATGCGCGTGACGCCGCCCAGCTGATCGCAGGCGGCTTTCGCCTCGCCCGCATCGTGCCAGTCGACCAGTTCGTGTGGACCCCGCATCTCGAGCTGGCGGCGGTGTTTCGCCGGTGACTTCGTCAGCTTCGCACACCGGAGGCAAGGATCGCGACAATTGGAATGGCGAACCCGTCTGGACGACGATAGGCGGCGACACTGCGCGTAATCGCGGCTTCGATCGCCGGGAGTGCCGCCGCGTGTTGGGCTTCGATCAACGCTGCGGTGCGCGCGGTCCCGCGGCGGAACCCGTCCAGCAGATCCCGGGCCGTGGCAACGCGCCATTCACGGCGCACCAGGCGCGCTTCGGCTTCGGTGAACCCTACCGCATTCAGAACCCGCAGCGAATCCTCGGGCTGCCGAAAGCCGCCGCCGGATGGCGGAGCCTTCACTACCGCCATGTCACCATGTGCCGCGATTGCGTCGAAGAGGAGCCGCCACGCGATGTTCTCCTCGGGCGCCGCCCAGGCTGTGAACGCCAGCCGCCCGCCGGGGCGTAGCACACGGTGTGCTTCGCATAGCGCCTGGATCGGGTCGGCGACGTGGTGGACCCCGAAATTGGACACGACCGCGTCGAAGGCGTCTTCGGCAAACGGAAGCACCTCCGCGTCTCCCTCTTCGAAGCGGATGCCGGGATGGTCGGCACGCGCCAATGCGATCATCGCCGAAGAAAAATCGAGGCCCACGGGTAACGCGCCACGCTCGGCCGCCGCGGTGGCGACAACCCCCGGTCCGCAGGCGAGATCGAGCACGCGCATTCCCGACCCGACCCGGGCCACATCAAGCAACTTCTCGATAAAACCTCGTGTCGCTTGGGCGAAGGTCGAGACATAATGCGCTGCCGCCCGCTGCCAGCCGGCGTGCTCGAAATCACGGATAGCCCGGGGGTCGAACGTCGTCATTGCGCCGCGGCGGAGCGAGCGACACGCACGGCGCGGTCGCGCTGACGCGCGTCGCCGCTGGCGGTAAAGCCGAGCCGGATCAAGTTGGGAAAGACCAGCATCCCACT
>Ga0310914_10000462_pt1 | contig 23612 bp, 23 predicted proteins | sample GREbulkMGAN108_FD_203450 | JGI IMG/M metagenome (GOLD analysis project Ga0310914, IMG submission 203450) | Lab enrichment of tropical soil microbial communities from Luquillo Experimental Forest, Puerto Rico - GRE.bulkMG.AN108 | ecosystem: Environmental > Terrestrial > Soil > Tropical forest >... | reverse complement strand
GTCGTCTTGCGGAAGACGAGGTTGCCCCAGGCGTCGGCCTTCCAGGCCTTCACGAGCGCGAAGTCCGCCTTGAGCGGCAGCTCGAGCAGGTACTCTCGCCCGCCGATGACGCGGGTCTCCTTGCCCTCGGCCACCTGCGTCCCGACGCCGGTCGCGGTGTAGAAGCCGCCGATCCCCGCCGCGCCGGCCCGGATGCGCTCGGCCAGCGTGCCCTGTGGGTTCAGCTCCACCTCCAGCTCCCCGGAGAGGAACTGCCGCTCGAACTCCTTGTTCTCGCCCACGTACGACGCGACCATCTTGCGCAGCTGCTTCGCCTGCAGCAGCACCCCCAGGCCCTGCTCGGTGGTGCCGCAGTTGTTCGAGATGACGGTCAGGTTCCGGACGCGCTTGCGCGCCAGCGCGGCGATGAGGTGCTCCGGGTTCCCGCACAGGCCGAAGCCGCCCACCATGATGGTCGCGCCGTCCTGGATGTCGTGGATGGCCTCGTCGGCCGAGGGTCGGGTCTTGTTCATGGTCGAGGCTCTCGGCGCGTCAGCGCTCGACGATCGCGGCCACCGCCTCGCCGCCGCCGATGCAGAGGGTGGCGAGACCGCGGCGCTTCCCGAGGTCCTTCATGGCGTGGAGCAAGGTCACGAGGATGCGCGCGCCGCTCGCGCCGATGGGGTGGCCGAGCACCACCGCTCCGCCCCGCACGTTCACGTTCTTGCCGTCGAGGCCGATGAGGCGGTTGTTCGCGATCGAGACCACCGCGAACGCCTCGTTGATCTCCCAGAGGTCGATGTCCTTCGTCCCCAGCCGCGCCTTCTCGAGGAGCTTCTTCACGGCGTCGGCCGGCGCGATGGTGAACTCGACCGGCTTGCGCGCCGCGCCGGCCCACGCGGTGAGGCGTCCGAGCACCTGGCGCCCCTCGGCCTTCGCCCGGTCCGCGCTCATGAGCACCACCGCCGCCGCGCCGTCGTTGATGGAGGAGGCGTTGGCGGCCGTGACCGTGCCGTCCTTCTTGAAGACCGGCTTCAGGCTCGGGATCTTCTCCGGCCGCGCCAGCTTCGGCCCCTCGTCCTCGTCGACCAGCGTCTTCTCGCCCTTCCGGCCGGCCACCTCCACCGGGACGATCTCGGGCTTGAAGAGGCCCGCCTTCACCGCCTCGGCGGCGCGCCGGGTCGACTCCATCGCGTACTCGTCCTGCTGCGCGCGCGAGATATCCTGGGTCTCGGCGCACGCCTCGGCGCACATGCCCATGTGGACGCGGTCGTAGGGATCCCACAGGCCGTCGTAGATCATCCCGTCCACGAGCTCGACGTTGCCCATGCGCGCGCCGTTGCGCGCCGCGCGGTCGTAATAGGGCACGTTCGACATCGACTCCATCCCGCCCGCCACCACCACCTCGGCGTCGCCGAGCGCGATCGCCTGCGCGCCCGAGATGACCGCCTTGAGCCCCGAGCCGCACACCTTGTTGAGCGTCCAGGCCGGCGTCGTGTCGGGGCAACCGGCGTGGCGCGCCGCCTGCCGGGCCGGGGCCTGCCCCTCCCCCGCCTGCAGGACGTTGCCCATGATGACCTCGTCGACCGCGGTCGGCTCGACGCCCGCGCGGCGCAGCGCCTCGCGGATGGCGAGGGCTCCGAGCTGGGTCGCCGGCACGCTGGACAGCGAGCCCAGGAACGAGCCGATGGGCGTGCGTACCGCTCCGACGATGACGACCTCGCGACCTGCCATGGCGACCTCGCTGGTGGGGGGTTCACTATCATTAAGGCGATCTGCGGCGTTCGCCACCCGAGCGAACGCCCGGTGATACTGGCGGCTTCACTGTCTTGCGCGCGGCTCGGCGCCTGCTAACGTCGCGGGCTCTATGACCGAAATCATTCCGGCCATCCTCGTCCACGGTGGCGCTGGCCACCTCGGCCCCGATGACCCAGCCTCGTTCGGGACGGACGCCCCGCGCCTCCTCGGAGTGCGCGAGGCGGTCCGCGCCGCATGGGCGATCCTCGAGGGCGGTGGGAGTGCCCTCGACGCGGTCGAGGCGGCCGTGCGCGTCCTCGAAGACGACCCCACCTACAACTCCGCCACCGGCGCCTGCTTGACCGCGGCCGGAGACGTCGAGCTCGACGCCTCGATCATGGACGGCGCGAGCCTGCGCTGCGGCGCCGTGGCGGTCGTGAAGGACGTCAAGAATCCCGTGACCCTCGCACGGCGAGTGATGGACCGCTCGGAGCACGTGCTCCTCGCCGGTCCCGGCGCCTCCGCCTTCGCGCGGGAGGTGGGCATCCCCGCCTACGACAACCAGCTCCTCGTCACCCCGCAGCAGCGCGCGCGCTGGGAACGGCTGCGCGGGACGGCAGCGGCCGGCCACGGCACGGTGGGAGCGGTGGCGCGCGACCGGCACGGCCACCTCGCCGCCGCGACCTCCACCGGGGGGATGGCGATGAAGCGACCCGGGCGCGTGGGCGACACGCCCATCGTCGGCTGCGGGACGTACGCGGACGACGCGCTGGCGGCGGTGTCGTGCACCGGCCACGGCGAGCGCATCATCCAGCTCACGCTCGCGCGCCACTGCGCCGACCTGGTCGGCCAGGGCCGCTCCGCGATGGAGGCAGCGCGCGAGGCGATCCACCGGCTCGGCGCGCGCGTCGACGGAGAGGGCGGCGTCATCGTGGTCGCCCCGCGCGGCGAGGTGGGGTTCGCCCACAACTCGCCCGTCATGGCGCGCGCCTGGTCGCGGCCGGATGGGACGATCGCGGCGGAGATGTAGCGCCGGCGGGGGACAAGCCCCCGCCCTACCGATCCTTCGACTTCTTCGCCGCCTCGAGGAGAGGCTGGATGATGTCGAGCGGGAGCGGGAAGACGATGGTGCTCGTCTTCTCGGTCGAGATCTCGATGAGCGTCTGCATGTAGCGGAGCTGCATGGCGCCGGGCGAGCGGGCGATGACGTCCGCCGCCTGGCTCAGCTTCTCGGCCGCCTGGAACTCGCCCTCGGCGCTGATGACCTTGGAGCGCCGCTCACGCTCGGCCTCGGCCTGGCGGGCCATGGCGCGCCGCATCTCCTCGGGGAGATCGACCTGCTTCACCTCGACCGCGGTCACCTTGACGCCCCACGGCTCGGTGTGGCGATCGATGATCTCCTGGAGCTGGCGGTTGATCTTGTCGCGCTGGCTGAGCACGTCGTCGAGCTCGACCTGGCCCAGCACCGAGCGCAACGTCGTCTGGGCGAGCTGGCTCGTCGCGAACAGGAAGTCGGTCACCTGGAGGAAGGCGCGGTCCGCCTGCAGGACGCGGAAGTAGATGACCGCGTTCACCTTCATCGAGACGTTGTCGCGGGTGATGACGTCCTGCGGTGGCACCTGCTCCGCGGTGACGCGCATGTCGATGATGATCATGCGGTCGATGAAGGGGATGATCCACTTGAGGCCGGCGGTCTTCACCCCCACGAATCGGCCGAGCCGCAGCACCACGCCCTGCTCGTACTCGTTCACGACGCGCAGGCCCATGAAGACCCAGAGGGCCACCAGCACCACGGGGAGCAACAGTCCGAAGGCGGGCACGGGGACGGGCATGCGCCTGTTCTACCGCGATTCGCGCTCCGGCGCCGTCGGAGCGTGACGCCCCGTGTCGTCCGGTGGCGGTGACCGCACCGGTGACACCGTGAGCGCGCGTGTAACGATCCGCCGCGCCCATCCTCGCTCCTCACGGCATTTTCGCGCCGATCGGGGCGCGGCACGGCCGTTGCTCTCCCGGTGGGCTCCACATCACACCCCAGGAGGTCCACCGTGCTGAAGCAGATCCTCGCCGCCGCCGCCCTCGTCGTCGCCGCCTCGGCCGCGTTCGCATCGGACGCGAGCGCGGACCGCCAGCTCGCGCCGGTGGCGCAGGCGAGCCAGGCCGGAAACCCCGCGCTGGCTCCGGCTCCTTGCTCATGCTGTCGCCGCTGAGTCGGCGGCTGCGTCCCGCGCGCCGGGCGCGCGGGACGCGATGAATCGTCGGCTGCCGCCTACCGTGCCGCCCCGGGCGCCGGGACGACGGTCGCGACCAGCCCCTGCACCGCGGCGACGCGCACCCGCGCACCGCGGGGGATGGGGTCCCGCGCCTGCGCGCGCCAGTACTCGCCGTGAACGAAGACCTCTCCGCCCGACGGGCCGATGTCCGAGAGCGCCTCCCCCTCCTCGCCCACCAGACCCTGGAACCCGGCGACGAGCCGCGTCCGCCGCGAGGACGCCACCTTCCAGGCGACGAACGCGAGCAGCCCCGTCACCGCGAGCGGGGTGGGCCACACGACCAGCGGCGAGAGCGTGAAGGCGGCCGGATCGAAGCGGTACTCGGGCGAGCTCTTGTCGATGAACAGCAGCGTGCCGACGAGGACGCAGATCGCGCCCGTCACGCCGGCGAGGCCGTGCGTCGTGACGTACCCCTCCGCGACGAGCAGCCCCACGCCGGCGAGGAGGAGGAGCACCGCCCCGGCGTTGACCGGGATGATCCGCATCGCCAGGAAGGCGAGGAACAGGCACAACCCGCCCACCACCCCCGGCGCGAGGGAGCCCGGGTGGTAGAGCTCGAGCGCGATCCCGAGCGTCCCGATGAGCATGAGCAGCGCGGCGACGTTGGGGTCCGCGAGGAAGCCGAGCGTGCGCTGGCGGATCGTCGGCTCGAGCGGGGTCAGGAAGCTGCCGCGCCCGCGGAAGGTCACCTGCTGCCCGGCCACCTCGACCTGCCGGCCGTCGGCGGCGGTGAGCAGCGCCGCGAGGTCGGCCGCGACGAAGTCAACCACCTTCAGCCGGAGCGCCTCCCCGGCCGTGACCGAGACGCTCTCGCGCACCGCCTTCTCGGCCCAGGCGGTGTTCCGCCCGCGGGCCTTCGCGATCGAACGGGCGAAGGCGGCGGTGTCGTTCTCGACCTTCTTCGCCATCTGCTTGCCGGCCGACTGCTCGACGTCGCCGCCCCCGGCGGTCACGGGATGGGCGGCGCCGATGTTCGACGCAGGGTGCATGCCGGCCACGTTCGCCGCGAGCGTGATGAACACGCCAGCCGAGCCGGCGTGCGCGCCGGCCGGCCCCACCCACACCACGATCGGCACCGGGCTCGCCAGCATCCGCTGGACGATGTCCCGCGTCGCGTCGAGGTGGCCGCCCGGGGTGTCGAGCGTGATCGCGAGGGCGTCGAACCCCTCGGCGCGAGCGCGCTCGATGCCGGAGGCCACGTACTCGGCGGTCCCGCTGGTGATGGCGTCGTGGATGGTGAGTTGGAGCACACGCGGCGCCGCGGCGACGCCGCCGGCCGGCGGCCCCCCGGCCGACGACGCCAGCGCGGCGAAGGTGACGGCGATGACCGCGGCGCGCATGTTCACCTCGTGATCGGGACCTTCCCCAGCTCCTTCATCACCAGCTGCAGATCCTGCCACGCCTTGGCCTTCTCGGGTGGGTTGCGGAGCAGGTAGGCGGGGTGGAACGTGGGCATGAGCCTCACCCCCTCGTAGTCTCGCCAGCGGCCGCGCTGCCTCGTGATGGGCGTGGGGTCGCGCAGGAGGGTCTGGACCGCGAACCGCCCCAGCGCGACCAGCACCTTCGGCCGGACGGCGGCGATCTGCGCCTTGAGGAAGGGTTCGCAGGCGGCGATCTCGTCGGGCTCCGGATCGCGGTTGCCGGGGGGGCGGCACTTCACCACGTTCGCGATGTAGACGTCGTCACGCCGGTAGCCCATCGCCTCGATCATCTTCGTGAGGAGCTGGCCCGCCCTGCCCACGAAGGGCTCGCCCTGCTGGTCCTCGTCGGCGCCGGGTCCCTCGCCCACGAACATGAGCTCGGCCGAGGCGTTCCCCACCCCGAAGACGAGCTTGGTACGCCCGGGCCCGAGCTTGCACCGGTCGCACTCGCCGACGTCCTCGCGGATCGCCAGCAGCGCCGCGGAGCCGCAGCCCTTGTCACCCGACGAATATCGCCGGGCTGCCCCCTCTCCCGTGCCCTCTCCCCCGGTGGGGGAGAGGGTCGATCGCTCGTCGGATCCCGTCTCCTTCGCCCTGCCGCGAGGCGGGGAGAGGGTCGATCGCTCGTCGGATCCCGTCTCCCTCGCCCCACCGCGAGGCGGGGAGAGGGCCGATCGCTCGTCGGGTTTCGCCTCCCTCGCCCTGCCGCGAGGCGGGGAGAGGGTCGGGGAGAGGGGCTGCCGCTCGCCTGGCCGAGCCGCCTCGAGCTCGCTCACCCCCGCGTCGCGGAGCCACTCGAGATGCGCCCGCGCGTCCTGACGGATCCGTTCCAGCTCCACCGTGGGGTCATGTGTGTCGTCGCTCACCTGCACCTCGCTGCGCGCCGTTGCCGCTTCGCCAGCGCTTTCTCTAGAATCCGCGCCCCCATGAGCGACCGACTGCTTCGGTTCGCCAGCCTCGCCTCGCTCGCCGTGGTCGCGCTGGCCGTCCTCGTCGTCCCCACCGCCGCGCACGCCTGGGGCCCGCTCGCCCACCTCGGCTTCTCGGCCCAGGCGCTCGAGCAGCTCGGGACCGTACCGGGGCCGACGCGGTCCCTCTTGTCCGAGTTCGCCAACGAGTTCCTCTACGGCTCGCTCGCGGCCGACATCGTGGTGGGCAAGAACCTCGCCCGGTTCGTCTACCATTGTCACAACTGGAAGGTCGGCTTCAACGTCCGCCGCGCCGCCAGCACCGCCGCCGAAGAGGCGTTCGCGCTCGGCTTCCTGGCCCACCTGGCGGCCGACACGATCGCGCACAACTACTACGTCCCGTACCAGATCGTGTCCTCGTTCCACCGCCCGCGCACCGGGCACGCCTACTGGGAGCTGCGTTACGACCAGCGGCAGGACCGCGAGCTGTCGAGGGTCGCGCGACGCGTGAGCGCCCGTGCCTACCGCGATCACGACGCGCTGCTCGAGCGCGCCATGCCGCACGCCTCGGTCATCCCCTTCCCGCTCTCGAAGGGGCTCTTCGGCTCCCTCCTGGCCAGCGCGCGCGTGGGGCGGTTCCAGACGCTGTCGCGCGGGCTGCTCGCCCGTCACCGCCACCTGACGCTCGACGACGACGTCGTCGAGGAGACGAACGCGCTGGCCGTGCAGGCCATCCTCGGCCTCCTGCGCGAGGGCGAGCGGTGCGAGGCGGCGCGCGCGGACGCCACCGGCGGTCGCAACCTGCTCCTGGCGGGCCGGCTCCGCCGCGAGCTCGCCCGTCGCCACCGGCGGCTCCCGCTGTCGCTCGCGCGCGAGCTCTCGATCGAGGCGCGCGAGAGCTTCCGGCGCGGGATCCAGGGGGCGCTCGTGCTGCCGCCGACCCTGGCGCGGATGGCGGCCTAGGCTACGACCTGGGCCGCCGCTCCTCCAGGACCGGTACCACCCAGTCCAGGATCGCGTCCGCGACCTGCTCCTTCGTCCCCTCGATGTTGGCCCGCTCCCCGGGGCCGACCAGGGTGACGCGGTTGCGATCGCTCGCGAAGCCGGCGCCGGGGCGGCCCACCTTGTTCGCGACGACGAGGTCGCACCGCTTCGCGGCGAGCTTCTTGCGGGCGTTCTGCAGCAGCGACTCCGTCTCCGCAGCGAAGCCGACCAGGATGGGCGCGCCGTCCTTGCCGGCGAAGCGCTTGCCGAGGGCGGCCAGGATGTCGGGGGTGCGCGTGAGCGTGATGTCCTCGTCCTCGTCCGTCTTCTTCCTCTTCGTGGGGGCGGCGGTGCGCGGCTTGAAGTCGGAGACGGCGGCGGCGCCGACGTACAGGTCGATGTCGCGCGACTCCTCCTCCACCGCGTTCGCCATCTCCTCGGCGGTCACGACGCGGACGGTCCGCACCCCGGCTGGATCGGGCAGCTCCACCGGGCCGGTGACGAGCACGACCTCCGCGCCGCGCCGGGCCGCCACGCGCGCGACGGCGAAGCCCATCTTCCCCGTGGACGGGTTCGAGATGAAGCGCACCGGATCGAGCGGCTCGCGCGTCGGGCCGGCCGTGACGAGCACGCGACGGCCGACGAGATCGCGGCCGCCGAGGAGCCGCGCCGCCGCGTCGGCGATGTCGGCCGGATCGGCGAGGCGCCCCTCGCCCACGTCGCCGTCGGCGAGCTCGCCGGAGGCGGGGCCGACCACCTCCCAGCCGCGCTTCGCCAGCGCGGCCACGTTCTCCCGCACGGCCGGGTTCTGCCACATCCGCGTGTTCATGGCCGGGGCGAGGAGGTACGGGCCCTCGCAGGCGAGCGCGGTGGTGGTGACCGCGTCGTCGCCCATCCCGGCGCGCAGGCGCGCGATCAGATCGGCGGTCGCCGGGGCGACGACCAGCAGGTCGGCGGCGCGCGCGAGCTGGAGGTGGCCGTAGCTGCGGTCGGCCCCGGGATCGAGGAGGTCCGTCAGCACCGGCGCGCCCGTGAGCGCCTGGAACGTGAGCGGCCCGACGAAGCGCGTCGCCGCCGCCGTCATCGCGACGCGCACCTGCGCCCCGCCCTTCACGAACAGGCGCGCGAGCTCGCACGCCTTGTAGGCCGCGATCCCGCCGCCCACGCCGAGGACCACCGTCCGGCCGGAGAAGTCATGCATGGGGCTTCATCCTAGCCGAGCGAACCCGCGAGCGGTGCGACCCTCGCGCGGCGCGCGCGACGTGGGAGGGGCACCGGGGGCCGCGAAAACCTATCATCCCACCCTTGGACACCCTCCCTCCCGAGCCAGACGCACCGGTCGCAGCTCCCGACACGCTCCCGCCGCCCGTCGCGCCGCCGGGCGAGGCGGCCCCGCCGCGCCACGCCGCGAGCCTGTTCGTCGCGCTGGTGCTGCCGCTCTACGCGGTGCTGGGCGGCCTCGCGCAAGCCGCGAGCCCGTTCCTCGGCCTCGCCGCGAGCCAGCTCGTCCTGCTGGTGCTGCCGGCCATCCTGGCACCGCTCGGCTGCGGCTACCGGGCGCGCGACGCGCTCCTCCTCGTCCGCCGCCCGCCCGCCTCGGCGGTCGCGCTGGGCGTCGCCATCGGCGTCAGCGCATTCTTCGCCGCTGGCGCGCTCATGTCGCTCACCTCGCTCGCGTTCCCCGCTCGCTGGGTGGAGGGGTTCGACCTGCCGCGCAAGATCCTCGACCTGCCGGCGCGCGAGCGCATCGGGATGTGGATCGCAGCGGCGACGCTGGCCCCCCTCTGCGAGGAGGTCTGCTTCCGGGGATGGGTGCTCACCGCGCTGAGGACGCGGCGAGGGACCGGGGCGTCCCTGGCGCTCTCGGGCCTCCTGTTCGCGGTCGTGCACCTCGATCCGATCCGCTTCGCGGCCGTGTTCGCGCTCGGCACGCTCTACGCGTGGCTCGCCTGGCGGGCGGGATCGCTGTGGCCGGCCGTGGCGGCCCACGTCGCCAACAACGCGCTCGGGGCGGCGCTGGCCGCGTTCGCCGGCGAGGGGGACCTCACGGCCGCGCGGGGGCACGTACTGCAGGTGGTGGCCAGCTCGTCGGCGGTCCTGGCGATCTGCGGAGGCGTGGTCTCGGGGCTCGCGGTCGCCTACCGCCGCGCCACGCCGGAGCCGCCGGCGGTCGAGACGGCGCTCGTCCCTCGCGATCCCGCCGCGCCACCCTCGCGGTTCCGCTGGCCGCGCGTGCCGCGCGCCTGGCGCGTTTCCTTCCTGTGCGGGGTCGCCGTGTTGTGGGCGATCGCGTGGAGCGACGCTATGCAGCGCGGCGGTAGACGAGGAGCTTCAGATACCGCCCCTCGCGGAACTGCGGGCTCACGGGGTGGTCCGGGGGCTGGCGACGCTCCTCGACGAGCTGTAGGTCGACCCGCGCCTTGAAGGCGGCCTCCCGGACGGCGTCGTAGAACTGCTCGGACGAGACGCGGGCGCTGCAGCTCGCGGTGACGAGGAGACCGCCCGGGGCGAGCACCGCCAGCGCGGCGCGGTTCAGCGACGCGTACCCGGCGAGCGCGCTCTCCACCGCCTTCTGCGACTTGGCGAACGCGGGCGGATCGCACACGACGAGGTCGAACCGCCGACCCTCGCGCTTGTAGCGGGCGAGCAGCTCGAACGCGTCCTCGGCGGCGAAGGCGTGGTCGGCCGGGTCGAGGCCGTTCTCCCGGAAGTTGTCCCGGGCGAGCGCGAGGGCGTCGCGGTCCACGTCCACGCTCACCACGTGGCGTGAGCCGCCCAGCGCGGCCGCCACGGAGAACCCGCCCGTGTACGAGAAGCAGTTGAGCGCCTCGGGGCGGCCGCGCGCCAGCTGACGGACGAGAAGCCGGTTCTCGCGCTGGTCGAGGAACGTCCCCGTCTTCTGCCCGCGCCGGACGTCGACGAGCAGCTTCATGCCGTGCTCGTCGATCCCGATCCGCTCCGGCGGCTCCTCGCCCCACAGCGTCCTCCCTTCCGGCGTCGCCTCCTCGTCCTCCTCGTCGTGCGGGATCTCGTCGCGCCCGTACACGCCGGCGATCTCGCCGCCGAGCGCGTCGCGCAGCGCCTCCACGATGCGCCCGCGGTGCGGCGTGAGCCCGGCCGAGTAGAGCTTCAGGACCACCCAGCGACCGTACACGTCGGCCACCACGCCCGGCAGCCCGTCCGACTCGCCGTGGACGAGGCGCCAGCCGGTGGTGCTTCGGACGAGCTCGCGGCGGAGCGCCAGCGCGCGCTGCACGCGCCGCTTCCAGAAAGCCGCGTCGACCACCTCGGCCGGCTCGCGGGTGAGGATGCGGACCGCGATGGCGGAGAGCGGGTCGTAGTAGCCGCGCGCGACGAACCGCTCGCCCTCGACCACGTCGACGATGGCGCCGGCGGCGAGCCCCTTGGGCGCCTTCTCCACCGCCTTGCGGAACACCCAGGGGTGGCCGGCGCGCAGGTGGCGGGCCAGGTCCTTCTGCAGCGTGAGCCGTGTCGCGACGTCGTTCATGCCCGCTTCCGTGTGCCTTGAGAGGGTTGTCCAAAACGCCCGTCCCGTCGCCGCGGCGAGCGATCCGCGGCGCATCGCTTCGTTGCTCCTCCCTCACATAGCCTCCGGCTATGCTCGGTCGTCGCGCCTCGCCGGGCACCCGCGCCGCGCTTCGATCGTGCGCGGCGGGGGTGTTGCGTCTCGCTCACCTGGCTCGGTCCCGGGCATTCTGAACAACCCTGTGAGCGCGCCCCGAGCGCGAAGGCGAAGGGCGCTCGTGCTTCGCCCGTGAGAAGTTGCCGATGACGAGCCCGGGGCTGGCGCGCCGCAGGCCGTCGATGAGCGCCCCCATCCCGATCGGTGCGCCACCTCCGCCGCGCCCGCGCGCGAGGGCGAGGTAGACGTCGGGGTCGATCGCGAGCGAGCGGGTCTGCACCTGGTGGGGCCTCACCCGCGCCACGAGCCGCCAGAGCCGCTCCGCCTCCTCCTCGCGATCGGTCACGCCCGGGAAGGTGAGCAGGTTGAGCGACAGGTAAGCGCCGCGCTCGACCGCCAGCTCCATGGACCTGACCACGTCGTCGAGGCGGTAGCGCACCGGCCGGTAGTAGGCGGCGTAGAGGTCGGGAGAGGCGCTGTTGAGCGAGATGCGACAGGCGTCCAGCCCTGCGTCGAGCAGCGCCTCGAGGCCGCGCGTGAGCGAGCCGTTGCTGTTCAGGTGGATGGAGCCGCGGCGAGTGCGCGACCGCACGAGCCGGATGGCGCGCGCGATCTCGCGCCAGCGCAGGAGTGGCTCGCCCTCGCACCCTTGCCCGAAGCTCACCATCGGCCGGCCGCGGGCGCTCGCGAGGTGCTCGGCCGCCACCTCGGCCATCTCCGCGGCGGTGGGCGAGCGCGCGATACGCTCGTGCGACGAGGGGGGCATCCCCTCCTCCTGCTCCGAGAGACAGCCCACGCAGGCGGCGTTGCAGGCCGACGAGGAGGGGATGGCACCCTCGTCGCGGCCGTAGAAGGTGTTCTGAGCGGTGAAGCAGCGCCACTCCAGCGCGCAGCGCGCGATCTGCCGCCAGATCGGGTTGTCGCTGCGCGCGAGCCGCGCCTCGACCCGATCCGCCAGGTCGGGAGTCGAGTGCGTCGCAGGGCTCCAGTGCCGCCGCCGGTCCGTGTGGAGCGCGAAGACCACCGGCCCACGCCCAGCCAGGGCCGCGGCGGTGTAGGCCCACTGGGGCAGGATGGGCGCTTCGTCGGTGGGGAGCAGCGGCCGGGCCGCGGCGGGGAGCAGCGCACGCGTCCAGCCGGGCGGGAGCGTCGCGCCGACGGCGTGCGGCACGAAGGTGCGGCGTCCGACCTTCACCTCGTTGAGCGTGACGGCCTCGCCGGTGGCCGGATCGACCCCGATCGGGCGCCGCCCGGGCAAGAGGCACAACCTCGCGCCGTCCGGAAGGGACGCGGCGCGATCGACTGCGGCAGGTGGGCGCACCGTGTCGCCGGAGCGCACCGCCGCCAGCAGGCGCGGATGGTCGTAGACGACGCCCTGGGCGTCTGCAAAGAGGAGGCGGTAACGCATCGAGTGAAGCGGGCGCTTCGTCCGCGACGGCGGCGCGCGGGTTATAACCCGCGGCCCAGAAGGAGGCACCCGTCGCTCTCGGCCGCGCTGGCCGATGCTCCAGGCTGCCAAGGAAGGCGAACATCCTACACACGCCCACCTTCACGCCTCCCCTCGGGGCGGGAATGTCACCGCCCGCTCGCTCGTTCGTGAGCCAAAGGCCGAAGAGCGGCCAGGGTATGCTTGGAATAGGCTTCGGAACGGGGCTCCTGCGCGAATGTTCGATCTCCAGAAGAACGACCTGACCCGCAACGAGTTCGAGGGGCTCGCCATGAAGCACGTGGACCCCCTCTACTCGGCCGCGCTCCGGCTGACGAAGAACGAGCGCGACGCGGAGGACCTCGTCCAGGACACGTTCCTGCGCGCGTACCGGTTCTTCGACAAGTTCGAGCGCGGCACCAACATCAAGGCCTGGCTCTTCAAGATCCTGACCAACACCTTCATCAACCGCTACCGCAGGACGGTGAAGGAGCGCAGCATCGTCGAGGGATCCGAGCGCGAGGCGGTCCACGAGCGCTTCATCTCGCGCGAGGCGAGCGACTACGCATCGAACCCGGAGCAGTTCTTCTTCGATCGGCTCCTGTCGGACGACGTCCTGCGGGCGGTCGATTCGCTCCCCATCGACTTCCGGATGGTCGTGATCCTCGCGGACCTCCAGGAGTTCTCCTACAAGGAGATCGCCGAGATCCTCGACGTACCCGTGGGCACGGTGATGAGCCGCCTCTACCGCGGCCGCCGGCTGCTGCAGAAGGCGCTGACCGGGTACGCGGTCATCTCGGGCGTGCTCCGCGCCGGCGACGGCGCCGAGACGGCTGTCGACCTCGAGGCGTTCCGCCGCCGTCGCGGCAAGATCGCCTGAGAATCCTCTTTCACGGGCGCGCGCCATGTCCACCGACCCGAACGAGCTGAGCGTCGCGATGGACTGCGCCGAGCTCTCCCGGGCGCTCGACACCTACCTCGACGGCGAGCTAGCCGCGCCGGAGCGCGCGGAGGCGGACGCGCATCTGGCGGAGTGCCCGGCCTGCCGGACGAAGGCGGACGCCGAGAGCCGGCTCCGGAGCGCGCTCCGGGCCCGCCTGCGCAGCGCGCTCGGCCCCGGCAATTCGGCAGGTCGCGCCCCCGCCGAGCTGCGCGAGCGAATCCACCTCGCCCTCGTCCACGAGCGGCGGCCGCTGTGGCGTCGCGCGCTCTCGCCGCTCCCGATCGCCGCTCTGGCGGCGTGCGCGGCCGGAGTGCTGGTCGTGCTCGCGACACACGGCGGGACCGACCCCCTCGTCGAGGAGGCGGTCCGCAAGCACACCCGCGATCTGCCGCTCGAGGTCACCGCCGCGTCGGTCGGCCCCGACTCCGTCGCGCGCTGGTTCGCGGGCAAGCTCGACTTCAACGCCGCCCCGCCCCAGTTCCACCGGGCCGAGGTGAGGTTGGTCGGTGCGCGCCTGTCGCACATCCAGGACCGGCCGGCGGCGTACGTGCGCTATGACCTCCCGCGCGGCCACCTGGGGCTGTTCATCCTCGACGACCCCGAGCGCCGCTTCCGCGAGGTCGGCCGCGTCGTGCACGCCGGCCCCGCCACGGTGCGGCTCATCAACGCCCGCGGCTTCAACGTGGCGGTGTGGCGCCGGAACGAGATCGTGTACTCCCTCGTCTCCGACCTCGACGAGGACGATCTCGCCAAGCTTGTCGAGGCGGCACAGGCGGGTGGCGATCGGTAGTCAAAGTCCCCCGATCCGCCGTCCCGTCTTTTTGACAGCCCTTCCCGCTCGCCCGTAAAGTTTGGCCGGTATTTCGCGGTCCTGGCGCTCCGCACGCCCGCGCCTCCACCCGTTCCCGGAATCCAGATGGCCAAGAAGATCCTGCTCATCGAGAGCGACGGCGCCTTCGCGCACGAGATGTCCGCCGCGATCGAGGCGCGCGGGTGCGCGGCGCGTGTCACGGCCGACGGCAAGGAAGGCCTCGACCTGGCGCGGGTGGACCGCCCCGACCTCATCGTGCTGTGCGTCGAGCTCCCGAAGATGTCGGGCTACTCGGTGTGCAACAAGCTGAAGAAGGACGACGAGCTCCGGTCGATTCCGCTCCTCATCATCAGCGCCGAGGCGACCCCGGAGACCTTCGACCAGCACCGCAAGCTCAAGACGCACGCGGACGACTACCTCATCAAGCCGTTCTCGGCCGCCGAGCTGCTCCAGAAGATCGCGGGCCTCGTCGAGCTGCCGGCGCAGGCCGCGGACGACGAGCTCGTCACGCTCGACGACGTCGAGGAGCTCGAATCGCTGGGAGCGGCGCCGATCGAGCTCGAAGCCGTCCCCGCGGCGCCGGCCGAAGACGACGACCTCAAGCTCCTCGACGACGCGTTCGACAGCCTCGCCAGCGGAGACGCGACCGGGATGACGGCGATCGCCGGCACCCCGCCGCCGTTCGCGCCCGCGCGCTCCTCTGCGGTCGCGACCGCCGGGGATCCCGACCTCGAGGTCGCCCTGGAGGTCGAGCCTTTGCCGGCGGCGGTCGCGCCGCCTCCGGATGTCGATCGGCTCGGCGACGAGGCCGATGCGGCGCTGGCCGCCCTGGGTGAGGACGAGGTCGGGGGGCTCGAGCTTCCCGATCCGGCGACGTTCCTCGACGACGACGACTCGACGGCGAGCGGCGAGGACCTGCTCCGACAGGCAGGCATCGAGGTCGAGCCGCCACCCGCTCCGGCCAGCGCCGGGGTCCCGCAGGCCGCGCCGCGCGCAGGCATCCTCCCGCCCACGGTCGAGCCGGCCAGGGCGGCCGAACCCGACGCCGGGCTGCGGCGCGAGCTGGAGAGCGTCCGCGCCGCGCTCGAGGAGCAGCGGGCGTGGGCCGCCGCGACCACCGCTGCGCTCGAGGCCGCGGAGGAGCAGGCGCGCGCGGCGCGCGCGGAGGCAGACGAGAGCGCCGCCCGCGCCGGCCGCGAGGAAGAGGCGCGCTGCGCCCTGGAGGAGAGCGTCAAGGAGGCCGAGGCACGCGCGGCGGGGGCGGAGCGCCGCGCGGCGGTGGCCGAAGAGTCGACTCGCGCGGCGTTCGCTCAAGCCGAGGCGGCCGAGCGACAGGCCGCGGAGCACCGCCGTGAGGCGGACGCCGCTCGCCACGGCGCGGAGGCGGCTCGCCACGACGCCGAGAGCTCGAGCGGCGAAGCCGCCCAGGCGCGTGAGCGCGCAGAGGAGCTGGCGAAGGAGCTGCGGCAGGCCCAGGCGCGCGCCGCCGAGCATGAGAGCGCGCTCGCCGCGCTGCGGTCGGACTTCGAGGCCCTCGGGAGCGAGCTGGCCGAGGCGCACGCCACCGTGGCCTCGACCCGCGCCGACCTGGAGCGCACGCTCGCGGAGCGCGAGAAGCGTCTGGCGGAGCTCGAGGCGCAGAACGCCAAGCACGAGGAGCGCGTCGTGAAGGCGTACCAGAAGATCAAGGGCGACGAGAAGATCCGCGAGAAGACGCGGAAGGCGCTCGCGATCGCGCTGCAGCTGCTCGAGGAGCGATCCCCGGCCGCGGCGAACTCCGGCGACGTCCTGCCGAGACGCGAGTAGACGAAGGGCTCTTCGCCCGCCCCGGCGTCGGGCCTCGTGGACGACCCGCTCGACTAGCAGGTCTCGTCGGCGACGTCGCGCGCCGTCGCCTGGAGGCCATCCAGGTCGACCCCGAAGTAGCGGAACAGCCGGCGCTGGTGCTGCCTCAGCCCGCGCACCGACACCCGGCGATCCTGATCCTCCAGGAGACCCGGCGCCACGACCGCCACACCCAGGTCGAGGAACTCTCTCACGCGGCCGAAGTCGACCACGACGCGCGCGTCCCGGGGGAGCGCCCGGAGCCGCGCGCGCACGTCGCGCGCGGCCAGGGCGTCGAACGTACCCTCGACCTGGATCAGGACCTCTCCGGTCGCCATTCGCGTCATCTGCATCATGCCCGGCCTCGCGCGCGACCTCGATGGTGCTCCGTCCGCCGCCCCCCAGGCAAGCGAGGTGCGACGGTCCGTTGGGGTGCGCCCCTCCGCGGCCCGCCCACAGACTCTCCGTCCGTCCTCACGGAACGTGGAAGGTGCGTGCCGCCCACACAGTGCGCGAGCCGGGCGTCGCGCGGCAGGGGCTCGCCCGCTACCAACGTGGGAGGCAGCCCCACCGGCACCCGGCGCGGAGCGCTCGGGAGTGGCGGGATGAACGCGGCCGGCGGCGCGCCTGGGCGGCGCCTGCCGGTTCCGTGCGGCGGCGGATCAATGCGACGTCGGCGTGGCGGGTCCAGGTTCCCGCCCCGTTTCCGCGCCCGCTTCGCCCTGCGCCACCTTGAGCGCGCCCAGCGCCGCCGCCACCCCGAGGAGGTTCGACGGGGAGAGCGCGGTTCGCGCCGCCGCCTTGACGAAAGGTCGGAGCGCGGGCCAGAGCCCGCCTCCCAGCAGGAACCCCGCCCCGGCCGCGACGCCCAGGACTGTCCAGGGGTTCTCGCGCATGCGGCGCTCGATCTCCAGGCGCTCGCTCGTCTGCTGGATCGCCTCTACGACCTGGTCCTTCACCGCGGAGATCGCCCGCGCGATCTCCTGGGGGTCCATCGCGCCAAATCCGTCCTCGGCCATACGCCCCCCTCTCACACCCGAGATGCGAGCCGGCCGATGAGGAAGCCCAGCCCGACCGCGCAGGCGATGGCCACCATGGGGCGCTCGCGCGCGAACTCCCGGATGGCGTGATCGGCGGTGTCGGCGTAACCGCGCAGCCCCTCGATCCTGTCGGTCACGGTGTCCTGAACCTGGCGCATCGCCTCGCGTGCGCCTTCGGCCACGTCCCTGCTCCCGTTCATGTCCATCCACCCCCCGCGCCGGAAAAGTGACGAAGAAAGGTAGGCGCGACCAGTCGACCGGGAGAAGACTTCGACCGGGTTGCACGACGCGGTGCGGTGGGCGCGGTGAAGGCGCCGGCGCGGTCACGCCCGCGCAGACGAGCGAGTGCCCGCGCGCCGACGGATCGCGCGCGTGAATTCCGAGAGCTCCCGCACGCCGAGGAGCCGCACCGCCGCCAGGTAGACGGCCCCCGCCGCACCGATGGGGAGGATCGCCAACGCGAGCTGGCGGAGGACGCCGTGCCAGGGCAGCGCCCGCGCGAGCAGGACGTGCGCGCCCCACGCCGCGACGGCCAACGCCGCGGAGGCGGCGAGGACGCGCAGCAGCTGCGGGACGACCCCCGATCCGCCCAGGCCGCCGTGGCGCCATCGCCACGCCAGCGCGAGCACGGCGAAGTTGACGGTGGCGGCGAGCGACGTCCCGAGCGCGACGCCGCTGTATCCGAGCACCGGATAGAGCGTCACGTTGAGCGCCACGTTCGACGCCATGCCGAGCAAGCTGCCCAGCACCGGGACGCGCGCCTCGTCGAGCGCGTAGAACGCCGGCGCGAAGACCTTCACCCCGGAGTAGGCGTAGAGCCCGATGGCGTAGAAGAGCAGCGCCTGCGCGGTGGCGGCGGTGTCGGCCGGGCCGAACCGGCCGTGCTGGTAGATGAGGGAGATGATGGGCTCGGCGAGCACCATGAGCCCCACCGCCGACGGCACGTTGAGGAACGCCACCATCCGCAGCGCCGCGCCCATGGTGTCCTTGACTGCCGGCATGTCGCGCGCGGCGGCCCTCTGCGCCACCCCGGCGCCCGCCACCGTCGCGATGGCGACCCCGAAGACTCCGAGCGGAAACTGCATGAGCCGGAAGGCGAAGTTGAGCCAGCTCACCGCCCCGCGCTGGTGCGAGGCGAAGATGGTGTTCACGACGATGTTGACCTGCGTGGCGGAGAGCCCGATGACCGCCGCTGCCATGAGCCGTCCGATGCGGCGCACGCCGGGCTCGCGCCGGGCGCCGGCGAGCCGCGGCCGCAGGCGGAACCCGGTGGCGCGGAGGCTCGGCCATTGCGCGAAGAGCTGCAGGAGCCCGCCGAAGAGCGTGCCGATCGACCACCCCTCGACCGCCCTCACCGGGCCCGCGCCCGCGGCCCAGAGCCCGACGCCGACCGCGATGGAGCCGACGTTGAACAGCGCCGGGGCCAGCGCGGGGGCGGTGAAGCGCGACTGCGCGTTCAGCATGCCCATCACCGCCGCCGAGAGCGACACGAGCAGGAGGAAGGGCATCATGATGCGAGTGAGTAGGACAGTGAGCTCCCACTGCTGTCCGGAGAAGCCGGGCGCCACCAGCGCCACCACCTGCGGCGCGAGGAGCGCGCCGAGGAGCGTGAGCGCGCCCACCACCACCAGGATGAGCCCGATGACGAGGTTCGCCAGGCGGTAGGCCTCCGCCGGGCCGCGGTTGCGATGGTAGTCGGCGAACGTGGGGATGAACGCCGCGGAGAGCGCGCCCTCCGCGAAGAGGTCGCGCAAGAGGTTCGGGATGCGGAAGGCCGCGATGTACGCGTCCGAGAAGACGTTGGCGCCGACCAGCGCCGCGAAGAGCTGATCGCGCACGAGGCCGAGCAGGCGCGAGGCCATGGTCGCCGCGGAGATCCACAGCGCCCGGCCCATGCGGACGGGCGCGGACGCCGCCGGCGCGACGCTCTGAGTGCGCTCGTTCATGCGCGGAAGATCACACGGAGCGACGCGATGCGGATCGCTCGCCGCGACGGGACGGACATTCTGGACGACCCTCTCAGTGTTTCCCGGAGGCCGGTCCCCTCGCCGCGGCCTCCTTCTTCATGACCCAGGCCTTCGCCTGCGCCTGGATGGTCTGCGGCACGTTGCGGTCGCGCGACAGCTCCTTGATGTCCTTCTCCTGCAGCGTGTAGAGGAACTTGAGCGCGGTCGGGAGCGGGACCTTGGGGTTCTTCACGAGCGCCATCTTGATGGCGTAGACCTTGAGGTACTCGCGGTCCGAGTAGATGTGCCTGAGCACGTCCGAGTTGATGGTCCGCGAGTTGGCGAGCGTCATGATCTCGCCGTCGGTGATGCGGGGGCTCGTCACCGCCGCCATGCAGACGAGCTTGTTGGAGTCGCGCAGGAGCAGCGTGCGGGCCTCCTTGTTGCCGAGCGTGGCGAGCTTGATCTTCTCCGACACCGACATCCGCAGGATTCGCTGCGTGATGTTGAGCTTCCTCTGCTGCTCCGCCGGGCTCTCCGCCTGCATCACGGGCTGCGGCTCCTCGGCGAGCTCGGCGGCGTAATCCTGCATGAGCTGCTGGGCGGTGTCGGCGACCGGCGGTACCGCGGACGGATCGACCCCGTGGACGCGCTGGTGCGCCGCCACGAGCTGCGCGACGTCGAGCAGGGTGAGGCCGTTGCGGACGCAGAACTCGCACGCGCCGTCCACGGTGGAGGCGAGCGCGTTCGGGTTGCGGCACAGGCCGCGGATGATGTCGTCGCACCGGAGCAGTCGGAGCTCGTTCTGCCGGACGATCTCCGCCAGCGGCTGCGAGACGACCGGCGCGAGGCGCGCCACGGTCTCGTCCTTGGTCGAAGGGTTCAGCAGGATCATCTCGAGCGCGGCGTCCTTCGCGCCGAGGCGGTCGGCGAGCCAGTCGAGCACCTCGCCGGCGATCGCGTCCGACCGCAGCGCCACCCCGAAGATCTTGTCGGGGAGGCCCTCCGCGGTCCTGGCGGCGGTGGTCCGCACCGCCTCGTCCGGATCCGAGGCGAGCAGCCAGAGCAGCGTGGCGAGATCGGCCGGCGCCACGGCCGGCACGAGGCCCTTCGCGCCCATCATCCGCAGCGGCGGCGGGGCCTTCGGATCTGCGTGCTTCTGGAGCGGCTTCGGGAGGCTCTCCAACGACGGCGCGCCTGGCATCACGCGCTCCGCGGGGGCGCGACGTCGGCGGCCGGGGGCGTCTCCGGCGCCGGCAGCAGGCCCAGCATCATGGGCGGCACCTCGGGCACCGGGTGGAGCTTGCGCGACCACTTGTGCCGGATCCGGCCCAGCCAACGGTTCAGGAAGTTGGAGCGGCCGAGGAACGGGATGACCGGCCTGCGGCGCCACCCCATGCTCTCCTGCGCCGCCTTGAGCGCCGGGTCGAGCGGCGCGGCGGCGAGGCCGCGGATGATGGCCCGTACGGCGCGCTCACGCTGGCCGAGCGCGAGGTGGGCGCGGGCCTGGTTGAGGAGGAGCTCCGGCTCCGGCCCCGTCACGCGCAGCGCCTGGTCGCAGTAGAGGACGCCCAGGTTCGAGTTCCGCTCGACGAGGACGAGGGTGAGCCCGTACCACGACATGAACCGCGCCTCGAACGGCGCGCGGCGGTGGGAACGCTCGAACAGCGCGTGCGCCGCGGGCGCGTCGCCCTCGCGGTAGCGGGCGAGCCCCTCCTCGAAGGTCGCGGTAGCCTCGGGCGGCGTCTCGCGCTCCCGCCCCGTCCGCGATCCGTCCATCATCGGTTCCGCTCGTGGATGAGGCGGAGGCCGTTCAAGGTCAGGTGCTCGTCGACCTCCGAGATGGTGCGTGAGACGCCCGCGATGAGCGGCGCCAGCCCGCCGGTGGCGACCACCCTCGGCTTGAACCCCAGCTCCTCGGCCATGCGCGCGCAGATCCCGTCGACGAGCCCGACGTAGCCGTAGACGAGCCCGCTCTGCATCGACGCGATGGTGTTCTTGCCGATCACGTGCGGCGGCCGCGCGAACTCGACCTCCGGCAGCTTCGAGGCGTGCTCGAAGAGCGCGTCCATGGAGATGCCGATGCCGGGGCAGATGGCGCCGCCCAGGTACTCGCCGCGCTGGGAGACCGCGTCGAAGGTTGTGGCGGTGCCGAAGTCGACCACTACCATTCCGCACGCCCACCGATCCCAGGCCGCCACCGCGTTGACGATGCGATCGGCCCCCACCTCGCGCGGGTCCTCGTAGAGGATGGGCATGCCGGTCTTCACGCCCGGTCCGACGAAGAGCGGCTTCACCCCGAAGTACCGCTCGCTCATGCGGGTCAGGGTCGAGGCGAGGGGCGGGACGACGCTCGACACCGCCACCGCGTCGATGGCGCGCGGATCGAGCCCGCCCGCCGCGAACAGCTGCTGCACCTGGATGCCGTACTCGTCGGCGGTGCGGCTGTGGCTGGTCTCGACGCGCCAGTGCTGGCGCAGGACCTTCCCCTCGAAGGCCCCCAGGACCGTGTTGGTGTTCCCGACGTCAACCGCGAGCAGCACGGCGAGAGCGTAGTCGCGGGCTTCCCCAGGGTCAACGAAGCGTCCGGACGCCCCGCGCCGGGCGCCCGTCTCACCTCCCCCGCAGCATCTCGACGTCGCCGGCCACGACCCGCTCCAGCCCCGACGCCGTGCGGACGAGCAGCGCTCCCGTCTCGTCCACGTCCTCGGCGAGGCCGACCAGGTCGGCGGACCCGACGCGGACGCGCACCTCGCGCCCGAGCGTGTCGGACATTTCCCTCCAGGCCGCCCGCACCGGGGCGAATCCCTCGGCGGCGTGACGGTCGAGCCACTCCTCGAGCGCCGTGAGCAGGGCGGCCGCGAAGAGCGCTCGAGGTACCGGGTCGCCGCGCTCGATGAGAAGGCTCGTCGCGAGCTCGCGCAGCTCGTCGGGGAAGTCGTCGGCCGCGGCGTTCACGTTCACGCCGATGCCCACCACCAGCCACTGCACGCGCTCCACCTCGGCCGCCATCTCGGTCAGCACGCCGGCCAGCTTGCGTCCCGAGGCGAGCACGTCGTTCGGCCACTTGATCGCGGCCGACGCCACCCCCGCCCGCCGCACCGCCTGGCAGACCGCCACCGCGGCCAGCAGCGTCACCTCCGGCGCGCGCGCCGGCGGCAGGTCGGGGCGGAGCACGACCGAGAGGTACAGGTTTTTCCGCGGCGGCGAGGACCAGCTCCGCCCACGGCGGCCCCGGCCGGCGCTCTGTCGCTCGGCGATCACGACCTCGCCGTGGAGCGCGCCCTCATCGGCCAGCTCCTTCGCCACGTCGTTGGTAGAGCCGACCTCCTCGTACCAGTGCAGGGCCTGCCCCACGTCGTGCGTGTTGAGCAGCGGCCGGACCTCCAGCTCGCCCAGCCGGTCCGGGATCTCGAGCAAGCGGTAGCCGCGCGCGGGCACCGCCTCGATCCGGTACCCCTGCGACCTCAGCGCGTTGACGTGCTTCCACACCGCCGCCCGGGACAGCCCGAGCTTGTCGCTGATCGCCTCGCCCGACACGAACTCGTCGCCGGCCTCGGCCAGGAAGGCCAGCACGAGCTCCTCGCTGCCGGGACGGGCGGGCTCGGGCATGGCGATCACACGGGCGCGATCTCGAACGAGACGTCCACGGCCCGCGCGCTGTGAGTGAGCGCGCCCACCGAGACGAAGTCCACGCCGGTGGCGGCGACGCGCGGTAGCCGCTCCAGCGTCATGTTGCCGCTCGCCTCGAGCAGCACCCGGCCCGCGGCGCGCCGCACCGCCTCGGCCAGGGTCGCGTCGTCCATGTTGTCGAGCAGGACGATGTCCGCGCCGGCGACGATGGCCTCCTCGAGCCCGGCCAGATCGGTCACCTCCGCCTCGACCCGGAGGAGCGCGCTGGCTCGGGCGCGGGCGCGGCGGACCGCCTCCCCCACCCCGCCGCAAGCCGCGACGTGGTTGTCCTTGATGAGCACTCCGTCGCCGAGCGCCAGGCGATGGTTCACGCCCCCGCCGGCGCGCACCGCAGCCTTCTCCAGCAGGCGCCACCCCGGAGTCGTCTTGCGGGTGTCGAGGAGCCGCGTCCGCCCGCCGCCGCGGGCGAGCGCGTCGACGCAGCTGCGCGTGAGGGTCGCCACGCCCGAGAGGCGCTGCAGGAAATTGAGCGCCGTGCGCTCCGCGGCGAGCAGCGCGCGCAGCGGGCCGCGCGCGGTCCCCAGCCAGTCGCCCCTCGCGGCGCGGGCGCCCTCCGGCCGGTCGAAGCGGCAGGAGGCGCCGAGGCGCTCGAACACGCGCTCCGCCACGGCGGTCCCAGCCAGGACGAGGTCGTCCTTGGCCAGGAACCGCCCCTCGCCCTGCGCGGACGGATCGAGCGTGGCCTCGCTGGTCGCGTCGCCGAGAAAGAGGTCCTCCTCCAGCGCAAGCTCGACGAGCCGCTCGACGTGCGCTGGAAGGAGGGCCACGAGCTATCTCCGGCCGCGGCCGCGCGCGGCCGGCTTCTTCGGCGCGGCCTTCTTCGCCGCCACCTTCTTCGCCGCCTTCTTCGCCGCCTTCTTTGCCGCCTTCTTCGGCGCAACCTTCTTCGGCGCAACCTTCTTCGGCGCAACCTTCTTCGGCGCGGGCTTCTTGGCGGCGGCCTTGCGGGCGGCCGGCTTCTTCGCCTTCGCCTTGGCGGCCGGCTTG
>Ga0310914_10000458_pt1 | contig 23750 bp, 20 predicted proteins | sample GREbulkMGAN108_FD_203450 | JGI IMG/M metagenome (GOLD analysis project Ga0310914, IMG submission 203450) | Lab enrichment of tropical soil microbial communities from Luquillo Experimental Forest, Puerto Rico - GRE.bulkMG.AN108 | ecosystem: Environmental > Terrestrial > Soil > Tropical forest >... | reverse complement strand
TCAACGCTTGCGCTATTGCGACGCGCTGCCGGTAGCCGCGCGACAGCTTGCGGATCGGCTCGCCGAGCACCGGACTGAGATCTAGTTGCTCGGCGGCCGAGACCGCGGCCCCGCGCGCCGCGCGGCGCGCAATGCCTTTGATCGCAGCCATGAAATGCAGGAACTCGCGGACCCGCATACCGTCGTAAAGCGGCGCGTCTTCCGGCACGTAGCCGACCCGAGCCCGGGCCGCGAGCAAATCCGCAGCGACATCGACCCCGGCGATGTGGACGCTTCCGGCCGACGGCGGCAGATATCCTGCTAGCACACGCAGGATCGTGCTCTTGCCGGAGCCGTTTGGCCCAAGCAACCCGATCACTTCCCCTTCCTCGATCGCAAACGAAACGCCCCGCACAGCGATGCGCCGACCGTAGCGCTTCACCAGTCGATCAACGACGACGAAGTCGGGCATCGACCAGTGGACGCTGCCCGGTGGCGCCGTGAGATTATTCGTAAAACTCCGGCGCCTGCTTGTGCTTCTTGAAGGTCTCGGGGTCGTGCGCGAAGATAACGTCCGCGCCTTCCGCCGACATCAGGTGCTTGATCCAGGCATAGCCGTTGAGAATCCCGGCGGGATCGTAGGCCAGAGCTACGCTCGGCAGAATGTCTTTCTGCAGATTGTCCATCAAATAGCAGGTATCGCTGGTCAACACGACGGGCCCGGTCTTGGGCAGGCGGACCACCGCCATCTGGCTTCCGGGCGTGTGCCCCACATTTCGGTGGATATAAATGCTGCCGTCGCCGAACAGGTCGAGATCGCCATTGAGCTCGATCACTTTCTGCTTGTTGGGCGCGTTCTGGCCCACATCGTTGCGCAGCATCGCGAAGTCGGCGGTGATGTAACAGCAACCGAAGCCGGGCTTGGGCCAGAACGCGTTGACGATCTCGTCGCGCTGATAAACGATTGTCGCCCCCGGGAACTTACCGACATTGCCAGCGTGATCGAGGTGCATATGTCCGAGGATCACGTAGTTGATGTCGGAGGGCTTGACGCCGACCTTATCCAGCTGGAGATCGATCGCGAGATCCGGTTTGCGGCTCTCCGGACTGAGCATTTCGGCAAGAGGCCCCCAATAAGTCGGATCGGTGATGATCTTGTCGTTGTTCCCGGTTTCGAACAGCACGTTGCCTTTGGGATGTTTGATCAGAAAGAACGCGACGGGAACTGTGATCTTCCCGGGGGCTCCCGTTTGCAGCGCCGATTTGTCGAGGGTGAGCGAGCCCGAAGAGAACACGTACAGCCGCATACCCTCGGGCGAAGCTGCGGAAGCTAACGCGGCGAGCCAGACGCAGGCGCCGGCGACAGTGGCCAAGCCAACGAGCACATTACGGAGAACAGACCCCACTTGCCCCTCCCTTTGCACCCGGCGTTGCCGGTTTTGCGGCAGTAATTACCGGCAAGGTTAACCTAACCCTGCCCGACAGACAACGCCTTAAAGCGAAAGTCTTAACCCTTGATCTCGAGGTCCTCGTAGGACGGGAACGGGCTCATCCAGACATCGCCGATCGTATGCTTGGTGACGCGCGGGCCAATTCCCATCAGGGCGCGAAAGTCCAGAACCGGGGCATACATGACCCGATCGATCGTCAGCTGTTGGATCTTGTCGAGCAGCGCCTCGCGCTTGGCGTGGTCGCGCTCGGTCGCCTGCTGCCGGAACAACTCGTCGATGTCGGGATAGCCGCCATAGGCGTAGGCGCCCTTTGACTGGATGAAGGCTTCGACCCGGCTCGCGGCGTTGCCGGAGTTCCCGGCCCCGGTCATGAAGACCCCGCGCAATCTCTTCGCCTGCCAGTCGCCGTAGAACGCGGCGCGTTCCATCTGCTTCAGCTTGACCCCAATGCCGGCCGCGTTCAGGTAGTTCATGACCGCTTCGGCGATCGTCGGGAAGCCCGGGATCGCGGCGAACTCGCCGGCGTCGATCCCGTTCGGATAGCCGGCCTCGGCGAGCAACCGTTTGGCTTTTGCCGGATCGTAGGGCGTCGGCGCGACCTGCAAGGCATAGTCCATGACCCGGGGAACGATCACGCCCGCCGGCGGGCAGAAGCCGAGACAGCCCGCATCGCTGATCGCCTGGCGATCGAGCGCGTAATTGGCCGCTAGCCGCAGCCGCCTGTCGTGCCATGGTGATTTGGGTTCCCATTGCTCGGTGAACTCGATCCACTGGCTCGAGGCATGGTTGGTGGCGACGATCTTGATATCGGGGTCGTCCTTGATACCCTCAGCGGCCGTGCCGTCGAGCGCATAGGCGATGTCGGCCTCGCCGGTCTTCAGCGTCAGCGCGCGTGTCGTGGCGTCGGGGATGCTGCGCATCACCAGAGTTTTGACCGCCGGCACGCGTCGCCAGTAGCCGGGATCGGCCTCCAGCACCACTTCCACACCCGGCTTGCTGCTGACGAACTTGTAGGGGCCGGCGCCGACCGGGTGCCTCTTGAAGCCGTCGTCGCCGACTTCGGTAAGATATTTCTTGGGCACGACGATGCCGGCCGCGGTCGCCGTGATGCCGTAGAAGGTCATGAAGTCCGGCCATGACTCCTTCAAGTGAAAGCGCACGATAAGCGGGTCGACGATCTCGACCTCGCTGACGTGGTCTTTGAAGGTCTGCGCCCCGGTGCCCTGATACCGATTGAAGCTGAACTTGACGTCGTCGGCGGTCACCGGGTCGCCGTTGTGAAATTTCAGCCCTGGGCGCAGCTTGAACGTGTAGGTCAGGCCATCCTCGCTCTCCTCCCAGGATTCGGCGAGGCTCGGTCCCATCTTCTGTCCCGGATAGGGGCGCACCAGAGCATCGTGGATCGCATAGAGCATGCCGAAGGGCGTGATCTGCGGCGGTGCGGTCGACGGATCGAACCAGCTCGGCGCGATTGTCACGTGCCAGGCCATGACCGCCCGCCCCGACGGCGTCGGCGCGGCCTCACTCACTGCGGTTGCGCCCAAGACTAGCATCGCTGCGAGCAGCAGGCTGAAGGCAAGACGCCAGAGCACCCTCTGTGCCGAAATCATACGGCTGACCTCCCAGCTTGGATCTGCGTTTCCGATTGTCCGCTAATTCTGCTCCCGCCGGCAACGATGGTCGCAGCTATGGTTTTCCGCCGGCGTTGACAAGCGGCGGACCGGCTGCTGTATGCGCCCTCATGAACCTGCATTGGCTCGAATACGGGGTATTCGCCGCGATGATCGCGGCTTCACCCGCTGCCGGCGACGAGCCTCGGCTCAATATCTACAACTGGTCCGACTATATCGCGCCCGATACGATCCCGAAGTTCGAGGCGGAGACCGGGATCAAGATCACTTACGACGTCTATGACGGCAACGAGGTGCTCGAAGCCAAATTGCTGGCGGGCAACTCCGGCTATGATGTCGTCGTTCCCTCGGCGAGCCCGTTCATGGCACGCCAGATCGCGGCGGGGGTCTACAGGACCCTCGATAAGGCGAAACTCCCGAACTGGAGAAACCTCGATCCAAAAATCCTCGAGCTGGTCGCCGGCGCCGACCCGGATAACGCGCACGGCGTACCCTATCTGTGGAGCGACACCGGTGTCGGCTTCAATGAAAAGCAGGTGCTCTCCGCGCTGGGCGAGGAGGCGTTGGTGGACAGCCTCGCGGTGATTCTCGATCCGGCAAATGCGCGAAAGCTGGCCGCTTGCGGCATCTCATTGCTCGACACGCCGCAGGAGGTGTTTCCGGCCACTCTCGCCTATTTGGGGCTCGACCCGAAGAGCCGCGACCTCGGCGATCTCGAGAAGGCTTTCGGCGCGCTCGAAAAGATCCGTCCTCACATCCGCAAATTCCATTCCTCGCAGTACATCAACGATCTCGCGGGTGGCGATCTATGCGTTTCGCTCGGCTACTCGGGCGATGTGATCCAGGCGCGAAACCGGGCGAGCGAGGCCGGCAACGGGATCGAGATCGCCTTCCGTGTGCCAAAAGAGGGGGCAATGATGTCGGTCGACATGCTGGGCATTCCGGCCGATGCGCCGCATTCTGAGAACGCGCTGCGCTTTATCGACTACCTGCTGCGTCCCGAGGTGATCGCCGGCATCACCGATGCGGTCTGGTACCCGAACCCGAATTTGCCGGCCACGGCGCTGGTCAACCCTGAGATCCGCAACGACCCCGCGGTCTACCCGCCGGCGGAAACCCGGCGCCGTTTTTATGTCGATCTTCCGGCGTCTTCTGCTTACGAGCGGGCACGCACGCGCGCCTGGACGCGCCTCAAATCCGGCCGCTGACCATTAATGGCGCTGCTGGAAATCACCGCCATCTCCAAGCGGTTCGGCGCGACGCTGGCGGTCGAGGAGGTTTCACTCAGCATCGAGCGCAGCGAGTTCTTTGCGTTGCTCGGACCTTCGGGATGCGGCAAGACGACATTCCTGCGGTTGATAGCCGGGTTCGAGGTCCCGGACAACGGCCGCATCATCATCGACGGGACCGACGTCAGCGGCCTGCCGCCTTATGTGCGGCCGGTCAATATGATGTTCCAATCCTACGCCCTGTTCCCGCATATGGATGTCGCCGCCAATATTGCGTTCGGCTTGCGCCAGGAGCGGATGGATCGCCGCCGCATCGTCGCCCGCGTCGAGGAAATGCTGGCGCTGGTGCAGATGTCGGATTATCGCCGGCGGCGCCCACACGAGCTGTCTGGCGGGCAGCGCCAGCGCGTAGCCTTGGCGCGGGCACTCGCCAAGATGCCGAAATTGCTGCTGCTCGACGAGCCCTTGGCGGCGCTCGACCGAAGGCTGAGAGGCCAGACCCGGCTCGAGCTGACCGCCATCCAGGAACGGGTCGGGACTACCTTCCTCGTTGTCACGCACGATCAGGAAGAGGCGCTGAGCATGGCTTCGCGTGTCGCCGTCATGAACCGCGGCCGCTTTGTGCAGATCGGCAGCCCCGCGGAGATCTACGAGCACCCGGTTTCACGTTTCGTTGCCGATTTTGTCGGCGAGGTGAATCTCTTCGAAGGTGAGCTGACGACCAAGTCCAATGGGCCGGCCCTTGCCGTTGCGGGCTTTGTCCAGGCAATCCCGTTGCCTCCCGATACCGAGCTGTGTGAAGGCGCCGTAGCAGCGTTGGCGGTACGACCGGAAAAGCTCGTGCTGTCTTCCTCTTTGCCAAACCGGTTCGCGATTGCCGCCAAGGTATCGTCGATTGGCTATCTCGGCGGGGGGTCGATCGTTCATCTCACGACGGAGCAGGGCAGGGCGCTCAAAGCGTATTTGCCGGGCTCGGCGGCTGGAGCTTTTGGTCGCGGCGCGCGGGTCTGGGCGAGCTGGCCGCCGGAGAACGGCGTGGTGCTGACGCAATGACCGGATTGGGCCGGCTCGGCCGGCTAGTATTGATCGGAGTTCCGTTTGTCTGGCTCGCACTGTTCTTCGTGCTGCCGTTGCTGATCGTCGTAAGGATCAGCCTGGCCGAAAGCGTCATCGGCATTCCGCCTTATACGCCCCTCTTCGCCCATGACGGCGTCAGGCTCAAATTGCACGTGACGTTGGCGAATTTTGCGCTGATCGCCGGCGACGATCTCTATCTGCGTGCTTACCTCGGCTCGTTCGTCAATGCGCTGCTGGCGACTGTGCTCTGCCTGTTGGCCGGCTATCCGATCGCCTATGCGATTGCCCGCGCCCGGGGCGCGCGGCGGCAGTTGTTCCTGTTCCTGGTTATGCTGCCGTTCTGGACGAGCTTTCTGATCCGCGTTTATGCGTGGATCGCGATCCTCCAGCCGAATGGGTTTCTGAACGAGTTTCTTAGCGTATTGGGCTTGATCTCGGCGCCATTGCCGCTCCTCAATAATCAGTTCTCGGTCGAGCTTGGACTGGTTTATTCGTACCTGCCGTTCATGATCCTGCCGATTTACGGCAGCTTGTCAGCGCTGGATCAAATCCTCGTCGAAGCTGCAGCTGATCTCGGCGCACCACCGCGATTGGTTTTTCTCGGCGTGATCTTGCCGCTAACCTTGCCCGGGATTGCCGCCGGCTCTTTCCTCGTGTTGATCCCGGCTATCGGCGAATTCGTCATTCCGGACCTGCTCGGCGGGCCCGATACATTGATGATCGGCAAAGTGCTGTGGGACGAATTCTTCAATAATCGCGACTGGCCGGTCGCGGCGGCAGTCGCGGTTGTGCTGGTCGCGGCGCTGGCGTTCCCGCTGCTCGCCGCCCAGCGCTTTCTCGCGGGGACGCGCGCCGCGTGACGTCCCTCGGAAGCAGGAGCTGGTTCTGTATCGGCGCGCTGGCGCTGGGGTTTGGGTTTTTGTATGCGCCGATCCTCTTGCTCGTCCTCTACTCGTTCAATGCCTCGCGGCTGGTCACCGTCTGGGCCGGGTTTTCGCTCCGCTGGTATGGCGCGCTCGCCCGTGACGAGGCGTTTCGCAGCGCTGCGGCGACTAGCGTCGAAGTGGCTGCAATGGCGGCCAGCCTCTCGCTCGTGCTTGGCGCTTTGGCCGGCCTCAGCATCGCGCGGTTTTCCCGCTTTCCCGGGCGCGTCGTATTCGGGTTTGCGTTGCTGGCACCGCTGGTGGTGCCCGAGGTCATCCTCGGCTTGTCGCTGCTTTTGTTTTTCGTCGCTTGCGAAAGCTGGTTGGGCTGGCCCAGCCGCGGCATAGTGACGATCAGCTTCGCGCACGCAACGTTTGGCGCCTGTTTTGTCGCTGTGCTGGTGCGTGCTCAGCTGGCCGGGTTTGACCGCGCCCTCGAAGAGGCCGCGCTCGACCTCGGCGCGCGGCCGTGGACCGTGCTGATGCGGATCACTCTGCCTGGCATCAGCCCGGCTCTAATTTCCGGTTGGCTGCTCGCATTCACCTTGTCGCTCGACGATCTGGTCATTGCCAGTTTCGTCACCGGCCCATCGGCAACGACTTTGCCAATGGCAGTATTTTCGAGCGTCCGCCTCGGTGTCAGCCCCGAAGTCAACGCGCTCGCTACCTTGTTCCTTGCCGCAGTATCTCTGTTGGTAACACTCGCCGCCTGGCTTATGGCACAGGCCGAGCGCCGACGGCAGACTATTTAGCATGACAGAGACACTTACCGTACGGGCGCTGCTGCTCGGTGAGCGGCTGGAGACGCGTGGCCTCGAACGCGACGACACTCTGGCTACGAATCCCTTCACCCTACGCGTCGGGCGCCGCGGCACCGCTTTTCTCTTCCGCTACGGGGTTGCTGTCTTCGCCCGGCTGTCAGCCATCGAGGAAGACGAAGTGCTGCGCTCATTGCGGGCACGGGTTCACGACCCGCTCGAAACCCCGGAGACCGACCAAGTGCAAGTGCGGGTCAATCGGAGCGGGGAAGACCAAGTCGAACCGTCGGGCGCCGTCGTCATCGAAGCAGCCTCGCTCGAACGGCTGCAGATAATTGCCAATGTATTGTCGAAGAGCCTGGTGCTCGGGCACTCGGAAGCGCGCATCGCAGGGGTCTTCGACCGCATCGAGCCGCTCGCGGTGGGGTTGCAGCGCAAGGGCCGTCCGGGCGCCCAGGCGAGAGAGCTGTTGCGGCAAATCGGCGACGTTCTATTGACCCAGCACCGCATGGTGGGACGCGTCGAGGTCGAGGAAAAACCCGATGTTCTCTGGGACCACCCGGAGCTGGAGCGGCTTTACGCCCGGCTCGAGGACGAGTACGAACTCGTCGAGCGCAGCCGCGCCATGGAACGAAAGCTCGCGCTGATCAGCGAGACCGCTGGAACCCTCATCGAACTTGTTCACAACCAGCGCAGCCTGCGCCTGGAGTGGTACATCATCGGCCTGATCGGCCTCGAATTGCTTCTCAGCCTTTACGGGCTGGTGTGGGCCAGGCTTCCGCTTGGGGCCGGCGGCCACTGAGGCGCCGAGAAGCTCTGCTCCTCCTCGGCCTTCAGCTACCGCCCGGGATTACTTCGCCACCATCGCCATGTGTTCTGCGTACATTTCGGGGAGGACGGTGTCGCGCCAGGTCATTTCGCGCGGAAAGATTCTCTCGATCGCGCGCGCCGAATAGTAGCTGGTGTCGATACCCGGCGGGTCGCCGCCCTCCTGCACCGTCTTGACCGCCTGGAGCAAGAGGCGCCGCGTCGCGATGATCGCGCGGTCGGCGGGGCCGAGATGCTCCTTCGAGCGGTCGACGATCGGTCCCATCCCCTCCTGTAATGCGCGGTCCTGGGTGTTGATGCCGTCGATGCCAGTGAAGGTCTCGTATTTCTGCACCTGACGGTCGATCATCCAATCGTTGCGCTTGTTGCGATAAGAGCGGAACTCGCCCGACTGCTCAACATAATCGGGGCCGTTGCCATTGCCGCGCTCCATGCGGTCCTCCTCGCTCAGCCCCTCTTCGCCATAGCTGTACATCCAGTTGTAGACCATGCAGTTCTTGTCGTCGATCGGCACCCAGATGTGGCCGGCGATGTTGGTCCGATCGCCGCCGCCCATCGCGCGGCCCAGCTGCTGCGGGCGGATCTGCGTGAAGGGCATGACGAAATGGTAAGACCGCACATAGGTCTTGTCTTCGTCGAGCGGGCGTATGCCGACATATCGATAGCCGTAATCGGTAACATCGACCTCGAGCGTCGGCGCCTTGCCGCGGACAAACGGTCCCCGCACCGGGATGCCGGGGCGTTTGGTGTTCGCCGTGATCGCGCGATGCAGGATCGGCGCGTGCGAGGTGTCGATGCCGCCTTCGAGCGCCTGTAGCCAGTTGCACTCCTCCCATACCTTCGAGCAGTGCCGGTGGGTTTCCGGCACCTGCGTCCATTCGAAGGCCGGCGGCGCCGGCATCTTGTCGCGCGGCCCCATATAGGCCCAGATCACCCCGCCCATCTCGGTCGTCGGATAGGCCGTCAGGCGGACCTTGTGGCAGAACGGCTCCGCCTCGTTCATCTGCTCGAGGCAATTGCCGTCGACGTCGAATTTCCAGCCGTGATAGACGCAGCGCAAGCCGGATTCCTCGTTGCGCCCAAACCACAACGAGGCGCGGCGATGCGGGCAAAACTCGTCGACAAGCCCGACCCGGCCGCGGCTGTCGCGAAACCCAACGAGCTTCTCGCCGAGGAGCTGCGCGCGCACCGGCGGGCAGTCGGGCTCCGGCAATTCGCGCGACAGAAGGGCCGGGATCCAATATCGCCGCAACACGTTGCCCATCGGCGCGCCCGGTCCCACCCTCGTTACCAGCTCGTTCTCTTCGCGTGTCAGCATCGGTGGTTCCCTTCTTCAAAGCTTCCGTCAACCTTCCGTCAAATCGCGATAATCGGCTTATTAAGCGTCGAGGACAAGAGAGAGCCGATACCGGGGCGTGTGCGTTTCCTCGTTTTCTGATACGAAGAAGCAAACCAAGCGGAACAGAGGACGGCGAAGTGATCTTGCGGCCCGGCACGCCCGAAGATGTAAGCGCCTGTGGCGTGGTCTGCTTTGAGGCTTTCAAAGCAATCGCCACCGAACACAATTTTCCATGGGACTTCCCGTCCACGGAGGTCGCCACGGGCCTGATGAAGACGCTGCTGGCGCACCCCGGGTTCTACTCGGTCGTCGCCGAGCACAATGGTAAAGTGGTGGGCAGCAACTTTCTCGACGAACGCAGCCCGATTGCTGGCATCGGCCCGATTACCGTCGATCCCGCCTCACAAAATCAGACGATCGGGCGGCAGCTGATGCTCGATGTCATCGAGCGCTGCTCCGGGCGCGGCGTGCCTGGGGTGCGGCTCCTGCAATCCGCCTACCACAATCGCTCTCTGTGCCTCTATACAAAGCTCGGCTTCGAAACACGCGAGACCGTGTCGAAACTTAACGGCGCGCCGGTGGGCATCAGCTTGCCGGGTTATGCTGTGCGGCCCGCAGTCAAGGCGGATCTGCCAGCTTGCAACGCGCTGTGCCAGCGCGTTCACGGGCATCACCGAGGTGGCGAACTCGAAGATGCGATCGACCAGGGTTCAGCGCGGGTCGTCGAGCATTTGGGTGCGATCAGCGCTTATTGCACCGACATTGCCTTCTTCGCTCATGCCGTCGCGGAGACCAATCATGGCATGAAGGCCTTAATCGGGGCGGCGCCGGCCTTCTCGGGCGGCGGATTTCTGGCACCGACGGGGAACGGCGAGCTGTTCCGTTGGTGTCTGCAAAACGGCTTACGGTTGGTACACCAAATGACGCTGATGACGATCGGCCTCTACAACGAGCCGGCGGGAGCCTATCTCCCGTCGGTGCTGTATTGATGCGACGCAGGGCCGGGGAGGTTTCGATGGACGAGCGAGAGCTGCGAAAGCTCGTCGCGGCGGTAAAGACGGGCCGGGTGTCGCGCCGGGCGTTCGTGCAAAAGATGGTCGGGCTCGGTCTCACCGCGCCTTTGGCGGGCCAGCTGCTAGCCCATGCCGGCGCGGCGCACGCGGCGACGACCACCGAATACAAGCCGACCAAAGCGGGTGGCGGCGGCACCCTCAAACTGTTGTTCTGGCAAGCGCCGACTCTGCTCAATCCTCATTTCGCCACCGGCACGAAGGATCAGGAAGGCTCGCGCATTTTCTACGAGCCGCTCGCGGCCTGGGACGCTGACGGCAATCTGGCGCCCGTTCTCGCCGCCGAGATCCCGGACATCGAGAACGGCGGGGTCGCGCCCGATGGCATGTCGGTGACCTGGAAGCTCAGGCAGGGCGTCGAGTGGCACGATGGCCAGCCGTTCACCGCCGACGATGTCGTGTTCAACTGGGAATACGCCGCCGACCCGGCGACGGCAGCTACGACTATCGGCAGCTACCAGGACATCAAGGTCGAAAAGATCGATCTGCTCGTCGTTCGGGTACATTTTGCACAGCCGACGCCGTTCTGGGCGGACGCGTTTGTCGGCCAGCGCGGAATGATCATCCCGAAGCATCTGTTTGAGCCGTACCGCGGCGGCGGCTCGCGCGAGGCGCCGGCAAACTTGAAGCCGGTCGGGACCGGCCCCTACCGGTTTGTCGATTTCAAGCCGGGTGATCTCGTCAGGGGCGAGCGCAACCGCTCCTATCATCTGCCCAACCGGCCCTATTTCGACACAATCGAGATGAAGGGCGGCGGCGATGCGGTGTCGGCGGCCCGCGCGGTGATCCAGACCGGCGAGTACGATTACGCGTGGAATTTGCAGGTTGAGGACGAGATCCTGCTCAGGCTGGAGAGCGGGGGGAGCGCCAAGGGGCGTGTCGAAATCGTGCCGGGCGGCAATATCGAGCACATCCAACTCAACAGCACCGATCCCTGGACCGAGGTCGACGGCGAACGCTCGAGCGCCAAGACACGGCATCCGCTGTTCAGCGATCGCGCGGTTCGCGAAGCGCTGGGGCTGCTCGTCGACCGCGCCTCGGTCGAGAAGCACATCTACGGCCGGACCGGCATCGCGACGGGAAATTTCATCAACAACCCGCAGCGCTTCGTGTCGAAGAACACGGGTTGGGAGTTCAACATCGACAAGGCGAACCAACTCCTGGATCAGGCCGGCTGGCAGCGCGGGTCGGATGGCATCCGCGCCAAGGACGGCAAAAAACTGAAGCTCGTCTTCCAGACCTCGATCAACGCGCCGCGCCAGAAGACTCAAGCGATCGTTAAGCAGGCGTGCCAGAAAGCGGGCATCGAGGTCGAGCTCAAATCGGTGACTGCATCGGTGTACTTCTCGTCCGATGTGGCCAACCCGGACACCTATTCGAAATTCTATACCGATATTCAAATGTTCACTACGACAATGGGCGAGCCTGACCCCGGTTTTTTCATGCGTCAGTTCCTCTCCTCGGAAATCGCGTCGAAAGACAACAAATGGCAGGGCCGCAACATCACCCGCTGGCGCAGTGACGACTACGACAAGGCCTTTCGCGCGGCCGAAGGCGAACTCGATCCGGTAAAGCGGGCGGCGTTGTTCATCGCTATGAATGACATGGTGGTCGGCGATCCAGTGGTGATCCCAGTGGTCTATCGTCCTTCGGTTTCCGCCATGTCGCTTCAGCTCAGGGCGAAGTTGAGCGGCTGGGACAACGTCCTATGGGACCTCAAAAACTGGTACCGGGAGGTGTGACCGCTCCCGGGCGGGTTCCATGACCGAGCGCGACCTCCGAGAGCTGATCGCGACCGTGATGGCGGGCAGGCTGTCGCGTCGCGCGTTTGTCGGCAAAATGGTCGGCCTGGGACTCACTGCGCCTTTTGCGACCCGGCTCCTGGCCCACGCCGGTCTGGCGCAAACAACGCCGCAAACCGGCTACAAGCCGACCAAAGCGGGCGGCGGCGGAAGGCTCAAGCTGTTGTTCTGGCAGGCGCCGACGTTGCTCAATCCGCATTTCGCCGTGGGCGCCAAGGACGCCGAAGGGTGCCGGATTTTTTACGAGCCGTTGGCGGCATGGGACCCCGAGGGTAACCTCGTGCCGGTGCTCGCCGCCGAGATCCCCGATCTCGAAAACGGCGGCGTCGCCGCCGATGGCATGTCGGTGACCTGGAGGCTAAAAAAGGGGGTCGAGTGGCACGACGGCCGGCCGTTTACCGCCGACGATGTCGTATTCAACTGGGAATTTGCCTCCGATCCCGCGACCGCCGCGACGACGATCGGCACCTATCGGGGTACGGAGGCCGAAAAGATCGATTCGCTTACTGTGCGCGTTCGGTTCGACAAGCCCACACCGTTCTGGGCCGGTCCTTTTGTCGCCTGGCAAGGCATGATCATTCCGAGACATTTATTTGAGCCGTACAAGGGCGCCAATTCGCGCGATGCTCCGGCAAACCTGAAGGCGGTAGGGACCGGCCCGTACCGGTTTGTCGAGTTCACGCCGGGCGACTTGATCAAGGGCGAACGCAATCCCTCCTACCACGTCGCCGATCGGCCGTATTTCGACACGATCGAGGTGAAAGGCGGCGGCGACGCCGTGTCGGCGGCACGCGCTGTAATTCAGACCGGCGAGTACGACTACGCTTGGAACATGCAGGTCGAGGACGAAATCCTCGTCAAATTAGAAAACGCCGGCAATGCCAAGGGACGCACCCAGATCGTGCAGAGCCGCGGGATCGAGCACATCCAAATCAACAGCGCCGATCCGTGGACCGAGGTCGACGGTGAGCGCTCGAGCCCCCAGACAAAGCATCCATTGTTCAGTGATCCCGCCGTTCGACAGGCTCTCGCTCTGCTTGTCGACCGCGCCGCCGTGCAGACGCACATTTACGGGCGGACCGGGGTTATCACTGGGAATTTCCTCAACAATCCCGAGCGCTTTACCTCAAAGAACACAAAATGGGAGTTCGACGTCGATAAGGCGAACCGACTGCTGGACGAAGCAGGCTGGAAGCGTGGTGCCGACGGCATTCGTGTCAGGGATGGCAAAAAGCTGAAGCTTGTGTTCCAGACCTCGATCAACGCGCCGCGCCAGAAGACCCAGGCCATTGTAAAGCAGGCCTGCCAGAAGGCGGGCATCGACGTCGAGCTGAAGTCGGTCACCGCGTCAGTGTATTTCTCGTCCGACGTAGCAAATCCGGACACAGCCAGAAAGTTTTATACAGATATCCAGATGTACACGACAGGCACGCCCTCGGTTCCCGATCCGGAACGGTTCATGCAGCAATTCGTGTCGTGGGAGATCGCTTCGAAGGATAACAAATGGCAGGGTACCAATCCGACACGCTGGCGCAATGACGAATACGACAAAACCTTTCTTGCGGCCCAAAGCGAACTCGATCCGGTTAAGCGCGCCGTATTGTTCATCAAGATGAACGACATGGTCGTCGAAGATGGAGTGGTCATCCCCGTCGTGAACCGCCGCTGGGTGGCGGCAATGTCCAACAAGCTCAAGGCTACCTTGAGCGGCTGGGACAACGACTTCTGGAACCTGAAGGACTGGTACCGCGAGACATGAGGACGGCACGCTGCCGCCGGCCCCCACCCTTGCCTCCGCCGAACGCGGGGGAGGCACCGGACGGCCACCCGCCAGGGCGGGGGTTCCGGGGGTAGGGAGGGGGCATGGGCCGCTACCTCCTGCGGCGGTTGCTGATCGCGGTGCCGAGCCTGCTCGGGATCAGTATCGTGCTGTTTGCGGTATTGGCGCTGGCGCCGGGCGACCCGTTTGGGGAACTGGCGACCAACCCGAATGTGCCGCCCGAGGTCGCGGCGGCGCTGCGCGCGAGGTTCGGGTTCGATGACCCGATCGCGTTGCGCTATGTCCATTGGCTTTCGGCGATGCTGCACGGCGACTGGGGTTTTTCGTTCGTCAGCCGCATGGATGTCGATACGCTCATCCTGCAGCGCCTGCCGACCACATTGTTCGTCATCGGCTCGTCGCAGATCCTGGCACTAATGGTTGCGCTGCCGGTCGGTGTGTATTCGGCAGTGCGGCCCTATTCGATCTTCGATCAGGTCGCCAATCTGCTCGCGTTCATCGGCTTTTCACTCCCGACATTCTTCACCGGACTGTTGTTCATCCTGCTGTTCAGCATTTATCTCGACTGGCTGCCGTTCGTCTATCGGGCCGATATCAGCGCCAGCGGATGGCACTGGTATTGGGAGGAGTTCAAACAAGCGATCATGCCGGTAACAGTGCTGGGTCTCGCTCAGGGCGCCTCATGGACGCGTTATGTGCGCTCGTCGGTGCTCGAGGTAGTCCGCCTCGACTACGTCACCACCGCCCGAGCGAAAGGAGTCCCTGAGCGCATCATCATCGTCAAACACGTACTTCGTAATGCGCTGGTCCCGGTCGTCACATTGGTGGCGCTGACAATGCCGGCGGTGTTCGGAGGCGCCGTCGTTACCGAGCAGATCTTTCGCGTTCCAGGCATCGGATCTCTGCTGATCAACGCGATCCTCGCCAACGACACGCCGGTGATCATGGCGGTGACGTTCGTATTCTCTTGCCTGGTAATCCTTTTCAATCTGGTTGCCGACATCCTGTATGGCTGGCTCGACCCTCGCATCGCCTATCGCTGACGCCTCGACGGGGTTCGCGCCGCTCGCGGGCGAGGCCACGCGCCGCAGCGGCACCTGGTGGCGGTTTCGCCGGCACCGTCTGGCGGTTGCCGGGGCCGTGCTTCTGGCCATGATGCTCCTCGCGGTTGGCTTTGGGCCGCTGTTGTGGCAGGTGCCGATCAACGACATTGATTTCAGTGCGCATCTCGACGGTCCGTCCTGGAGCCATCCCTTCGGCACCGACGACCTCGGCCAGGATCTGCTCGCCCGCATGCTCTACGGCGGCCGTATATCGCTCGCTGTCGGCTTGGCGGCGGCGCTCATGGCCATCGTCATCGGCACATTCATCGGCGCCATTGCCGGAATGTCGATTGGCGCCGTCGATGCGGCGCTGATGTGGCTCGCCGACCTGTTCCTGTCGCTGCCGCCGTTGCCTCTGTTGCTGTTGCTCATTTACCTGTTCCGCGACCCGCTGAAGCAGCTGGTGGGACCCGAGCTCGGAATATTCATCCTGATCGTCGCGGTTATTGGCGGCTTGCGCTGGATGCCGGCGGCGCGGCTGGTGCGGGCACAATTCTTGTCGCTGCGCGAAAAGGAGTTCGTCGAGGCGGCGCGGGCATTGGGGATGAGCAGTCTGCGTCTGGTGATGCGGCACATCCTGCCGAATTCGCTGGGGCCGGTCATCGTCGCCGCGACAATCGATGTTGCTGCCGCGATCATTCTCGAATCGACGCTGTCCTTTCTCGGCCTCGGCTTCCCGCCCGACATTCCGACCTGGGGACGCATTCTGTTCGATGCCAAGGATTACCTCGACATCGCCCCGCACTGGGCGTTGTTCGCCGGCGGCGCGATCTTTCTCGCCGTGCTGTCGATCAACTTCATCGGCGACGGGCTGCGCGACGCGCTGGATCCCCGCACCTCGGCATAGCGCGTCTTACAAACCGTGCGAGGCCAGAAAGCCGGCCCATCCCGGGTACCGCAGCTCGTCGATTTCCTTGCCGTCGCGCAACAGGCGAAGCAGGCCGCGATCGACGGCGACGGCGGTGCCGCAAGGCAGGGCGAGCCAACCAATCTCTTCGGGTGCGCCGGCCCGCGAGCACAATATGCGGTTGAGCGCGTGCACCGGAACATTTCCGGGTTCCACCGGCATAAGGTCGCCCGCCGCGCATAATGTCAGCAGAGCCTTCAGGTCCCGCGTGCCCGCGGTGAGTGAGCGCGGCGCCGCGGCCACCGTGGCAATGATCGCCCGCGCCGCGGGGCTGTCATAGCTCAGCGGACCCGCCGAGGTGAGCGTCCGGTAGCGGATTTCGCAGAGCGGCCGGGCGAGCGCGAAGGCACTCGCTAGAAGACGCTCGGCCCGTTCGCCGCGATCGACGCGGCGATTGCCGCGGGCAAAGACATCGCAGCGAAGCCGCTGATCGAGGTAAAAATCGCGGACCAGCTCGGCTGCACCGGTATCGGCGATCGTGGCGAGGATCTCGCGAGCCGGTTCGTCGAGCACCATCCAATCGAGGTTTTCGCTCAATGTCGCCGAGCCGACCGGTTCGAGCCCGATTGGCGCCATTGCCGTTCTGACCTCGGTGACCCAGAGCGGCCGCCACGCGGCAGGCATGAATTCATGCACGAGATAAGCCGATTTATAGTCCTCCGGCCGCTCCTTCAGCTCTTTGACGATGAAGCTATCCGCCAATGCCGGAACCCCCGCATCGGCAAGCGCACGCGCGATCTTCGCGGCCGCGGTAAAGCGGGCGGCGCTGTCGCCGGAGAAGATACGGTTGAGCTCCTGCACCAGGCGCTGAAACGGCAGATCGCGCAGCCAGCCCGGCAACGTATTGTAGCTGAGATAAACCAGACCGCTGGGCTTGAGGCGCCGATCGATGAACCGGAGCAGGGCGCTTTGGCTGGCTCGATCGATCCAGGAATAGACGCCGTGCGCGACGATATAATCGAATTGCGGCAGTCCGAGTTCGATCGCTGCGGCAAAATCAGCGGCGTGAAAGCGGACGTTTGGGATTGCCGCGGCGGACGCAAGCCGCCCGCCGTGGTCGGTGTGCACCGCCATCGCATCGACGCCGAAGAACTCGCCGTTCGGATGGGTTGCGGCGAGGATTGCGGCGGTGACCCCCTGGCCGCACCCGAGGTCGCACCATGTAAAGCCGCTGTCGCGGTCGGGCGGCTCGATGCCGCCCACCAGCGCCACATGGTCTAGCCAGGCCGGCGCCAGCATCGGCTTGAAGTCACGCAAATAGGGGATGTCGGTTGTGTAGACGTCTCGGCTTTGTGTCATGGAGCACGCGAAGACAAGGTCGGTGTTTGCCAGCCTTTGCCGGAATGACGAAGGCGAGAGGCCATTCTCCCGATAGTGGCGTCCGCCCTCGGAAATAAATGCTATATTATCTCGTCGAACATGTTGATTGCGCTATGAGTCGGGGCTGAGGAGGGCGGGTGGCGGAGGGCCAGGTCGTCGAACGCAAGCTCGCCGCGATTTTCGCGGCCGATATTGCCGAGTACAGCCGCTTGATGGGGCTGGACGAGGTCGGCACCTTGCGCCGTCTGCAAGCCTACCGCGCGATCCTCGACCCTTTGATCTCCGCCCATCGCGGCCGGATCTTCAATACCGCCGGCGACAGTGTCGTCGCCGATTTCGCCAGTGCCGTCGACGCCGTCGAGTGCGCCGTCGCGGTCCAGGATGCGATCGAAAAAGAGAACGAGAATCGTCCGTTTGGTGAGCAGATGCGGTTCCGCATTGGCGTCCATCTCGGCGACGTTCTGGTCGACGGATCGAACCTGTTTGGCGACGGCGTCAACATCGCCGCCCGCCTGCAGGCGTTGGCCGCGCCCGGCGGCATTTGTCTTTCCGGTGCGGTCCGCGACCAGATAGGCACCAGGCTCCCCGTCGCGTTCACTGCACTCGGCGAACAGCGGGTCAAGAACATCGCCCAACCGGTACGCGCTTTTCGGGTAGCCGGAGCGGGGGACCGGGTCCGCCCGACGCTTGTCGTCGGCCGCAGACGGCGGGCACTCCGAGCCGGCATGCTCGCTCCCGCCCTTCTGCTGCTGATCGCTGCGGCAGGGGCAGCGTGGTGGCTGTGGCCCGGCCAGCGCTCCGAACCACGTCCCGCTCCAGCCATTTCATCGGTCACGCAACCCAACACCGCACCGCGATTGTCGATCGTCGTGCTGCCATTCACCAACCGCAGCAACGATCCGCAGCAAGAGTATTTCGCCGACGGCATCACCGAGGACCTCACGACAGATGTCGCGCGCATTCAAGGAAGCATGGTGATCGCCCGCAATACCGCCTTTACCTACAAAGGCAAGGCGGTCGATGCCAAGCAGATCGGGCGCGAATTGGGCGTGCGCTATGTCTTGGAGGGGAGCGTGCAGCGGGCCGGCAATCAGGTCCGCATCAACGCACAGCTGGTCGATACAGAGACTGGCGCACAAATTTGGGGCGATCGTTTCGATCGTGACGCCGCCGATCTGTTCGCCTTACAAAACGAGATCACGGCTCGCATCGCCCGCGCCCTGCAGTCGCAACTTGCCATCGCGGAGGCCCGGCGACCAACCGATCATCCCGACGCACTCGATTACATCCTGCGCGGCCGCGCCGTGCTGACGAGGCCGATCTCGAAGGAGAATAGCGACGAGGCGGTGACTCTCTTCGAGACCGCGTTGGCGTTCGATCCGAAGTCCGCCGATGCCGCAACTTGGCTCGCGGCCACGCTGGCCTTTCGCGTCACCGACGAGATGAGCGATTTTCCCGACGAGGACCTGCATCGTGCCGAAAAGCTGGTGGCGCAGGCATTGGCAGCGTCGCCGAACAGTGCGCTGGCGCATTACGTAAAGGGTCAGGTGCTGTTCGCGCAGTCGCGCTGCGGGGAGGCCATTCCCGAATATGAGAGAGCGATCTCGCTCGATCGCAGCCGCGCTCCCGCTTACGCGCGCCTCGGCTGGTGCAAGTTCCTTACTGGTTCGGCCGATCAGGCGATCCCGTATTTCGAGGAAGCCATCCACCTCAGCCCGCACGAGCCAGCCATTGCCCCGTGGTATGGACGAATGGGGGTCATTTACCTACTGCAGTCGCATACCGACGAGGCGATCGGCTGGCTGGAAAAGGCGAACAGCGAGAATGCCAGTTTGGCGTTTGTTCATGCCTACCTTGCGGCCGGTTACGCGCTGAAAGGCGAAACCGAACGCGCCCGATCGGAACTCGCCGAAGCTCAGGGATTGAGCAAGCTCTATTCGAGCCTCGCGCGCGTTCAACAATACACTTGGTACGACAATCCTCAGATTCGCGCCCTGGCCGAGGCCACCTACTTCCCCGGTCTGCGTCGCGCTGGGATACCCGAGGGATGACGGCATGCATAAAATGATCGGAATGGCTGCGATGTCGGTCCTTATCCTTGCATCAGTGATGGCGGCGGCTCAGCCGGTGACGGTGCGGCAGGCGTGCAAGGCCGACCTCCAGCAGAATTGCGCCGAGGTTCAGCCCGGCGCCGGGCAGCTGCGCGCATGCGTGAAAGAGCACTTCACCGCGTTCTCCGAGCCGTGCAAGGCGGCGCTATTGAGTAGCGTCGCGGTTGTCAAGGCGTGCAAGGCCGAGGTGCAGAAGACCTGTGCCGGCGTCGAGCCCGGCGGCGGGCGCATCCAAGCCTGTATGAAGGACCATTTCTCCGAATTTTCCGAGCCCTGCCAACAGGCCATCATCACCGCCAAAGTCGGCCGGCGTTGACGGCTGGCCGGAGCGAAGCGAGTCACGGCTCCGTCGCGTCACTCTGTGGCAGGATGGGCTGAGCCCGGCAAATGCAGCATCGTGCCTCGTCGGGAAGGTGTCCGCGGGTGCGTACTCGCCCACCCTGCGTGCTCACTGACCAGACGGAGCGGGGTTCACACCCGCTAACTCGCGATACTGTACGGCGGCGTCATCTGCCACTGGCAGAGTTGTGACGCCTGCTCACGCGCTTCGTCGGTGAGAGCGTCACCGTGCGGCGCCTCGGGCGGGGCGAAGCCCCAGAAGCGAACTGCGCGCAGCTTTGCCATAGAGTAGGCCCCGTTATTGGCCTTGTCGACGATAAGATTCGCCGGCGGGTTCGGCGAGCGGAACGTTTCGAGCTTGACGTCGTTTCGCGCGACCCCGGGCAGACAGTACCAGTACGCGTCGGTGAGGTAGAGGTCGTTGTCGGCAAAGAGCTGGAATTTCTTTGTGAATTGGCTGTCGGCCTGATCGATAAACGCCGCGGCATTATTCGGCGCCGAAACCGACACGCCGGGGCCGTGGTAAACGCCGTCGTTACCTCTGTAACCGTTTGCCGAGAGGAACTGCAGGCAGTCGACGGCATTGTCTTCATCCGTGTGCACGTCCCAGACAAACGCAGCATGGCCATGGCCGTTCGCCCAGTCGATACCGATCAGATCCCCCCGACGGACATCACGGGTATCGATCGCGTAGCCGAGGTTGAAAAACACGGTGGAGAGCGCGGAGTCGTCGCAGCGCGGCCAGCTATGATTGTCGAACATCTGCTTGCGCGCGGCGACAGTCGCTGCGGAAGTGGCCACGTCCGGGTCGACCTGGAAGTAGAAGCCGTTGTGCAGAATATAGTAGTCGGGCGGCAGCGCGAGCGTGCTCGTGCCGTTGTTGATCATAGGCGCGTAGGTCGTCGCGTCGTCGGTGGCGCCGCTCGGGTCGAACATCATGCCGATGCACGTCGCCGTGAACGGTGAGCAGGAGGTCCTGTGTTGCGGGCTCGGTGCGCCCCAGTTTGAGATGTGCTGGAGCACGCCGCTGCCGTAGCCGCCGCTGTTTGCGTCCCGCGAGGCTTCCCAGATCTGGATCATCCGCTCGAGGCCGCCGGTCGGAAGCGTTGGTTTCGGTTCGAAATCGTCAGGAATGGACATCGAGAGACTCCCTTGAGCTCGCCGGAATCACCTAAGGACAGGCATTTCCGGGATGGACGGCCGATGCGCCCACGCCCGGCAAAATAGCTGACCGAAACAGTCGAGGTGTGTGACGTAGTTAACATTAGATAAAAAAGCGTAAGTGCGACCGCCCGATAAATAAGCCCCGGTAGTCGCGACCTAGATGCCGGCGAGCGCATTAAGACCATGCGTGGCATCGAGCCCGGTTGTGGCGGCATCCAAGCGTGCATGAAGGACCACTTCGCGATATATTCCGAGTTCTGCGAGAAAGGGATCATGGATCATCACCGCCAAATTCGGCCGGCGCTAACCGGCGACCTGCATCGCGCGACGATGACGGGTCTAAGCAGACGGCGGTTTCTGCAGCGGGCCGCCACTGGTGCGTTGGCTCTCGCCTGGCCGGGATTGGACCGGCGGTCGGCATGGTCGCAGGAGAGGCCTGCGCTGGTTCCGGGCCTTCCCGCGGGTGTTTACGACACCGCGATCCTCGACGCGCTTCCCGGCAAGCAGCCGCTGATCAAGCTGAGCTACCGGCCGCCCAATTACGAGACGCCGGTGCCGTACTTCAAGACCGCGATCACACCCAACGACGCGTTCTTCGTCCGCTATCATCTCGCTGATATCCCCGACGGGATCGATCCCAGTCGCTGGCGGCTGCAAGTCGGCGGCGAGGCCGCGGCGACACCGTTTGAGCTGACCCTCGATGAACTTCAGACAGGGTTTGAGCAGGTCGAGATCGTTGCTGTGTGCCAATGCTCCGGCAACCGCCGCGGATGGTCGCAGCCGCATGTGCCGGGTGTCCAGTGGGGCCCCGGCGCGATGGGCAATGCTGTCTGGCGCGGCATTCGGCTCAAGGACGTGCTCGCCAAGGCGGGATTGCGCAAGGAGGCGATCGAGATCGTCGTCAACGGCGCCGACGGCCCGGTGCTCGACAAGACCCCGGATTTCGTCAAGAGCATCCCGGTGTGGAAGGCGCTCGACGAAAACACGATCGTTGCCCATCAGATGAATGGGCAACCGCTGCCGCACTTCAACGGCTTTCCGGCGCGCCTCATCCTGCCAGGCTGGACCGCCACCTACTGGATGAAGCATCTCATCACCGTCGAGGCGGTGACGAAGCCGTTCGGCGGCTTTTGGATGAAAAGCGCCTACAGGATCCCGACCGGCAAGTTTCCGGTCGTGCAGCATTTTCTCTCGCAGATGACCGATGCCAACGAGCCGATCACCGAGGTAGTGGTGAACTCGCTGATCGCCTCTCCCGCCGATGGCGAGCAGGTGCGTGTCGGTCAGCCTGTGGAGATCGCAGGCATCGCCTGGGATGCGGGCTACGGCATCCGCCGTGTCGAAGTCTCAGTTGACGGCGGCAATGTCTGGCAGGCGGCGGAACTCGGGCCGGATCTCGGCCGCTTCGCGTTTCGCAGCTGGACCTACCAATTCACGCCGCAGAAGCCGGGAAAACATACGATCTCGGCAAGAGCCAGCAATGTCATCGGCCAGACCCAGGCCGAGAGCCTGATCTTCAACCCCGCGGGCTATCACAACAATGTGGTGCGCCCGCTGGCGATCACCGCCGCGTGATCCGAGGCGAGCGATGAGAATCGGCCTTCTCGCTGCCGCGGTCGCGCTCCTCCAGTGTGCCGCAGCCTATGCCGGCGAACAGCCGGTGCCGCTCAACGACGCCCCCGGCCACGACGTCGTCGAGAACAACTGCGCTGCTTGTCACAGTCTCGACTACCCTCGCACCAATGCGCCCTTCATGGACCGCAAGACGTGGCAGGCCGAAGTCGACAAGATGATCAATGTCTTTGGCGCCCCGATTGTACCGGGTGATGCCAAAGCCATCGTCGATTATCTGACCAAGAACTACGGCACCGGCAGTTAGAAAGCTCGGTGGATTTCGCGCTGGTCAAACTCGCCCAACGCAAGGTGGGAATTCCAGACGAGTAGCCGCGACAGAAGTCGAATCTGTTGCGCTAGCCCTTATACGTGCGCACGCGAGGCTAGCAGCGTGCGGGGGCCAAACTAGCGCGAGAGCCGAGTACCATCCGGCATTTCAATGGCTATGATATCCGAGGCCGCACCTTCGCCGGGCTGGTTCGAAGCCAGTCGGTTCGAAGCCAGCCGGTTCGAAGCCAGTCGATTGAGAGCTCTCCTGTTCGTAGTAACCGTGCCCGTCGCGGTCTCATTCGCTACGATCTGGGTTGCGTGAGAGACGCCCAAGCATTCGGCCTGGGCGGTCGCCGCGAACGCCGTCACCGCGGACGCGATGGCGAGACTCTTCCATGGCTTCATAATCCTCATCCCTCCTACCGCTTCATCTGGAGCGATTGAACAACAGGACCTGGCCGAGCCGCCCCAACTGGGCTTCTACTTCGGTACAGGCGGTCTCGCCGAGCCGTCCGCGCAAGCGTGGGCAGATCTGGGCGAGGCGTGCAATTGTCATGTGCTCCGGGACACGGGTATGGGCGACGCAGACGGCACCCTCGGTATTCCACGCCGCCTCGAAGGGCAGCGCGTGATCGGGGGCGTCCTTGGTTCGCTTTTGGATCCCGAGTTGGTCGTAAAAATCAATCAGCATTCCGTCTCGGGTGGTCCCCTCGTTTCCGCAATAATCGGCCCGGACCATGCGGATGCAGGCTTGGTGGTAATCTCCAAGGGCGACCCCGTCGGGACTGGTTTTCCACGGCTTATAGCCGAACCGCACGCATTTCCCCTGCGCGTCGGCGGCACAGGTGAGCGTGAAACCTTTATCGGAAATCCGCCGTCCGTCGCGATCCCACTGGCCGCGCAACGGAAATGCCCAGTGCCCCCCATCTATCGCGTCTTCGCATAGCGGCGCACTGGTGCCGGTGGCCGGGTCCAGCGCTCTGCCGACTCGGCATGGGTTAGGGCGCGGTCGGCAAGCGGCAAGGCCTCGTCTATTCGGCCGAGCACCCACAATG
>Ga0310914_10000456_pt1 | contig 23755 bp, 17 predicted proteins | sample GREbulkMGAN108_FD_203450 | JGI IMG/M metagenome (GOLD analysis project Ga0310914, IMG submission 203450) | Lab enrichment of tropical soil microbial communities from Luquillo Experimental Forest, Puerto Rico - GRE.bulkMG.AN108 | ecosystem: Environmental > Terrestrial > Soil > Tropical forest >... | reverse complement strand
TCGGCATCACCTGGATCCTTGACGGGCTAGAGGTGACATTGGCGGGTTCGATCGCGGGGGCGTTGCAGGAAAGCCCGATGCTGCAATTCGATGCCGCGGAGGTCGGGCTCGTCGGCACCGCCTACCTAACCGGGGCGGTCATCGGCGCCGTGCTGTTCGGATATCTGACCGACCGGTTTGGCCGCAGGAAGCTCTTCTTTGTGACCTTGGGCCTCTATTTGACCGCAACCGCGGCGACCGCTCTTTCATGGAATTTCTGGAGCTTTGCGCTGTTCCGTGCACTGACCGGCGCCGGCATCGGCGGCGAGTACACCGCAATCAACTCGGCGATCCAGGAGTTTGTCCCGGCGCGCTTTCGCGGCCGCACTGATCTCGCGATCAACGGCAGCTTTTGGATCGGCGCCGCACTCGGCGCGGCGGGTGCGGTGCTGTTTCTGCAGCCGGGCACCCTGCCCCCCGATTGGGGCTGGCGCGCCGCCTTCGGGATCGGCGCCGTGCTGGGCCTCGGCATCCTGACATTGCGGCGACTGCTGCCGGAGAGCCCGCGCTGGCTGATGCTGCACGCCCGGCTCGGCGAGGCCGAGGCGACAATCGGACAGATCGAGCGCCGCGTTGCGCATGCCGCCGATGTGCGATTGCCGGTGCCATCGGGCGGCCGGATACGCCTTACGGCGACCTCGCGCACACCGATGGTACGGATGGTGCTGGCGATCGTCCGCGACTATCCACAGCGCACCGTGCTCGGTCTCGTGCTGATGGGCTCGCAAGCGTTCTTCTACAACGCGATCTTCTTCACCTACGCGCTGGTGCTGACGAAATTCTACGCGGTGCCGGCGGTCGCGATCGGCTGGTACATCCTCCCCTTCGCGCTCGGCAATTTCCTCGGCCCGCTGCTGCTCGGGCCATTGTTCGACCGGATCGGGCGCAAGCCGATGATCGCCGCGACCTACGCGGTCTCGGGGGTGCTGCTGGCGGTCGTCGGCTATCTCTTTCGCGAGGGCCTGGTCGACGCCCGCCAGCTGACCTTGTGCTGGAGCGGCATCTTCTTCTTCGCCTCGGCGGCGGCGAGTGCGGCCTATCTGACGGTCAGCGAGAGCTTTCCGCTCGAGGCGCGGGCGCTCGCCATTGCGTTCTTTTACGCCGTCGGGACGGCGCTCGGCGGCGCCGCAGCACCCTGGCTCTTCGGCATCTTGGTCGCCTCGGGAGAGCGCGGCGCGGTCTTCGGCGGTTATCTCTTCGGTGCGGCACTGATGATCGCCGCGGCGCTGACCGAGCTCGCGATCGGCGTCAAGGCCGAGCGGCAGCCACTGGAAAGCGTCGCCCGGCCGCTCTCCGCCATCGCAGACTAGGCGAAGGCAGGGGCGACCTCGGCCATAAACCGCGCCATCTCGTCCTTGACTTGGCTGTGCGGCTTCAAACCGACATTGAAATAGAGGATGACCTCGTCGAAGCCGGCCGCTTCGACCTTCTTCAAGGTGTCGGTGATCCGCGCCGGCGAGCCTAGCAATACCGAGTTTTCGGTCAGGTCCTCGGGGCGCACATTGCGCAGCCGCTCGACCATCCCGATGAAATAGCGATAGCTCGGCGGCGCCGTCGCGGGATCGCCCGGAAAGGCGGCGATCACGCACTCCTTGTAGTAGCGGATCTGCCGGGCGCGGGCGGCCTCCTCGTCCCCCGGGGTGTCGCCGAAATGGATGAAATAGCTGCACATCAGCCGCCCCGGCGCGCGGCCGTGACGGGCGCATGTCTGGTGATAGAGATCGGCAACCTGACGCAGCCCGCCATAGCTCATCGCGGCGGCAAAGGGCGCCACGATCAGACCGCAGCCGAGCCGGCCGGCAAGCTCGATCGAGGGCTGCGAGAACGAGGCGACGTAAGCCGGAAGCGGGCGCTGCACCGGGCTCGGCGTGATCACGACATTCTCGAATTGGTAATGCCTGCCGGTGTGCGATATCGGGCCGTCGGCCGACCACAGCCGGCGGACGATCTCCATCCCTTCCTCGAAGATCGACTGATTGTCCTCGAACGACACCTTGAAGGGCCGGTATTCCTGCCGGTCATAGCCGCGCCCGGCGGCGAAATCGACGCGGCCGCCGCTGATCAGGTCTAATGTCGCCCATTGCTCGGCAACGCGGATCGGATGATGCAGCGGGAGCACCGTGACCGCCGGAGCGAGGCGAATATGCCGGGTCCGGGCGGCGACATTGGCCAGCACGAGATCGGGGCAGGAGAGCACACCCAAGGTGCTGAAATGATGCTCGCCGATCCACGCCGAGTGGAGGCCGACCTCTTCGGCGTAGACCGCCTCGTCGATGATATCGGCGACAAATTGGTTGGCGGTTCTGGTGTTGTTCGCGTAGCGATTGTCGCTCAGCGTGAAATAGCCGAATTTCATTGATACCTCCCGGCCGGCCGAAGATGCGCCTGCCTTCGGGTGCGCGCAAGCGCGCGAGGCCAAATTGCTACTGCACTCGCTTGTTGCCAACTACAACCTGAACCTGTATCATTTATTAACCGTCGGTAGGTCTGCAGCAAATCAGCAGCAAATACTCGTCTTCAGGTTGTTGGTCGTGTGCGTGAAAGCCCCCCTCAGTCCCCTCGCTCCACGATCATCGCATTGCGGTCGCATCCACTTCCATCAGCCGAGAGCATATGATAAGAACCAGGCAATTTTGTGATGGTGATTACCGCAACAAAAGAGGCGCTCGGACACATCACCTAATGCGCGCCAGGGCCGAATAGCGCCTCCGAGTCTTTTCGTGTAGCGACAGCCGGGGTCCGTATTAGCATTGCTGAGGTGCAGGGGAGGAGCCGATGGCGTACCACATTCCATGCGCCGATGGTTGTGTTTGCCGAGCCGCGTCGCGCTGTCCTGGGAATGGGTACGCTCGCGCCCGCAAACGCTGAGCCCGAAGCGAGGATCGCGGTGCAGAATGAGGTCGGACAAGAAGACCTGCTGATCCGGATAGAGAAGGGGCGCCTCCAATTTCCGAGAACGGAACCTCGTTCGAGGAGCTGATTTTGAAAGCGCGGCATCCGAGAGGCCTTGTCGAGCACGGCGGTCCGTCCGCCAGAAGGGGCTGACGCGCCGCGCAACCCAGACGCTTCTTCATCGGAAAAAAGGAAGTGTCATCATGATGTCGTCGCAATATCCATACGCGCGTGAAGGATGCCTGACGGCACCGCGATTTTTACATATGAACGCACCAGGGATCTCAGGATCACCACACGATGGGTCGCGGCCGTCGCTTGACTTAGGGCCAACTCAAACATTTTTGGATCCAGTGCGTCTTAGCGTATAATTTTGTTTTGGTATTATTAAAACGAGAAAGGATATCGATCGCCGACAGAGAAGGGATGTTTATATGTAACGATGTTATCGGCCCCAAATTGTTTATATTTGTCAATATCCATAATTTATATGTCTCGATGAAGTCTTCATCGACCGAGACGGTTGCGAACAAGCTGGCCCAATTTCCACTGAGATACATAGTCTGAAGATCAGCTACGGCATCAGGATAGTTGCTCGAGCCCGGAGGATTATCATATCTAAAGTCCAATAAAACATCGTCTTTATCTGGTCGGTCGGTTGTGCGATTTTGTTTGTCTTGTTGGCCTAAGCGGTGAAACCCATGCGCCACTTGGTTACTTGGCCAAGAATAGTTAGAGAACCGCGACTGGCTCGCCTTAACACATGTCCGATTACCGACGTTCTTGTCCCACCAGAGTATATGGCCGATTTCATGTGCTAGGATCGCCAAGACACTGCGATAGCATTCGGGCTTGAGGGCGCCGGAGACTGAGCCGGATCCCGATACGCTGCGTAAGAAAGTTGACCCATCCATTGGGTAACCGACGGCAACGGCAACGGCGGGTTGTTAAGCAACGAGTTGAGGATCGAGGTCTCGTACGTAGCGTATGGAGTAGTCGTCATCGAATTCCATACCTGCTGAGATATACTGATGTGTTTTGCTTGCTGCGTCTTTTGACACGAATTTTTATGAAGTCTTTCGCGCAAGCCCCAAACCTGAGGTCTTGATGATGATGTCTGAGTGTCGATATAGATATAGTCCAAGGTGCATAACTCCTGTTGAAAGAAAACGGGAGCGATAGAGAATGCTGCTGCTATATCATTCACTTGGTTAGATATATCGGGTGCGGGGCCATCATTGCTAGTGTCCCAAGGTCGGGGCTGGTAGTCACAGTCAGTGCCAGAAACATTGCACTCCCCATACTTGACGGGATCAAAAGTGGGGGGGTGCCGCCTCCTCCCCCAGGTGTCAGGCGCGCCCGAGTGGTGCGCCCCAGCACCACGACCATCGACTTGATATCACAGGGGGTCTGCCGGCAACCTCCTGGCAAACACTGCACAGAGGCACAATAAGCCCGAAAGAAAAGATCAACGCATTTGGCTTCATCAATGTTCTCCCCGAAGGCGTTCGCAGCTTGGTTGCTGTCGGATTGTCGGATTGTGCCGAATAAGCGCTTGTCCCGCTTTCACGAAGGCAGTCGAAACCTATCCCCAAAATAGCCTATCAACCGCCCTCTACACCACTTGTGATACTTAGCCTCGGTTCGTATCCATAACCCGAGAGGTTCGCGGCCGAGCTCTGCCCTCTAGTCAGGTCTGGCCCCCTAGGTCTCGCTAAAGGTTGGGGAAATCAATCATTACCCACCCGCCGCCGACAAGTGGGTCGGCGCACCGCGGTCGAGTGCGGCGCGAGCGGCCTCGACCCGAGCGGGCTCATCGAGGGTGCCGCGCTCGCGGAAAATGGTATCAGCCTGGCCGGGCTGTTGACGCGCTACCACGTCGTCTCCGGCTTGGCGCAGTGCCGCTCGTGTCATCATCGCCCGAGCGCGAGATCGTTACGCGCACCGATGCGTTCCAGAACCGCTATCGCGGTCTTGAGGTATGGTTCGGCCATCGCCGGGGATTCGGGCGCGAGGCATTCGCTCATCAGCCAGCACCCCAGACCCTCGAAGTGCAGGTAGCCCGTGGTTCGGCTCGTCTCGAGCGCGTCCTCTATTAGAGATCGCGCTAGCGCGATCACCTCGGCGAATATGCTCTCCGCGAGCCATAAGACGAAGCGCACACGGGTGTACCGCAGCCGGGAGCTCTCGAACCACGCGACTATCTCGCCGAGTCCGAGATGCCGAGATCGAGATGGCCCGCCTTGACCTTCCCTAGCCACGTATCCCCTTCATCATTGCGGCGTCGTACGGGGTGGGCCCGAGCGCCAGTGCGTCGTCGCAGCACTGCAACGCTGGTTCGAGATCACCCTGCTGAACGTAGGTCGCCCCCATGCGCGATAGCCCGACCACTTTGAGACGGAGATCGTCGAGGGTAGTGCCTTATTTGACGACACGGCGGCAATACCTCAAACTCGCGTCCCAGTCGCTGAGCGCGATTGCCGCTGGGCTCAAGTGCGCGATAGTCCGGCCGGCCCACCACAGATTGCCGAGAGTCTCAAAATTGGCAAGGCGCGTTCACCAGCTTCGACTGCTTCGCGCAACCCGCCCGCAACGAGATATACCTGGGCCAGGCAGGAGTCAGCAAAGGCTCTGATCTCGTCGAGACCGACGCCGGACGCGAGCGATCCCGCCTCGTTGCAATGCTCGATCGCCAGCGCCGGTTCGCGCCAACAGATGGATCGCCTCGCTGACGAGGATCGTCCGGGCTCGGCGGCGTGCTCCAGCCGCGCGGCGATATTAGCCGTATCACCGATCACCGATTCTCGGTGACTGGGCGAAACCCGACGGGCCCGGTGTGTATACCGATTCGCACCGCCAGTTACGAGCGCTCGGGATCAGCTGCCTCGCTGTCTTCGCGAAGCGGCCGCTGTATCCCGGCCGCGCAGTACGTCCCGCATCGAGAGCACCTCATATCGGGCCTATCTGACGCCAGGCATTGTTCAGCTGCTCGGGTGCACACCGGTCAAGCTTTGCCCCACAATTCTCTGGTCGCAAGGCGGGCGCCCTCCCCCAAAGCAGCAAGCTTGGTCCAGACGACGCTCGGGTGGACCTCGCACGAAGTGGAGAAGCTGGCAAAGCCGCAATCGGCGCCGGCGATTAAGTTCTCGCGTCCGACGACGGCGGCAAAGCGCCCGATCCGCTGGGCAACGGCCTCCGGATGCTCGACGAGGTTGGAGGCGTGGGTGACAACCCCGGGGATCAGCAGCTTACCTTCGGGCAGTTTTACATTCTCCCAGACCTGCCATTCATGCTCGTGGCGCGGATTGCCGGCCTCGAACGAATACGCGCCGGCCTTCACGGCCAGCATAATGTCGACGATGTGCTTTAGTTCCATGTCATGGACACGCGGGCCCATATTGATGCTATAGCACGAGTGGTAGCGAACCCGTTCGGCCGGGATCCCCCGCAATGCGTGGTTTAAAAGTTCGACGCTCGCGCTCGCCCATTTGCGGCATTGGGTGAGATCCATCTCCGGGTGCATTGTCCAATGGCTCGCCAGCTGCGGATCGTCGATCTGCAATATCAACCCGCCATCGACGATCGCCTGGTATTCGTCATGCAGCGCCTCGGCGAGAGCGCTGCGAAATTCCTCGTCGGTCTTGTAGTGCTCGTTGCTGTTCCAGTTGGCGAGGTTGGTCGGGGAGACCGCCGGCATGAAGGCCTCCGCGCAAGCGACCTCGGCGAGCGCGGCCTTCAAATTGTCGATGTCGCGCTGCAGCGCTTCACGCCCGCGATAGGAGATTGGGCCGGTGCAGACCCATTGGGTTGGGGGCGCCCTCCCGGCCGCTCCCGGCATCTGTGAAGCCCATTGGTAATACTCGGGAAACGCCAGGTGCTCCCGTGACCCGCTCCAGCCGCTCCGGCCGCCCGTGCTCTTGCGCGGCTCGATGCCGGCGAGGCGCTCGTTGACATAGGGGATGAATCCAAACCGGCCCATCTCGCCATCGGCAACAACGTCGATCCCGGCTTCGGCTTGCTTCTTGACGACCTCGGCAACCGCGCTCTTGACCCGGCTCGCATAGAGCTCGGCACCGAACGGTGCGCGTTCCTCCTTCGCTAGGATCATCGCCAGCAGATCGGGCGGCCGCGGCAGGCTGCCGACATGAGTGGTCAATATGCGCTGCGTGCTGTGCTTCATGCGCGCCTCCCGGGGTTGCCGGGAAAGCTTAATACTGCTGGGGCTCGCGGTCGATGACCCCGCGAGCACACGCATAGGCGGAATCGTGCCGCCCGGGCCCACCGAACGGCGGCCCGCACCCGATCAAAAACCGTGTTCAAAGGGGTGAGGCCGCCACGCTGGACCTGCGAATCGCAGCGGACCCCGGACTCGACTAGCCAGAAGGTTCGCGAGCCTCTCGACGCGGCGACCCGCCGTCCCGGCCGGATAAATTTTTCTGCGCAGTGTGAGCTACCTCACACTTATCGCTCTGCACCCCGTGATATTCCCCCGCACCATCGAGCAGTCTAACAACGAGGAATTCGCCGTGACGAGCCGCAGGCCGACATTTATCCGCTGGGCGGAGGAAGCCGAGGCCAAACACATATGTGAGTGGGCCGAGTTCGACCAAACACGTGACCGGCCGGACATTGACACCGAGCGGTCGCCTGCGTCGGGCGAGCGACCGTCTTTCCTTCGCCGGCTACGTGGCTTATTCGCAAGCCAAGTCGCTCAAAATTGAGCGAGACGGTTAACAACGAGCCAGTCTAATATGAGCACCGGGTAGACGCGATGGGCCGCCAGCGGGCGAACCGGTGCGTTTGTTCGAGGGCGACAACGATGTCCCGTACACCTCCGTTCGCGGCATTGTCGCCCTTTGAAGGGAACTGCCATGACGGGCCCGACATACGCGGACAAGAGGCAGATATTCGAGCGCCACTTCATGCTCGGGAAATTGAGCGGCGACGAGATCGACACGTTGCTACATTACGCACGAGTGGAGCGTTATCCCGCCGGCCGTGAGATCTTCTCGAAGGGTTCAGCTGGGTCGAGCATGATGGCGGTATTGAGCGGAACCCTCAAAATGAGCTCGGTCTCCTCCGAGGGAAAAGAAGTCGTCTTCAACCTGATGAACCCGGGCGACTGTTTCGGCGAGATCGCGTTGCTCGACGGCGAAGCACGGTCGACCGATGCAGTGGCAATGACCGACTGCGAGCTCTTGGTATTGGATCGCAGAGACTTCATGCCGATCCTGGAGAAGCGGGCGGATATTTGTCTTATTTTGCTCAAAGTGCTGTGCCAGAGGTTGCGGCAGACCACCGAGCAGGTCGAGGACGTGCTGTTTCGGCATCTCGAGGCGCGGATAGCAAAAGCCCTGTTACATCTCGCCGAGAGTGCTAGCCTACACGGAGTTCCGGGTTCTCTGGTCGAACTTCACGTCTCGCAGCGAGAACTCGGCTATATCGCGGGCGGTAGCCGCGAAAGTGTCAACAAAGTTCTGCAGCACTGGCATCGGGCGGGCCTTATCACCCTCGGTAAAGCCTCGATCGTGATCCGCGACAAGGCCGCCATCGAGCGTTTGGTTTAACCGCTCGCTGACCTGTCTTGACCGTCGCACCTCGGCCAGAAACCTGGATCGGGACGAGCTCGGCCGGGCTCTACTGTGAGCCCGGCGACTTTTACATCGACCCTATTCGCCCCGTGCCGCGAGCGGTGATCACCCATGGACATGCCGATCATGCCCGGTCCGATAACGAGCAGGTCCTTGCGACGCCAGGCACGATCGCGATCATGCGAGAGCGTTACGGCGAGGCGGCCGGCGCTTCGCTGCAGCCGCTCGCCTATGGCGAAACCGTGACCGTCAGGCATGTAACGGTGCGAGTCGTGCCGGCTGGCCACGTGCTCGGCAGCGCCCAGATCGTACTCGAACACCGCGGCACCAGGGTTGTGGTTTCCGGCGACTACAAACGACGGCCGGATCCGACCTGCGCACCGTTCGAGCCTTGTGCTTGCGATGCCTTCATCACGGAGGCGACCTTCGGGTTGCCCGTGTTCCGTCATCCGCCGGACACTCGGGAAATCGACAAGCTGCTGCATTCCCTGGCCCTCTTTCCGGAGCGCTGCCACCTCGTTGGGGTCTATGCGCTCGGTAAGTGCCAACGGGTGCTGGCGCTGCTGCGGCAGGCAGGATACCAGGAGCCTGTCTATCTGCACGGCGCGCTGATCAAGCTCACCGAACTTTATGAAAGCCTCGGCGTTCGCCTCGGACCGGTGCTGCCCCTGTCCGGGATCCCCCGCGAGGCGCTCAAGGGCCGCATCGTGCTGGCACCACCTTCAGCCACCGCCGACCCTTGGTCGCGGCGGCTGCCTGAGCCCCTCGTTGCGATGGCCTCGGGCTGGATGCAGGTGCGCCAACGCGCCAAGGCGCGGGGGATCGAACTGCCCCTGGTGATCTCCGATCACGCCGATTGGGACGAACTGACCGCGACCATCGACGAGATCGCGGCTGAGGAGATCTGGGTGACGCATGGCCGCGAAGAGGCGCTCGTCTACTATGCGACCCAAAGGGGCTACCGCGCCCGAGCGCTGACGCTCACCGGTTTCGAAGAGGACGAGTGAACCGCTTCGCGGCGCTCCTCGACGCGCTACTGTTCACCCCGTCACGCAACGGCAAATTGCGGCTGATGCGGGAATATTTCTCGACCGTGCCCGATCCGGAACGCGGCTGGGCATTGGCCGCATTGACCGGCGAACTGACTTTTGACTCGGCGAAACCAAACCAGGTGCGCGCGCTCGCCGCCGCGCGCGTAGACCGCGAACTGCTCGAATGGTCCTATGATTTCGTCGGTGACCTCGCAGAGACGGTGTCGCTGATCTGGCCTGCTGCAGCCGGCTGCGAGAGCCATGTCCCGGGCCTGTCGGAGATTGTCGAACAACTCAGTAGGGCGCGCCGCAGCGAGGTCGGGCAGCTACTGGAGCCGTGGCTCGACGCGCTCGACGCAACTGGACGCTGGGCCCTCTTGAAGCTCGTGACCGGGAGTCTGCGCATCGGCGTGTCGGCTCGGCTGGCCAAGACCGCGTTGGCCGAATGGGGTGGGGTCGGGGTCGATCGCATCGAAGAGGTCTGGCACGGGCTGGCACCGCCTTACCGGCCGTTGTTCGACTGGCTCGAGGGCCGCGGCCCGGCGCCGCAGACCGGTGATCTGCCGGCCTTCTGCCCGCTGATGCTGGCCCAGCCGCTGGAAGATTCCGACCTCGATGGCCTCGACCCGCGCGATTACCTCGCCGAGTGGAAGTGGGACGGGATCCGTGTTCAGCTCGTCGCCCGGGGCCGCGAAAAGCGGATCTATTCCCGCTCCGGAGACGACATCGGCGCCGCCTTTCCGGAGGTTCTCGACGCGACGCCGGCGGAGGTGACGCTCGACGGCGAACTCCTCGTCTTGCGCGACGGCGCGGTGGCCTCGTTCAACGATCTGCAGCAGCGGCTCAACCGCAAGACCCCAAACCCCAGGCTGCTGCGCGACTATCCGGCGGCTGTGCGGCTCTACGACATATTGCGCGAGGGGGGTGAAGATCTGCGCGGCTGCTCCTTCGCAGAGCGCCGCCGGCGGCTCGAATCATGGCATGCGCAGATGCCGCGTCCGGGCCTCGACCTCTCGCCGCTGGTGCCGTTCACCGGCTGGCAGGAACTGCGTGAATTGCGCGACGGGGCGCGCGAGCGCGGCATCGAAGGACTGATGCTGAAGAGAGCGGATTCGTCGTATGTCGCCGGCCGGCCAAAGGGTCCGTGGTTCAAATGGAAGCGCGGCGCGCTGACCCTCGATACGGTCTTGATGTACGCGCAGCGCGGCCATGGCAAGCGCTCGTCCTTCTATTCCGACTATACCTTCGGCGCCTGGCGCGGCAGCGAGCTGGTACCGGTCGGCAAGGCCTATTCGGGTTTCACCGACGAGGAACTGCGGCGACTCGACCGCTGGGTGCGCAATAACACCGTGCGGCGTTGGGGACCGGTGCGCGAGGTGAGCAAGGAAGTCGTCCTCGAGATCGCGTTCGACAGCGTGCACCGCTCGACCCGCCACAAATCGGGGCTGGCGATGCGCTTTCCCCGCATCCACCGCATCCGTTGGGACAAACCCGCCCGCGAGGCTGACGCCATCGATGTGCTCGAAAAGCTGCTGATCTCGAGCTAACGCGGCAAAGCCTTAAACCACCTCGAGCGCGCCATCACTCCAAAGGTCTGGAACCGCTTACCGGTCTCAGCGATGATCCCGACCTCGAAATGCCCGCAATCATGTGAGCTGAGCCGGCATCGAATTCTACGGTGAACTTGCAACTTCTCCGGAGCACCCCGCCCGATTAGAGCAGGTGATCATTGGCCGCGGACGCGACAGTCTTTTTCGGGCTTTGGCTGCAAAAACCGCTGCACATTGCCGCCACCAATCCGAGCAGCGCGCGCCTCGCCGACGCAATTGCGCGTTGCGTCGAGCTAGAAAGACCCGGGCGGGTGCTCGAGCTCGGAGCGGGAACCGGCAGTCTTACGCGCGGCCTCGTGCGCGCCGGCTGTCCGACTGATCGGATCCTTGCTGTCGAGCGCGAGCCTCCCCTTGCGGCGATGCTGCGCCGTGATTTACCGGGAATGACGGTGATCGAAGACGACGCGACAAAGATTAGCCAGTATCTCGCGGGCCGTGTCGAACGGCTGTGCGCCGTCGTCTCAAGCTTGCCGATAAAATGGTTTCCGCTGTTGGCGCAGCGAGCCGTGGTAGATCCGTGCTTCGACCTCTTGGGACCGCGCGGCCGGTTTCTCCAGCTGACAAACGCGTTCTCTTCGCCTTTGCCGGTCGATCGCTTGGGGATCACCGGCAGCGAGATTGGCCGGGTCTGGCTGAATCTGCTCCCGGCCCAGATTTGGTCCTATTCGCGCTCCCGCGAAACTGGTCAGGAGACCGATCCGCCAGACCGCTGTCCCGGCGCGGTGAGGAGATGAAACGATGAGAGACCGATCTACGATTTTCCGACAGGTAAGTCATGATCTATTCGGCAGCAAAGACGCGCAGGACGCATCGACTCTGACCTATACCTGGGTCGCCGATCAATCCGGTCATGTCACCCTGGGCTTCATCGCCACACTATTTTTATGGCCGGTCCTCCCTATAGAGTTGTCTGCAATCGTAGTTGTCATCGCCATCCTGATAAAAGAGGCTTACGAGTACTTCTATGAATTTGATCGGCGCCAAGCCGCCTTCCCTTCGATAGGAATGATGTACTGCTCAATTGCGCAACTTTCTGCATCTACACTTGGAATAGGCGCTGCCCTGGCGGTGATCGCGGTGCATTTCCCACCATGGAGTCTTCTTGCTGCTGCAGTTGTTCTAATTGTCCTTTCACTACCTCTTGCCGACTATGGGCTACGACGCAAGATAGCGTCGCAGCAGTCGGATGTACCGTTCCTGTACAGGCTCGCGAACTTCCCCGAGAACTTCGATGGCCCAGATGGGCCTAGTATCATCACCAGCCTCGTCGTCCAACCCGCGCCGGAGTTCCGCCACGTCGTACTGACCGGCCCCTTGAACTGCGGGAAGACCAGCCTCGCAGTAGGAACGGTCACGGAGTTTGGCTACCGGGCCGGGTTGTGCCGGTTCATCTCGCTGGTAAAGCTGGCTCGGACTAGATTCTTGCCGCGGCAAGGAATGACAGAGCGTGCAGGCCTGCACGCTGGTACCGCGTTCCAGGACGGCCGGACCGTCTGGCCTCTCAGCGCGGCTGAGCTGCTTGTCGTGGATGACTCGGATGGCGGTATACCGGAACTCGAAATAGATCCGCGTGCCATCCGAGAAGCGCTTATTGCTAAGCTCGGCAGCGACTCGTTTCGCTGATGAAGGGCCGGCGGACGTTGTGGGTTGCCGGCACAAACGACCGCGCAGAACTCTGGCAAAAGCTCGTCGCAGAGCTGTTGACGGATGGCGACCCGGCTCGCGTCGGCAAGGTGCCACTGCGCGGCGAGCTGCAAAGCACGGTTCGGCCCGGCCGTCTACGCTCGGCGTTAGCCCGTTTTAGACGAGGTCGCCGCAGCAACTGATTGGCTGCGGCCAGGCTTGGCCTTGGCCGCTAATTAGTCTGCGCAGAGTTGGCGCCGTGCCGGCTCGGCCAACAGCGCGGCATAGCGACCGAGGCGGGTATCGAGCAGGCGATCGAAATATGCCGGCACGCTCGCATTCGTGTCATCGGCGAAACGAGCAACGGAAGAATCCGTCCGCAGCACGGATAAAAATGCGCGAAGCTCACGCACATAGGCGTTGATCGCAAAGGCGCGCAGAAGGTGATTAGACGCATTGCGACGCCGCCAGAGGCGGCAAGCCGGGTCGCCACGACCCTCGCTGCAAGGAAGGCCTGTAGCCGCGAAATAAGCCCGTCGTAAAAAGCGACCGGTGCGTAGCGCTTTACTCGGAAGCTGGGCAGCGATGTGAAGTAGTGTGCAACGCAGTCTCTTATTCGGCTGTTGTCCGGCTCCTCCCAAACTCGTCGGGCGCGACGAATGGTTCAACCACCCCTGTTGTCAAGCGACTCGTCGTTGAACCGAAAGAGCGAGCAAAAACATGATTCTTTGGGGATGCAAAACCGATATTTGGATACAGGAGCGGTTCTGCTAAACTATAGGTTTTCCATAAGGGGCCGCATTCCCACCCGACGGCCCCAACAGTTGGAGGAGCGTGATGGGAGAGCCCCGGAACCTTGCTCTGCTCACGGGCATCTGGCTCGCAACCGGTTATATCGCGCTCCTGCCCGAGGTCGCGAATGCAGCGGGTTTCCAGGTTCGCGCCGGCAGCCCTGACTGGACCGCCAACGCCTTCGCAGGAATGGCCGCTAAAGGCTATGACGCCAGCACCGCCTGGAGCAATCCCGCCGCGATGACCCTGCTTCGCGACAATGAGCTGGCCGGTGGGTTGAACGCCATCGTGCCGTATACCCAATTCACCGGGGAGAATCTGTTCGGATCCTTGCCTACACCGGGAGTCACCGGCGGTAACGCCGCAATTGCCGGGCCGGCTGCGAGCCTCGCCGGAGTGTGGAGCGCCAGCCCGGACTTCAAGCTGGGCTTCTCGCTGGAGGATCCGTTCGGCCAGCGACTGAGCTATCCGTTCGACTGGGTCGGGCGCTATCAGGCGCTGGCGTCCTCCGTCACCGATCTCGAGCTCGGATTGGTAGCCGCCTATCGGATCGACGAACATCTCTCGCTCGGCGCCGGGCCGATCGTCGACTATTTTCAGGCTCGGCTGACCAGTGCGGTCAACATCGGGCCGTTGACGGCGCTTGCCGGCGAGCCGAGCGCCGACCTGCATGCCCACAACTGGACCGCCGGGTATCATCTGGGAGCGCTCTACGAATTCGACTCCCGGCTGCGCCTCGGCATCGATTACCGCTCCAGGATCAACGAGGACCTCGATGGCGAGCAGCGGATTTCAATCCCGCCACTGGTCGCCACGTTCAGCCCAACGGTCGCCGGGCTTCTCGAGACCGAGAGCGGGCACGCCCATACGAGCATCACATTGCCGGACGTCCTGACGACCAGCGGGGTCTGGGACATCAGCCCCGAATGGACGGGCCTCGCGACGGCGGCGTGGACCGACTGGTCGCTGATCCGCCAGCTGTCGGTCGCAAGCGACAATGGCCTGGCGACGACCACCGTGCCGCTGCAACTGCGCAACACTTGGCTCGGCTCTCTGGGTGCAAATTATCGGCCGGCAACAGTCCCGGGCCTCATGCTGCAGGCGGGGCTCGGTTTTGACGAAAGCACAGGGACGGACAGCACGCGCTCGCCGCGGCTGCCGGGCCGCGACCTGATCCTATTCGGTGTCGGCTTCACCTATGAAATCATGCCGGATGCGAGCCTGCAGGCCTCTTTCCTCCATGAGTTCGGCGTCGGCGCACGCGGGATAAACTACTCGACCAGCCCGTCCGCGGGCACCCTGATCGGCTCCTACAGCACCAGCGCCAGCGTGATCAGCCTGGGCTTGAATTTGCGCTTCTGACCGCCTGTGGCCTATCGCTCTGTCGGCGCGGCGGCGTAAAACCGCCGCTCCCAGCGGCGCAGGTTCTCATTGCCTTCGCGCAGGTACGGCGTAAAGGGGGCGAGCCTGAGCAACAGCGCATTCAATAGATTGGCCGGAAATCGCAGCGGCTTTGCAAAATCGACAAACAGCACCACTCGGGGATGGCCGCTCTGGTTCCAGGCCTCGTGCTCGTAGGCGTCGTCAAAGATCAGCGCGCTCCCCTCTTGCCAGTGCCGGGTCTCTGATCCAATACGGATGCCCTGGGCCGCGCGCGGCTCGGGCACCCGTAGACCCAGATGAAGCCGCAACACGCCGTTATAGGGACCGCGATGCGGCGGCAGGCGCTTGCCGGGCTCGAATATCGAGAACATCGCGGTTTTGAGACCGGGGATCTTCCGTACAATTCGCCATGTCTGGGGACAGAGCGCAATATTGGGTGCGGACCTGATCCCGTAGGCGACCAGCACGAATATCTTCCAGCCAGCGTCTCGGGTGATTGCGGTGGCGTCGATGGCGAGATCCTGGACCTTGGGGAGCTCGTTCTTACGAAGGAGCACGCGATCGAGTTCTTCTCTGACGGTCCACCACTCGCGTTCCACCTCCGCCGCCCAAGAAAACGCGGCATTGTCGTAAACGCAGGGGTTCCCGAGCTTGGCATATTTCAGGTTCCATCGCTCGGCAAAGGCAACGACCCACATGAACAAGCGTGCGCGAGCACCCGGTCGTGCCATCGACACGACACCGTCAGTCGTCCAGCGCTGCTGAATGGCCGGGGCTTGGGTCCGCGCGGCGGATTCGGTCGCCGAAGCGACCGGCTGCGCCGCGCTCACCGTTCGCGGGCCGGCCGGCGCCGAGTACTCGTGGCGCGCCGCGTCCTGCCGCGCGCTGGCGCGCGAGCGGGCGCCTCGGGCTCGGGGCCGGCCTCCGGCGAGATTTGCGGCCGCTTCATGATGTCCATCAGGATCCGCCGGCCGATGCCGCGCAGGTCGCCGCGGGTAAACCGGTCCAGGTACTGCTCGATGAACGCATTCTGGTCCACGGGGCGCTCGCGGAGGTATTGCTCCTGCAGGTCCCGCACGAACTGGAGCGCCTCTTCGCTGCTCGCGGTCTCGGAGACGGGCATCTCCGGCAACGGCTTGTTCTTCATCACAGCACCTGGGCGATGGCTGCCTGCGTCTCAGGATATTCCATCATGAAGATGTGGTCGATAGCAGCCGTCACATTGACCCATTGGGTATTTGGATCCGGCAGCGCCGCGTGCCGCGCCGTCCACGCCGGCTGCGTGTCGTCGCCGGGCGCCGGCGGCGGGTTATCGGTAATCGGCGATACCGCCGGACAATGCGGCGGATTGGCTAGCAGTTGCCAGTTGATGCCGCCCACCGTGCTGTTTGCAGGCTGAACGCCGCGAATATTGAAGAATTTGCCGGCGTATCGCGGCAGCGGCGGCGAGACCAGCAGTCGAAAGACCGTCAGGCCGTCGCTCAGCAGGTTGGGGTCAAAACCCGTGTCGTCCGGGTATTGCTGCGGAACCGGATTGAACGGGTCGGCGATCGCTTGGGGGACGCCGCCGGCGAAATCGCTGGGGTAGGCGGCGAGCGGAAAGGCCGGGTCCGTCCCGAGCTGCGGGTACAATTGAAACGTGTTGTAGTCGAGATAGGGCAGGGTGTAGCAGGCGGGCATCGACGAAATCGCCTGGATGACTTTCATCTTTCCAAGGCCCCAGTTGAGATATTGCTCACCCTCGAACCAGCGGTGGATCTGGCCGCCATAGCCGTAGAACGGTGCTGCGGCCGTGACCGCACAGGTCATCGTGTCGAGCAGCGAATTCGCCTGGTGCAAAATCAGATTGACGATCATGCCGCCGAAGCTGTGGCCGACCAGAATAAAATCGCCGAGCGGGTCGGCGCCGCATTGGCTGATGACGGTCTGCTGAAATTGCGGGAGAAACCGCAGGAACAGCGCGACCGTGTCTTCGAGACGGCGGCGCCAATCCCAGCTGAAGATGAACCAGTCGAGTTTGTTGAGCTCGCACCATTGGGTGAATCGGTCGTAGGGTGTCGCCCCGAGGAAATTGACGACCCCGTCGGCGATGATGATCCGGTCGTCGAGATCGCGCTCGACGGCCGGAGGGTCCCGCGGATCGTGGTGCATCGCGAGCTGCAGCGCCCCGGGCGGGAGAAACGTAAAGGGCGTCACCCACACCGTGTCGTAACTAAAGGTCTGGGACGTGGTCACATTGTCGTCATAGGGCGTTTGCGCCCGCAACAGCTGGCCCGCCATGCCGCCCGGAAACAGAAACAGGGTCCGTCGCGGCACCTGCCATTGGTGCGACTGGTAGCGCCAGATGAAATCAGGCACGGCGGTGTTGAAAATGCGGCGCAGCTGCTCGCTGTCGCGTGTAGTACTATAGCTCAACCTACGTTCCCCATCTCAGTTGTCGAGTTTGTGCAGCAGACGCTCCTCAGCGGACCTGTAGCTGCCGCCGGAGGCGCTGGTCCAAATCGCGAAATGCGGCGAGCTCGATAAGGCGAGCCTCGATCTTGGGACGATCCGAGCCATTGGCCAGCGCATTGAGCGTGTCGAGACAGCGCAGCTCGAACACCGGCGAGGCGATCCGCCGCGCGCAGGCGACCGCTTGGCGCGCCAGCGCCAACGCGCCTGGATCCCCCGGCGCCGTCTCCGCGGCAATCAGCGCGGCGACGCGCAACGCCTCGGGCTCGATCCAGCGGTCGGAGACGCTTGCGGCGGCGACCGCCCGATCGGACAATGTCCGCGCCTCGGCCAGCCGGCCGCATCGCCGCTTGGCGTCAGCGAGAACGGCCAGAATACCCGGTCCCGACAGGCGCCACTCGGCCGCATCGAGGTCCGCAATGGCTTGCTCGAGCGCCGCGATCCCCTGGTCGAAGCTGCCCTGCTGGCACAGCGCCCAGCCGAGCATCGCTTCGCCCAAAGGGCGGAACACCCTGAGCCGATGCTGTTCGGAAATCCTGACGTGCCGGCGGGCTTCCTGCATCAGCAGGTCGGCGGCGCCGCTCAGTCCGAATACCCACCCTCCGACATAACCAAGCGCGATCACCGTCGAAATGGGGTGGCGCAGCTCATCTGCCGCTCGCAGCGCCTCGATGCCGACCTGGAACGCGGCGTCGATTTCGCCGAGACAGAACAAGGCCAGGCTGAGCAGCGCCGAGCCGTGCACGTGCGCGTTCTGACCGAACAGGTCGGTCACCGCGCCGTCACGCTCCGGCACATAGAGCTGCAGGGAACGCTCGACCGCCTCGCGGGCGCCGTGGGTGTCGCCGAGCCCGAGGCGCGCCAATCCCATCATGCGGTGGCCGATCACGCGCCCCGGCATGTGGCTGTTGCGTTCGGCCAGCGCGAGAAACAGCCTGGCCAGCTCCAGCGACTCCTCGACCCGCGCGCGGCCGATCAGAAAGGTGTACTGGCCGAAGAGCAGCGGGAACACCAGCGGGGTCGGCTCGCCATCGAGACAGAGCTCTAGGCCTCGGCGGCAGCAGGCGCCCATCTCGGCCGAGGACGGGCTGAGCGTGGCGATGATCGGGCCGATGCGCGCGGCCTGCAGCTTGATCTCGAAATCACGGCGCTGGGCCGCTTCCTGCAGCTGGTCCAACAAGCCGAGGCCGCGGTCGAGATGTTCGAGCGCCTCCACATGCGCCGAGCGGCGGGCGGCGAGTATGCCCGCAGCGAGCCAGCTTTCGACGGCGGCCGCGATCTCTCCTGCGGCGGTCAGGTGATGCGCCATCACCTCAGGGAGCGTCGGCCCCAGATCCTGGCCACTCTTCAACAGCGTGGCGATGCGCGTGTGATAGGCGCGGCGGTCGGCCTGCAGGATCGACTGGTATGCCACCCGGTGCAACAGGGCGTGGCGAAATTCGAACTCGCTGGCATCGTCGCCCTGCCGCCGCAGGATCTCTGCGCCGACCAGCGCTTCAAGCGGCTCCTGCACGGCGCTTTGTTCCTCATCCAGCAGCGCGGCGAGAAAGCCCGGGGTGAAGGCGCGCCCGATGCAGGCGGCCGCCTGCACGATGCGCCGGCCACCTTGTAGCCGGTCGAGGCGCTCGGACAGCATCTCGGACAGGGTCAACGGCACTGTCGGCGTGCCGGGACCCGGGCTGCTGCGGTCCGGGTCGCGTGTCTGGCTGACCAGCGAAATCACGAGTTGCTCGATGAACAGCGGCAGCCCGTCCGAGGGAGCCACAACCTCGGACAAAAGATGGTCCGGCAGGACCTGCGCGCCTGGCACCGCCCGAGCTAATTCCAAGCACTCTGCAGGCAGCAGAGGGCTAAGGGCAACCACGTCGTCGGCGTCCGGTAGTTTGGGCCCCGTCGGAAATGAGCGCCGCGTCAGCACCACCAATAGTGGTGTCTCATGCAATTCCTGGATCACCTGGGGCAGGAGCTCGACCGAAGACGGATCAAGCCAATGAGTATCCTCGATCCAGAGCAGGGTGGGCCCGGCGCGCGCGATGCGGCCGATCAGGCTGATAATCAGCGCGAACTGGCGACGCTTCACCTCGACGGGCGGGAGCTGGGCCGCTTCCGACGTGCTGCTCAGCGCAAGGCCGAGAAGTCCGGCAAGGGTTTCGACGGCGTCAGGGTTGCCAAGTCCTCGATCGCTCAAGAAGGCGACAATCTTATCGCGCCTTGCGGTTTCGCTGTCTTCCGCACGGATGCCGGCTCGCTCCCACAGCGGGCCAGTTGCCGTATAGAGCGGGGTGGAAGCGAACATTTCCAGGCAGTTGGCCTGCAGGATCTGCGAGTCGGGCAGCGCCAAAGTCTCGCACAGCTCGAGCACGAGACGGCTCTTGCCGAGGCCGGCCTCGCCCACGACATGGACCACGCGGCAGCGAGATTCCCGAACGACCGCCTGCCACTGGGTCATAAGCCGATCCATTGACGCTTGGCGTCCGATCAACCTCACCGCGCCACGCCGCCAGTGTCCGAGCGCGCGACCGCCACCGAGACGAGGTCCAATTACGCGATGAACCGAAATCGGCCGTGACAAGCCGCGGATCGGTCGCGGCCCGAGCGGCTCGAAATCGAATAACCCATCAATCAATTCTCGGGTGGCCCCGCTGACGACGACAGTGTTTGGATTCGCCTCGGCTTGCAGCCGCGCCGCGATGTTAACGGACTCGCCGACAGCACCTTGTACACTGCGTCCGAGGCTGGCGATCTCGGGTCCAACCACAACCAAACCGGTGTGTAGGGCAATGCGTGCAGAAAGCGCCTCAGGCGGTGGGAGACCCGCCGATACGTCCAGCTTGCCGACGCACTCGATCAGTTCGAGCGCTGCGCGCACGCCGCGCTCGGCGTCGTTTTCATGCGCGAGAGGATAGCCGAAATAGACAAGAATGCCGTCACCGGAGTAGGAGGCGACAAACCCGCCGTATCGTTCCACAAGTGTCCGGGTAAGATCCTGATATTGCAGCTGCAGATCCCGCAGAAGCTCAGGGTCCAGACGCTCGGAGAGGGCGGTATAGCCGACCAGGTCAGCGAACAGAGTCGTCAGGTATCGACGCTCCGGCATCGTGTTACCCGCGACGTCGCTGACAGCTGCCATGATTGCCTTACAGGTGAGGGCGCGCGACTATAGCATCGTGGAAAATTGAGAAACAGCGATCTCGGGTAGTGAGTGTCGTGCTACATCTGACACGTACTTTTGCTTTAGGAATACAATATTTGGTTGTCTCTCTCATCTCGTATTTCTGGCGTAATGCCATCGAGCGCGCCCCGGCCCCTCTTCCGCGTGCCATCGTGGTTTGTACCCATTTACGTCCGGGTCGGACCAAACGGCGGTCAAAGCATTTCATGCAGCCGATGTCCGGCTTGCACATCGCATCCTTCATCGATTCAAAGAGGTTCGATGTCACACTGCATCACGAAGACTGGCATGGCCCATTCGAGCCGCGGCGAGCGACCGGTTATGCCATCGCCTTCCTGACCGGTCTGCAGCCGGATTTCGATCGCATGCGTCAACTCTCCTATTTTTTTCGCCGCGCGGGCGCAACGGTGGTTGCCGGTGGTAGCGTTTGCACCCAGTTTCCCGAGTTCGCGACCCAGTTCTTTGACGTCGTCTGCAGCGGCGGCGTTGAAATCGTCGCCGAGGTTGTGGCCGATTTCGCAGCGGGCAGGCCGCTGAAGTCGATCTATCGCTCGCCGATCACTCGGATTAACGACTATTCGGTAAATTATCGCCTGCTTAAATTCAGCGGGATCAATTTGAAAGTACATCTCCTGGAGGCGTCGCGCGGCTGCAGCTTCCGCTGCAGCTTTTGTGTGATCCCGGCCGAAGCGGGCGGCCACGCCGCCTACGATGTCGCGGCCGTCGCCAACGCCGTCGACAGCGCCATCGCCGCCAGCCCGAGGTTTGGCTTTCGCCGCTGGTATCCGATCGTGCTGTTTCTCGACAACAACTTTTCCGATGACCGGCGCCATATGCTGGCGATCTGCGAGCTGCTGCGCCAGCACCGCAAGGTGCGGATGTGGGGCGCGCTCGTCACTCAGAATGTCCTGCACGACCGCGCGCTGATCCGGCGGCTCGCAGCCGCCAAGTGCCGGGCGCTGTTTGTCGGTCTGGAGTCGTTGGACCGCGCGTTTTTGCGCCGGTTCAACAAAAGGCAGAATCTCGGCCGTGATGTCCTCGACGACGTCTCCCATGCCGAGTCGCTGGGGATTGTCGTCGGCTACGGCTACCTGTTCGATCCGCGCTACCAGACGGTGGCGCAGATGGAGGAGCAGATGCGGCTGATCGCCCGCACCGATACGCTCTCGATGCCGATCTATCTGAGCCTGGTGGCGCCGCTGACCGGCACCGAAGTGTTCTGGGAAGACCTTCGCGAAGGTCGCCTGGCCCCGAACCTGAGGCTACGAGACCTCGACGGCGAAACGATCGCCTACGCGGCGCTCGCCGACACGCCGGAAAACCTTTCCACCGTTGTCGACCGACTGTTTCGCCGGCCGTGGGAGATTGTCGGCCGGCGCGCCGTCCTGCGCAAAGTCCTGCGCCGGATCGTCGCGACACGTACTCTCAATCCGGTCTACTGGTACGTGGTAGCGGCATCGAGCCTGCATTGCTTTGTCTGGGCTCGCGCCTATCCGTCGCAGCACCGCAGTTATATGGCGGGTGAGGATGTGCTCGACCCGCTATATAGCGAGTATTTGGGCGAGGTCGCGGACGAGGACCGAGAGCGATACTTCGCACCGGTCACACTCACCGACGCTGATGGACAGCCAATGCCTTGGCTTCAAGCATACATCGCACCGGGTTACCGTTCGCCCGCTGTGACGGCAGAAGTCAAGTCTGGATGACCACCTGCCGCAGCGCGCCCGAATGGTGCCAGATCCGCTGCGTCAATCCGCCGGACGCCGACTGGCCGGCGGATCAATGGTTTAATTGGAAACGCAGGGCGCTCGACGGAATGCTGGCGTCAGAAAGTCTCTCTGGCGCCAACGCTTGAAAATTGACGATCGGTAATTCGCGTAAGCGCGATTTACCTTTCCGCGCCTCAGGGAACCCCTTCAGTCACCCGATGCCGCGGCAGCCCGCTGCCCGGGGGTGTTGCGGCGATATTCGGGGACTAGGCGTTCGAGGAGCTCGAGCACTCTGTCTTCACGGCGCAGGCGGGCGTGCTCCTCGAGCTCGTCGACCGAGCGCGCCAGCATCGCGTAGTCGGCGGTGCGCGGTGCCGCGAGACGGATCGCCGGGTTCGCCGTCGGCATCGGCGGCTCGGCAGGATGGAACAGCTCTTCGTGAAGTTTTTCCCCCGGGCGCAGGCCGATAAACTCAATCTCGACGTCGCGGTCGGCACGCAGCCCGGCGAGGCGGATCATCTGGCGCGCAAGGTCGACGATCTTGACCGGCTCGCCCATGTCGAGGACGAAAATCTTCCCGCGCGTTTCCGTCGTCTCGACGGCAGGCGACAAGGCCGAAGCCTGCAACACGAGCTCGACGGCCTCGCGAACCGTCATGAAGAAGCGGGCGACTTCGGGATCGGTGACGGTCATCGGTCCGCCAGCGGCGAGCTGGCGCGCGAACAACGGTACCACCGACCCGGTCGAGCCGAGCACGTTGCCAAAGCGCACGGTGACATAGCGGGTTCCCTGCCCATAGGGGGCGCCGCGCCGCGCCTCGTACAGGTCAAGCGCCTGGCAGAAGCTTTCGGCCAGGCGTTTGGTGGCGCCCAGGACGCTTGTCGGGTTGACCGCCTTGTCGGTCGAGATCATGACGACGAGCGAAGCGCCGAAGGCCCGCGCGGCTTCGGCGACATTGCGGCTGCCGATGATATTGGTCAACACGCCCTCGATCGGGTTGGCCTCGACCATCGGCAGGTGCTTCAAGGCCGCCGCATGAAACACGATCTCCGGCCTTTCGGCGGCGACCACCTCTTCAACCTGCTCGCGTTCGCGCACATCACGCAACAGCGGCAGCGGCGCCAACTCCGAAAAGCGCTCGCGCAGCTCCGCATCGATCGCATAGAGCGGAAATTCGCCACTATCGAGAAGCACCAGCCGGCTGGGCGAGAAGGCCGCTATCTGCCGGGCGAGCTCGGCCCCGATCGTTCCGCCGGCGCCGGTGACGAGCACTCGGCGCCCGGTTATCAGCTGCGACATCCCGTCTCGATCCAGCACCGCTTGCGGGCGGCCGAGCAGATCCTCGAGCGCGATCGGCTCGACGGCGTGTTCGGCATTATCGAGGTTGCGGCGAAAATCGGTGAGCCTCGGGAGACGTGCGAGCGGTATCGCCAGAGCCTCGGCACGTTCGAACAGCTCCCGG
>Ga0310914_10000445_pt1 | contig 23983 bp, 30 predicted proteins | sample GREbulkMGAN108_FD_203450 | JGI IMG/M metagenome (GOLD analysis project Ga0310914, IMG submission 203450) | Lab enrichment of tropical soil microbial communities from Luquillo Experimental Forest, Puerto Rico - GRE.bulkMG.AN108 | ecosystem: Environmental > Terrestrial > Soil > Tropical forest >... | reverse complement strand
TCCAATGCGCGATACGGGATTGAGCGAGTTCATCGAGCCCTGCGGCACCAACGCGATGCCGGCGAGCCGCAATGCCCTAATGCCTTCCTCGTCGAGGTCCGCAAACCGCGTCCCAGCGAGCCGCACCTCACCGGCCGTTATCTGCCCGGGCGGCTTGATCATGCGCAGGATCGCTAATGCCAAAGTCGATTTACCCGAGCCGGACTCACCCACCAGGCCGAACCGTTCGCCCGGCATGAGTGCGAAGCTGACATCGTCGACCGCATGCACCTTACCGAGATGGTGGTCGAAGGCAACGCTCAGGCCGTTAACCCGCAGGATTGGCTCGCTCAGGCGCTCCTCCCAACCTACGCGAAGCTCTGACCGGTCCTGAGTCGATTGCGGCTCGTCGATCGATGACCGTCATGCGAAACATTTTGCTGCGCACGTTTGGTCGCCCGCAAGGTGCCTTGGGGAGGCTGGGCGGGATCATCATGGCGCGCATGAATGAAGAGTGTGGCGCTTGGGTGACCGAGCTCCTCGAAATCAGGCCGAACGAGAGCGTGCTGGAAGTGGGTTTCGGTCCCGGCGTCGTCATCCAACGATTGTCGAACCTGGCGGGGTACGTCGCCGGCATTGATCCGTCGCAGGAGATGGTTCAGCAAGCCCGCGCCCGGAACGCGAAGGCTATCGGGAGCGGTCGTGTCGACCTGCGGCAGGGCTTCGCCGAGAGCTTGCCCTTCGACGACAACACCTTTGATAAGGCGCTTGCGATTAACTCGATGCAAGTCTGGCCCGACGCCGCCGCGGGGTTGCGCGAAATTCGACGGGTAACGAGATCCGGCGGCCGGATCGGGCTCGGGTTCACCCGCTATTCCGGGCAGCCCAACCAAGGCTTGACTGAACGACTCACGGCCGCCGGTTTCACCGATGCGCAGGTCGTAGGCAAAGACGCGGATTTCTGCGCGCTGGCGATATGACTGTGACGGACTGGCCGTGGCGAGCGCGATCCCGTGGCTGCGATCCGCGACTACGAAGCCGGCATGCTGGATTACGGTTTTCGCGCCGTGCGCAATTCGCTCAAGGCAATGCACCAAACGGTCAAAGACAGCCTGTCGGCGTTGATGCTATCGCGACTGACGTTACGGGCCATCAACGCGCTACCGCCGGTGAAACGCATGGTGGCGAGTCGTTTGGGGGAAGAATGAGCTCTTAGCCGCTCGGTTGCGCCTGCTGCGGCGGCGCCAGCGCGTCGTCGATTTCTTTGGCGCGCAGAGCCGCCGGGCGGGCGCTGAGCCGCTGCCAATATCGCTCGAAGGCGGGGCGTTTTTCGATCATGCCAAACTGCATGCCAAACCCGATGCCCGACCCGAGGTAGACATCGGCGGCGGTGAAGCTGTCGCCAACCACATAATAGGCTCGCGACACCGCCCCTTCGAGCGCGTCGATGACGTGCTCGAACCGGCCGTAGCCCATCATGCGTTCGCGTTCCTGGGGCACCACAAAGCCCATCGCCTTGTTGGTCCACGCCTGCTCAAGCGGGCCGGCGACAAAGAACAGCCAGCGATAATAGGGTCCGCGCAGGCGATCACCGGGCGGCGGTGCAAGGCGAGCCTGCGGAAACGCATCGGCGAGGTAGGCGCAGATCGCGGCGGCTTCGGTCACCACTGTGTCTCCATGCCGGATCGCCGGCACCTTCCCCATCGGATTGATCGCGAGATAGGCTGGCGCCTTCATCGTTGTGTCGTACTCGAGCAGCTCAGTGCGGTAGGGCTGCCCGATCTCCTCAAGCATCCAGCGGACGATGCGGCCGCGCGACTGCGGATGCGTGTAGAAGGTGAGGTCATCGGCCATTCAATTCCCCTCGTAAGCCTGGCGCAGCGCCGCCAGATCCAACTTTTTCATTTGCAGCATGGCTCGCATGACGCGTCCCGATTTTCTGCTGTCCGCACCGGCCATCATCTCGAACAAGGCGGCAGGAACGATCTGCCATGAGACGCCATATTTGTCCTTCAACCAGCCGCATTGCCGCGCTCTTTCATCGCCGCCGTCGCCGAGTTTATCCCAGTAGTGATCGACTTCACTCTGGCTTTCGCATTTGACCACAAAGGAAATCGCCTCGGAAAACTTGAAATGAGGTCCGCCGTTGAGCGCAGTAAATTCTTGGCCCTCGAGGCTAAAGCTCACGGTCATCGCCGATCCTTCCGGCCTGCCGTGGACTGCAAACCCTTCCTTGCCGTAACGGGTAACGGCTCCAATCGCTGATTTCTTGAACAGCGAGACGTAAAATTTAGCGGCTTCCTCCGCCTGATTGTCAAACCACAGACAGGGCGTGATCTTTTGTATGACAGCCATCGCTATTCCTTTTACGCCCCGGACTTTTGATCGCCGTACCGGTCGTGGTGGCGCACCCAATCGGTCAGGTTGTGGTTTGGGCCCGTTTCGTTGCGGCCCTTTGGCACCAGATCAAGGAGCCGGTAAGTGCCGAGCAGATCCTCGCCGCCGCGTCCATAGGACGAATAGGTATGGAAGACGTCACCGTTTATGTCTTTATAGAAAGCGCTGCGGCCCGACAGTTCGTCGATCCCGATCTTGCGTGTTTCGTAGTTGTAATAACCTTCACCTTTGGCGATTTCGTCCGGCCTGAAGGAGACATGGAAATCGTAATTGAAATCGCTGCCGGCGGAAGACACCCACTTGACCCGCCATCCCATTCGCTGTTTGAAGGCTTCGATTTCCGCGAGAGGCGCGCGCGAGACGGCAACATAGCTGACATCACGCTGCTCGAGATGGACGAGGATGCCGTCGATGTGATCGAGCTCGAACGAGCATCCGACGCAGCCCTCGCTCCAGCCGGGGCCGAGCATAAAATGCTTGACGATCAGCTGGCTGCGTCCGCCAAAGAGTTCGGCAAGGGTCTCTTTCCCGTCGGGCCCGTCGAAAACATAAGGCTTCTCGACCTTGACCCAGGGCAGCGCGCGGCGCTCGCTAGTTAGCTGGTCGCGCAGCCGGGTAAATTCCTTTTCTCTCGCCAGGAGCTGTCTGCGTGCCGCGAGCCATTCGTCTTGCGATACGATCGGGTGCTCCATCGTTCGGCCTCCCTCAGCAGGTGTTGATTTGGCGTTTCAGCCGTGCGCCAGATATTCGGCCAGGCAATCCAGTGCGCTCGCCCAGCCACCGTAATGCAGATCGCGCGCCGTGACCGTCTCGAAGACGGCCTGGTGCAATGTCAGTTTGGTCTTTGCGCCGCATTCCGCAAAGCTCACCGTCACGACTGTTTCGTGTCCGGGCCTGCCCTCCGCATCCTCCCACGCGAACGTAAAGACGAGCCGTTCCGGCTTGCGGACCTCGCGGCACACGCCCCGCTGCCAATGCTCGGTTCCCTCGGGCGAGCGCATGCAGACGCGATAGACGCCGCCGGGCTGGGTATCCACCTCGCAATGCGCGGTGGTAAAGCCTTGCGGCCCCCACCAACGCACCGCCCGATGGGGTTCGGTCCACGCCTTGAACACGAGCTCGCGCGGTGCATCGAAAACACGCGTGATAAATAGCTCCCGCTCGGCTAATGGCGCTTCGGCCCTGGTATCGAGATCAGCAGTTTGCATAGTTATGAACCTGCCAGTTAAATAACTGCTCGGGTAAATATGGGCCCTGGAGCCGCGTGTCAAGGGGTCAAGCTCGGCAGCGCCCAGACTGGCGCGTTCACACGCTACGTCGCAAGCGCGGATTGGCGATTTCGTCGAGCCCCACGGTCAGAAAGAACAGGCCGAGAAAGACCGTCAGTATAATCACTGTCGGCGCCGTCCACCACCACCACCAACCATTGATCATGGCGGCGTTGAAGTTGACCCAGTAGAGCGTCATGCCGAGTGTCGGGGAATCGATCGGGCCGAGCCCCAGCACCTCCAGGCCAATCGAAGCGAGGATTGCCGCGGAGACGGCATTGACCAGGGTCGCGGCGAGATAAGGCAGGAGATTTGGCATCAGCTCGAAAAAGATGATGCCGGGTCCGCTCACGCCGGAGAGTTGGGCCACTTCGACATAGCCGCGCTCCCGCAACGACAGCACCTGGGCGCGGATCGTGCGGGTCGGATAGAGCCAGGCGAGTGAGGCGACGATGATTGCCATCTGATTGACCGTCAGCGTGCCTTTGATCGACACGGCGATGATGATCAGCACGAGGAGTCCCGGCACGGTCAATCCGATATCGGCAATGCCGCGAATCACAGTGTCGACGAAGCCTCGGTAATAGGCGGCAGTGAAGGCCAAAGCGGTGCCGAGGCCAACCCCCAGAAAGCCAGCGATGAAACCGATGCGGAGGGTCAGCGGCGTGCCGGCGACCATAACCGCGAAGAGATCGCGGCCTTGCCGGTCGGTGCCGAACGGGTAGTCGGCGGAGGGCGGCTGCAATGCCGGCACCGACAGTGGCCGCGCATCCTCGGTGTCGACGATGAGGCTGCCGATCAACACGAATAATGCCAGCACTGCCAGCAGCGTGATGCCGACCGCCAGCGACGGATTGCGGCGGATATAGCGAAAGGCGGCGTGCATTACACCCGCCGATAAGAAATGCGAGGATCGAGCCAGGGATAGATTACATCGAGCACAAAGGTGGTGAAGCCCAGTGCCACGATGACGGTGAAGACGATGCCCTGGATCACGAAGTGATCGTTCTCGCGGATTGCCTGGTACAGCAGCGTGCCGATGCCGGGGTAGCCGAAGACCACCTCGACCAGAACCGCACCGGAGAGGATCTGGCCGAGCGCCAAAGCAAGGGCGGTGACCTGCGGCAGGACGGCGTTGCGCACGCAATAGCGCAGGAACACCGTTGGCGCTTTCAGCCCCTTTGCTTCGGCAAAGACAACATAGTCCTCTCCCATCGTAGTCACCATCATGCCGCGCATGCCGAGCGCCCAGCCGCCGGTCGCGACCAAGATTATGGACAACGCGGGGAGCAGCGCGTGCTGGACGACGTCCCAGGCAAACCGCCAACTGAGCACTGGGACGGCGCCCGTGGAATAACCGCCAAATATCGGCAATAGCGGCAGCCGAAAGGCCAGGAGATAGGTCAAGATCAGCCCGAGTAGGAAAAACGGGATCGCATGCAATGCCCAGAGGGGCGGCATCAACCATCGCATCCAGTATGGCGCTTGCGGCCAGGCGAGCAGCGCTCCAAGCAAAGTGCCGATGCCGAAGGAAAGCAGCGTCGTGGTGCCGAGCAAGCCAATGGTCCATGGGACGGCGTCGACGATCAGCTCGTTGACAGTGCGCGGGTAGTTGGCGATCGAGTAGTTGAAGTCGAGCCGCGAGACATCGCGCAGATAGGTTAGGTATTGGCGCCAGAGCGGCTTGTCGAGGCCGAAGCGGCGCTCGTATTCGCGCGTCATCTCTTCGATTCCGCCCTGAACATAGCCGCCGAGTGCCGCCTGCTGCAACAGCTTGGCATGTACCGGGTCCTGACCCGACAGCCGCGGCAGAAAGAAGTTGAGGGTGGCGGCAAGCCAAACGATCAGCAGAAAGACGCCGAATCTCCGCGCGATATAAATAGGCTGCATTGCTCGCTAAATAGATTGCGTCGTCGCTGCGCTCCTCGCAATGACATACCATTGCGTCATCGCGAGCGAAGCGAGGCGATCTCCGAGACTCACGCCAACTGCAAGCTCCACAACACCATGGCGAAGGTCAGGTGCCAGTGCGCGCCGTTGATGTATGCATTCTCTTCAGTCGGCCAGTTTTTCCAATACGTCGTGTTCCACGGGATGCGGTGATAGTTCTGCACCAACTGGATATCGGGCAACTCCGGCAGCCAGATCTCCATCGCCCGGTGCCAGATATCGGTCAGCTTCTTGGTGTCATCCGGCGCGGTGACATAGGCCTCATCGACCAGCTTGTCGTATTCGGCATTCTTCCAGCGCGCAAAATTGGCCTGGTGCGCGCCCGGAACCGCGATCGAGGCGCCCTGATAGAGCCGCAAAGTCGCATAGGGCTCGTTGACCGAGCCGCCATGGCCATAAATGGCGCCGTCATACTCGCCCTTTTGGAACCGGCTGTCGAAGTCGGGTGGTAATGCCATGCCGGCTTCAACGCCGCGGCGTTTGAGCATCTCGACCAGCACCGGCCCGATCGCCGGCCCCGAGGCGCCGAAACCGATGATGTTGACGTTGAGCCGCTTGCCCTGGGCATCGGCCCAGAACCCCTCGCCGTCCTTCCTGAAGCCCTTCCCGGCGAGCAAACTGTCGCCCTTCTTCGGGGCAAATTCGTTGGTGTCGTATTTTGCCAACAGATCTTTGACCGCATCGAAATAGGGCAATAGCGGCGGGTAGGGCGGCAACGGCAATTTTGAAGGAGTGTTGGCGCCGAGATAGCCGACCTCGATCAGCTGGCGGCGGTCGATGTAATAGCTCAGGGCCCAGCGTACATCCTTGTCGTCGAAGGGGGGGCGCTCGTTGTTGACATAGAGCGAAATCGGCCACCAATCCATATACCCGTAGGGCGATTGCTGGCCGGTATGGGTGATGATTTTCGGGTTCTGTCGAAACACAGTGGGAAAAGTGGCGGGCTGCATCGCGTTGCCGGCATCGATCTGATTGATGATCAGCGCCTGTGCGCCCTGCTGCTCGCCCGCAAAGGGCAGCGATATGTTGCGTTCCACCGCCGGCAGCGGTGCGAGCTTGCGTTCGGCCGCCCACCAGGTGGCGCGGCGGTCAAATACCTTTTGCTGCTGCGAGGCGTCGACGACTTGCCAGGGACCCGTAGTGACCGGCCACTTCTTACCCAAGTCAAAGTGCTTGAACGTGGTCCAGTCCTGCCCTTCGAAAATGTGCTTTGGCACGATGTAGACGCCAATGTCATATTTGTAGGTCATGAAGAAGAAGAACCGCGGCGCCGGGATCTTGAAATCGATCACCACCGTGTTGGCATCGCTCGTTGCCGCTTTCTCCACGGCCTGCTGCACATCGACACCCCAGCGGACCTTGGGGCCGAGGTCGCGCAAGCTGTTGAGGGTGTAGGCGACGTCCTCGGCGCTGAACGGCGCACCGTCGCTCCACGCAATGCCGGGGCGGGTCTTGATCGTCAGGCGCTTGAAATCGGGCGCAAACTCGTAGCTCTCGGCGAGCCACATATGGGTCTTGTCGGCAAACGCACTGTAATAGGCAAGCGGCTCGTAAATCAAGTTGGCGCCGTTTTGGTGGTTGGCACCGATCGAATAGGGGTTCCACAAATCCCAATCGACCCAGCGGCCCTCGCGGCCGCCCCAGACCAGGATCATCGTGCGCTCGCGTGCGACCGGCGACAATTCGGCCCATGCGCTATGCCACGGCAGCAGGACAGTGGCGCCGGCTGCCAGACCGGCCCTCATCAAGTCGCGCCGACCGAGGTGCGGGGACGGGAGACGATTGAACATGTTGCGGATCTTTCCTGCTTCTCTCGTGCGCGGAGCCTGCGCGTCTCGGTATTCGGCGCCGTGGGCATCCGGCTGTCAAGCGAGCCAATAGGTCGGTGCCGTTGAATTCGCGTCAAACCACCCGGTGCAACAGCGCTTCACGGGCGCGCAGCCGTCGGCAGTTTTCGGCGATGACCACCAGACTGCGCTCGAGTGTCTCGGCCGTCAACCAGACGACATGCGAGTCATAACGACGTTCGGCAGCTTTAGCAGCGGGTCTTCAGCGCCGACCGGCTCGCGGCAAAACACATCGATACCGGCAGCGCCGAGCTGGCCGGTCGTCAGCGCGCCGATCAAGGCCTTCTCATCGACGAGCGGTCCCCGCGCGGCGGCTGCCACAAACCGCGGTCCACCACGCGCTGACCGTCGGCGCCATCGGCACAATGACACTTGCGGTTATGTCGCGAGCCTCGCTCGGTCACACGGGGCGCCCAGTCACCGCCGGCCGGGGAACGACGGGGATCTATGTCCTCATCACCCTCGCTGCGCTGCTGAGCTTCTGTGCGGCCCTCGCCGAGGAGCACTATCTCCTTGTTTTATCGCTCGCCGGCGCCGCATGGAGCGGCGTCTTCGGGCGGTTCGTGCTGATCTATGCGCGGCCGCTGTTGTCGCCGCGCTCGCGCACAATCTGACCACGGGGAGCCCGCCGTTTACGACGGGGCGCGCGACTGCCCGATGTCCGGTCGATAAAGCATCGACCACATCGCCGCGACGGCGACCGCGATGCCGACGAGCAGGATGATCCAGAAAGAGACGAGCGGCGCCACGCCGATCGCCCAGCGCAGCACCGCCAGCACGAGCAGCACAGCCGCCAGAACGATGTTCGTCCCGCTTTGCCAACCCAACGCGTCGGTCTGCCGCGCCCATACCGCGAAGACGATGACGGCAACGGCAGCGGCGGCCAGCGCTGGATTGTTCATCGCGCCCGCAGGGTTTGCGAAAATGGCGCTATAAGCGAGCCACAAGCCGACGAGAATGTTGAGAAGATTCCCGATCATGCTCCGACCTCTCGTTGTCATGGGTACGCTGTAACAGGCGCCAAGTCAGCGGCGGTAATGCGAAAAAAAAGAGGCTGCTGCCGATGATCAGGCACTTCCAGCCGGACCCGAGCGGGGTCCACAAGACGATAGTGAGCGCGACCAGAGTGTGGAGCCCGTAAGCAGCAGCCGCCGAGTGCCCGACGATCGGGGTCCGACGAAACTGCGCGAGCGCCCAAAGAACTCCCCAGATGCCTGCAAGCAGAGCGTAGAGCCCGAGGAGCAAACCGGTCTCAAGGCTTGCTAGACCGCTCATTGCGCGGCCGCTACAGTGGCAACGGCCGGAGCGCGCCGGCCCAGGCTCAAGGCATCCCAAACCAGCACGACGTAACCGCCGGTAAACACGATGGCCAGGAGGAAGCGTGCAACCATGCCGTCAACGAACCACGCATTCTCTTGACCCGAAATGAACGCGTTTAATGTCGAACCGCCGATCGCCCGCTCGACGAAGGCTTGCACAAAGCCCGACACCAGCAGGGCCCCGGTCATCCCGACAAGGCCCAAATTGAGCGCCGCGAACGACCACTTCCAGAGCGGCCCGTCGACAAACGCGAGGTTACGGGTCTTCTGCAAAACCAGATAAAGAACCGAGATCACACCGCAGGAATAGGCCCCCCAAAATGCAAAATGCCCGTGCGACACGGTCCATTGTGTTCCGTGCGCATAAAGGTTGACCTGCGGCAACGTGATCATGAACCCCCAGACGCCGGCACCGATGAAGTTGCCGAACGCCTCGGCCATCATCCAGTAGAAGGCGGGGCGGTTGGTCGTCTTCATGTGCTGCGCGCCGGCGTCGTACACCGCATGCACGACCATTCCCAGCAATGGCAGCGGTTCGAGCGCCGAAAAAAAGCCGCCGATCGTTAGCCAGTAATTCGGCGTCCCGATCCAGAAGTAGTGATGCCCGAGGCCCAATATCCCGGTGCCAAGGACGAGCGCCACTTCGATATATAGCCACGTCTCGACAATCCTGCGCGAGGTGCCGAGCAGCTGCATCAACGCTAAGGCCATTATGCAACCGATCAGGACCTCCCAGGTGGCCTCGACCCAGAGATGGACGAGCCACCACCACCAGAACAGGTCTGCCGACATGTTGCTGATGGCTGGGAACGCGATCAGGTAGAGCAGGATCAGCGGTATCAGGTCGATCATCAATACCGTGATGATCCCGGTGGTTTTGCGTGCGGCGATTGCGGTTCCGATCACATTGTAGGCGAATACCACCATGATCACGACGATGCCAAGAGCCGCCCAGCGCGGCGCTTCGACATATTTGCGGCCCTGATTGATCAACCACAATGCAACCTCGTTGCTGCTGCCGTATTGGACGATGATGAACACCACGGCGACCACTGCAACCGCCGCGCAAAACACGTAGAACAATACCTCGGCGGCTCCGATTCCCGCGGTCTCACGACCCAATTCCCCTGGCAAGAACCAGTAGATCGACCCCATGAATCCCATCAGAAGCCAGATCACCAATGTATTGATATGCACGATCTTCGCGATGCTGAATGGCAGAATCCCGAACAGAAAGTCCGGATTTAAGTAATAATAAGCCGAGATTAGACCGAATAACGTCATAATACCAAAAAGCGCGATCGCAGCCGAAAGATATTTCACAGCGAGTGTCTGAGAGCGATACATGGTCCTCCCCTAGCGCTGTTTCTCGATTTGATTGAAATTCGGAGGAAAGCCGTTGGTGTCGACTGCCGCCATCCACTTCAGATAGGCAACAACGGCCTCAGCTTCCTGCTCTGTGACGCCGAGGTTCGGCATGGTCCGCGTCCAAGTACGGTACTGCTCGGGATCCATCAGGAATTTGGCCATCGCCCCCTCGCGCGTGTCGGCGCCAGTGATCGCCTGCCAGCCTTCCCAATCGGGATCGAGCCAAGCCTTGGTGAGGTCTGGGGCGTAATAGGCTCCGTTCCCGAAGAAGGTGTGACAATCGATGCAAGCGCGGCTCTGAATCACCATCTTGCCCCGGTCGATCAGCGCGGCAGCAGCGGGTTCATCCAGCGACTTGCCGAACAGCGGCTCGGCCCCGCCGATTACCGGAACATCGAAGCCCCGATTGCTGTCGAATTTGTAATCGATGTGCTGGTTGATGACAGTGTAAGGCGGCACGTGCGAGCCGCCTGGACTGATTGCCGCAAGGCTGTCGATTGTCAGCATGATCAACACGATCGTCATTACAACGATCGTGCTGATTGCGCCGGCACGCCAGAACGCCGGATCGTCAAAAGGCACTCATCTCCTCCCGTACAATTATTCTTGAACAGCAGTCTTTCCGGCGGACGAGAGCCGTCGGCCAGCGACCACCGACCGCAGATGCGCTTAGAACCCTTCGGCGATTTCTCGCAATGCAGACATCTTGGAAAGCCTAATCTGCCTATCGTCGGTCAGTTCGATCAGCTGTTGTTTCCTGAGCAGGGTCACGGTTCGACTCACGGTTTCCGTGGTGAGGCCGAGATAATCCGCGATGTCGCTGCGGCTCATTGCCAGGAAAACCGGGTCACCCGGGCGTCCATGCCGCTTCGCCGAGTCGGACAACATCAAGATAAAGGAGACGACGCGTTCGCGCGCCGACTTGCGCCCGAGGAGCATCATCTGGTCCTGCGCCGCCGCAAGCTCATGCGACGCCATCGCCAGGAGCCGCAGCTCGAGGTGGGGTATTTCAGCAAGAAGAGACTCGAGCCTCCGGCGGGGGAAGCGGCATAGCTTGGTGGGGACCAGTGCTTCGGCACTGTAGGCGTAAGCCTCATTATGGGTCAGTCCGAGAAAGTCCCCGGCAAAAAGAAATCCCGTGATCTGCCGACGACCATCACCGAGGAGCTTATAGACCGTCACTGTACCCGCAGTGATGGTATAGACGTATTCCGCAGGATCAGCCTCATCGAATATCGAGCAATGCGGCTCGACATTGATCGTGCGCATGATTGCCGCGAGACGCTTCTGTTCCTCGGCGGTCAGCGGGGCACATGCCGAGAACTCGCGTGCTCGGCAAGTGTCGCAGGGAGAGACGAGATGCAGCGGATGGGCATCGGCCCGAACGGCCAAGCTAAACCTCGACATCGGGTCTCTCGGGTCATCCCGGCATGTAGAGCTATGCATCGTATGATCCCCGCGGTGAGCGTACGCCCCCGTCGCTGTCATCGCTCGCGTGGCCGGATTTCGCCTCCAGCCTTTTGAAAGCCCGCACACTTGCCAGAGAATACCCCATCCTTTCGAGTGTCGTCAGAAGGTCCTCGTCCGAGCGTTCCGGCCCGCCTCCGAACTCGGCCCTGATCGCGCCGCAGCCGTTCATCTCCGCCAGCCGTTCGGCGGCACCGATCGTCGAGGCCCAAATCATCCCGCGGCCCGGCAAGTTCGGGATCATGATGTGATCCATGTAGAAGATACGGCTTTCGTGGAGGTCGGCTCGAACCTCGAATGCGAACAACGAAAGTATACAACCGCCGGCATTTTGGATGGTCATCACGCCACGCGGCCAATTTGGCGAGCGGGGCGTAAGGCGAGGACGGACAAACTGCGTCCAACGAGCGGCAGTCGTACCCGGCACGATGTTGCGAACGAGGGGATAGGCTTTGTCGATGGTCCTCCGGTCCAGGAAGCGGGCTGTCAACGTGTCGGCCATAGCAAAGTGCTCTTGATGTATTTCAGATTGAACTCTGCCTGGAGATCATCAGGGGCCGCCTTGATCCAGATCAACGGGCAGCCCGCATGTGTGGCCGGCAGTAGTTTATTCCCCGCACCGCCTCCGGCGGACTATGGGACGCCGCCTTCAGCCGATAAGAAACGCCCCGCGGCTGCCGAGAACGGCGCCAATCAGGGTGATCAGACTCAAAGCCAACAGGACCCAATGCAGCCGCCGGATGAGCGCGAATGTCGATTCCGGCCGGCAGCTGGCGCGAGCCCACAGCCAGCGACGGAGGAACAACGGCTCGGCGACGAACAGCATCAAGGTGAACAGTAGCCACACCGCGACCATCGCGTGCATCCACCAGTAGGAAGCCCACAGAAAGCGGTCCCATAAATCGAGCCGAACGACCATGTAGAGGCCGGAGAGCCCGGCAAATATCGTCGTGACGCGGGCCTGACCGCCGAACCGTCGTTCCACAGTCTCGAAGAAGACAACCCGCTCCTCCGGGGCTTGCAGATCTCGCACCGCCGGCAATAATACCGTCGTCACGAAGGCCACTCCCCCTATCCACATAATGACGGCGAGAACGTGGAGGGCTCGAACGAGCGTTACGTCATCCACCGGATTGGATCGCGCTTTCCCCAGGGCTCGCCTCGGCCGGTGCGTTCCGGCCTGCGCCTGCACTCATCCAGGCCCGCCCGGAGCGGGTCGGGTCGCCTATTCGCTCTTGACCGGGAATAACATTCGGCGGACCGCGAGCGGGAGCCCGGGCTTGCCGGTGGATTGCGTCCGGGGCGTCGCCGAGTTGTCGTCGTCGGACGGCACCCCGGCGTTCTCGCGGCGCAACTCCTCCATGCGGGCGCGGATCGTCGCAAAATCGTCAGCAGCGCGAGGTCGGTTCACGTTCCCTCCTTTTTCGTTCTTCAGCCTGGCTCGTTGCTCAACGCCACTATACAGGCGCCGCGCAAAGTTGGTTATCGGAAACAGGTGGATCCCTCTTCATGTCGCCGAGGGATTTCGGATACCTTGAGCACCTCGCCACGAAGGAGGGTCATCATGAAGGTGGTCACGCTCAAAGACATACCGAACGTCCCGGTGGAAGGCGCCGATCGTATTGCGGGGTGGACAGGGCCTGTTTCCCGGTCGCGTCAGACGATCATAGAGCCTGGGGACTCCGGAAACTATAACTGCAGCGTGGTGAACTTCAGCCAAGGCTGCACCACGGGATGGCATACGCATACCTGCGACCAGATCCTGGTCGTGACGTCGGGCTCCGGCATGGTCGCAACAGAGCACGAGCAGCGCGAGATCAACGTAGGCGATGTTGTGCATATCAAGGCCGGTGAGCGCCATTGGCATGGCGCCAAGGCTGATACGACGATGGGGCATATCACGATTACCGCCGTCGGTGGTCAAGCCAAGTGGGGTTAAACTCCGGGCGGTCGACCATCCGCCTATAGCCGCTGGCGCGGCGCGCTCGGCACGAACTGTCGGTCGGAACCTGCGTCGCAATCTGCACGCGATCACGTATCGCATCGGCGTTGATGCTCGCGTGCTGGAGACGACAGGCCATTGGCATTTAGACCGGGCCTGGTATGCGGAAGCCGGTTTGCGGCTTGTTCAGCGAGCGGCGCCCGACCTGATCGACTTGCCGCTTCGCGCCCGCAAACGACGCCTTGCGATGATTTCGCCGCGCAGCTCAGGCGACAACTTGCGGGTCGCCTCCGCGAACGCGACCGGCGAAAGCGCCTGGGCGTGGCGTCGAATGAAGGCCGTCGTCTCAGTGGGGAACGGTGTCAGCGCCTCCCTCAGGGACCAGCCGACGGCCTTTTGGACAAAACGGTGGTCGTCGCCGAGCAGCGTCCGGATCAGCGGCAGAATCTTTGCACTCGGCAATATCGATCGTCGAGAACGGCAGTAATAGAGCAAGCTCAGTATTGACTGGCGGCGCTTCCAGGGATTCGCGGACCGATTCCATGTACACAGGACAGTGTAAACTTCATCGGCCAAGGCTTCGACTTCGAGGATGCGGGCATAAACCGACGACAATTCGTCGGAGGTGTCCCAGCAGTCGACCGTTTCGATCCAATCGCGGATGACCGGCCAGAGTTGTGCGAGCTCCGCGGGCTTGCGCCGAGCTGCGCAATAATAAAGCGCTTGGGTCTTGGTTTCGTAATATCGCGACCGTCGCCAGACCGCATCCCAAATAGGAAGCTGCTGTTCGAAGGGAAACCTGGAAAAGCTGTAGCCGCTGCGCAGGGCTTGCCGCTGAACCGGAACGGACAGGCCCAAATGGGGTACCTCGGAGCCATGATAAAGGCGGAGCTTTTCAGCCTGAGCAGGCGAGACATCACGGGCCGCCGCGATCAGCCGTCCCTCGACTTCCTCAACCAACTGTCCAATCTGGTCGCAAGAAAGGTCCAATGTACTGGCTTCCCCGCAGGCTTTGCCGTCAGGCGCGAGCAGCGGCTATGTTGGCATCGATCGCAAGGACGAGACCGCGCTCATCAACGGCGGCTGCCAAGAATACAATATTCAATGCCCCCTCGGAGAAGGGGAACAACGGATCAATCTGACAAAGGGGGGAGATATGCCGCCTGTGCCCAAGGCGGCGATAGCTCCAGGATTCGAGCATAGACCGGGCAGTCCGGCTCGTGCGCCCCGGGCAGGTAGCCGACGCTCATCAAGAATTCGCCGACAATCTGACCGCCGGTGAAGCGAAAGGTTTGGCGAAAGAGTTTTGTCCAATCGGCTGGCGAGCGCGGATGATGCGCGTCCAGCCAGCCGGTGAACGATCCGTGCGATTGCCGCAGCGCCCGGAGGCGTCGGGCATTTTCAGTGGCGGCTTCGATCTTGAGCCGGTTGCGGATGATCCCCGGATCGGCGAGCAGGCGGTCGGTCTCGGCCGGGCCGAAGGCGGCCACACGGTCGACCGAGAAATCCGCGAACGCGGCGCGAAACGCTGCACGTTTCCTGAGGATCGTCGCCCAGGAGAGGCCTGCCTGATTGATCTCGAGCATCAGCCGCTCGAACAGTACGCTCTCCTCCTCGCTCGGAAAGCCATACTCGGTATCATGATAGAGCCCGTGGACCGGGTCCCCGGGTGCCAACCGGCAATAGGCCGCACTCACCTCAGGGCTCGCGAAAACTGAGCCATGGAGATTTCACCAGTGCAAAGATCAATAGCCAGATGACTGCGGAAACCGCAGTCGTGATCGCCGCTTTCAGCAGCAGTCTCGGCCGCGCCGGCGCACCGGCCGCGTAACCCGGGTCGTCCGGATCGGCGGGGGTAACCCACAATGGCAAGACGGCGAACAGCGTGACCCACCAGACGAGCAAGTAAACGACGATCCCGGTGACCCAACCCATGAAAGAAGATCCGGAGCGCCCCCGGCTTATACCTGTTCGAGCTCGATCAAGGTCCCGCAGAAATCTTTGGGGTGCAAGAACAGGACCGGCTTGTCATGCGCGCCGAGCCGCGGCTCGCCGTCGCCAAGGACCCGGGCGCCCTCGGCGCGCAACCGGTCGCGCGCGGCGATGATGTCGTCGACCTCGTAGCAAACATGGTGCATGCCGCCCGCGGGATTACGTTCGAGAAACCCGCGCACCGGCGAGGACTCACCGAGCGGCTCGAGCAGCTCGATCTTGGCGTTCGGCAGCTCGACAAAAACCACGGTCACGCCGTGTGTCGGCAGCGCGTGCGGTTCAGAGACCTGCGCGCCGAGCACCTGCCGATAGAGCCCGCTCGCCGCCGCGAGATCGGGCACGACGATTGCCACGTGGTTGAGCCTTCCGATCATTACATTTCGCCGCAGATCGAGGTTTTTTCCCTTCGGGAAGCGGGTGTCAAGGCGTGGAATGCTGATAGCAGGCAGCGCCAAGAAGCGCAAAGTTCGATATCGAACCCGATCAGAAGTGCCGCTATTTGGGGCTGATGCCGCTGACGCGTTCGGCGATAAAACGGTCGATCGCCGCGAGCCAACGGTCGCGGATCGCGTCCCGTTCGAGAAACGGCTCGTGCTTGGACTCCGGGAATTCGACGAGAGTGCAGTCGGGCAGCAGCTGTGCGGCTCGGCGATGCGCTTCGGGGCGCAGAAAGGTCTCGACCCCGGCGCTGGCGAGCAGGATCGGGGTGTCGATCCCGGCGAGAAACTCCTTCTTGGTCGTCCGCGCGGCAAGGCGAAGCGCGGTGTCGAGCCAGCCCCAAGTCGGTGCTCCGACGCGTAGCGTGGTATCGGCCGAGAACCAGGCGTATTGCAGGCGGCAGCGTTCCGGGTCGTTCGAGACCCGGCTGCGCTCTGGTGTCGGGATTCGATCGGGGCTCCAACGGTTCGCTCCCGGAACGTAGCAGATGCCGAGCCCGGTAGTCCGAACCAGCCGGGTTATGTACCGCATCAGCGCCGCGGGCAGACCGGCGGTGCGGATCCCGAGCATCGGCGCCGACAGGATCGCGGCGTCGAACAGACCGGGGTAGCGGCGCAGGCAGAGGAGTGCCGTGGCACCGCCCATCGAGTGGCCGATCAACAGCCGCGGCCGGCGCGCCGTCGTCAGCTGTTCGGTGAACCGGGCAAGATCGCTCGCGTCTCGGGCAAAACGCCGAGGACGCGGGCGGGCCGGTAGACGTTTGGGGCGCGTGGAGCCGCCTTGTCCGCGCCAGTCGAGACACCACACCGAGAACCCGCGAGCCGCCAGGTCGCCGATCGTCTCGAAGTATTTCTCGATGCACTCGGCAAAACCGCCGACCATCACGCACTCGGCGCGCGGCTCTTTTGCCGGCAGATGTCCCCAGCGCAGCCGCGCCCCGTCGCGCGTCGCAAGGCTGCCCCAGACGAAGCCCTTCGGCTCGCGAAACCGTGGCGGCAAAGCCGGGATGCTCGTCACCGCGGATTCCGTTGTTTTTCGCTCCCTCAGCGTTGTGCAGATTCCGTTGATACGCGGTGCCGAATTCGTTGTTCCGCGAAGCCGCAAACTACCGTCTAACGGCTTGACCCAAATGTCTATTCCAGCCTAGGGCCAGGTGTTTTCGAGGGTGCGATTGCGATTTTCGTTGTTTTTACGCGCCGGCACACCCGCTCGGCCGTCAACGCTTGCGCAACAGGAACTCGCGGCCGGCTTTGACCATCGGCACGCCGTCATAGGCGATGATGTCGGCCGTCGCATAGGTCTCGCTCCACAGCTCGGGCAGGTAGGAGCCGGTGCCGATCACGTCGATCGGGGCGTTGGCGGCGGCCATCATGCGGCACTTCGCCGGCCCGAACCCCGAGCTTGCGACGAGCTTGACTGCCGGAAACCCAGCGTCGTCAAGGGTCCGGCGCAATAGCCAGATCGCCGCCGCGGAAACCCCGGTCCCGACAAGATGACGCAACTCCTCCTCGCTGCGGTAGCCGCGGATCGACTGCGGCGCCTGGCGTTCGAGCACCTCATAGGAGCGCGCCGGATCGAGCCCTTCGCAGTAACGCCCGCCCGGAGTGTCGATGCGCACCGAGAGCCGGCCCGCAGCGGCGAGATCCGGGAAACGCTGCGCGACCGCCACGGCGTCCGACGTCTCATGCCCGAAATAGTCGATCAGTACGGTCACCGGCTCGTCGGGGAAGACTTCGCGGAACATCTCGGCTGCGCGCACAGTCGAGCCGGCATAGCCGATCAGCGCGTGCGGCATCGTCCCTGAGCCTTTGTCCCGCTCGAAGAAGGCGGCGGTGGCATCGGCGGCGCAGCCGACAAAGCCGACCGCTCCCACCTCGGCCCGCGCATGCGCCGAGCCGACCGAAGCGGCGTAAGCCATCATCTCGGCCATCTCGGCTCCCGCGCAGTGCCGCGCATCCATCGCCAGAAAGGCGACCCTGGGGAGTTCGGCGCACATCGCATAGGCGTTGTAGGCGGCAACGCAGGGCGGACCGAGCTTTTGCAGCAGCACGGTCTCCAAGTCGACGAGATGAAACAGCGGCCCGGTCACGTGGAGGATCGGGTCGCCCGCGCCGACCCAGACGCTCTCGGCATGATCGAGCTCGATCTCGAAACGGGTACCGCGCGCAGCGGCTTCAGGCTCGAGAAAATCGAGGGCGAGACGCGGCGCACTGATCACCGGCCGCCGCATGAACACGGCATAGGTCGCCGGCCGGTCGCCAAACCGGCCGACGATGGCCTTGGTCTTCAGAAAATAGCTGTCCGTACGTGCCGCGAGCGACCGGTCCGCCACCGATTTGCCTCAAGAGACCGCGGCGAGCCGGCGTGTGCCGTTACCGCCATTGCGCTGACGTCGATGCTTTAGCGCCTCAGCGATCTCGAAGGCGAGCTCGAGCGCCTGGCTCGCGTTGAGCCGCGGGTCGCAATGCGTCAGGTAGCGCTCGGCGAGCGAAGCCTCGCTGACCCCTTGGGCACCACCGATGCATTCGGTGACGTTCTGCCCGGTCAGTTCGAAATGCACGCCGCCGGCATAGCTCCCCTCGGCGTCATGGATCGCAAAAGCGCTGTGCAACTCGTCGAGGATGCGGCCAAAGACCCGTGTCTTGAAGCCGTTCGAGGAGGTGATCGTGTTGCCATGCATCGGGTCGCAACACCACACGACCTCACGCCCCTCGCGTAGCACGGCACGGATCAGGTGGGGCAGCAGTGCCTCGACCTTGTCGGCGCCCATGCGGGTGATCAGGGTCAGTCGCCCCGGCTCGTTCTCGGGGTTCAATTTGTCGATCAGACGCAACAAATCGTCGGGTTCGAGCGTCGGGCCGCATTTCATGCCGATCGGGTTCTTGATGCCGCTGAGAAACTCGGCATGAGCGCCTTCGGCCTGCCGGGTGCGGTCGCCGAGCCAGACGAGATGCGCCGAGCAGTCGTACCAGTCGCCTGTTGTCGAATCGACCCTGGTCAAGGCCTCCTCATAGGACAGGAACAACGCCTCGTGCGAGGTGTAGAACTCGGTTTCGCGGATCTGCGGCGTTGTATCCGAGTCGAGCCCGCAGGCCGCCATGAAATCCAACGTCTCGGTCAGCCGGTCGGCGAGCGCCCGGTAACGCTCGCCCTGCGGCGAGTCGGCGACGAAGTCCTGGTTCCAGGCGTGGACGCGGTGCAGATCGGCGTAACCGCCCTGGGCGAAGGCGCGCAGCAGGTTCAAGGTCGCCGCGGATTGGCTGTAGGCCTGGACCATGCGCTGCGGGTCGGGCTCGCGCGCCGCGACGTCGAAATCGAGACCGTTGATGATGTCGCCGCGATAAGAGGGCAAGGTCTGCCCGTTCCGAGTTTCGGTCTCCGACGAGCGCGGCTTGGCGAACTGGCCCGCGAGCCGGCCGAGCTTGACCACCGGCAAACCCGCACCAAAGGTCAGCACCACCGCCATCTGCAACAACACCTTGAACATGTCGCGGATATTGTTCGGATGGAACTCGGCAAAGCTTTCCGCACAGTCGCCGCCCTGCAGCAAAAAGGCCTTGCCCGCCGCGACCGCGGCGAGGCGCTCCTTGAGGCGCCGCGCCTCGCCGGCAAACACCAGCGGCGGAAAGCGATGCAACGCCTCCTCGACGCGGACGAGCGCGGCCTCGTCAGGATAGCCCGGCACTTGTCGGATCGGCAGACCGCGCCAGCTGTCGGGGGACCAATTTTCCGTCATGTCACACCATCCGTGGTTGGAGGCCGCTCCACCATCGGCGACATTCGGATCAGCAGGGGGCATGAAACGCGAAAGCCGCCTCGGTGCGGCGGCTTTGGTAAACGCGCGAACGCGATCCTAGGCCGCCGTCATGTACCGGCGGTACCAAAATCGCGCGATCTGGCAGGGGCCACATACAGCCCTTAGGTTTGCCATGGGCGCACGCTAGCGGCGAGACGAGCCGGACGCAAGCGCTTTGTGCGGGCCGCTCCCGCGTTAGCCGACGGGCACGACGAACGGCCGAAGGAGGCGAACAAAATCCTTCTCGATAGTGCGATGCTCGACCAGTGCGATGATCTCCTCGGCCCACGCGATCGTATCGTCGAAAGCGGTGTCGTAGCCGTTGGCGCGCAGGGATAACCGCAACGCACCGAATGCAGTACGCTTGTTTCCTTGTTCAAATGCATGAGCTCGGGCGATGCCTGCGATCAGCGCAACTGCGAGCACGACAATGCCCTCTTCACCAAAACCGTAGAAATTCCGCGGGCGTGCTAGCGCGCTTTCGAGAAGATCAACATCGCGAACCAAATGGCGCTCGCCGGTTTCAGCCAGTTCGCGTCGGTTGTGTTCGATGACGACTTCTATCGGCAGCCAATGCGGCTCATTTTGCAAGGGCAGCTCGGATCTTCGGGTATCTCGCTAGGTGCTCGCGGCTTAGCTCGGCGTAATCGACCTCGCCCTCGACCGGCCGGGCGCGCAGTACTGCCGTGGAGGCCACCGTTTGTTTGGGATCGACACGGGTCAGCTGATCCCGCGATTCCAGGTAGCCTGAGACGTAGCTCGTCACGAATTCGACAGCCTGCTGGACGAGGGCGTAAGCCTCAGGGTCATCGTGCCAAGAGGTATCGATGAGATATCGCTGCAGGCTGATTACGCGGAGCAGCAGCGCTTCCGCGACGGCCACAGTGCCCTTCGAAGCGCTTTCATCGGCCGCGCCCAATGTTTCCAGCTGGGCACGTATTTGAGCGAGTCGCTTCGCCCGGTCATCTCGTGCGGCGGCCGAACTAAACGCCTCGACGGAAGCCACGAGCGATTCAATATCAATCAAAGATAAAGCCTTTCGCCCCCGAAGAAATGATCTTGCAACCGCGAAACGGCAGGCGGTAACACTCAAACGCGGCTAATCCGCCGCGAGCTTGGTCGGGCGGAGCGTCTTCTCGCGCATGGTGACGAATTCTTCGGCGGCACTTGGGTGGATGCCGACGGTCTCGTCGAATTGCCTCTTGGTCGCCCCGCATTTGACCGCAACAGCGAGGCCTTGGATGATCTCGGGCGCATCCGGGCCCAGCATGTGGCAGCCGAGCACCCGATCGCTGCGCTGGTCGACGACGAGCTTCATCAGCGTGCGCTCCTCGCGTCCGGAGAGCATATTTTTCATCGGCTTGAACCGGGCCATGTAGACATCCACCTCGCCATATTCGCGGTGGGCGCGCTCCTCGGTTAGCCCGACCGCGCCGATTGGCGGCTGGCTGAACACCGCCGACGGCACGTTCGCGTGATCCATTTTCGTCGGATTGTCGTTGAACAGGGTCTCGGCGATCGCGCGGCCTTCGGCGATCGCGACCGGGGTCAGGTTAATGCGGTCGGTCACGTCGCCGATGACATAAATGTTAGGTACGCTCGAGCGCTGCCATTCGTCGACGATCACCGCGCCCGCCTCGTTGATCCGGACCCCGACCTTCTTAAGGCCCATATTCTTGGTGTTGGGCCGGCGGCCGGTGGCATACATGACGAGGTCGGTTTCGATTTTATCGCCGGCGGTGGTGGTGACCGTATACCCGCCAGCGGCCTTGTCGATCCGGGCCACCTGGGTCCGGCCTCGAATGTCGACGCCGCGCCTGCGCATCTCTTCTCCCAATGCCACGCGAACATCGTCATCGAATCCGAAGAGCAATTCCGGGCGCCGAATCAGCTCGACGACGTCGCTGCCCAACCCGTTGAAGATGCCGGCGAACTCGACCGCGATGTAGCCACCGCCGACGATGACGATATGGCGCGGCAGCTCCGCGAGGTCGAGCGCCTCGTTCGACGAGATCACGTGCTCGATGCCGGGAATGTCAGGGGTTTCCGGCCATGATCCGGTGGCGATCAGGATGTTCTCGGCGGTGCAGCGGCGGCCGGCGACCTCGACGGTGTGAGGATCGGTCAGCGCCGCGTGGCCGTCGATGATCTCCACGCCGCTGTTGTTTAGCATGTTGATGTAGATTTGCGACAGCCGCCCGATCTCCTTGTCCTTCGCGGCGATCAGCTTCGGCCAGTCGAAATCCGCCGGCGGCACGGTCCAGCCGAACCCTTCCGAGTCGGCGAACGCCTCGGCGAATTGCGCACCATAAACCAGGAGCTTCTTCGGCACGCAGCCACGCAACACGCAAGTGCCGCCGACGCGGAGCTCTTCGCAGATCGCGACTCGCGCGCCGTAGCTGCCGGCGCGGCGCGAACTCGCCACGCCGCCCGAGCCGGCCCCGATCGTCAGCAAGTCGAAATCATAGCGCGGCATAGCGGGAGCGCTCCGTCATGGCACAGGTCGATGCTCTGGTTGTCATAACCCGCCACCCATCGCAAGCGACCAGTCCTATAGATATGGGTCGGCGGGGTCCCAGGGCTCGGTTTTTACTTGGCGGCGCGGGATTTGCGCACCTTCGCAGCCGTCTTCGGCGCTGCCTGTGGTTCGGTCTCGTCGGTTACCTGGACCTCGACCGTCATGCCGAGGTGGTCCGAAGGAAAGCCGGTCCAGGTGCCGGAGATCGGCACCGCCTGACGCGGATCGCGCGCGACCGCAACCCGGATCAAATCGTGATTCCCGACAATGCCGTTGGTCGGATCGAACTCGATCCAGCCCGCGCCCGGCAAGTAAACCTCGAGCCAGGCATGGGTCGCTCCGCCGCCCACCCGCTCGCCGCGTCGGCCCTCGGGGACATAGAGGTAGCCGGTCACAAAGCGCGCAGCGAGTCCGAGCGCGCGCACCGCCTCCATCATTAGCACCGCGAAATCACGGCAGCTGCCGCTTTTCATCCGCAAGGTCCTGACCGGATCCTGAACGCCGCTCTCCTCGCGCGCGACATAGGTCAGATCCTGGCGGATCGCATAGGTCATCGCTGCTAGGAGGTCGGCGGTCGGGGTCCGGCCCTCATGGCGCAGGAACTGTCGCGCCCACCGGTCGACTTCGCGCTCGGGATCGAGATATTGCCGCTCGATCGTTCGCAACAGATCGGGCATCTCGTCGGCGCCGTAAGTGAACGGATATCTCTCGGCGTACTCTTCGATCTGGAAGTCGAGAGCGTTGGTCGGTGAGTGGTCGAGGCGAATGACACTCTCGAAGCGCAGCTCCTGCGCCCGACCGGCGAATCGGGCGATCGCAACGCAATTACCGAAAACGTCGTGCACCCAGCGGATATCGGTTGGTTCCGGTGTGATCGCGAGCTTGGCGTCGAGCAGCTTCTGGTCGTAGCTGTCGCGTGGCCGCAACATCATGCGGTGCTCGCCGAACGCGACCGGCTGCTTGTAGCGATAGGTGGTAACGTGCCGCACGTTGATGACGAGCATCGCCGTAGCCTATTGCGGCGTTACTGTCTGGGCCTGCGAAGCTTCGGGCGAATAGCCGAAGAAGGCGATCGAAAGGTCGCGCGTGACGGCAATCAATTGCTGCTGCATCAGGTCGAGAAACTCGTGGAGACCCTCGCCTAGAATCGTCGATATGTCGAGCGTCCCGAGGACGCCGCGCAACCGATCGAGCTCTTCGGCGGCGGCGTTGCCGTGGCGCAGCAAATATCGCGACTTGACTTCGCCGAGCAGCCGGCCGGCCTCGCGCACGCAGTGATGCAGAGAGCGCGGAAAGGCTTGGTTGAGCAGCAGGAAACCCGCCACGCGCGCCGGGGTTGTGTTGGCCGTGTGCAAGCGGCGATAAGCATGGTACCCGGCCGCTGAGCGCAGCAGCGCGTTCCACTGGCTGACATCGATGGGTGAGCCGACAGCGGAGGGGCTGGGCAGCAGCAGGTGATACTTGATGTCGAGCAGTCGCGTTGTCTGATCGGCGCGCTCGATATAGCGGCCGAGCTGATAGAAGTACCAACCCTGGTCACGGAAAAAGGTACCCTCGGTGATGCCGGTATGTGTTTGGCAATCCTCCTTTATCGAGCCGAACAGGGCAGCGAGCCTGCCCGGCATCAGATCACCTTCGCCGAGCGCGGCAAGACGGTTGTAGAACACATTGAGCTGCACCCACATCTCGGTCGAGATCAGCG
>Ga0310914_10000438_pt1 | contig 24115 bp, 22 predicted proteins | sample GREbulkMGAN108_FD_203450 | JGI IMG/M metagenome (GOLD analysis project Ga0310914, IMG submission 203450) | Lab enrichment of tropical soil microbial communities from Luquillo Experimental Forest, Puerto Rico - GRE.bulkMG.AN108 | ecosystem: Environmental > Terrestrial > Soil > Tropical forest >... | reverse complement strand
TGCAAAAGGGGCGCACCGGCGGCACTGCAGTTAATATCGCTGCACGTCTCGAACAGATCGCAGAGGCTGGGGGCATCTGCCTCTCCGGCGCGGTCTTCGAGCAGGTGCGGCGGATTGTTGGCATCAGCTACGAATTTCTCGGCGAGCAACGACTCAAGAACATCAAGGATCCGATCCCCGTCTACGCCATCCGCGCCGCGGCCTGCAGCGCGTGGATCGGCATGCCAGCTCTCCCGAGGCTCACCCGCTCGGCCCTACCGGACACCGGCCTGGCCGAGAGCGCTGTCGAATATCGCCCGTCGCTGGCGGTCCTCCCGTTCCGTACACTCCAGAAGGACCAGTCGGACGCCTATTTCGCCGAGGGCATGGTCGACGACATCATCAGAGCGCTGGGCGGATTGAAAGATCTGGTCGTCATCGCTCGCAGCTCGACCCAGACCTTTGCTGGCGCTCCACTCGACCTGCGCCGGGTGGGCTACGATCTCGATGTGCAATACGTCGTACACGGCAGTGTGCGCCGGTCCGGCACGATGCTGCGGATTGCCGTCGAATTGAGCGAGGCGCAATCGGGACAGGTGATTTGGGCCGACCGCTTCGATGGTGAGATCACCGATTTATTCGAACTGCAGGACCGCATCGCCATACGTGTCGCAGCGGCGGTCGCGCCGCACCTGCATGAACGCGAGCTGAGCCGTGCGCTGCGTAAGCATCCGACCAGCATGACCGCCTACGATCTGACACTGCAAGCGCTCGATCAGCTGAGCAGGATGGATCGATCAGCGCTCGGACGCGCGCGCGAGCTACTGGAGCAGGCCATTAAAGTCGATCCCGACTATGCGCCTGCTTATTCGAGATTAGCATCCCTTCATCTGAGATGGGTTGCCCAGGGATGGTCGGAGGACGAGCTCGCAGACAGACAGACGGCGGCATCCAATGCGCGGCTGGCTATCGAGCGAGACCGCAGCGACGCGGTCGCGCTCGCGATCTACGGCCATACCCAGTCCTACCTACTGAAAGAGTACAGTGTTGCGACGGACTACCTGGATAGGGCGATGGCTGTGGGCCCGAGCTGTGCGTTGGCCTGGGGTTACAGCAGCCTAACCCGCGGATTTCTGGGCGACTATGCGGCCGCAGTGGCGCGGGCCGAGAGAGCTGTGCGGCTCTCGCCGTTGGGTCCAGACGCCTTCTGGTTCGAGCATTTTCTGTCGCAAGCCTATTACCTGAGCGGTCGTTATGAGGAAGCAGTGGCCTGGGCGCGTATGTCGGACGCTCACAACGCTGTGAACTACTCCAATCAGCGCTGTTTGATTGCCAGCCTGGTTGCGCTCGACGAGATGGACGAGGCGCGCCAGGTTGGGCGCCGTCTGTTGCAGATGATTCCGAGCTTCCGGCTGAGCACCTTCCGCGCGCGGACACCTTTGCCCGGTGCCGTGCGCGACGAATTCGCAGAACGGCTAAAGCTGGCGGGACTGCCTGAGTGAGTGAGGGCTTTCCCGTACTGCAACCAAGCCACTCATGGGAGAAGCAGGATGGCTTTGAGCTTTGAAGGAAATGAGGGTAACGAGGGCAACGAAGGCAATGCTGGCAACGCGGGGAATGCGTCCAGCAATAGCGGAGGCTGGTTCTTCGCCGACCGGGTAGATCTGCCGTTTGTGACTGAGCTCGACGGCGACGACAACCCGATCAAGGACCAAAGGCTCGACCTCGTCATTACACGTTTTCCGCTTCGTAACTGGTCTGCCGACTGGTACGCCTGGCTGGTGCTGAACGAGTTCGTCACCAACTTCGGCGCCGCCCCCCCCACTCAGCCAACCTGGCAAACCCTCAATTTGCCTCTGCCTTGGCCGAGCTTTCCGGACCCTACTGCCGCTGGAGCAAAGGCAGTTATCGACCAGGAACTTGACGATCTCGTAACAGCGGCACAAGACGAACGTGCGGACGCGCTTGGCGAAATCCTCGGGCAAGCGGACGAGTTCATCAGCTACTTCATGAATCTAATGACGACACGACCAACCGCCTATCCAGCAACGCTTCGCATGTTAAACATTGCAAGCCTCGTCGCACTTTTCGTATCCATGTATTACAAGGGGTTCTATAAACGACCCCGGCCTTCCGAGCTCTGTCCGGCGCTCTTGCCGCCGATCGTGGTGCCAGGTCACGCTTCCTTCCCCAGTGGGCACGCGACGCAAGCCCGTCTCATGGCTCGGTGCATGGGCGATGTGCTAAGCGGTCTGCCGCAACGCGACGCCATAGTCGATGATTTGAAGACGCTAGCACGCCGCATTAGGCGAAACCGGGAGATTGCCGGGTTGCATTACGAAAGCGATTCGATAGCCGGCAAGGCTCTTGCAGAAGGCATTTTGCTGAAGCTCAGAGGTCTCAAGAATCTCAACAATGTTGCAGGGGCTGGTTGGTACACGAACGCACTCACCGCCGCACAAGCGGAATGGAACCCCGCGGCGAACCCATACCCTCCAGGGGTATGAGTGGCAGAGGAGGCAATTATGGGAGATGCAGACCGGGGCAAAGCTGAGCTCGTTCCACCCACGGTTATCGAGGATTTGAAAAAGCGCTTCCATGGCTTTCCGGTGCCGGACGGGCCGTTCAATCCCGCCACGGCGAGCCAGGAGCAGCTGCGCGAATTCGGGCTCCCGCCGCGACCCGACCCTGTAACACAGCCGCTGCTGCGTCAAATCTGGGATCGAGGCTTCGGAGAGCCGCTCAGCCTGCAGCAATTCAGTGTTGACGAGCGTTTGGTCGAAGAAACCGGATACAGGCCGCAGGGGGGATACGCCAAGGAACGGCCGATAGCAGAGACGAGGTTTGAGACAAGTTTGAACTGGTCGGGAGCCTACATCACTGCGAACCGGGCCAAGGAGTTTGTACAGATTTTGGGTATCTGGACGATCCCGAGCAATCTCAAGCTGCCGCCCGACCCGTTCAAAGGGCCGGAAGGGAGCGACTACGTCTGTTCCAATTGGATTGGCCTCGATGGACAACGGCGTTATCTCGACTCGTCATTGCCCCAAATCGGCACCAGCTCGACGTTGAACGCGGACGGAACCATCACCGCGCAGGCCTGGACGCAATGGTGGGCGCGTGGGCGCGGGATCAACAACACCCCGCCAGCGCCGCTCCCACCCCCCTTCAACGTCGCGCCGGGTGATCAGGTAATGGCCGTCGTGACCGTTAATGATCCCCGCACCGTGACGTGTGTCATGGTGAACCTAAGCAGCCAGCCGCTGCCCACGGCGACCTCGGTAAACGCAACCGCGCCTCCCGTCCCGCTGCCGGACGGGACGACGGCTTTCCCCGAGATTGCGGGCGCGACGGCCGAATGGATTGTCGAGCGTCCTGCCATCCCGGGCCAGCCAATCTTCTTTAACTTACCCAACTACGGAGTTACCGGATTCGACCTGTGCATGGCGGTCGAGGGCGACGGCGTAGAGATTCTCTCACTGGTCGGAGGGTCGCCCCAGGACCTGCAGGGCGCCCGGTTCATTCGAATGTACGACCGACTCAAAGATCCGCGGCGCACTGCGTTTATTTCGATGCCCGAGCGAACGAGCGATACGGCGCTACGGATCAGCTACGGCGGGTTCCCGAAGTGACTACACCTCGCTAGATTTCAGAAGGGCCGAAGGCGGGTGGCGGGATGCGGCGTTTCGAGGCCGCTTCGTAAGCCGAAGCAATCTCGAGCAGGACGTCTTCCCTGCCGGGCTCGGCACGGAAGACTAACGAGAACGGGAGGCCGGGAGGCGGCAAGGTGGTGGGGGTGTCGGAGGGAACCGAGACGTAGCGCGTGCCGTCGGGGCTGAGCGCAAAGACCGGGTCGTAGACGGTCGTCACATAACCCGCGGGGATCAGCACCTCGGTGAGGCCGGCGTTCGGACCGTAAAACGACTCGGGGCGCAGATTGTTGCGTCCGCCGAGCGGGTCGTGGGCGCCGCCGATCTTGGCCGGCGGCAACGGCGTGTGCAGGCGGACAAGCGCATCAAGCCGGTTCTCCAGCATTACCATCATGTCGACCCGGCGAAGGAGCTCGCGCAGCATGATGCGCTCGTCGACCCCTTGGCGGCCGCCCAGCGGATTGCGCGGATCGGTGGCTTCCTCCCAGTTCCTGAAGGCGGCGCGGCCGTCATCGCCCCAGAACTTGGAGCGCGTATTGAGCGCGGCGAAATCCGTCAGCGTCTCGGTGAAGCCGCGCGCCCGCCAGTCGGCAGCGCGGCGCGACAGGTATTGGTTGACGTGGAAGCCGAACATCATCGCCAGCTCCTGCTCCTGGATCGTGGCGATGTCGAGATTGGCGGGCGGCGCCACCCGGCCCTCGGCCAGAGCCACGCAATAGTCGATCGGCGTCAACGCGCCGCTGCCGAAAATCTTGCCCGGGGCGAATTCGGTCGGCCGGATCGCAGCCGCAAATTCCCTGAACAGCGGCTTCCCGTCGGGTGCCAGCCGGAATAAGAGGTCGGGCATGAAAACCGGCACCAATCGGGCGAGCGTCTGCCGGAAATCAGGGTTCATCTGTTCGAGGTCGCGGTCGCGCTTCCATTGCGGATCGGCCGACTCGACCAGAGCGGCGCCGAGTTTTCCGCCGAGGATCGCTTTGATTTCGGCGGCTGCAGCGGTGCAGATCGGCTCGGCGGCCTTGTCGCCCGGGCGGATCAGCATCGACTCGCGGATGATCCCGATGCGCCTGCCTTTAAGTGAACTCAGGGCGCCAGACATGTTCGTGTGGCGCGCATAACCCGAGGTGAGCACCGACGAGCGCGGCACGGTTGTGTAGGGGTCGCGCGGGTCGTAATAGCCGCGATCGGGATCTTTCAGCGCATCGAGAACTTTCGCGGCGTCCGCGATTGTGCGCGCGAGAATGCCGGCTCGGTCGCAATAAATGTCGGCGCCGATCGCACCGCCGTTAAAGCTCAGCATCGCCTTGTGCGGCAGGATCAGGGCGACGGCGTTGTGGTTGGCAGGGCCGCGGGTCGAGGCGCGGGTCTCTTCGCCGAGGCTGCACATCACCAGATTCGCGCTGACCGACACACCCGATCCAGAGCTCGACCCCAATGAGGCGGCGCGCGTCGTATCGTAAGGGTTGGAGGGATTGCCCGCCCAGCTCGAGCGCTGATAGCCAAGCACCGAGGGCAGCACCATGTCCGGCTTGTGCCGGCCGCCGGGGTCGCCGGCTCGGCCGTTGTATTCGGTGCAGACCGCCTTCGCAAAAATGATCGCGCCCTTGTTGCGCAATTGCTCAACGAGGATGTGGTCGCGGGCGGGAAAATCGATGTCGTAGGCCGCGTCGCCCCCGGCGGTCGTGCGCATGTCTTTCGTGTCGAACGGGTCCTTGAACGAAAAGACGACGCTATACATCGGCATCTTTTCGAGATCGGGGTTGCGCCCGTAGAGGGCGTCGAACTCGGCGGCGCGTTCGAGGGCATCGGGAAAATGGCGGAAAACCTCGCAGACCGGCGGGGCGCCGGGCGGCAGCGGTCCTTTCGAAGGATGGCGGTCGAACTCGCCGCGGCAGGTAACCGACCGCTCGCCGCGAATGTTGAGCGTGGCGAGCGCGTTCAATTGCCCGGCATCGGGTTTCCCGACGATCATCCCGTATTGCTGCTGCACCGAAAGGTCGGAGGCGGTCGGCTCCATACGGCCGAATTCGAGCGGCGGCCCTTTGTACTTGTCGAGATCGGGCAGAAGAGTCGAAGCCCTGACAGTCTCGGCCGGGAAGCTGAGCGGCGCCCCGGCGCGCACCACTCCGGTCACTTCGGGTATTGGAGCGCCGTCTTCGGTGACGAGCAGGCTGCAGACGCCGTTATAGGCGCGGGTGCGCTCGACATAACGCCGCACGATCTCGACGCAGGTTATCTGCCCGGCTCTGATCGCTTCGTGCAGTTCGTCGATTGTCGCTTCTTCGAGACGAAAAGGTTCTTCTTCCGTCATGGCCCTCACCTTTCCTTCGCTCGTTCATTGCGATGAGTGGGATGACCCATTGTGTGTTCCGCGGCGCTTTCCGCGGGGCATCAGTTAAATTGCTGACGATCGGATCGGGAAGGCAAAAAAGCTGGCTTGCCACGTCCGACCCGCGTCAACGGATTGAGCTTTCCGAAGCACGGCTATCCGCGATCACGCGGAGCCCAATTCTTCGCCGCCGCATCCGGCAGCAATTGGTTATATACTGCTGGGTGGCGAAACGATCCCGGACCGATCGCGGAGGCGTCCAAGATGTTCGGCTCGCGCATCGTTATCTGCAGCGTCCTGCTCGTCGCGGTGGTTAGCTCGATCGGATGGGGACAGACGGTGGCCTGTGCCGGTTCGATCAGAAGACCCTATCTTTTTCGGGTTCGGCGAAGGAGCAGGCCCGTTGCCTTCTCAGACCCGTTGGCGAATGGAGTAGGGTCGGCGCGATCTCGCCAAGCTTGCCCCCGACCCTGGAAGCGAAAGTCGGCCTGCCGGTTGAAGTCTCCTCCGATGAGGTACGCCAGGGCTAGCTGCGCATATTGCGGTCGGCTGTGCCCAGTGATAAACGGCGCTGGTGCAATGTCGTAATTCCATTGCTGTTCGGTCCCAATGCACTGGAAAATCGACAGTCCAGTGAACTCTTAGTGACGACCTAGTGGCGGCGTTCGTTTTTGTAAGTTCCCCAACTCCGCTTCCATCTCTGTTACACGGACCGTGGCCTTCTGCAGCCAGTAGGTTTCCCCACTTTGCCGATATATTTCGACCGCAGCACGCATGCAGGTAAGCGCTTCTTCCATGCGTGGGGCGCTCTTTTCACGTATCGCAAGTGCGGCTAACCCGTTCGCTAATCCGTGGTCAGAATATGCCTGACTGAGCGGCACGTGATCGCGCGTGTACTCCTCCAGCGCCGCGCGGTGGGCCGCCACCGCCTCCTCCAGCCGCGCGGTGCCGCTCTCGCGCTCGCCAAGCGACTGGAGCGCGTTGCCGAGGTTCATCTGCGTCATCGCCCAGTCGAGCGGCACGCGATCGTGCGTCCGTTCCTCCAGTGCCGCGCGAAAGGCCGCCACCGCCTGCTCCAGCCGCGCGGTGCCGCTCTCGCGTTCGCCAAGCCTCGCCAGCGCGTTGCCGAGATTGTTCTGGGTTACCGCCCAACGGAGCGGCACGCCAGCGCGCGTCCATTCCTCCAGCGCCGCACGATAGGCCGCCACCGCCTCCTCCAGCCGCTCCGTGCCGCTCTCGCGCTCGCCAAGCCTCGCCAGCGCGTTGCCGAGGTTCATCTGCGTCATCGCCCAGTCGAGCGGCACGCGATCGTGCGTCCCTTCCTCCAGTGCGCCGCGGTAGGCCGCCACCGCCTCCTCCAGCCGCGCCGTACCGCTCTCGCGCTTGCCAAGCGACTGGAGCGCGTTGCCGAGGTTCATCTGCGTCATCGCCCAGGCGAGCGGCACGCGATCGCGCGTCCATTCCTCCAGCGCCGCGCGATAGGCCGCCACCGCCTCCTCCAGCCGCTCCGTGCCGCTCTCGCGCTCGCCAAGCACCTGGAGCGCGTTACCGAGGTTCATCTGCGTCATCGCCCAGTCGAGCGGCACGCGATCGTGCGTCCGTTCCTCCAGTGCCGCGCGATAGGTCGCGACCGCCTCCTCCAGCTGCGCCGTCCCGCTCTCGCGCTCGCCAAGCGTCTTCAGCACGCGGCCGAGATTGTTCTGCATCGCCGCCCAGTCGAGCGGCACCCGAGCGCGGGGGCGCTGCTGTAAAACGAGGCGCCAGGTATCAATCGATTGTTTCAGGGCGGCGTTGTCCCCTCGCTCGTCGCCCTGGCGATAGAGCGCATCGGCTTGGCGCTGAGAATAATTTGTTGTCTCCTCAGGATGTCCGGCTGGAACCAATCCCGCTGCCTGCTTGAACAAATCGGCGGCCTGCGCGTAATGCAACTCCGTCATCGTCAGATCGCCCTCGGCCGCCGCCGAGGCGGCCGCCCCGAGCAGTTGCGCATCCCTCGCTGCTTGCGCTTGCTCGGCCAGTTTGGCCGCCTCTTGGGCCGCCGCAATCTGAGCCTTCCGCGCCTGCAAAAGAAGTTGATGAGCGGCGGCGAAGTGGCCGGCGGCGATCTCCGACTTGGCGCGCTCGACAAGATCGCGTGCCGTAGGGTTGTCCGGGTTGAGCGCCGCGACCTGGGTTTGCAGCCGTTTGTAATCAGTGGCGACTTTGGTCAGCACCTCGCCGAGCCGCTCATCTGGTACGTCCGGTTGTTCACCGATGATGCGCAGCAATGTCTTGGCCGCCTCCTCGGTCACCCCCAGCGTCTTGCTGATACTCGCGATCCGATCGATGAGTGGCGCCGTCGCATCTTCAACCGCCGCCTTCGACACCTGCCGCAGTTGCTCCGGCGTGAGACCAAAATTGCAGGTGATGGTGTTGTTGCTGGCTGTACCACTACCAGCGGTGACCGCGCACGGAGCACCCGTCGTGTCGCCCAGCGCCATCGCAACGGGCGGAGCCACGGCGGCCACGCTGGCGCCGAGCACCAGCGCGAGCCAAAGCGTCCGCGGCGTCATGGCTTGCCCGGTGTAGGGCCGGGAACGTTCCCGCATTCGACCTTGTTGCCGGATGCGGTGGCCCCACTACCGGCGGTCACCCCGCAAGCGCCGCCGGTCACGCTACCGCCGCCTAAGCCAGTCGCTAGCCAGGCCACAATCCCCAAGGCGCCAATGGCAAACGCCCCCAATGCGATAAAACGCAGCGTGGGCGCCCGTTCCGCCGCCGGCAAACCAAGCGCCTGTTTGATCATCGGGCGCATCAGCAGCACAATCGCGCCGACGGCAATTCCGCCGAGGCCAGCGATTTTCCCGAGTGACGCGAGAGAAGATAAATCCATGGCTCGGCCTCCCCGAGCATGGCGGCCGCCGTCGCCACACCCTGCGAAGTTTTGGTTTATTTTTGCACATCAGTTTTGGCGATTACAGAATTTTCGCGGCGATGCCGGCCCTGGCCGGCCATCAACGCAACAGCGTTGCCAATTTTGCGTGGAACCGCGGGTGCGGCACGATCCGACCATGCCGTATTCTGATGGCATGATCGGGCGTCACCCCGAACGTTCGGGCGATATCAGACGGTCGCATCGGGGCCAGCCTCGGCAAGATCGCCGCTACGAATTGCCGCCGCATATGATCGTCCGAGGCGGCGCCCCACCCGGGACATTGCCGCCATTCCGCCACGCTCGGCAGGCCGTCGACGCGCACCGCTACGCGATCCCGTTTTTCCTGGGACCGCGCTTCGATCAGGTTATCGAATGCCTGCCGAGCCGCGTCGGCTCCGGCAACCCGCCGCAATGGCCGCCGATCACCTACGCCGAGTGGCAAGCCTGGTGGTACGACGCCAATTACGATCCCAAGGTCCAACGAGACGTCGCGTAGCTGGCCGAAGAAGCCATCCCTCGTCTTTCAGCGGTCGGGTCAGCGCCCCGGCTAGGGCAGGGCGAAGCCAGGGTTTTGCGGCTTATAGGTGTTGTCGCTGCGGCACCGGTCGATGACGCTCTCGTCGATCACCTCGTTCAGCCCCTTTCCGAGCTGCATGGTTCGAGTAAACCGCGAGTGCGTCAGTGCGTAAACGCCATGCAGGAACTGCCCGTAGGAATCCGTTGGTCCATGGCGCCAGTTTGCTTCGCCCAAAGCCGGCATCTCTTTCTTCTCGATCACCAGCCCGGCTGCGGCTGCGCGCTGCTGCATCCACGATAACGTAATGTCGGAAAGCAGCCGTGCTTCGTAACCGCCACCGACATCGGCATGGGCGCCGATAAACCAGCGCTGCTCGACAGTCTGGCCCTCTTTGACGACGGGAGCCCAGAGGGTCGCCTGATAATCGACCCGAAACTCATCGATCGCCAGCGCGTGGGCCGCGTTCTTCACGATGCCGCTCAATTCCGTATCGTGAAATCCATATTCTTTTGCATTCACCCATTCGAGCGCGTGTACCGGCAGACCGAGCGCGCCGACCGTGTCAAACTCCGAGGAATTGGATGTTGATCTCCCGCGAGTATCGCTCGCGGAATGTTTGCGCCTCGCCGGTATCCGGGCCGTCGTCACGTTGGCGATAGAGGGCGTAGGCATCCGCTACGCGATGAGCGTTTTCTGGTGCCAAAAGACCGCAATTACGGATCAGGCCGACGAGGCTGCGGGCCGAATAAGCACCCCTGCTGAATCCCACGACATACACCTCGACGTCGCCCGTATTTGAGCCGGGGTAATTGTCGGATAGCCAGCGGTATCCCTCCTGGATCTTCTGGTCGATACCGAGGCCGAAGGCGCCGCCGGCGACACGGTCGTACCAATCGGTGCCAACCCCGGGCTCATACCATTTGTTCTGAATATTGCCGCCGGCCACATTTTCGGCAGGAACCGACTCGTAGAAACGGGTCACATTGGTCTCGAACCCGGTAACCGGGTCCGGACGATTCCAGGTGCCGTCAAAACAGAGAACCAATCTTGTTGTCATATCCGCTTTCCCCGCTCGCGAACCTCACTCGATATTAACCCTATCGACGGCGTCTTGGTAGGCACCGGCTGTCGGTGCTAGGCTCGGCGGCGGGCAAATCCGGGAGAGCGGCAATGGATAAGGCGCTGTCGGGCATTCGCGTCATCGACATGACCCACAACCAGGCGGGTCCCGCGTGTGCGCAGATCCTGGGCTTTCTCGGCGCCGATGTGATCAAGCTCGAGGAGCCGAAAGGCGGCGACATTGCTCGCCGCAACATGCGCGACCGGCCGGACAGCGACAGCCTTTTCTTCCTGCTGTTCAATGCGAACAAGCGCAGCCTGACGCTCAATCTGAAGACCGGTCGCGGCAAGGAGCTGTTCAAAGAGCTGACCCGCAAATCCGACGTACTGGTCGAAAATTTCAGCCCCGGTGCGCTCGATCGGCTGGGGCTCGGCTGGGAGGTCCTCTCGAAGGTCAACCCGCGTCTGATCTATGCGACGATCAAGGGCTTCGGCAGCTACGGCCCTTATGCCAATTACAAAAGCTTCGAGCCGATCGCGCAGGCAATGGGCGGAGCGATGAGCATCACCGGCTTTCCCGAGAATCCGCCGACCTTTGTCGTGCCGGCGATCGGCGACAGCGGCACCGGCATGCATATGGCGATCGGCATCCTCGCGGCACTGCAGCAGCGCCATCATTCTGGGCGTGGTCAGCATGTCGAGGTGTCGATGCAGGATGCGGTGGTCAACCTGATCCGGGTCAGTCTGCGCGATCACCAGCGCTTCGGCCACGCGATGCCACGCCGCGGCAACCAGATGGGGCGCGGCATCCCGAGCACGACCTACCCGTGCGCGCCGGGCGGACCGAACGACTACGCGTTCATTACTGCGCAGCAGCAGATGTGGCCCGCTTTCGCCTCGGCGATCGGCCGCCCCGAATTGGCCGACGACCCGCGCTTTGCGACCGAAGACGCGCGCTGGGAGAACCGCGCCTCTCTAAATGCGATTATCGAGGAATGGACCCGTGCGCGCAGCAAGCACGAGGTCATGCGCATTCTCGGCGAGGCCGGGGTGCCGTGTGGCGCCTGCCAGGACACCGGCGAAGTCTTGGCCGACCCGCATCTCGAGACGCGCGAGATGATCCTTGATATCGACTACCCGACCCGCGGCGCCTACAAGACCGTCGGCTGCCCGGTCAAACTCTCGGACTCGCCGGCCGACGTCACGCGCCCGCCGCTGCTCGGCGAGCATACCGAGGACCTGCTCGGCGAAGTCTGCGGCCTCGACCCCGACGAGATCCGGCGCCTGCGCGAAGAGGGGGTGGTGTGAGCGATGACACTGCGCCTCACGGTCGCCTTCTCCGACAACCCGCGGGTTCAGCCGCTGAAAGACGGGACCGTAAAGCCGCAGAACATTGAGCTCGATTTCATCACGCTCGACCCGAGCACGCTATTTTACCGCAACCTCTTCTATGACGAGTTCGACGCCTCGGAGATGTCGATCTCGGAGACGCTGCTCGCGCGTGAGCGGACCGATGGAAAGAAATGGGACTGGTCGGCGCTGCCGGTGTTTTTGAGCCGCGGCCATCACTGGCCCTACTTCTATTTCAACACCAGCTCGGGCATCTCGAGTCTCGCCGATATGAGGGGCAAGCGGATCGGCGTGCCGGATTACGACATGACCGCGGCGCTGTGGTTCCGGATTGTGCTGAAGGACCTCCACGGCATCGAAGCCAAAGACAATGTCTGGTTCAACGGGCGCACCAAGGAACTCAGCCACGGCGGCGCATTGGATCTCGACAGGGCCGGGCCGGTTGGGGTCGAGCACCACTGGCTCACTGCCGAGCAGACGCTGGACGTGATGCTCGACCGCGGCGAGATCGACGCGTGCACCGCGATCCGCCCGCAGACCCGCGTCACCGCCGGCGATCCGACCGTCATCGACCGCTGGGGCGGGACGCAGATCCATGACAACCCACGAGTGCGCAAACTCTGCGAGGACGACGGCAAAGCGATCGTTTTCGAATATTACCGCAAGACCGGGTTCTTCCAGGCCAATCATCACGTGATCGTGCAGAACCGCATCTTGCGCGAGCACCCGTGGGTGGCGCTGGAACTGTACGAGGCGTTTCAGCGGTCCAAGGAAATCGCCTATGAGCGGGCCCGGCGCGCCGAAGTCACTTACCTGTACTTCCCCGGTAAGGACCGCGAGGAGCAGCGCGCGGTGTTGGGGGACGACCCCTACCCGCTCGGGCTCAATGCAATGGGCAGAAACATCGAGCGGGCGATCAGGGGTTCGCTCGAGCAGGGCCTGCTGACCAAACCACTGCAGCTCGAGCAGATCTATTACCGCACGACATTGAGGACGTGACTCGAAGGGAACGTCACACTCGTCATTCCCGCGAGGGCGGAAACCCAGGGCCCAAGGCATCCTCAGCTATCCGTGGGTCCCCGCTTTCGCGGGGACGACGATTAAATGCGCGAGGTGAAGCAATGATTGGCTGGAGAGCGCGACTGGGATTTCTCGTGCCCCCAGGAAATCCGACGGTCGAGACCGAGATGATCGCATTGGCACCGGTCGGCGTCTCGGTGCATTTCCACCGCATGACCGCGCGCGGCGCCACCGGCTCGCTCGAGGGCCAGGACGAGCGCAATCGCATGATGGTCGAAAACATCGGCGCCAGCACCGAGCTGCTGGCGATGGTGGCTCCCGACGTGATCGTCATCGCCCATACTGCGACCAGCTACCATCTCGGCCGCCAGCGCGAGGCCGATCTGCTTGTCCGCCTGCAGAACGCCGCAGGTTGCCGCGTAATCACCGCCTTTGGCGCAGTACTACAGGCGCTGCAACGGCTCAATGTGCGCCGCATCGCGCTCGGCACGCCTTATTCGCCGGAGACGACGGCACAGGGCAAGGCGCACCTCGAAGCGCAGGGCATCGAGGTCGTCAATTTCGCCAATCTCGAGGGCGTCAAAAACATCTACGACGAGACCGCCGAACGGGCCTATAAGCTCGCCCGGGGCGTCGACAGGGACGATGCCGGAGCGGTGTTTCTCAGCGGCACCGGCCTGCCGACATTGCCGGTACTGCAGCTGCTCGAGCAGGATCTCGGCAAGCCGGTAATTTCGAGCGCTTCGGCAATGATGTGGCTTGCGCTGCGGGTGGCGGGCGTGGTGCAGCCGATCCCGGGATATGGGCGGCTATTGACCCTGAGTTGCTGAGCGTAATAGCAAAATTTGCGCCAAGCCGAAAATTTTTATACGGCTGGGAGAGCCTTGACGTCCGGTATCGATTCCCTACGTCAGGCTGGCAGACCACAACGGGAGCATGCTCCGACGGGTCGGAAGGGGACCGGCCAAAAGGCTGCCACATCGGCACATTTCCCCGCGCCTAACGGCCGATTGAGAATCCGAAGAGGAATTCTGGGGTGAGCCCTCGTGGCGGGGGCGACGTCTCAAATCGAACATTTCTGACGTTGTCGGGTTGCTAGTGGCACCGGATCTGTCGCCGACGGATCAATCGGCGGTGTGTCATTTTCGTGACCGGACAGCCTCTCTGCTGCCGAATATTGAACCTTCAATCGGCCATCAGTTTTGAACCAGCAATCCGGTCGGCTCGCTGAGCACCGGAAAGAAGGTGGAGAAAGCTCATGCATTGCACTGAACACCAAGCCGCGAGAACGCGTCTGTTGCGATCTTTTGCAGCCGCGGCGCTAAGCGTCAGCGCGCTGCTCTTGATCCCGGCCGCAAATGCCCAGATGAACCCGCCGCAGGCTCGCCCCCAGGCGCAATCGCCACAGACGCAACTCCCACAGTCGCAACCGCCATCGGCGCCGATTTCGGATGACAAGCTGACTGCGGCTGCGGCGGCTATCGGGCAGGTCACCACGATCCGGCAGAGCTACGAAAGCAAGATCGCGGTGGCGTCGGCGTCCGACAAACAACGCCTTACAAAGGAGGCGGACGATGCCTTGACGAAGGCGGTGACCGATCAGGGCCTTTCTGTGGATGAATACAACAGCATTATCCGTACGGCCCAGAACGACCCCGCGGTGCGCCAAAAGCTCACCCAACGTATTCCTCATTCAGGTCAGTAGAGGTGCCAGATATGGCGTCGACCGATCGCGCGACTGAGGCGCAACGACTGGCCCAAACGCTTGGCGTTGTCGTCGGAGCTGCCTCCTGCTGCGAGCAGGTGACGGAAGAGCGCGTCAATGCCGTTGCCGAAAAATTAAAGGAACTCGTCTCCGCGACCGCCGAAGACGCGGCTGACGCCGATGCCGCCGACGAGCAGTTTTCTGCCGCGCTCGAAGCCGGCAAGGCGGCGGTCGAGATCGGGAGGATCGATCCCGAACACGCAGAGGCCGCGCTGACTGAGCTCGAGCAGCAACTGAACGCTTAGAGAACTACGAGGCGAGACGGAGGCTTAGCCGGCCGTCTCGCCGCCTCCTCAGCGTTGAGAGCGCGTTTCTTCGAGCCCGAACACCGCTTGCGGCGCGCTGAAGCCGGCAAGGCTGAATTCGCCGAGGGCGGTGAAGTCAGCGGGGCAGTAACGCGCGAATTCCCCGGAAGCGAGGATGGCGCGGCCCAATTGGCTCGCCAACTTTTCGATGCGGGCGGCACAATTGACTGCCGGGCCAATGCAGGTGAAATCGAGCCGGTTGCCGCTGCCGATATTGCCATAGAGAACATCGCCGATGTGCAATGCCAGACCGAAGCGCAATCCCGGCATCGCCGAACTCGCGAGCGCCGCGATATTCGCCTGTGCCTGGCGCGCGGCGGCGAGGGCGCGCTTGCATATTTCGGTCTCGTCGCCGGCGATCGCAAAGATCGCCAGCAGCCCGTCGCCCATGAATTTCAGCACTTCGGCGCCGTGGTCGAGGATCACCGGCACCTGGCAATCGAAATAACGATTGAGCAGATCGATCATGACCCGCGGCGGCAGAGTGTCGGCTAAGGCGGTAAACCCGCGCATGTCCGACAGCCAGATCGCTGCATGAATTTCCTCGATATCGCCGCGCCGGATATGCCCGGCGAGGATCCGCTCACCGGCGTCGTGCCCGACATAGGTGTCGAGCAGAGTGCTCGCCATGCGGCGCAGCACCAGGACCTCGGCGACCCGCGCCAGCGGGGTAATAATGGCTTCGATGCCGGCGATCTGCTCGTCGGTGAAACCGCCCGGTTCGCGCGTCGTGGAGGTCACCACATGGATGGTTCCATCGGTGAAGAACAGTGGCGAGGCGAAATAATCGGTCACACCTTCGGCGCGAAGTTCTGCGAGTATCGGAAAATCGAGGGGGCAATCCGGGTCTGCCAGGCGGCGCCGAATGGGCGTCTCGGTGAGATAGACCCGGGCGATCGTACTGTCGAGAAAGTCGGAAGTTTCGAGCAGTTCGTACGGCGCCTCCGCAGCCTCGACTTCGGCACCCGGCCGCCACACAAACCGGCGTCCCATGACGTTCGGGTGCAATGTGCGTACGAAGACAGCCACCCGCCACAGCGGAATGCCGCAGGCGACAAGCCGCTCGCACAATTGTGTCAACACCTGATGCGGTTGCGCGGCCGAGCGGGCACCGTCGATCAGCCAATCCACAACCGCTCTGATCTCACGAGTGGGCAAAGCACAAACCCCTCTGTTTAAGGACCAGTTCCTGACGGCGCTACGCAGAAGGCAGCATCTTGCTGATCGGCCCGGATACCCGGCACGGAGATTTCGCGCTCGCGCCCCAGCGGAGCGGCGCCTGGCACCCGAAAACGCGATTTCTCCAACGGAAGAACCGGCGTCTCCGTCGGCGCTTCGCGCTGGGGGACCCAAGAGTAGGGCGCGCGGTAGGCCCGGTAAACCATGTTGAGGCTGGCGGCAAGAGCGAGACGGCGGTTGCCCCAATAAGGGCTGATGTATTCCCAGACCAGCTCGTGGTCTCCGGTGACCTCGAAAATACGGCCGTCCGATCCTTCGGTGATCAGCGTATTGCCATTGGGCAGACGCTGGGCGCTGCTGACGAAAGGGCTGTAAAAGCGTGAAGCGTCGAGCGGTATGAGGAAACCGGCTTCGGCCGGCGTATATTGCCAAACGATCTGCAGTGAAATCGGGTCTATTTCCAAAACCCGAGAATAATCCCGCCTTGCATTCATACGGCCGGTCGGCGAAGCGGGGTTGGGCTTGCCGTAACCCGCCCAACCGCCATTGTCGAACACCAGCAAATTGCCGTCGCCCGGCAGGCCGCGAGGAATGATGTGCGCATGGTGCTGACCGATGATCCAACCCAGTTTGCGTTCGGCCTCGCTGCCATCGTAGTTGGGGCCAAGCCGCCAGCTAACATTACCGGTCTTTCTGTCGGTTATGGCGATGATATTGGCCTCTCGTGAATCCCAAATAATATTGTCTGGATGAAAGCGGTGGTCGCCCGCATCGAAATGCCGGTTTGGGCCGATGAAGGAAGCCGAATTGACGTGCAGCCAATCGCCGACAGACCCAGCCGCCAGTTTCCTGAGCCCAGGGTCACGGAACAGAATCGCCTTTGCCGCGTCGTCGAAACCCAGCTCGTCGAAGTGTTCATGAGCGCTCCATGACCATAAGATTTCACCCTCCCAGTTCACCTCGATTAGCTTGTCGTCGAGCAGCGTCTGATCAGAGATTTTTGGATTGTGAACATCTGCGTGCACCAACAGCAGCGTCTTGCCGCGGTCGTTCGCCGGCGTCTGACCAGGCACGTAATATCCGACGGGATTACCTTCGCGCTGAAAGTCGTGATGCTGGCGAGCATACCAGCGCGGGTCTTGTCCGGGGTCGGCGATATGTTCCAGCCGGCTGAACCGCCAAACGATATTGCCCTCCCAATCGACTTGGACCAGATCGATTTGATCCTGGAAACTATGATCGGGGGCGCGCAACCCCGTGCTGCCAAAGACTTGACCGTTCGGCAACAACTTGTTGGGAAAACCTTGTAAACCTTTCCATAGTTGCACTTCTTTACCATTCATATCGATCAGCAACGCTCCGAGATCCCCTGCCGGAAAAATGGTGTACCCGTTCCAGTCCTTGGCGGGATCGTACAAAGTGACGCCGGTCGGATAGATCGTTGGGTGGCCCATCTTCTCTGCAACTCCGCAGGCGACGGCGGCATCTGGGGTGAATTGATCGTTGCTGCCGCGCAGCTCATAATAGCGGCGCCCTATCTCCAGGGGGAGTGACATGGCGATTGAGGTGACCGCGCTTCACCCTTGTCTCGGCGCCCAGGTGCGCGGCGTTGATCTGACCCGCCTGATGCCGCCCGAGGTATTTGCCGAGGTCGAGGCGGCCTTCGCGCGCTACGCCGTCCTCGTCTTTCCGGAGCAGGCGGTGACCGACGAGCAGCAGCTCGCCTTCAGCCGGCTGTTCGGGCCGCTCGAAGTCAACCCGAACTATGCCGGTGCCAAGATGCGGCTGCGCGCCGATGTCGCCGACATCTCCAACCTCGATGCCGAAGGACGGGTGCTGGCGCGCGACGACCGGCGCAACCTGTTCAATCTCGGCAACCAGCTCTGGCACACCGACAGCTCGTTCAAGCGTGTCCCGGCAAGATGCTCGCTGCTGTCGGCCCGCGAACTTCCATCCCCTGGCCCGATGGGCGGCGGCGAGACCGAATTCGCCGATCTGCGGGCGGCGTGGGACGCGCTGCCCGAGGCGAGAAAACGCGAGCTCGAAGGGCTCGTCGTCGAGCACAGCATCTTCCGCTCGCGCAGCCAGATCGGCTTTGCCGACTTCAATGACGAGATCTTCAAGCAATTGCCGCCGGTGCCGCAGGCATTGGTCCGCCACCATCGCTACTCGGGTCGCACCAGCCTCTACCTCGCCTCGCACGCCTCGCACATCATCAGCTGGCAGGTCGAGGAGGGGAGGGCGCTGATCGAGGAGCTGATCGCCTTTGCGACTCAGCCGCAATTCGTCTACCGGCACCGCTGGACGGTGGGCGATCTCGTGATGTGGGACAACCGTTGCACGATGCACCGCGGCCGCCCCTATGACGACAGGCAGCGCCGCGTGTTGCACCGCACGACCGTGTCTGACGTCACGAACACGCTCGAACAGGAGGAGCTGGTCGCCCCAGCCGCCTGACAACACTCACCCGCGCAGACCTCACGCGGCTCGGCCCCACTATCGCTCGCCCCATTTCCTGTCTTCGACGGTCTCTTCCTCAATTGCGTAAAACTCGTCGAGGCCGACCAGGGTCTCGATATCGTGCCGTGCGGTGACGCATTCCTCATGGCTGAGGCCAGTAAAGTCCCCGGTCTCCTTCAGCTCTTCGAGCGCGCGCTTATTGAAATGAAAGCTGACGAGCAGCTCCAGCAGCGCGTCGAGCGCAATTTTGTAACCCATATCGGCGAGCTGGGCCGCGGTCGCGACCGGCCGGCTGTCGCGGTTGCCGCGGCTGACGACGTAGACCAGCGGGATTTTGGATAATTTCGGCGCCTGCTCTAGTTCGGCGAGGTCGCGGGGGAAGATCATCCCCATATCGGCGCCGTGCTCGGCCGCTAAATTCATCCTGCCGACCGCTTCGCGGAGCCCTTCGAACCGGCAGGAATCGCTTCTGGCGATAATCACAAAATCCTTGTCGTTCTGGTCGCGCTGGCGGCAGGCGAGGCGGATCTTGTCGGCGAACTCCTTCCGCGGGATCACATGCGCGACGTATTTGTGGTAGTGCGCCCGCTTTGGGAACAGCTGGTCTTCGATATGGACACCGGCGATGCCGGCCTGGATAAACTCGCGCACGGTGCGCATTGTGTGCAATGGCTCGCCAAAGCCGGCGCCGGCATCAGCAAGTACCGGGATACCGACCGACTTGGCGACATCGCCGGCGACCCGGACCTGCTCGTCCAACGTCAATAGCGGTTCGGAGGTGCAGCGCGAGCCGCCAGTGACAAAGCCGCCAACATAGGCCGCCTTGAACCCAGTCTTTTCGATCAACCGGCCGCCGAGTGCGTCATAGGCGACAGGCATGTGGACGAACGCCTCTTCGGCGAGCAGCCCACGCAATGCCGCGGTTTTACTGATCATAATCCCTCCTCTTCATCAGTCAGCGCTCGGACCTATTCTTTCCCCGCCGGTGATTCCACCGGTACCCGGGCTTTACGCAATTCTTCGCGAAGCCGCTCGCCTACCTCGCCGCGGTAGGACACGTTCTCGCTTACCCAAGCCATCGAAAAATCGGCTCGCGGGCGCAGCAAGCCGGCAAACGCCTCTGCCGCTTCCATATGTCCCTGCATTGCGTTAACGAACGTCGCCCGAAAGCGGTCGCCGTCGCGCCGACTCCATCCCGGTCGGGAAACCCATTCTGTTCTCTGCACGAAACTCCTTTAGCTTTTCGGGAAATCATAGAGCTTGGCGGCGTTGTCGACAAAGATACGGTTCCGCACTGCCTCGTCCGGCGCCCAATCGAGCATCAAATCGATCAGGATCGCATCGTCCGGCTTGGGTTCAGGATCTCGCACCCCCGGGTGTGGCCAGTCGCTGCCCCAGACTAGCCGCTCGGGTGCTGCCTTGACATAGGCGCGGGCGATCGCGCTCGAGTCGGAATAGGTTGGCGGCCCGACTTTGGTATCAGCATAAGCACCGGACAGTTTGACCCAGGTCCTGCCCTTGTCGATCAGGCCGCGGACCTTGCCGAACAGGGGATCGTTGAGGCCATCCGGTTCGGGAATGTGTGCCAGGTGGTCGAACACGATCGGCGACGGCGCTTTTTCGAGGATCGGCATGATCTCCATGATCGTCGGCGCTGAGGCATTGATCTGAATATGCCAGCCGAGCTCGTTGACCCGCTTTGACAACGGCTCGATCATTTCCGGTGTCGTCGCCCCCGCCTGCGCCAGGTTGAAGCGGATGCCGCGCGCGCCGAGGTTGTGCATGCGCTTTAGCTCGGCATCAGTGATCGTAGTGTCGACGACGACAACGGCGCGGGCGCCCGGGCCGAACGCAACGAGCGCATCGAGCGTCGGTGCGTTCTCTGTGCCGTAGGTCGACGGCTGGACGATGACGTTGCGGCTGGTACCGATCCGCTTCTGGAGGGCGCGATAATCCTCGACCGTTGCGTCGCCCGGACGCAGGGTAGATCGCGGGTCAGCCTTGTATTGCGACCCGTAGATATGATGGTGGCAATCGCAGGCATTGGCAGGAACCTTGAGCTTAGGCGGCTCAGTGCCCGACGAATATTTGACCTGCTGCGCCGTCGCGGGCTTTGCGCTCGGACCGAGAAGCCCCGCACCCGCTACTGCCGCAAGTCCCCACAACACGCTGCGGCGATCCCAATCGGTCTGCTCCATCGTTTCCCCCTGGCCTGGGTTATCAGCATTCTCCGTCCGCATACATATCAGTCGGACAGCGCCTGAGCGACAAACGGCAGGCTCTCATCCATGCGGTAATCGACACCGGTGTGGTTGTCGGGAAACTCCTCGTAGCGATGCGCAATCCCGAACTCGTTCAGCCGCCGAACAAACCGGCGGGCGCCGTAGAGCAGGTTGAACTGGTCGTTCGTGCCGCAGTCGATATAGAGCGCCTTTAGCCGGCGCAGATTGTCGGCCTGCCTTTCGACCGCGACGACGGGATCTTGCCGCAGCCAATTCGCCCAGCGTTCCTCGATGATCTCGCAGGTATCGAACGTGACCGGCAACCGCATCCCGAGAAACTGTGTCGGATCTGGATCGTAGCTCGCCGCCATTGCCAGCGCGTTGACGACCTTGCCAGAACCATCCGAATGCTTTTTGGCTGCTTCGAGCTGCTGCCACCAGCGCTCGATCGAGTTCCCGGCCCCAGCCAGTGCGCGCGATACCGCCGGCATGTCGGGCAGATAGCATACCTCGAAGCCCATATCTCCCGAATGACAGGCTGCGGCGGCCCAGATATCGGAGTGGCGCAATGCGTGCGTGATCGCGCCGTACCCGCCGGAGCTTTTGCCGAACACGCCACGCCGCCCGCTCCCGCCGCACTTGAAGCGCCTTTCTATTGCCGGCAGCATTTCATGCAGCAGGAAATCCTCCCATGCCCCCATCGACGCCGAATTGATGTATTGGTTGCCGCCGAGCCGGGTGAAGCAATCGGGGAACGCGACGACGACCGGCGGCATGCGCTGTTCTCCGATCAGCCGGTCGAGCCGTTCCGGCAGGTTTTCGCGGAAGCCGGCCCAATTCGTGTGGGATAGGCCGCTGCCGGTAAAGCCGACTAGGTCTACCAGCAGGGGCAATCCTTCTCCATCGTGCCCAGCCGGGACGTAGACATCGACGACGCGCATCGACGGATCACCCAGCATGTTATTCTTGAGGGCTTGGCTCTCGATCGTCACTCGGCTAACAGAGCCCATGGGCCCAAAGAATTTCCGCATGCGCCCTACTCCTGGTTTCTCCTGCTATCATCGCGGCACCGGCCAAACGACCAAACCACCATAGATGACGTGAGGGGATCAGGACACATGGACGCAAATGAGCTGCGCGCGCTGCAGGCGCCGCTGAAGAAGCGGTATCGTGAGCAACCCGGAACCGCGCGTACGCTGGCCCGCGCCGAGGGCGTGCTCGACGTGGATCGCGTCGCTTGCCGAGTGCGCTCCTGGGGCGGCGAGACCACCGCCGGGCTGCACCCGGCCACCGGAGGAGATGGAAGCTCGGCATGCTCGGCAGACATGCTGTTGGAGGCGCTGGTCGCCTGCGCCGGCGTCACGATGAGCGCGGTGGCCACCGCCATGAGCGTCAAGCTCCGGGGCGGACGGGTGATTGCGGAGGGCCATTGGGACGCGTGCGGCACGCTCGGCGTCGACCGCGAAGCGCCGGTCGGCCTCACCGATATCGGGCTGACCTTCGAGTTGGATACCGACGCCGATGCCGCGACTGTGCAGCGTCTCGTCGAGATGACCGAGCGTTTCTGCGTCATCTACCAGACTTTGCGCGCCCCGCCCCGACTTTCGGTCGCGCACCGGGCGGCCGCCCTTTCCTGATATCAAGCGCGCGGTCGACAGCGGTTGCGGGGTGGACGCCGTTACCCTCGCAAAGTCACGAAAATGCCGCCGACGATCAATACGATGCTGAGTACGACATCGGCTGTCACCGTGCCGCCAAAGATCAGCGTAGACAGCACGAAGCCGCCGATCGGGGTTAAGGTCAGCACCTGTCCTGCCGTCGCTGCCGGCATCATCGACAACACCTTGCTCCACAGAAAGTAGCCGAGGGCGGTGGTGACGACGCAGTTGTAGGCGAGAATCGCGATCAGCGCGGGCGACCAGCGCACTGCTCCGCCAGTCATCCCGGTCAGCACGATCGCCCCGACCGGAACGATGCTGACCGCGAGCTGCCACAAGGTCTGGACCCAGAACGGAGAGCGCCACGAGCGCCGACGATAGAGGCAGGAACCCAGCGCCCAGGCAACCGCGGCGAGCAGCAGCAATGCGTTCCCCGCGAGAATGCGCCCGTTGCCCCAGTCGACGAGGCCCGGGTTCATAAAGAGGACGAGACCGGCAAAGCCGATCGCCGCCCCGGCGAGCTGGCCGCGCCCGGGCCATTCCGGCGATAGACACATCCCGATCGGGATTGCCCAGAGCGGCATCGTATAGGCGAGCACGATCGCCCGCCCCGCCGGCACGATTGCGAGACCGATGATGCTGCAGATCAGGAAGCCGGCGACCTGGAGCTGCCCCACCCAGAACAGGCTCGATCGTTCGCCGCGCACTGGCAAAAGCGGTTGCCGCGTTGCGGCCAACGCCGGCGCGATCAGGACGAGACTCCCTATCAATCGTAAGAGCACGAAAACGAGCGGCGGCACCTGGCCGAGCGCGAGCTTCATCAAGGGCCAATTGGCGGCCCAAGTCGCGACCATCACTCCGAGGTAGACAAAAGCGACCGGCGGGAATGGCGCCTTCGTCTGCGACAAGGGAGTGCCGATTTCCTGCCCCGCTCGCAAAGCCTCTGTGACGTCAGTCAGCGGTATAGGAGATCGCCGACGCTCATCTCGCCGCCTGCCACGACCTCGGCATAGACGCCCATATTGGTGTGGCCAAAAGTGCGCCCGAGGGCGGTGACGATGTCGAGGTCCCGTTCGGCGGTGACGGGATTGACCTGGGTCGCCGCGCACCGGGTGATCGGGGAGATCACCCGCAACCGGGCGGCTCCGAGGTTGATTTCGGAATCGATCCAGTCCTGCTCACACCAGGCAGATGCTCCGCCGAAATATGTGTTTGCGCGAAACCGGATGGGATCGACCGGGACGCCTATCGCCGCTTCGAGCGCCTCTATGCTCGCGCGGTTGATCAGCGACACGTATTTGTCGGTCGTCGCATTCGGCCTGCGGCGCGCGTCTGCGAAGGCATGCCCCGACGCCGAAACGACGCGCAGCGGTCCGTCCACCGCGTCGCCAAGAAAATTGGTCAAGAACTCTGCGACCAGCCCGCGCCCCTGGGGGTCGCTCATCGTCGCCCGCAGCAACACTTGGCCACCTTCAGCGATCGACAGAACACCGCTCTCGACGTCGAAGCGGGTTTGCAATCGCGCCAGTTTTTCGTCGCGCATCAGCATGACGAAGTGTGTCTTGGGCAGCCACTCCGGGTGTTCCGGATCGAAGGTGGTCGAGCCGAGCGCAATGGCAAAACGCCGATCGTGCGGCAGGCATTCGCCGGGGAGCAGTGTAACCCGGTCGATCTTCTCGGCGCTGAGGCCCTTTACCGGGTAGCGATA
>Ga0310914_10000427_pt1 | contig 24368 bp, 26 predicted proteins | sample GREbulkMGAN108_FD_203450 | JGI IMG/M metagenome (GOLD analysis project Ga0310914, IMG submission 203450) | Lab enrichment of tropical soil microbial communities from Luquillo Experimental Forest, Puerto Rico - GRE.bulkMG.AN108 | ecosystem: Environmental > Terrestrial > Soil > Tropical forest >... | reverse complement strand
AACAAACGACCAGCAGGCCAAAGATCAGGCGGCCAAGGATCCGCAGGCCAAGGACCGGCCGGCCAAGGACCGGCAGGCCAAGGACGAAGCCGAAAAAAAGGATGGGCAGAAGCCCGCGACGACATCCGATACGGACGAGAACGGCACGCCCTCAGCGCAACGTGCCAAAAAACCTAATGGTCCTGCCGAGTTTCGCAGCGAGGAATGGGAAAAGGTCTACTCGCGGCGCATCGACGACACGATTGCCGCTCTCAAGAGCAAGGGCGTGCCGGTCATCTGGGTCGGTCTGCCACCACTTCGCGGCTCTAGCTCTTCGAGCGACGCGGCGTATCTCAACGAACTTTATCGCGCTCGTGCCGAGCGCGCCGGCATTAAGTATGTCGACGTATGGGATGGCTTCGTGGATGAAGCCGGCAAGTATTCCAACTATGGTCCCGACTATGAAGGACAGGTGCGCCGGCTGCGATTGAGCGACGGCGTTTTCTTCACCAAAGCTGGAGCGATCAAGCTCGCGCGCTATGTCGAACAGGAATTGAGCCGCTATATGAGCAATCGCGTTCCGGTGGCGCTGCCTTCCGGACCGCTCGAGGCGTCGCCCTCCGATTCAAAGCCGTCTGAGCGGCCGTTGGTGGGACCCGTGATCCCGCTGACCGGGACGGCGAAAGACAAGGACAAGGACTCTGACAAGCTGCTTGGGGCTCCCGGCAGTAGCCCAACCCTCGGCGACACGATTGCCACGAAAGTTCTGACGAAGGGCGAGACAGTAGCCGCCCCGGCAGGGCGTGCCGATAATTTTGTGTGGCTGAACCGCGGTCAAACTGAGACTGCCACGGCTGCCTCAGAAACACCAAGTGCGGACCAGCAGCCCCAGCCAAAAGCCGTGCCTTCAGGAGCAAGCGCTTTGGCCTTGGCGCCAGTTGATAACAAGCAGCAGGAGCAGAAAAAGCGGCACGGCAGAAAACTCACGCAGCAGAAGCCAGCGAGAAACGCGACACCGCCATAAGTTACATTGCTGTCATTTGGCGGTGATCTTGGTTTTGCGCCATGCCGGCCTCGCGCCTGAATGTTCGCTTTAGGTCAGAAGCAGACATGTGCAGCCTCTCAGGGTCGACGACGCTATACTCAAAGATCTTCCTCGCGATGTGAGTAAGCCGATTCCCAAACCTTGTCTCGATCCTCATCGAAAATCAGTTTAAAATCGCCCGCCGCGATAAACCAAACACGACGTTCAAGTTCGGCCTCAAGCTGCCCCGGGCCCCACCCTGCATACCCAAACGCGACGAGATATTTCTTAGGACCTTTATAATTGCCGATGTCTTGCAGAATCCTTCGGCTCGATGTCATCGCGATGCGTCCGTCAATCGCGACTGTTTCAGGTTGACGATAGTCGCTGCTATGAATGACGAAGCCAATATCAGGCTGGACTGGTCCACCGGCAAAGATGCGCACGGTACCCGTAGCCTTTACGTCCTTGGCGCCGAGCTTTTCAAGAAGACTTGCCAGCGGGCGTTCCTCCAACGGCAAATTGATCGCGATGCCGAGCGAGCCTTTTTGGTCGTGCTGCACAAGGAGAATCACAGTGTGATCAAAGTGCGGATCGGCAATTGAAGGTGACGAGACCAAAAGCTGGCCCGCAAGTAAGGTGCGATCTGTCGTTTTGGCAGGAGTTGACCATGAGGCATTGAATAATGCCACGGACATCAAGATCGCGATTAGGCGCAAGATCTGTGGCATCGTCCTTTGACTTCACCCTTGGGTCCAAGGTTATCGTTGGGCTTAGCCCCCCGGAATCCTGCACAACACAAAATTACACTTGGTCTATTCGTTCTCGCTACGCTAGGGTGTGCACGATAACCGGCCCGGCCAACGCTGTAGCTGGCCCAGTAAGCAGGGGCGCAAGATTCTGCTCAATCCACGTGAGCGCACGTCTGTTTGACTCTTCGGCTCCCGCGTAATCGTTGAAGATGCTGATTGCCGTCACGGTGTCGTCTGGCGCATAGACCACATAGTAAGCCATAAAGCCTGGAACATCGCTGATGATCGGAATGGCGCCCTCTTTAATCCTGCGAGTTAGTTCTTCGGCCATGCCGGTCTTTGCCTTGCCCTGACGAATAGCGGCGTACACGGAATCCTCCTCTCTGGTGGGCTGCCGGAGATCGCGACAGCTGCGATAATGTATCAAAGACCGTCGTGTTCGACAGGACGCGCTGCTGAACTTTCCGGGCGTCGACGATGCGCCGCAAAAAGGCATGTCCGCTTTACCCCTGATAGCGCCGCTGAATGCGTTCATTCGAATCCGCTAACTCACTTGGACTGTTTGAGGCTCCCCTCTCTATTGCCGCTTGCTTGCGTCCGTCGCTGGCCGCGCCCTGACGAAACATTTCCAATGGCCAATCGGGGACATTCCGAATTTCGGGTTGGGGATCTCGCGCGCGCGCGTAGGCTCCGATTATCCGTCGATCAACGGCGACGGATGAGGAATAACCCGGTATTCATGGCGTAACTCCGAAGTCGGGCCTCATCACCCGCTCGCCGGGTGTCGTTAGGAGGTTTCCTCACGAGGAGAAACCTCATTGACCGCCAGCTTTTTCTGAATGTCCCTGAAAACAGGGTTGTTGGCAAAAGAAAGGTAGGGGCGCGGCCGTGCCGGGGCACCTCCATTAAAAAAACCATCCCCCCTCCGGGTCATCCGATTAAAATGTCGAGCGCACGCACCCAGGGGTTGGAAAATGACTGACCCAAACGGAAATGCCACCGAACTAATAACGTGGTATTTCGTAGGGCGCATAGCGTTGCAGTTTCTGTTTCTGTCTCTAATTTTTTACCTCCTACTCAATGCGGTGCTTATTATCCTGCACGGCTTTGGAATGTTTTGGCCGCCAGTGCGGGAAGCACCGAAGCCGCCTCTCTGTACCTGCGGCAAGTGGAAATACTGTCTCCGCGATTACGCGGACTGCCCCGGCAATTGGAAACTCTAATTTCAAAATTCTCCAATGATATGTTTGCCTTCGCCGGTCGCGATTAACGCACCAGCGGGCTTCAAAGTCCGCCTTCATGATTTTCCGCTGCCGCGCCAATTTGTCCTTGGCAAACACCGTTGGCGCGTAGTTCCGCGCAGTGCGTCGTTGACATACGTCAAGTGGCCGAAACCCTTTCGGCGCGCCGCTCGAAAAGGTGTAAGTGTCGCGGTTTGCTGTCGAATGCGAATGTCTGATGTTGGCCGCGCTCCGTTAGGATATCCATCCGGAACCGGTAGTGAGCATGCGACGACGGGATTTCTTCGGTCTTTTGGGTGGCGCAGCTGCGTGGCCGCTTGCACCATGGGCGCAGCAGTCTGTGATGCCGACAACATTGACCGCCCAAGAGGCCCAAAACATCGCGCTGGAAGCGTACATCTATTTTTACCCGCTTGTGATTATGGATGTTACGCGCAAGCACTTCACCAACATCGAGGCAGATAAGAAATTCGGTCGTGGACCAATGAACACGTTCACGCATGCGCGCACGTTCCCGCCAGCGACGTTTCGAGGCGCCACTCATCCCAACTTCGATACACTCTATTCGTTAAGCTGGCTTGATTTGACCAAGGGGCCGGTCGTCATTTCGGTGCCTGACACGCACGGCCGCTATTACTTGTTGCAAATGCTGGACATGTGGACGAATACGTTCGCTGGTGTGGGAAAGCGCACAACCGGCACGGACGCCGGCAACTTTGTCGTGGTTGGACCTCGCTGGCAGGGTGAACTGCCCCAAGGTCTTCAGCGAATTTACGCTCCGACGCCGTTCGTCTGGGTCATTGGCCGAACCCGGACCGACGGGCCTCAGGATTACGATGCCGTACACAAAGTGCAGGATGGCTACAAAATTGCCTTGCTCTCGCAGTGGGGCAGTGAGCCGCAGCCGATCACGGCCAACGTTGACACGTCCGTCGACATGGAAACGCCACCGGTGCAACAGGTCAAAAAAATGATACCGAATGCATACTTTGCCTATGCCGCCGAGCTGTTGAAGGTCAATCGTCCGCAGGCAACCGATCAACCTCAGCTGGCCCGGATGAAACGCATTCTGGGCTTCGAAGTCGATCAGAGCTTCGATCCGGCCAAGGCTGACCCGCTCATCCGTCAGGCGCTTCAGGCGGCGCCAGCTGCCGCGGAAGAGGCATTGATCATCGAATGGCCGAAAGTTGGACGCAAGGCGAACGGTTGGGTGATGAACACGGATTCTGGCGTCTACGGTGCGAACTATCTGAAACGTGCAAGCGTTGCCAAGTTCGAGATCGGCATGAATTTGCCCGAAGACGCAATCTATCCGGACACGGCGGACACGCCGCTCGACGGCAACAACAAGTACGTCATGCACTTTGAGAAGGGTGCGCTTCCGCCCGTCGAAGAATTCTGGTCGGTGACAATTTATGACCTGAAAGGGTTCACAGTCCCAACTCCGACCGATCGCTACACGCTCGGAGATCGCAGTAACTTGAAACCAAACCCCGATGGATCACTGGACATCTACCTCCAGCGCGAGAACCCGGGCGCCGACAAAGAGTCAAACTGGCTACCGACGCCACCCCAGCCGTTCTCGCTCCATGCGCGGCTATATTCGCCGCGTAAGGCTGCAATCGATGGCACTTGGGCTATGCCCCCTGTCGTGCAGGTGAAGTAAGCAACCGTGCCGATGTGTCCGCTTTTGGCCCATAGCGGACATCCCTAGCTGCACCGCACATGTCCGCTTTCGGGAGTAAAGCGGACATGCCTGTTTGCACTGCAGATGTCCGCTTCTGACCCAAAGCGGACATTGCTAGTTCGACCTGATACGGTGCCATGTCCTTAGCCTCGAGGCGGCAATAAGACGGCGCGAGTTCATTACTTCGTTCAAATTTGGGGCAGACAATGAGACGGCGCGATTTCATCACTTATTTTGGTAGCGTGGCGATGTGGCCGCTAGCTGCCCACGCGCAGCAGTCGGCGATGCGGGTCATCGGGTTTGTCAATTCGGGGTGGTCGGGCAAAGCTTACCCGCCCTTGTCCGCTTTTCTAAGAGGGTTGGAAGAAACTGGGTTTGTCGAGGGTCACAATGTAACGATCGAATATCGCTGGGCGGAGGGACACTATGAACGCTTGCCTGCACTGATATCTGATCTGGTCCAACGCAAAGTAAGCGTGATAGCTGCGACCAGCACGCCTGCTGCAGTTGCCGCCAAGGCGGCGAATATCGCCATACCCATTGTGTTTACGACTGGAGGCGATCCGGTACAAATGGGTCTGGTCTCCAGTCTTGCCCGGCCGGGTGCTAACGTTACCGGTGTCAGCACATTGAACGTGGAGGTTGCGGCTAAGCGACTGGAGCTGATGCACGAACTGCTCCCCGCTGCCAAGAATTTTGCTTTGCTTGTTGACCCCACCGATCCTGTTGCGACAACAGGATCGCGAATAGCCAAAACAGCTGCGGATGCACTTGGGCTCAAGCTCCATGTGGTGACCGTTGGCAGCGAGCAGGACCTGACTGCGGCCTTCAATTCTCTGGTTGAATTGAAAGCAGAAGCGCTCGTAATTGCCACTGCAACACGTTTCAACGCACTCGAGGGAGAACTTGGTAGATTGTCACTTAGCCATCGAGTTCCGACGGTCTACGAGCACCCGGAGTTCGCGGCGGCCGGTGGGCTGATGAGTTACAGCGGTGACCTTGCCGAGGCGTATCGTGCGGTTGGCGTCCACGTTGGCCACGTTCTCAAAGGCGAGAAACCTGGCGACCTCCCAGTTCAACAGATCACCAAGGTCAAGTTGATGATCAATCTCAAAACCGCAAAAGCGCTCGGTATCAACGTGCCGAACACGCTTATCGGGCGTGCAGACGAGGTGCTCGAATAGTACTGGTCATGTCCGCTATTGGGGGTAAAGCGGACATCGGCTTTACACATGTGTGCTTATGACCCAAAGCGGACATTGGCCGCAACACTTCTCGTCCTGTCGCCGCTTCGGTATGCGGGTGTTTTTCCGATTTTTTTATGAAGCGTTTATTGGCCCTTGGGCCTGAACCGGGCCCACAATTTCCGAAGATCTGGTGATGTCAGAGGAGAAAATCCATGACAGGCACTCGCGACTATTCCAGCAATCCATCGCGTCGTGCTGTCGTCGGGGCGAGTGGTGCTCTTCTTGGAGCCAATTTTCTATCCGCTATGGCCGCGCCGGCCAACGCAACCTTGGCTCAGCTATCCCCTCCGGATAAGGCCCCTCAAACACCACCGCCGGGCTACAACATTCTTTTCGTGCTCGTCGACCAAGAGCACTTTTTTGACAAATGGCCCTTTCCGGTTCCGGGACGCGAATATCTGAAGAAGAACGGCACAACTTTCCTAAATCATCAGGGTGCGTCGCAGGTTTGCTCGTCGGCGCGCTCCGTCATTTACACAGGGCAACACATTCAGCATACGGGCGTCTTCGATAACATGGAGGCTCCCTGGCAACGCGACATGGCCACCGACAAGGTGACCATTGGGGATCGTCTCCGCAAACTCGGCTATCACACTGCCTATCAGGGGAAGTGGCATCTCAGCGGCAATGTCGACACGGCACACCACCCGGTCGATGCGCCATTGCTCAAATACCGTGACGTGATCGAAACGTATGGGTTCGCGGATTTCCTGGGACTTGGTGACCTGATTGACGGTCCGATTGGTGGATACAGCTATGACAGCTTTGCAACCAACTCCGCAGTTACTTGGCTGAAGACCAGGGCGCGGGAATTGAAAGCAAAGGGCCAGCCGTGGTTCATGGCTGTGAACTTGGTCAACCCGCACGATGTGATGTACGTCAATTCGGACGCGCCCGACGAGTCAGTCCAGGGCAAGTACGCCGCCTACCCGATTGACCGGCCGCCCCATAACGAAATTTATCTTGCGGAGTGGGATGTGCCGCTGCCAGCAACACGCAGTCAGGCACTCGACGCGCCTGGTCGCCCGCGCGCCCATTATAATTATCAAGCCACTCAAGACCTTCTGCTCGGTCAATGGCCAAACGAAGACCGGCGATGGAGGATTTTGCAAAACTACTACTTCAACTGCATCCGGGACTGCGATAGCCATCTGGTTCGGCTGCTCGAAGAGCTAAAGGCCAACGGCCTCGACAACTCGACAATCGTGGTCTTCACCGCCGATCACGGCGAGCTGGGCGGCGCTCATCAAATGCGCGGCAAAGGTGCAAACGCCTACAAGGAGCAGCAGCATTTACCGCTCATGATACTTCATCCCGCCTACCCCGGCGGCAAGAGCACGAAGGCAATATCTTCTCAGATCGATCTTGCAGCTACTTTGCTTGCGCTTACGGGCAAGCCGTCTGACGCAGTGGCGAGTGCAGGCGGCGGCTTGCCGGGTCGCGATTTGTCCGGTGTCCTTAACGCACCCGAGCGGGCAGCCACCGACGCTGTGCGTCCGGCTGCTTTGTACAATTACAATATGTTCTCCTATCTCGACGCCAAATGGTTCGGTCCATTGATTAGGGTGGTCGTGTCAGATGAGCCCATGGTTGAGAAACTCGAAAAGCTGGTGAGGCTGCAGCCGGACTTTAACAATCGAGGTGCAATACGAAGCATCTTCGATGGCCGCTACCGGTTCAGCCGATATTTCTCACCGACACATTTCAACCATCCGGCCACTTACGAAGCGTTGGTCGCCAACAACGACCTTGAAGTCTATGACCTGCAAGAGGACCCGGAGGAGACGCGGAACTTGGCGCAGAGTGCTACCGGTCGAGGCGAACTGATGATGGCACTGAACGACAAGCTGAACGCGCGCGTCGAGCAGGAAGTTGGCGATGATGACGGCAGGTTCTTGCCCCTCATCCACGGCTATTGGTATCCAGCGCGGGCTTGACCATCTCGCACCGAATGTCCGCTTTTGGCCTATAGCGCTAGTTCCACCGCACATGTCAGCTTTCGGGCGTCAAGCGGGCTTCGCGCACATCACGCATCTAATTACCAGCGGTAGTTCTGCCAAAATATTTATCAACGACTTTGAATTCCGTAGCGGTATTTATTTTTGGTTGTGTCGCGAGGAACACATAAGCGGTTCCCGAGTTTTGGGTTTGACGGGAGAAGCTGTCGCAAAGGAATTCTGCAAAGGACCAGAGCTCTGGCCGCGCCGTCGGCTGGACAGAGTAATGGAGGCCAATGATGGAAACCGTGCTTTTTACCGACCACAGTATAGTGGTGTTCGCCATAGTCACCGGTGCCCTGTCGCTGATCTTTTCGGTCCTCGGACTGGCAACAACGAGTCAGACACGTTCTGACATCAAGCACCAATTAGGAGTGCGTTGAGAGCGCTAGTGGCGGCGAGAGCGCTATGTCTAGTAATCCGGTTGATGAATGGAGCTTGGTTAGGAAGCAATTTGAAGCGCTCGTGCGCGAGCGCTCCGATAACATAGACGATCTTCTTGATGCTGAGTTTTGTAAACGGTTCAGCCAATTAATAACTCATGCGACGGATCGCGCACGATTACGAGTGCATAGCGAAAATGAGGGAGCGCCAGCGGGAACGAGAGCAAAAGATCCCTTGGATGACAGTGACCCGACATTTCGCGGCACCATTTATGCACTTGTCATTATCACTGTTTTCTGCTCGGCCGCCCTCGCTTTCGGAATGGTAGTCGGGATCAACTGACAGGTATGGCCGCTGACCTTAAAGACTCGCAGTGCTGGCGCTTTCGCGTACAACCCCAGCAACGCGCCGATGAGGTGATCGACTAAGCCTTCGCGATGTCCGCTATTGGCCCAAAGCGGACATGGTGTTTTGCACCGCATATGTCTCTTATGACCCAATGCGACAAAGCGGACACTGCTTCCCAACTTTAGGCGTTCGGATCTCTCGATCCAGTTAGGATTGCGGGCCGCCCATGAAGAAGCGCTCCTCGACGATCTTGCCGTTCTGGACCGTGTAAAGGCCGACTTCATCGAGGTTCAAGCGATTCTTGCCCTTGGGCGTAACTTCCATCTTGAAGCGAACGACAAACTGATCGCCGTGCACATAGGGACCCTCGACCTTGACATTGTGCACCTCGTGGTTCGCATACCACCATTGTCCTTTTCCTTCGATCGCTTTGCGCCCTTTGAGCACCGCCATTTCGCCGGTCATCGGTTCGCGGCTCACGATGTCATCGGACCAGAATTTCTTACCTGCGGCGTCGAACTCGCCCTTCGCGCACATGTCGGTGAAAGTCTTCGCAAGCTCTTGCGTATTCATGATATCGCGTCCTCTCTGCGGCTAGGACTGTTGTGTAGCGCCACGTTGTGACGTCACCAAGGCAACGGTCGATCGTGACGGTCCGTTTATGACCCAAAGCGGACATTTCCATATTGGACCACCGTCCAACTCGATTCCCAACGGCTTCGGTTCATTGTCGCAAGCGCAATCATTCACCTAGGTCCAACAGCATTTCCGTCGAGGAGAATGATCATGCCCGCAGAATCTTCATCGCCTACCCGGCGCAGCATTCTTGCCACCGCGGCAGCCGCAGGTGCCGCGAGCCTGCTGAACACGAATGTGGACACGGCAGCCGAAGGTGACGCGATCCGCCCCTTCCGCGTCAACATTCCGGAAGCACAACTCACCGAATTGCGCAGGCGCATAAACGCGACAAGGTGGCCTGACCGGGAAACGGTCACCAATGAATCGCAAGGCGTACAGCTCGCAACGATGCAGGAACTCGCGCACTACTGGGGGACAGATTACGATTGGCGCAAGTGCGAGACGAGATTGAACGCCCTACCGCAATTCATCACTGAGATCGATGGGCTAAACATTCATTTCATTCACGTTCGTTCAAAGCATGAAAATGCCTTGCCCCTCATCGTTACGCACGGATGGCCGGGCTCTGTCATCGAGCAGCTGAAGATCATCGATCCACTTACAAATCCCACGGCACATGGCGCGAGCGCATCGGACGCTTTCCATGTGGTGATTCCCTCGTTGCCTGGCTACGGATTTTCAGCCAGGCCGACCACGACCGGCTGGGGTCCGGATCGCACCTCGCGTGCCTGGGTCGTATTGATGAAGCGACTTGGTTACACACAATTCGCGGCGCAAGGCGGCGATTTGGGTGCGGGTGTCTGCGCCGTGATGGCCAAACAGGCGCCTCCGGAATTGGTTGGCATTCACACCAACTTCCCTGGAACAGTTCCACCCGACATTGCGAAGGCGCTCCAATGCGGCGACCTGCCGCCATCCAGCTTGTCAGCCGACGAAAAACGCGCGTACGAGCAGCTGAATGTCTTATTCGCGAAGCGACGCGCCTACGCACAAATGATGGGGACGCGTCCGCAAGCGTTAACCGGATTGGCGGATTCGCCCGTGGGCCTGGCAGCATGGCTCTTTGACCACGGTGACGGTTATGGCCAGCCTGCGGCGGCGATCACCTCGGCCGTGCTCGGGCGCACTGTCGACGGACACCCTGCGGGCGACCTTACACGGGACGATGTTCTCGACGACTTCACGCTCTACTGGTTGACGAACACGGCGGTTTCTGCGGCTCGCTACTATTGGGAAAGTCGCATCAACCTCTACAACGCTGCCGACGTCCCCATCCCGGCTGCCGTGACCGTCTTTCCCGGCGAGAACTATCAAGCGCCACGGAGTTGGGCAGAGCGGGCGTACCACAAGCTCATCTATTACAACAAGGTTGACCAAGGCGGGCACTATGCGGCCTGGGAACAGCCGAAACTCTTCTCAGAAGAGGTTCGCGCGGGCTTTAGACCACTGCGCAAATAGTGAAGCAGAGGGTGTTCCTGATGCCGTCTACCCATGTTCGACAAAGGGATCGAATAGAAACCATGTCCGCTTTTGGCCAAGCATACATCCCTGGTTGCACTGCACATGTCCGCTTTTGGGGTAAAGCGGAGTCAGGGCGCACACAGCGATTGCATCACTAGCTCCCGCCGCCGATCGGGCAAAAACAAACTGCTAAACAGGTTATTAACCCAATGAGAAATAGAATGCGGTTCAGAAATCGATAGGAGAAGCTGATGAACGCTCCAACACCTCCCTCAGCCGCTGAGCCAGTTCACATAGAGCTGAATGTGGAGGCGGAGATCAGCAAACTGGTGGAAGAAATTCCGAAATCTGCGCCGAGAAACGAGAATGATATCGAACGTATCAGGTCCTCAGTCACACAGTTGGCTTCACATTCGATTGATGGACTTGAGGGGCTAACGTCCGAACTTCAAGAATTACAAAAATTCCTGAAGTCGGAAGTCGAGCGCGTACAGAGTGAAATTGAGAGCGCATTGGGGGGAATCAAAATTATAATTGAGGCGATTGCGCCCTGGAGAAACTCCGTTGCGCCGCTGCCTCCAACAAGCACCCGCGCTGTTCGGGCGGGCCCAGCGGCAAATGTAAAGCTGTGATGGTGTGATTAGGATTGATCGGGGCTGGAACCGTCGCGTGATCTGAATTTAGCTGCGAGAGACCTCGCTCCTCTTCACAATTTCCCAGCAGCTGCGCATGTAAATAGCGGTCGCGCCTTACACGAAGCCTGCTTTGGCGACGCTCTCCGCCGGCGCTCACCATTACCGGCTGCTCGCAGGCGCCGACGAGGTCATCGAATAGAAACGCGATGTCCGGTTTTGGCCCAAAGGGGACATCGCACCGGGCCGCATTTGATGTCGCTTTTGGGGGCAATGCCGACATGCCCTTTTGCATTGCACATGTCCGCTTCTGACCCAAAGCGGACATTGGCGCCGTTAAGTGCTAGCCTTTGAACTCTGCATTATGCGCGGTCCTCACGGGGGCACATGCAGCGGCGCCGATTCATCACACTTCTTTGCGGTACGGCGGTCGGGTGGCCGCTTCCCGCGCGCACAGCAGCGTGAGCAGTAAGCGCATCGGCATACTCCTGGCCGCAACCTCGGACGATGCGGTAACGTCAAGACCGCCAAGGCACTTGGTCTCACCGTGCCGCCATCAGTGCTCGCCCGCGCCGACGAGATTCTAGAATAAGATGCCATGTCCGCTTTTGGCCCAAAGCGGACATTCCACTATGTCGCATTTGATGGAGTAAAACGGACATGAGCTTGTGCGCTGCGCATGTCCGCTCTTGACCCAAAGCGGACGTTTCAACCAGAGCCGTTATTGAGACCAAATTTACGCATCACAAACCCGAAGACCAAGTAAGACTCTCCATCAAGTGACCTTGGTAAGCGGCAATGAGGCGGCGCGATTTTATCAAAGCGATTGCTGGGTTAGCGGCTGCTCGGCCGATTGTGGCGCGTGCGCAGCAGGACGACCGCAAGCGGCGCATCGGCTTTTTAAGCGTGGCCGCGGAGAGCGATCCTGAAGTTCAGGTTTGGATCAAGGAGTTGACGCAGCGCCTGCAAGAATTGGGCTGGACCAGTGGCCGCAACGTTCGGATCGACTTTCGCTTTGGCGGCACCGATCCAACGCGCAATTCGATGCTAGCAACCGAGTTGGTTGAAGGGCACCCTGACGTGATCATTGCCAGTGGGCTGGCCCCTGCCGTCGCGCTGCGACAGCAGACTCTCTCCATACCAATCGTTTTTGTGCAAGTTGCCGATCCGGTCTCAGCCGGCTTCGTCACAAACCTAGCGCGGCCGGAGGGCAACATCACCGGCTTTACCAATTTTGAGTTTTCGGTCGGCGGAAAGTGGCTACAGCTTTTGAAGGAATGTGCGCCTGCCATCAGCAGAATTGCGGTGATTTTTGATCCGGCCAATCCATCATGGGCGGGTTATCTGCGCCCGATTGAGGCTGCTGCGCCATCGTTCGGAGTACAGTTGACGCCGGCCGGCGTGCGCGATGCTGCTGAAATCAAACAACGTGTTGCAGCATTTGCACGCGAGCCGAACGGTGCGGCTGTCGTGTTTCCAGGCCCTGTTACGATCCAGTACCGCGAATCAATCATTGCCGCGGCTGCAGATCGACGACTGCCCGCGATATATCCATATCGTTACTTCGCCGTCGATGGGGGCCTTATGTCGTATGGGGCACCCTTGCTCGACCTCTACAGGGGTGCGGCGTCATACGTCGATCGAATTCTGAAGGGCGCGAAGGTGGCCGAGCTGCCGGTCCAGCAGCCAACCAAGTACGAGCTGGTAATCAACCTCAAGACCGCCAAAGTACTCGGGCTGACCGTTCCGTCAACACTGCTTGCTCACGCCGACGCGGTGATCGAGTGAACGACGCAATGTCCGCTTTTGGCCCAAAGTGGACATCCAGTTGTCCCTTCACGGGCCTCTTTTGAACCGCTACGATGTACTGTCCTGAGCCTCAGGCGGCGACAATGAGGCGGCGCGATCTCATAAAAGCGATTGCTGGATCAGCAGCCTTTTGGCCGCTTACCGCATGGGCGCAGCAACCGCTGCCGGTGATCGGTTTCCTCGGCAGCGCATCGCCTGACGAGTACGCGGTCCGTCTACGCACGTTCCGGCAGGGGCTGCAAGAGACTGGATATGTCGAAGGCCAAAACGTAGCAATCGAATATCGTTGGGCGGAAGACCAAAACAATCGGCTGCCGATACTTGCTGCCGAACTGGTTCGCCGGCGGGTCGCCGTAATTGTGGCGGCCGGCGGCACTCCTTCGGCGGCGGCGGCCAAAGCAGTGACGGCAACCATTCCGATCGTCTTTGCGGTAGCCGTCGACCCGGTTGAGGCCGGATTTGTCGCAAGCTTGAGCCACCCTGGCGGCAACCTAACAGGCGTGACCAACTGGAATGTAGAGGTAGGGCCGAAACGGCTCGAGGTGCTGCACCAATTGCTGCCCACGGCGACCACTATTGCTGTGCTCGTCGATCCGACTAGCCCCACTCTTAGTGAGGCTTTTTTGCGTGGTTTAAAGACCGCAGCCCCAACCTTTGGTCTGCAGCTTTACGTCCTGCAAGCGAGCACCGAGCCTGATATCGACAGGGTTTTTGCAACCTTGGAGGAACGGCGACCGGGCGCGCTTATCATCGGCCCCAGCACGTTCTTTAATACCCGGAGCCACCAGCTTGCCGCGCTATCACTCAGCCACTCGATGCCGGCAATCTATCAGTTTCGCCCGTTCGTGGCGGCCGGTGGCCTCATAAGCTATGGAAGCGATGAAACAGAATTCTATGGATTGGTCGGTAACTATGCCGGGAAAATTCTTAAGGGCGAGAAGCCGGCCGATCTCCCGGTCGTGCAAACCACGAAAGTCGAACTGATCATTAATCTCAAGACCGCCAAGACGCTCGGCATTACTGTGCCGCAATCCTTGCAAAGTCGCGCCGACGAGGTGATCGAATAAAGCTGCAATGTCCGCTATTGGCCCTTAGCGGACATCGGCTATTGCGCCGCACATGTCCGGTCTTGACCCAAAGCGGACATTGGCCGCGAGCGATTGAACTATTATCGGGCGAAAACAGTTTAAGGGCGAGGCGCAAGCAAATGTCCGAACTTGACGCTTGGGACAGCTTTTACGTGATAATCGGGTCCGCTGCGGGCGCGCTGATCGGCCTGCAGTTTGTGGTCGTGACACTTGTTGCCGAAAGGCCCTCGTTGCGAGCGACCGAAGCCGGTGCGGCCTTTGCAACGCCAACAATCGTTCACTTCAGCCTCGTATTGCTCATCTCCGCCTTAATTCGTGTTCCATGGCACACGATCATGCCGCTTGCCGTATCTTGGGTGGTGGTTGGGTTGGGTGGATTGGCATACGAGTTAGCGGTCGCACGCCACCTGCGGCGACAGGCTGTGTACCCAATGGAGTCGGAAGATTGGATATTTCATCTGCTGTTGCCTTGCGTTGCTTATTTGATCCTAGTTGGGTCAGCTGTAGCCGCTTGGGCGTATGAACGCGAAGCGCTATTTGGCGCAGCTGCCGCAGCCTTGATGCTGCTTTTCATTGGCATCCATAATTCTTGGGACAGCATCGCGTATCACGTATTCACTAGGCGAGAGAAACGACGGAGAAAGTGAGACCGTTGGGCGCACCGCACATGTCCGCTTTGGGGGGAAGCGGACATCGCCCAAATATTGCTGAGCGGTTTGATCGAAACGTTTTACCATCGTTACTTCCGCTCGCCTGCTTCAGCCATTCCAATAGCGGGTCGACGACTCCATCGGTGCAGCGGAGCACTCGCGTGTCCACGGCCTCGTCATGTTTACTGACGACCAGAGAAACGCCGAGTTCGTCAGTCCGACGCAGGAGCGTCTCTCGGCTGGTACGCACCATTGTTTCCAGTGTCTTGAGGCCAAGGCCAGTGACTGGTTGTTCCCGCTTTAGACAAATTTTCTCATTTGAGCGCTAGAATTTACTATCGTGGCCATGACCAGAGCTTTTTGGAAAATAGGTTGACGACGCTTCCTTCTGCTCCCCAAGATCATCCCAGATCAGATTGAAGCACAGTTGTGAGGAGCCGTAGCACTTTGGCGACCTGCGGCTCTTTCTATTGACCGGAACATTCTAGGGATCAGATCTGGATATGAATCCGGAAATTCGCGCCGTCCTCTCAGGTTTTATGATCGCCGCGCTTTCTTATGGTGTAATCCTCGCCCTGTTTTACAGACCTTAAGGCGCTATCAGCCTTGTGTTACGCTGGCGATATGACGGGTTCGCTAGATCAGTTTGTTCTAATCAAAGCCAGCAAAAGCCGTGGCGGAGTATGGTCGGACGTTGATTACATCGTGCGTGATCGAGCACGCAATGTCGTCGTCGGGCGCATCGTGCTTCACACGCAAGCACCGAAAGATCGACCGTGGCGTTGGACGATAACGGCACCAGAAATCCGACCGTCAGTTCACAATGATGGATATTCAGCGACACGCGAACAGGCGATGAAAGACTTTAAGGCGCGATGGTTGGCGAGTATCAATTGAATGTGGACGTCCGGGCCAAGACCCGCTCACGGCACCTGCCGCCTTCATCCATCCTACTAACATCGGCATGCCTGCATTTATGGACATGTACCCATCCCCTGTTTAACGACCCCACCGAGATTGCGGCGCGCCGCGATCCTGAAATCAAACCTTGTAAACGCTATGGTGAGAGCGAACCCGTATTTTATTGAGTTTCGGTGCCCGATCATTGACCTTGTGTCCAATCGACATGCTCGCAGGCTTTGCACTCGGAGGTGTGAGATGACTGATTCAGATCGCAGGGATCCTTATAGTTCATCCAACTTTCGCGTGATCGTCGACGGTGTATCGATCGGCGTGTTCAGTGAGGTAACAGGACCGACAGCCGAAGAAGATGCGATCGATTATCTAAAAGCCGCAAATTCGCAGCCGACCGTGCGAAAACTCGTCGGTTTGCGTAAATACGCAAATATCACGCTCAAGCGTGGCTACGAGCGGGACCAGTCATTGTGGAGTTGGTACCTCAAGGGCCAAAATGATCGCCGCAACCTCACAATCGAACTGACGAACGACGCACAACAGCCGCGCCAACGTTGGCATTTCGCGCACGCCTGGGTGAACAAGATCGAGGGCCCCAGCCTCAAGGCGAGCGGAAATGAAATCGCAGTTGAAACACTCGAAATAGCGCACGACGGACTCACGACTGAAAGTGTCAAGAAGTAAGCGCGTGTCTGCTCGCAGTTCGGATAACAAGCGTCGTCGTTTGAAGGACCACGAGCGCCTAGTCTCGCCAAAGACCCTTGAACCGAGTAGGTGCCAGTTCGGTGTAGCGCGCCGTATGCTGGATCGACTTGTGACCCAAATAGCCCTGGATCGTGCGGGTATCGTCGCCCTCATTGGCCAGCTTATAGCCGCAGGCGTGACGCAGCATGTGCGGTGCTTTCCTCTTGGCTGGCACATGACGGATTGTTGCGCGTCTAGGGTTTTTCTTGCCACCAGTTAAAAAACTTATGCATGACCATCCCGCCGACTACGCGGACTAGCTGGTGCTCTTTCTCGGACTGAGGCGGTCGGCCCAAGACATTCCAGACTACCCATGACCCAAGAGCGTCAGACCCAACAAATCGAGGCTCGTCACCTAAACTTGTAAGCTCGTCAAAAGTTCTCTCATAGAACGACGCACAATCTTCAAACGCACGCCTACCATTGGTCGGGTCCCACTGTGTAAGTTTCGCGCCGACCTTCCTCATTAGTTTTCGTTGGCGATTTCCGCGTAAGCCCAAATCCACCAACCGAGTTACCGCGATGAAAACGCCCGCAACCGTCAGGGTGAAATCCCACTGTTTTACATCGACCTCTCGCAAGAATGAGAATTTTTTGAGCAGGGTTTCAAACATCGTAACGGCATTCATCCCTGCAATCTGAACTAAATTGTCCGCTTTCCATAGCAACGGGTCTCCTAGACCGAACAGGGACCGTAATCGAAATAAGCCCCGCCGAACATTCATTGCGTATTCCATTGGCTTGGCCGTGCGTGGTAGTGATCCTACAGCACCTTCGGCAAATCCGGACACCGCTCACTTTGGCGCGCCTGTGTAGTCGCTTTGGGGTTAAGCGGACATGCCGTTTTGCGCTGAACATCGCTTAACAGCATTTTTATGCGCTGGCTCTGACCTAGGGCGATACGATGCGCCGTCCTAAGCCTCGGGGGAGGCAATGCGACGGCGCGATTTCATTAAAGGAGTTGTTGGTTCCGCGATTGCTTGGCCCATCCCGGCGCTGGCGCAATCGCCTGTGGCGGTAGTTGGCTTTCTCAACAGCGCTTCGCCCGACGGCTTCGGCGAGCGTATCACCGCATTTAAGCATGGTCTTCAACAGACTGGTTACATCGCCGATCAGAACGTCAAAATAGAGTACCGCTGGGCTGAGGGCCATTTCGATCGTCTGCCCTTGATGGCAGACGAACTTGTAAAGCGTCGAGTGGACGTCATTGCCGCTACTGGAAGCTCGAACTCCGCTTTGGCTGCCAGAGCGGCGACCGCCACGATCCCGATCGTGTTTACTACCGGCGGTGATCCAGTCGCTGATGGATTGGTGACCAATCTCAGTAGGCCAGGTGGTAATGTCACGGGCATGACCAACTTTAGCAATGCCGTTCTGCCTAAGCGATTAGGATTGATCCGCGAATTGCTGCCGAGCGCCGCGCTGATTGCTGTACTGGTTAATCCAAGCAATACAAGCACGGCATCTGACATAAAAAACCTGCAAGAGGCGGAGCGTCCCAGCGGACAAAACATCGTCATCGCGCATGCCAGTACAGAACGTGAGATCAATTCCGCTTTTGAGAGCCTTGTTCAAAAAGGCGTCGGTGCCCTTGTGTTGGATGCGGACGGATTTTTCAGAAGTCGCGCGGAGCAACTCGTCTCACTTGCAGGGCGATACTTGCTGCCCACAATCTATTCAGATCGCGAATACGCGTTTGCCGGTGGCCTTATGAGTTACGGACCTAGCATCGTGGATGGCTACCGGCAGTGCGGAGTTTATTCGGGGAAGGTTCTGAAGGGCGCAAAGCCGGGTGATTTGCCGATCTTGCAACCGACAAAATTTGATTTTGTACTCAATTTTAAAACGGCAAAGACTCTTGGCATCACATTTCCGTCGGGTCTACTGTCGATCGCCGACGAGGTGATCGAATAGGATCAGCAATGTCCGCTCTTGGCCCAAAGCGGATACGTCCCTAGTTGCACCGCACATGTCTGCTATTGGGGTAAGGCGGACATGGAAAGCTCGACAGCACCTTCGGCAATTGCGGACACTTCGCTCCGCCCCGATCGCTCATATTGAGGAGTGACTTTTTCTTCGGACAGTCGCCGGTCAATTCACCGAGCCAATCGACGAGCTTGCCGGCGCGGCCACGCTTGTCGATCAGCTTGGCGAGACCACAACAGCCATCGCGCCCGCATTTGTCACAGGACACGCGCAGCACATCGAGCTTGCCGATGAGATCGCCGAAGACGATTGCACCGTCGCGGGGCACCTACTCACGGCCCGCGCTGAAAATAAAAGCGCACCAGCCCGGCGACGACCAGGCCGATAAAAGCCCGACGATCAAGGTCACCAGAATGATGCCTAGCGGCGAACCGTGTGTGCCGACAAAAACACGTAGGCGCGGTTCGTCTCTTTCCGCCTGACCTGGCGGAATAATCTCCGGCTCGGAACTTGGGTTGTCAGGGTTTGGTGGTTTGCTCATCGTCTAAATGTAGCGTGTGGGCCGCCGTCGCGGGGCATTGTACCACAGCCGGTTTCTCACGGGAGGTTGGGCAATGCTTAGAGACAAGCAATTGACGCATTAAGGATTTTGGGGGTAAAGCGGTGCGCCTGTCTGACTATTGACTAATATAATGAGCCCAATAACTTTATCAGCAATTGCATTTGTATGCATTTTAACCGGCACGCTAGTCGGCATGTTGTTGCGTAATAGGCTGCCCGACCACTATTTGGGGTCAGATGCAAAGGACGTGGTGAGGCTTGGCGCGGGTCTTATTGGAACGATAGCTGCGCTCGTGCTTGGGCTCTTGATTGCTTCGGCGAAGACCTCGTACGACACGCAGGTTAGTCAGCTTAAGCAGTTGACTGCCGATGTCATTCTACTCGATCAACTCCTGGCCCAGTACGGACCGGAAGCAGCCCCAGTTCGCAATTTGTTGCGGGGCGCGGTCGATGCTGTTGCTGGTCGAATTTGGCACGAAAATGGTTCTGCCCCTGCGAGGAACGCGCCTTTCCAAGCAACGGCAGCAGGCGAAGGGTTCATTGTGAAGCTTCATCAGCTTTCGCCGCAGACTGATGAACAACGTTCTCTTAAAAATCGCGCAACGGAGGTCACCGCTAACATAGCCCGCACGCGTTTGCTGCTGTACACGCAGGGCGACAATCCGATCCCGATGCCGTTTCTGATAGTTTTGATTTTTTGGGTCAGTATTATCTTCGCGAACTTCAGCTTGTTCGCCGAACCCAAGCCAATCGTGATCGGCGCACTGTTTGTTTTTGCGCTATCGGCTGCTGCCGCGATCTTCCTCGTCCTAGAGTTAGGTCAACCGTTTTCAGGGATGATGCAGATTTCCAGCATACCGTTGCGGAGCGCTCTTGCGCCGCTCTAATGGCACCAAACAACAAGACCGCCCTCAGCAATGGCCGGTTGAACTGCCGCAGTGAGGCCGGGCAAACAGACTGTTTTGCTTACCCGGCGCCTTCCCGGAGCCGTGATCTTATTGCGGAAGGTGCACTACGCACCGGCGCTATTGCGCGGCCGCTGCGGCTTTTGCGGTCACACTAGTTGTCTGCTTGGTTACCCGTGTGGGCATCGTGGTCGTTATTCGAGTAGACATCGGGATAAATTACTCCCCACTTGTTGGCGGCTGCCAAAAGCTTGTTGGGCTTTGCCCTGCAGCGCTTTGCACATCGCCAATAGGTGCCCCGGCGTTTCGGTAGAAATGGGCAAAAGCCAGCGGCTTGATAGTGCGGCGCAGCTTGTGTTACGCGCTGACGATGTCCAATCGCAACTTTGACAATTTTGATATTTTAATCGGCACCGCAAAGGATGTTGGCGGGCTCTACTTGAGTGGCAACGCAAAGGCGCGCGACACGATAAAAGAAACTTTCCCATCCTGCTCAATTGAGTGGGATGTTATGCCAAAAGATTTTGGTTTCCCACCCGACTGGAAACTTGCCGAAATCAATTTGCCGAAATTGATAGCTGCCTGCCCGGACCACAAATTGAAAATGGTCGAAGGCAACCCGAACCAAAGCTTGAACGTTTACGGTCAGCGGCTTGGCGTTACATTGCTCGTTGCTGGTTGCCGTGTTGTTATTGAGGACGCTACCGGTAAATTCAACCCGATCAAGCTTGTGTCCTAAAGGCGAAACGTGCCGATTTGCTCGGCTGCCAGTGCCCTAGAAATGGCTGTGGGTGCGTTGGTCTGTCGGGCTGGCCATGGGCCCCATGGTGTGCCCAGCACGTACCGGGCGCAATAATCTGCAAAAGTGCCTTACCTGGCCCTTAGCCAAACCAACATTGTTCTAGGGATTGTCGGCTTAAATCGGCAACTTCTTAGCGCTTGGCCTTACATGTCCGCTTTCGGGGGTAAAGCGGACATGCCAATTTGCAATGCATATGTCTGCTTTTGTGCCAGATACGCGCAATCAATGTCGTTACGGCTTTCCCTTAACGTTACCAAGTGAGCTTACCAAGCTAATCCGTTCGCCGCACATGGGCTGTGCAGCTACATAGGCGCCTCTGATCGGCCTTTTGGCCTGGCCGGTTGATGGAGGAGCCTTTGATTAGATACACCACGCTTTTCTTAGGGGTGCTGATTTCGGGCATTGCTATCGGTGCTGCCGAGGCGAAGCCAAAATTCGTACATCAGCAGACTACAACGATCTTTGACGCGAATGGCACCGTCGTTGGAAGGAGACCCACCGGTTGTCCTCGAGCATTTTGTGGTTGCGAGGCGTCTTTATATCTTTTTGGACACATCCGAGCTGATCTAAATCGCGCTTCAAATTGGATGCGCTTTCCACGCACCTCGCCCTCCCCAAATACGGTAGCAGTACGCAATCATCATGTGATGGTGCTAGTGAGCCAAGTTGATGGCAGTAACTGGCTCGTGCACGATGGCAACTCTGGCGGCGGCCTCACGAGAAATCACGTGGTATCCATCCGCGGGTACAGGATCGTAAATCCGCGGGGCTGACCTCTCGGGATCGAATGAGCCACGTTGAAAGGGCGGTCTGGGCGTCGTTGCAAATGGCGAAAGCCCCGGCAATTGAGCCGGGGTTTTAGTTTGCCTGATGTCCGCCTTTTTTCCCAAAGTGGACATGGCCTTTTGCGCTGCACATGTCCGCTATTGGCCCAAAGCGGACATTACTGGTCGCTTAATAGCATTTTTATGCGCTCGCTCTGACCTAGGGCGATACGATGCGCCGTCCTAAGCCTCGGGGAGGAAATGAGACGTCGCGAGTTCATTACGCTTCTCTGCAGTGCAGCGGTCCTGTGGCCGTTCGCGGCGCGCGCACAGCAGCCGGATCGGATACGCCGCATTGGCGTATTGTCTGGAGGACCAGCTACAGACGATCTGGACAGTCAGGCCCGCTGGGGGGCGTTGAAGCAAGGGCTGCAGCAATTGGGTTGGGTTGAAGGGCGTAATCTGCAAATCGATTATCGCGTGAGCGAGGGCGATGCCGAGCGTTCTCGCAAATTCGCGTCTGAATTGGTCGCGCTTAATCTGGATGTAATCGTCGCGAGCGGCACAACGGCCGTGCAGCCATTGTTGCCGCTAAGCCGGACCGTGCCGATCGTATTCGTAAATGTTAGCGATCCCGTCGGCGCAGGCATTGTCAATAGCTTGGCGCGACCAGGTGGCAACGCTACCGGTTTTAGTCAGCTCGAATATAACTTGACGGCGAAATGGCTGGAACTTCTCAAGCAGATTGCGCCGAGTGTGACGCGAGCTGCGGTCCTTCGGGACCAAACTATTACAGCTGGTATCGGTCAGTTCGCGGTTATTCAGTCTGTGGCGCCCTCACTCGGAATAGACGTAAGCCCAATCAACGTTAGCAACGCTGATGAGATTGAGCGCGCTGTCACCGCGTTCGCGCAGACCGAGAATGGCGGCCTGATAGTAACGGCGAGCGGCTGGGCTGCATCTCATCGCAAGCTGATTATCGGCCTTGCGGCGCGGCACAAACTTCCCGCCGTCTATTACCGACGGCTCTATGTCACCGATGGAGGCCTGATCTCGTACGGTGGTGATTTCATCGAGCAGTTTCGGAGGGCGGCGGCCTACGTCGATCGCATCCTCAAAGGCGAGAAGCCGGCCGACCTGCCAGTGCAGACACCGACCAAGTACGAGCTGGTAATCAACCTCACGACCGCTAAGGCACTGGGCCTAACAATTCCGCCATCAGTGCTAGCCCGCGCCGACGACGTGATCGAGTGAAAGCCGAATGTCCGCTTTTGACCCATAGCGGACATTGGCAGGCCAATTTATGCTGACTTGCTCTTGCAACCCGACATGCCACGGCGCTCTAAAAAATGATTGACTACTTAACGGCGATTTTACGCGCTCGCATTAATGCAACTCGGTACGATGCTTCATCCGACCGTCGGGGGTCACGATGCGACGGCGCGAGTTCATCAGGGTGGTTGGCGGCGCCGCGGCAACATGGCCACTTTCTGCGCTGGCGCAGCAGGGCGAGCAGCCGAAGCGGATCGCCGTACTTACGGGCGGTGCTGCAGACGATCCCGATTCCCAGGCCCGCATCGCGGCATTTGTGCAGGGCTTGCAGGAATTGGGTTGGGCCGACGGCCACAACTTGCGGATCGATATTCGTTGGGGCTCGGGCAACGCCGCTGACGTTAAAAGATTTGCGGCGGAATTGGTCGCGCTCGCGCCGGATGTAATCCTCGCGACTGGCACGACCGTGGGGGCGCTGCAGCAGGCGAGCCGCACCGTTCCGATCGTGTTCGCGCTCACCGGCGATCCGGTAGGCGCCGGCTACGTGGATAGCCTAGCTCGGCCAGGCGGCAATACTACCGGCTTCATGCTGTTCGAATATAGTTTGAGCGGGAAGTGGTTAGAGCTCCTCAAGCAGATTGCGCCGGACGTAATGCGGGCCGCAGTCATTCGGGATACCCGCCTATCACCTAACGGGATCGGCCAGTGGGCCTCCATTCAATCCATGGCACCATCGCTCGGGGTGGAGGTGAGCCCGCTCAACCTGCGCGACGACAAAGAGATTGAGCGCAACATAATAACATTTGCGCATGGCTCGAATGGTGGTCTGATCGTGACGGCGAGCCCGTTGACGCTCATTCATCGCGATCTACTCATAAAGCTGGCGGGTCGACACAAGTTACCTGCAGTCTATTGGGATCGCACGTTTGTCGCCAGCGGTGGCCTGATCTCTTACGGCGCTGACCTAGTCGATCAATTCCGGCGTGCCGCCGGCTACGTCGATCGCATCCTGAAGGGCGAAAAACCCGCCGACCTGCCGGTGCAGGCGCCGACTCAGTACGAGATTGTCATCAACCTCAAAACCGCGAAGGTGCTCGGGCTTACCGTTCCGCTGTCCGTACTTGCGCGCGCCAACGAGGTGATCGAATAAGTTTCGCGATGTCCGCTCTTGGCCCTTAGCGGACATCCGGGTTTGGGCTGCACATGTCTGCTTTTGACCCAAAGCGGACATCAGGGTCCTTATGTGATAATGTTTGCACTGCCTGGCTTGAAGGAGTTCCATGCGCCGGCGAGATTTCATCAGATTGATTGCCGGTCTGGGTGTCGCTTGGCCTTTTGCCATACGCGCGTAGACTCCGGCCGGAAAAATATATCGTCTAGGCATTTTGCAACCTGCCAAGCCACCTGAGCCTCTCGTCGACGCCCTCATAGAGAGATTGAAGGAGCTTGGCTATCGCGAAGGGCGCAACATCGCTTACGAATATCGCTGGGCAGAAGGAAAACTCGATCGATTTCCCGAATTGGCAAAGCAGCTTGTGGAT